>WBZP01001119.1_pt1 | contig 34043 bp, 34 predicted proteins | sample 5204301 | NCBI WGS metagenome assembly WBZP01 (sample SAMN12412401, study PRJNA552823) | activated sludge metagenome | isolation source: activated sludge from nitrification reactor of wastewater treatment plant... | place: USA: Pennsylvania | collected 2017 | reverse complement strand
GTGGTGGGTACCGGCCTAGCTGGAGCTTCAGCAGCAGCTTCGTTGGCAGAAATGGGATACAAAGTAAAGGCTTTCTGTTTTCAGGATTCTCCACGAAGAGCTCACTCTATTGCTGCTCAGGGAGGTATCAATGCCGCCAAAAATTACCAAAACGATGGTGATTCTACTTTCAGACTTTTTTATGATACTATCAAAGGTGGTGATTATCGTGCCCGTGAAGCCAATGTGCACCGTCTGGCTGAGGTATCAGGCAATATTATAGATCAATGTGTGGCTCAGGGTGTTCCTTTTGCCCGTGATTACGGTGGGATGTTGCGTAACCGCTCATTTGGTGGTACTCAGGTGCAGCGTACATTCTACGCGGCCGGTCAGACAGGCCAGCAGCTATTATTGGGAGCGTATTCAGCACTTGAAAGGCAAATAGGTAAAGGTGCCGTTCAAATGTATTCTCGCCATGAAATGCTTGAAGTGGTAAAAATTGATGGTAAAGCCAGAGGTATCATAGCAAGAAACCTCGTTACCGGCGAGCTCGAGCGTCATTTTGGCCATGCGGTATTGCTTTGTACAGGTGGTTACGGAAACGTATTTTACCTTTCTACCAATGCTATGGGTTCAAATACCACAGCTATTTGGAAAGCTCACAAACAAGGAGCTGTTTTCGGAAACCCATGTTTTACTCAGATTCATCCTACTTGTATTCCGGTTTCAGGTGACCATCAGTCAAAACTTACCCTAATGTCAGAGTCTTTGAGAAATGATGGACGCATCTGGGTTCCAAAAAATAAAGATGAAAAACGTGCAGCCAACGATATCCCTGAAGAAGACAGAGATTATTATTTGGAGCGTCGTTACCCTGCATTTGGTAACCTTGTACCGAGAGATATTGCCTCCAGAGCTGCCAAAGAAAGGTGTGATGCGGGCTATGGTGTAGGTGCAACAAAAATGGCTGTTTACCTTGACTTTAAGTATAATCTTGTAAATAAATACGGTAAAGCTGAAGCAACAAAATTAGGAATTGAAAACCCTGACTATGACACTTTGGTGAGATTGGGTAAAGAAGTTGTCAAAGAAGAGTATGGCAACCTGTTTGATATGTACAAACAAATCACCGGTGAAGATCCCTATGAAGTGCCAATGATGATTTATCCTGCGGTTCACTATACCATGGGGGGGCTTTGGGTCGATTATAATTTGATGACTACGGTACCTGGTTTGTACTGCCTGGGTGAAGCCAACTTCTCTGACCACGGAGCCAACAGATTGGGTGCCTCGGCATTGATGCAGGGACTTTCCGATGGTTACTTTGTAATACCTTATACCATAGGGGCTTATCTTTCATCAGATATCAAAACAAAAGCAATCCCTACTGACCACGAAGCCTTTGTTGAAACCGAAAAACAAGTGAAAGAAAGAATTGATACTTTGCTGTCAATCAAAGGAAAGCAGTCTCCCGAATCATTCCACAAGCGTTTGGGTAAAATCATGTGGGAAAAATGTGGAATGGCTCGTAACGAAAAAGGCTTAACTGAGGCAATCCAGGAGATCAGAGAATTGAGAAAAGAGTTCTGGTCTGATCTCAAAGTAATGGGTGATGCCGATGGATTCAATCCTGAATTGGACAAAGCGGGTCGTGTAGCTGACTTCCTCGAACTGGGCGAGTTGATGTGTATTGACGCTCTTGATCGCAAAGAATCTTGTGGAGGACACTTCCGTGAAGAATATCAGGAAGATGGCGGAGAAGCCATGCGTGATGACAAAAACTACATGTATGTAGCTGCCTGGGAGTATAACAAAGAGAGCGATTGGACGCTCCATAAAGAAGATTTGATTTACGAAAATATCAAAATTGCTCAACGTAACTATAAATAATACGGGAGGTTATTTTTTGTTTTTCACATTAAAATATTTCCGAATCTGATTTTTCGGATAATTAAAAAACTCAAAAATTTATACCTGAAAAGGTTAAAAGAGAAAAATTTCAATATCATGAATATTACGTTGAAAGTATGGCGTCAAAAAAATCAAAACGCCAAAGGAGCATTGGAAACTTATAAAGTAAGTGATGTTTCGCCTGACATGTCTTTCCTGGAGATGTTTGACGTATTAAACGAAAGATTGGTTACTGAAGACATCGAGCCGATAGCATTTGATCATGACTGCCGTGAGGGTATTTGTGGTACTTGCTCAATGTATATCGATGGTCGCCCGCATGGACCGCTTGAAGGTGTAACCACCTGTCAGCTGCACATGCGAAGCTTTAAAGATGGTGATACCATCGTGGTTGAGCCCTGGAGAGCATCCGCTTTTCCTGTAATCAAAGACCTGGTGGTTGACCGTACGGCATTTGATCGAATCATTGCATCCGGTGGCTTTGTATCGGTTAATACCGGAAATGCTCAGGATGCCAACAATCTTCCAATCGGTAAAGATCAGGCTGATAAAGCCTTTGCAGCAGCCGCTTGTATCGGTTGTGGTGCATGTGTGGCCGCTTGTAAAAATGCCTCAGCCATGCTTTTTGTATCAGCAAAAGTTTCTCAGCTGGCATTATTACCACAAGGAGAGCCTGAGCGGGAAAAAAGAGCATTGAACATGGTAGCACAGATGGATGCCGAAGGTTTTGGTGCTTGTACCAACACCGGAGCTTGTGCTGCCGAATGTCCGAAAGAAATTTCACTTGACAACATCGCCAGACTCAACCGCGAGTTTTTAAGTGCTAGTGTGGCCAATCCGGAAGTCTGATTGACCGCTAAATAAAATATTTTATTAAATCTTGACTTGCCAAATATTCAATTTATATTTGCATCAAAGTTGTGTGGATTTAGTAACGGGACACACACGTCGGCTTCCGATGTGTGTGTTTTTTTTTGTATATTTGGTAAATTTTATCCCAATTTTGAAATGAACAGAATCCTGATAGCCACCTTATTTATGAGTCAATTATCTTTTGCTCAGGATTCTTTGAAATACAAAAGTTTCCAAACAAACCTATTTTTACTGCCAGATTATTATAATTTCAATTTTGACTTTGAAATTGGTGATAAACAAACACTATTTAGCAGTAATGTTTTTAGTTTGGGTTATCACAGAATAGGTCAGATTACTCAGGAAATAGACAGGACAAATTTTTATGTTGGTTTTCAAAAGAGATTTTATTTTAATGAATTAAACAAAAAAGGATTGAATGCTTCTTTGGGGCCATATTCAAAACTTTTATTTAGGATAGTAGAAGATTACGGTGATGAAGGTGAATATTTTACAATTATTCCGGCTCAGGAATTCAGTTCCCTTTCCATTGTATTTGGAGGAAATTTTAGTCTAAAATACCAATTTAAAAAGGTAAATATAGAACTTGTATTGGGGCCTGGTTTAGGAATTCCATTTTTATCGATTGGTGATAAACCATTCCCTATTCATGTTACAGCAAATAGTCATATTCAACTAGGAATAAGGTTGTGAAAATTTGTATTTCTGAATATTTGAGTTAAATTTACAAAGGTTTATTTTAAAAAGAAGTTAGTTAATATACATACTTTTAAAATATTAGAGTGTTGAACTAAAGAAACCTGTATCTGAAATCTGGTAAATTTTAAATACGGCAGGTAGCTTAAGTAAAACGCCTACGAGACACGTGGGCGTTGCTTAGCTTTGTCGTATGGGCTTACCAGAGCCTCAGATACTAAGTTTAAGTGACGTTTCCACGTTTTTTTTTAACCTCTAAATTAATGTTATATGAAAAACACATCAATTCTTATCATTTTTTTTATTGCCAGCCTTTTCGGTTTTTCTTGTAGAAAAAATAATCCGGGGCCAAATGAATCATTTTACTGTAAAATAGATGGCAAAGCCTTTAGACCTGACAATGACGGGGACATATTTTTTGAGCCTTTATTGGTTCAATGGGCTAAACCTTTAAAACAATTTTATTTTACAGTTCAGGGAAGCAGATATTCCTTAGATATTTATACGGTTTTCGAAAATAATGAAAATTTTATAGAGAAATCATATTCAATTAATGAAGAATTTTCTGCTCAACTGGTTGGAGATTTAATCAACTCAAATGGAATTCAAAAAAGGGAAGTATTTAAATCATTTCCAAATAGTGGAAGAATTATTTTTACTAAAATAGATAGTCTATCTCATAGAGTATCAGGTACTTTTGAATTTGAAGTTAAAAATGAAAGAAAAACGATATCTATCACAAAGGGCCAATTTAATGATGTATTCTATTACTAAACTAACTTTTATATGAAAAAATCACTTCTACTTTTATTACTACTTGAGATTCCAAATTTTGCTAAATCTCAGGCTCCTATTTGCAATTATTTTACTCCTTACAGAGAAGAGTCAGCACAAATTCTACAGAATTTAGATAAATCCCAAATTCCAACTGGAACTCTCTATGAAGAGGTATTCCCTTGGGCAGATATAGAGGTATATGACGGAACTTCAGTAACAGATACTTCTACAAATTATCACTTTTTTCAAGCATATTCAGAGTTGTTCTATTCGACATACAATAATTATGATTATACTCATCCTTCAAATTTAGAATATCAAATTAAGAATTTTAATATAAACAGCCAATTTCATCATCCAATCGGTATTATTGATTTTGATTATAATACTATTAAAACAGATGCAGTTGCAAATGGATTGTTAACTGTAAATAATAATCAGCTATTTGATAATCCGAATAGGACCACAACACCTTATGAGACTAAAAGAGCATTTCTGGCTTCAGTTTTACAAGCCGATAATTTTGAAGAATTCTATGATGGAACACACTATTTTTATTTTGACCAGAACTTTGTTTTATCTAATAGGTCTTTTTCTTTGGCAAATTACGATTATGTGGATTTTATACTTGATGGGATTCTTATCCAGAGGGCTTTTACCAATGGCTTACCTTCATTGATTGTCCCAGTAGTATTTTCACCCTTGGTTAAAGAAAGTGTTTTGACAATTTTATTACATAAGTTTAATAATCAAGAAGATATTTCAAGAATAAAATTAAGGAGAAAGTATCGGAAAAATTTCACAAATTGTGAAGGGGGGACTCAAATTGAAATTGAAGGAGATTCTTTTGATGGAGGTTATGGAGTACCAGCTTATTCTGCAAAAGGAAAAGGATATGTCTTTTTTTCAAATCAAAACTGTAATAGTCAGACGATTAAAAAGCCTGTAATTTTTGTTGATGGTTTCGACCCAACAAATAGAAGAAACGCATGGACAATATGGGATAAAAGAGTTAATGCTAGCATAAATATTCCAGGAAGTAGTCCTGTCAAGTTTGGAGAAGAACTTAGGGATAACGGATATGATATAATAGTTTATGATTACGATGAGAAAGGTACAAATCGAGGTGGTGCAGGATTTATTGAAAATAATGGAATTGCATTTGCTAGATTTTGTGAGAAAATTTATAATGATTATAAAGATTCTCTACAGCAAGATATAATAGTAGTAGCACCAAGTATGGCTGCATTAGTTGTAAGATATGGTTTGGCATGGGCTGAAACAAACAACATAGCCCATCATGTGGCATTGTATGTTTCTTTTGATGGTCCCCATAAGGGAGCTCATGTTACATCAGGGACGCAAAACATTGTAGATTTGTTGACACAATATGGAGGACTAAAAATTTTTGATGGAGTAAATAGTGGAATTAGCCATTGCAATGCAGCAAAACAAATGTTAGTAAATCATTCGTCGCAGCAATCTGAATCAATGCAGGCTCATCCTTATCGTCAACAGTTTTTAAGTAATTTAGCAGCTGTTGGAAATTATCCAAATAATTTAAGAAAGATAGCTATTTCAGATGGAAATAGAAGCGGAATATTAAAATCAAAAGCTGTAAATGAATTTGATCCGTGTGATAATTTGATGGATATTTATATTAAAAGGAGAATTAGATTTTTTTGCTCTGGAGATAATTGTAACAAGCTTTCTATAAACGTATTTGCTATGACCGATCAAAGCCGGTGTGAATCTATTGATTTTAAAGTAAAATCAAGTGCAAACTTACTTTCATTTTTAACTACAAATAATGATTTTACTACCAAGACTTTGTATTCACAGCCTGTATTCATAAATAAAACTTTTGATAAAGCACCAGGTGGAATGTTTGGGCCAGAAGCTGATTTTGAACTGAAGGATTGGCAAGAAACATTAGCTTGGCTTTTTACTGGCAAACTTGATATTAGTAAAAACTTAATGCCTAAAACAACATTTGTTCCAACAATTAGCAGTTTGGACTATTCATTTCCGAATGCCGAAGCATATGATATTTATAAAGATTTTGATGGTGTAAATGTTTCAAAATGTGGAGGAACGTCTCCCTTTGATACAGTTTATGCTACAAGTTTAGATTTTAATCACGCAAGAATTGATGCTTATCTTCTTAGCGTATTTAGAGATGAAATATATGGATTAAAACCTAAATCAATATGTTCATTTAATTGCCCAGAAAATTTAACCCTCAATATTCATATAACAGAACCAGAAAGGGTGGAATATCAAGCCATAAAATCCATTACAATTGAACCAAACTTTAAAGTTGATAGCGGAGCGGTTTTTATAGCCCAAATTGGATGTAACCAATTCCAATCAAATATTAATTCTGTTAAGAATAATAATTCAAACATATCAATATTCAATGATAGCTGTCCATTTGATTGGGATTTATCAAAAACTCAAGTTTCTTGCGAAAATGGCTATACAAAGTTTACGGTATTTTTGAAAAATGTTGATTTGGACTCGTTTGCAGAAGTAACATTTCATGGTAATCCTTGGTATCGGGCATATTATGGAGATACTGGATTTACGTTTATATTGCCATCATACCCTGGTCAGCCTCATGTTTTTCGTGCTCGTCAAGCAAATAGACCTGAAAATGTTATTTCAATTACTTTATATCATTGTGAGTAATACCAAAAGTAGAATTTGCACACACGTCGGCTTCCGATGTGTGTGTTTTTTTTTGAATAAAACCTAATAATGAATATTACAAAATTGATTTTATCCAATAATACTTTCACTATCTGAATTTTATAACGATTTTTGTGTTTTATATTAAAAACAAGCTAAAACAGACGGTAATCGGGTAGATTATCATTAATTTATATATATGGAAGGATTGATAATGGCAGCTCAGCTTTTGCTGGCACTCACCATTTTGGTTGGATTACACGAATTCGGACACTTTATTTTTGCCCGCATCTTCAAAATCAGGGTTAATAAATTTTACATTTTCTTCGATTTTTTATTTCCTTTACCCAATGTACTCAATTTCGCTCTTTGGAAAAAGAAAAAAGGAGATACGGAATATGGTCTGGGTTGGTTTCCTTTAGGTGGTTACGTAGATATCGCCGGAATGATTGACGAAACGAAGGATGCTTCTCAGCTTTCTGCCACACCCGAGCCTTGGGAGTTTAGATCCAAACCGGCCTGGCAAAGGTTATTCGTGATGCTTGGTGGTATCATCGTAAATATTATTCTTGGTATTTTGATTTATTCGGGGGTTAAATATACCTGGGGAGAAGAAGATTTTGCTCGTGAAGAGGTAAACAAAAGAGGGATTTATGCTCATCCATTGGCTGAGAAAATTGGTTTAAAAACAGGGGATAAGATTCTTAAAATTAATGGGAAAGATTATTCGGTTTTTAGCGAAGTATTAAGTGCTGTTGCAGATGAAAACACCAGTTTTCTGGTTGAAAGAGACAGTCAGACCATTGAGGTTCCTGTGCCAAATCAGTTGATAGAGAATATTGCTAAAAAAGAAGACTTTTTAAGCCCAATTTTTCCTTTTGAGGTTAGAATTGTTTCTAAAGGAATGCCTGCAGAAAAAGCAGGGCTGAGAGAAGGGGATAAAATTTTGGCGATAAATGGCCAAAAAGTAGATTATTACCAGCAACTCCAGCCACTTATCAGAAGCAACGCCGGGAAAAAGATTACCTTAGAAATTGAAAGAAAAGGAACAAAACTCAACATAAATCCGGTAGTTACAGCAGATTCAGCTATTGGATTTAACCCAAAATTTACCCTTGCTACAGTTGAAACCAAGTTTGGAATAGGGGATTCATTCAAAGAGGGAACTGTTGAAGCTCTGAGCGTAATTCCCCAGCAAATCAACGGTTTTGCAAGGATTTTCAAAGGCCATATATCGGCTTCCAATGCACTAAGTGGCCCGGTAGGCCTTTCACAAATGTTTGGCGGACACTGGGACTGGGAGAGATTTTGGAGGCTAACCGGTTTATTATCAATGGCTTTGGCCTTTATGAATGCCCTTCCGATTCCTGCCTTAGATGGAGGTCATGTGATCGTACTTTTATATGAAATGATTACCCGTCGTAAACCATCGGAGGTATTTATGGAGCGTACGCAGCAAATAGGTACTTTTATTTTGCTGGCGTTAATGGCATATGTTTTATTCAATGATACTGTGAAGCTTCTGTTTTAAGTTAAATCATGAAAAGTTTAATACTGGCATTGTATTGTGTGTTTACTTTTCATGATTTCCATACTTCTTTGACCGAAGTCAACTACAATTCTCAATCCAGGTCACTTGAGCTTTCTGTACGAGTTTTTACTGACGACCTGGAGATAGCACTTACTAATTTCAATAAAGGGAAGTCTGTAAAAATGGAAGAGCCATCAGCCAAAGTGTATCCTCTTATCGAGCAATATTTCCGAAGAAATCTGGCAATAATTTCTCCTGATAAAGAAGTTAAATTTGCCAAATTCTATGGTAAGGAGCAGGAAGCTGATGCCACCTGGCTTTATTTTGAAGTTTTTGAGGGGGATAATATTAAAGACTTCACACTTTACAATGCTATTATGCAGGAACTATTTAAAGACCAGACCAATCTGGTAAATATTATGTACCCGGGGAAAAAGAAAACGCTGGTTTTTGATTCGGAAGTACGGGTACATCCATGGCCTTTTTAAAAGGGTGTATTTTCACAAAAAAACAATAAAAATATCCTAATAGTATGCTTGCATAACATCTGAAATCTTTACTTTTGTAAAGTTTTTGGGCTAATTGCTTCATTGTTTATATTTTATGAAAAAAGAGCAAACTATTGATTTTTATATTAAGTGGGCCTGGCATGCCATTTCGAGGATGTATAATATTAATGCAGCTCCCGAAGACATGACCATGTCGATAGGTTTTGTGTTACTTAATATTGATTTGGAAAAAGGTACACCGGCCACAAAAATTGGCCCCAGTATTGGAATGGAAGCCCGAAGTCTCACCAGAATGTTAAAAACACTGGAAGAGAAAAATTGGATATATCGCGAAACTGATCCTAACGACAAACGTTTTGTAAATGTATTTCTGACTGAATTGGGCAAAAAAAAGCGTAAATTTGCACGTGAAGGCGTCATTGAGTTCAATAAGCGAATTCAGGAAAATATCGCCGCAGCTGACCTGGATGTTTTTTTTAAAGTCATGAAACAAATCAACGGTTTATTGGAGGATATTTCGCAGGAAAATCACCATCCTGAAGCCGAAACGCTTAACCTCTATTAATTATTGATGAAGAGAATTTTAGTTGCCCTTTGTATTCTTTTTCTGCAAAAAGGATTCGCCCAAAGTATTGTTTATTATCCATTTAATTCACTTTTGGGCGTAAGCTCTAACCCTCAAAATAAAGTTTGGGTTGACGTAAAACTCCAGACCAATTCTTATTTTTCATCCTTAAGCACCGAAATTTCTCCTGAAATAACTTTCAAAAAGACAAGCAGGGCTTTGTACTACGCCGGAGGAGGTTTAAAGTTAAACTACCTCAATGCCATTGATAATAACAATATTCTTGAAGGATTAATGCTAAATACAGGTGTAAGGATTATGCCCGTTGACAAGTTTAAGAGATTTCAAGTGGCATTTGAAGTGTCGCCTTATGTGACACGCAAAATGGACATTGGGCTGATGCGTACATTTCTGGGTATTGGGTATAATTTCTCCGGGAAAAAATGAAAATAAGGCCTTCAGTAATTATCGTTAATGATGACAAGGTGTTGTTGCTTAAATATTTGTATGAAAGTACAGAAGTGTATGCCATACCGGGGGGAAATCTTGAATTTGGGGAAAGCCTTTCCGAGACTGTGGTAAGAGAATTAAGGGAAGAGCTTAATCTTGAAGTAAGTCTCTTGGATTTTTGTGGTACCGCCGAAATCATCAATGAAAAGCAACACGGAGTACATTTCTTTTTTTCAGGTAAAATAGTGTCAGGTGAACCTAAAATAAATCCTGATGAAACCACAGCCGATTCGGTGGCATGGCTCAATAAAGAAGATATTTCGAAAGTTAATTTATATCCAAAAGTCCCGGATTTGATTTTGTCATTGTTAAATGGGGAAAAGCCTCATGGCGAGTTTTTAGGAAAAATAGATCAACCCTGGTATTAAATTCCGAATATTTGAAACTTACAATCCCTACTCCAAGAATTTTCGACTTTAATGAATGTCTCTGGTTTCTCGACCGGGGATATGATGAATGTTTGCATACCATTTCAGATAAAAAAGTCAGGAAAGTATTTAAGGCTGATAACCAAAATGTTCTGGTTGAAATCAGTTCAGAAAATGAATTTTTAATCTGTGAAATTCTGAATACCCAAACCGCCGACTTAGAAAACATTAAGAAACAAATAATCGAATGGTTTGATCTGGAAAGAGATTTGTCATCGTTTTATACATTACTTTCACGTGATGCGGACCTAAGCTTTTTTACAGAAAAATATTTTGGATTAAGGTTAATCACCATACCTAATTTGTTTGAAGCTCTGTGTTGGAGTATTATAGGGCAACAGATTAACCTCACTTTTGCCTATAAAATCAAAAGAGCTTTGGTTGAGTATTGTGGTGAATTTGTGGAGTATGAGGGCGATAAATATTATCTGTTTCCAAGCCCGAAAGAGATACTTAAAATTGATGATGAGGTATTCAGGGAAATGAAATTTTCGAGGCAGAAAATTGCGTACATCCGTAATATTTCTGAAGCATTTTTGCAAAATATTATTTCTAAAGAAGCAATACAAAAAATCGATAATCATAAAGATAGGTTAGCTTTTTTGACAAAGATAAAGGGAGTAGGAGAGTGGACGGCTCAATATGCTTTGATGAAATCCTTACCTGCAATGGAAGCAGTGGCTTATGGTGATGCAGGGCTCAATCAGGCACTTTTTAATCTAAAAAATATTCCTAAAAAATATTCCAGACCATTGCAGGAACAAATTATTGAAAAATATAAAGGCTGGGAAGCCTATCTGGTATTCTACCTTTGGAGGAGTCTGAGCGTTAAACCTCAATTATAAAATCTTTCGGAAAGTGATGTTTATCCTTTCACCAGCTTCTTTGACTTTCGGAATCTGATGCAGCCAATGGTGCTGCATTTCTCCCTGCATCATCAGTAAGCTGCCACCCTCCAGCATGATGCTTTGGATAGTGTTTTTTTGAACTTTGTGTTTTATTTGAAATTTTCTTACTACACCGAGATTCAGGGAGGCAATCACCGGATTTTTTCCCAGCTCTGGCTCATCGTCGGCATGCCATCCCATAGAGTCGTTGCCATTTCGGTAATAGTTGAGTAGGGCTGAATTAAAATGGTATCCGGTTTTTTGTTCAACCAAATGCTTTAAAAACAACAGGTTTTCTGAAAACTCCTCGGGGATATTTACCAAACCAGAATATTTGTAGGTTTTGCCCCTTTCTGCATGCCATGCAGTTAACCGCGGAAACAATACTTCTTTTCCATAAATTTTCATACCTTCCTGTTTCCAGAGGGTTTCGTTTTTAATTTTTTCAAAAAAATCATTCGAAACAAACCCCGGAACGTATATTAACTCTCCTTGATAAGGCAAAAGGTTTTGATTTTCGAAGAGATTCATTTCCTTATTTTTTAATACCCAAAACCAAATAACCATAAAGGAATGGTGCTGCCGTAACCTTCATCTATGCCATCTTTAGCCAGAAATGCATTAGGCATACCATAGATTTGATGCGTCGATTTGTTTTTCCCGCCCACTTCAAACACATATTTGTCATTGACCATAAAGTCTCCCCATACCGGGAAGCTCAGCGTATTTTTGGCACCTACGGCATTCATAAAGAAGGTTTCTCTTTCGGTACCGGTGTTGGGTTCAGTTATGGCCAGTGCATGTATCAGGTTAGGGTTTTCTAGAAAAACCTTGTCCGGCTTGGTAAGAGCACTGTCTGATTTTTGGGGTGCTTTTAAGGCATTCAGGACATCGGCCCGATCAAGATAGTCCAAAAACACCAACACCCTTTGCCTTGGAATGTTGAGCTGGTCTGAAATTTTCTGAATATTTGGACTATATGGCACCAATTCTGATAATAAACTCAGCAATTTTTTGATTTGCCTTACCGAAGTGTAGTCGATATTGAATATCGGCGGCAGATCTACCTCAATCACCTGATTGATCATGGCCTGTAACCGGTCATTGTATTTTCTTCCTGCTTCTTTATAAAACGGATAGTAACCGTTTCGAAGATAATTTTTGAATTTTTTAGTTAATTCCGGGTGTTTCGTTAGCAATTCCTGAGCTATTTCGGTGTGGTTGACGGTGAGCTCATCTATAGAAATCACTGGCAATGATTCTAATCCTTCAAATATCAGGTATTCTCTAAAACTCAATCCTTTAAGATTATATACATCGGCTCTGCGACTCAAGTCGCCCACACCTTCCATCACGTCCAACGCCGAAGAGGAAGTCACCAGTACTTTTACATCGGGAAGGCTGTCGTAGATATTTTTCAACTCTCTCGACCATCCCTCATATTTGTGTACTTCATCTATCCCAAATCTCCGGTAACCTTTGTCATAAAGTTCTTCTACCGTTTCTAACAGCGTATTTTTGCTGAAATATAGATGGTCAAGGCTGAAATATATAGCTGTTTTGGCTTCGGAGTTTTCTTTTAAATATTGTTTGAGCAATGTAGTTTTTCCCACGCCTCTGCAACCTGTTATGACTATCAGCCGGGCATCAAAATTGATTTCAGGATACAAATATCGTCTGATGCCTGTTTCGGTAACAGCCAGAAGTCTTTCCGATATTTTTTCCAGAGAATGCATTTTGTATTAATAATTTAACACAAATCTATAATGTTAATTTAAAATAACAAAATATAAATATGTAAAATATTTAAGACAAAATATTAAAATGTTAAATTAAAATAACATTTTTGTTTGCTTATGATTTGTTTATCAAATAGTTAAATATTAGATAATTTCGAAAATAAGCAATGATTGTTCTGGTAAAATTACTTCTCAGCCCAATAGTCGAGCACCATTACCTTGTCAAGAAATGGTCCTAATACTTTTCCGAAAGCTTTATGGTCAGGATGGGGAAGATAAGCTCCTCGGCCTTCTTCGCTGTCGAAAGTGAGCAAAAATACATGTGTAAAGCCATTGTCAAGTTTTTCCGGGCTGTTGTTGGTGCCCCATTCGTAGCCTTTTATTTCCTTGATTTTGTTGGGTAATTCTCTGAAAGCATCTTCTACTTTTTTAACATCGGCAACACTGGTGCCTTCTTTAAACTTAAACATCACCACATGGCGAAGTTCCTTTTTTTGTGCTGAGGTTGCTCCCATAATTCCCAGAATTGCGATTAAGATTAATGCTAATTTTTTCATTTTGAAAAGGTTGAATATTTTGTTAAAAATTTACAGATACTTCATATAAGTGGCCAAATCCTTGTCACCACGGCCTGAAAGTCCGATAACCACAGTGTCTGATGGCTGTAAAGGCAAATGCTTCAGAGCCCCCAAGGCATGTGATGATTCTATGGCCGGTATGATGCCTTCAAGTCGGGTAAGCTCAAAGCCGGCGTCGATGGATTCCTGGTCTGTTATTCCCAGAAACTGAGCTCGGCCACTTTCCCAAAGATGAGCATGAAGCGGCCCAATGCCGGGGTAATCTAACCCTGCTGAAATACTATGGGGTTCAACCACCTGTCCGTCGTCGGTTTGCATCAATAAGCTTTTGCTGCCATGCAGAATTCCGGGTTTGCCTTTGAAGGTTGTAGCGGCTGTTTTGCCCGATTCTATTCCCAAACCAGCGGCTTCGGCAGCGATTATTTTCACATCGGGCTCATCCAGAAAATGATAAAAAACACCTGCTGCATTTGACCCTCCACCTACACAGGCAATCACGTAATCAGGATTTTCGTTTCCGGTTTTCTCAAAAAGTTGTTTTCTTACTTCCTTCGAAATCACCGACTGAAACCTCGCCACCATATCAGGGTATGGATGTGGTCCAACCACCGACCCAATGATATAATGCGTGTCAATGGGATTATTGATCCAGTGTCTCAGGGCTTCATTGGTAGCATCTTTCAATGTTTTTGAGCCACTTTTAGCGGGTCTTATTTCTGCTCCGAGCATTTTCATACGAGCCACATTAGGGGCCTGTCTTTCCATGTCGATTTCACCCATGTACACGATGCACTCCAGGCCCATCAACGCACACATCGTTGCGGTAGCTACTCCATGCTGACCGGCTCCGGTTTCCGCCACGATTTTGTGTTTACCTAGCTTTTTGGCCAAAATAATCTGCCCCAGTGTATTGTTGACCTTATGTGCCCCCGTGTGACAAAGGTCTTCTCTTTTGAGATAGATTTCGGCATTATATTTTTCAGAAAGTCTTTGTGCCAAAAAAAGTGGGGTGGGTCTGCCAACATAATCTATCAACAGCCGTTCAAATTCCTCAATGAAGTCGGGAGACTCCATAATTTGCCGGTAATTGAGCCTAAGTTCCTCTACATTTGGGTACAACATTTCAGGGATAAAGGCTCCGCCAAAATTGCCGTAATATCCTCTTTCATCTACTTCGAAGGCCGACTTATTTTTCATTAAATGTATATTTCTTGGTCAAAATTAATGATTCCCTCTGATTTTGCTAAAAAGAGGCTTTAAGGTTTCAATATTTTTTATTCCCGGACAAATCTCAAATTTACTGTTTACATCGACCCCAAAAAATGCAGGATTATTTATAGAAAAAACACTATCCATATTTTCCGGGGAAATACCACCTGCTAAAAAGAAAGGAATTTCAAACGTATAATTTTCTAATAAATCCCAGTTAAATGCGATCCCATGCCCACCATAACCGGTTCCTTTTGAATCAAATAAAAAAGCATCCACGGTGTTAAGATAATTTTCGGTAATCGAGAAGTCAAAGCTCTGATCCACCGAAAATGCCTTCCAAACTTCCAAATCTGATTTTTTTAGTTTTTGACATAATTCCGGTGCTTCGTTTCCGTGGAGTTGTACCACTTTCAAACTGTATTTTTCTACACTTTGAATTATTTCATCAAAATTAGCATTTACAAATACCCCTACTTTCTTTATGGATTCAAGAAGATTTTTTGCCGTTAATAAATTGTCAAATTTTCCAACATACCTTGGAGATTTTTCATAAAAAATAAAACCCAGATAGTCAGGCATTAGTTTGGCTACTTCCCCGATGTTTTCAGGGTCACCCATTCCGCAAACCTTTATTTTGAGCTTATTTTTCAATCTTCATTTATTTGTTCTACAAAATCAGCCAAAGCTTTTGAAGGATCAACAGTTTTCATGAAATTTTCGCCCATCAAAAACCCCTCATAACCTACTTTTTTAAGTTGCTTTACGGTTTCGGGTTGAGAAATACAACTCTCGGAAATCTTGATTATATCTTTTGGCAGAAGTTCAATCAATCTCAAAGAAGCATTAACGTTGTTTTCGGCGAAGTTTTTCAGGTTGCGGTTATTTACGCCTACAATATCTATGTAGTCAAAAGGACTTTTTGCAATTTCTTCTTCGTCATGAACTTCAAGCAACACCTCAAGATCTAATTCATGAGCTTTTTTGCTGAGATTCAGGATTTCTTCACTATTTAGCTGAGCAGCAATGAGTAAAATCACGTCGGCACCCCATGCTTTGGCTTCATAAAGCTGATATTCATCAATCATGAAGTCTTTTCGTAGCAGTGGTGTAAAAGGATTGTTTTTTCTGGCTGATATCAAATCTTCTTTTGTGCCTCCGAAATAGTTATAATCAGTAAGAACACTTATTCCGGCCGCACCTCCATTTGTATAGCCTAGGGTAGTTTTTTCGACATCAAAATGCTCCCCAAACATCCCTTTGGAGGGTGATTTTCGTTTGAACTCTGCTATTATGCCATTGCCTTTGGTTTTTCTGATTGACTCTGAAAGGCTATTTTTTTTACGATGAAAAAAAATACTTTCTTTTAACTGACTCAACGAAACCTTCTTCTTCGAATCTTCTATTTCAATTCTTTTGTTTGCTACGATTTCGTCAAGAATAGTCATTTGGAAAACTGTTGTTTACTTTTTTCTAACTCTGCTTAAAGTTTCTGGAGTAAGGCCTAAAAATGATGCCACATGCTTCTTAGGTGCACGATCATAAAGGTCGGGAAACATGTTTTGAAAGGCCTCATTTCTTTTATGAGCACTCATCATACGCATAAAACGCACCCGCTCATCGTACATGACCAGATACATTTCGGTCAATACCCTTACGATATAGTTGGCTTCGGGTACGAGTTCGTACAATTCGCTTAACCCTTTATAGGTCAAGGCAATTAACTCTGAATCTTCCAACAGCTCGATGGATTCCTGACTCGGCATTTGAGGAATAAAACTGTGGGGTACATAGATAAACCCAAACTCGCCTACAAACCAAGAGGTAATGTCAGACTTGGTGCCGCTATCATCTTCCAGTGTATAAAAAGACCTTACCATACCTTTCTCAATGAAATATAGCTTGTCATTTACATCTCCGGCTTTCAAAATCAGATCACCTGCTTTGCCGGTTGTTTTACTAAGCCTTTTCTTTAAAAGCTTTTCGGTTTCCTTGCTGAGTGGAGAAATAGCTCTGATTGCATCAACAAAAGGAGTAACCATAATCCATAAAAATTTTCGCAAATATAATGCAACCGTTAGAATATTATATTGCATCTTGTATTTGAAACCCGGTTATATGGCAAAAATTTTACAATTGTTCGGTACTGAATACCAATTGGCCAAGGCTCTTATAAAAAGAGATGATAAGGCACAGCGGTATTTCTATGAACGATATTCCGGAAAGTTTTTGGGGATTTGTTGCAGATATATCAATGACCGGATGGAAGCAGAAGATATGATGGTGGAAAGCATGATGAAGATTTTCGAAAAAGTGGATCAGTTTAATTTTTCAGGAAGTTTTGAAGGTTGGACAAAAAGAATAGTTGTGAATGAAGCCCTGATGTTTTTAAGAAAAAGAAAAAATATTAATGTTGAATTTGATAATCAGGATTACGTAGAACCTGAAGTGCAGGAGAGCGGTAGTCTTGAAGCGGGAGACTTGCTTGAAATGGTAAATTCGCTTCCGGCTGGATACAAAAAAGTTTTTAATCTGTACGCAATTGAAGGATATAGTCATACCGAAATAGCTCAGTTGCTTCAAATTTCGGAAGGAACATCCAAGTCGCAGTTGAGTAGGGCAAGGGCTATACTTCAACAAAAGGTAATGCAAAACAACGCAATAAAATATAATTTGTAAACCATCATTTGTAATGGAAAAAATAGATGAGTTGTTCGGGAAAAGCTTAAAAAATCTGGAGGTAAAACCCTCAGAAAGAGCAAATGCTTTGTTTGAATCCAGGCTCAACCAAAAGAAAGGAGGAAACCGTAAGGTCTGGATATACTGGAGTATGGCCGCATCGATTGGCTTTGTGTTTTTTGCGATTTATGGATTTTTACTTAAAAATAATTCTGATAACCTTCAGGTTGCCACAAATGATATAAGTGAAACGAAAATTGAAATTTCTGAAAAGCAAGCAACAGAAAATAATGGTGACTTAAAAAGCGACACAGAGCAAAATATTAAAATCCTGAAAAGTGACAATCTGAAGATGTCAAAAGGGAAAGCCTTTTTGGATGAAAACAAAGAATTGGTCGTTTCTGGAGAGCAAAAAGGCCTGTCAATCATTTCGGAGGATTTGCAATCTTCGCAAATAGCCATGAAACAGTCAGAGGTTAAAGTGGATAATTCTGGAAAAGTTCGTTCGACTATTAATGAAGATAACATAGAAGCAATAGTTTATCTCAGCCCGATGGTTACATTAAATTCTGAAACAATCAAACAAGTTGCTGGATTGCCAAAAATTCAAAAAAAGGCTGAAAATCAGGATTATTTTACCGATGAGAAGTCACTCATAGTAAGAGTAGCCGAAGAAGTGAAAGGCCTCAAAAAAGGTGAAAAAGTCGACTTCAATAAATTGGGGATTAAACCAATAGAAGAGTGGTCAAAAGATGAAGATGGATTTATTGCTTCAGAAACCAGAGAATTTAAAGAAAGATATACAAGGATAAAAACCTTCCTGATGAGCAAATAATCTTAAAATCATATATAGCAGTTAACGTAAAAGAGCATTATTTTTTTAAATAATAAAAACATTGTCTGGCCGGCATTTTTAATTTTTCAAAACAAAAAAGCAAGATTCAAATATTTACAAAATATGAAAAAGTTAATTTTAATTACAGCAATTTTAGGACTCAAAGCAAGTTTTGCGATGGTGCCAAAAGATACCACCATCATCGAATTCGATGATAAAACAGCAAAAAGCAAGGTAAAGGTTATTACTAATGACAAAAGAACCTTTGAGTTTCCTAAAGCCCTAAATCTCGACAATGTTTTAAAAACATTGGGAGTTGATTCATCAGAAAGAGAAAAAGCATTGGTTTTAGTATCGAAAGGAAAAGTTTCAAATGATACCCTTTTGGTAGTGTCAAGGGAAGGTCAAAGAATCAAAATTATTACAAAAGATATCAATAATATCCCCAAAGATACACTGATTAAAGGCAGCCCCGCTCCGGATGATGACCAAATCAGAACATTTGATGAAGAAGAGCCAACTGCCAAAATGAGTAAGGATAAACCGGAATCAAAATCTGATGAACCAAAGAAGCCTAAAAAATTCTTTGCTAAAAGTGATTTCGGATTATATGTTGGTTTAAATAATTTTACCAAATACACTTCTGAAGAGCCTGACAGACTAATGGGCCTGCGTAACTGGTCCTCACGGTATGTAGCACTTTCTTTCCGGAAAAATGTGACACTGGTACGTGGCGGAAAAGTCGATTGGGCTCTCAGTTACGGTCCGGAAATAGCCTGGTATAATTTTATGTTTAAAAACAGCAATGTTGCTGTAACAAAGAACGGCCAGGTTGCTTTTGTAAAAAACAACAAAGAAACCGAAAAGTCAAAACTCGTAATGCCTTATCTTAATTTCCCTGTGATGTTTAACTTTGGATTTAAAGAAGAGAAATTTAAAATAGGATTTGGTGGATACGTGGGCTACCGTGTAGGAGGATATACCAAAGAGGTGTACTCAAGCGGAGGAAAAAATAAGATAGAAGGCAGCTATGGACTTAATGATTTCGTTTACGGCCTTACTGCCGAAATTGGCAAGAAAAATGGACTGACGCTTTTTGGAAGATATGATTTGAATAAACTCTTTAAAGAAAATCAGGTCAACAGTCTGGGTACTCAGGCATTCAGTGTAGGGCTTAGATTTTAATTAATCACCTTTCCGAATTCACCGTAAGCCTTTTTTAGGGAATTACGGTGAATTTTTTATGTAAAATATTACAGAAAAACCTCATTTTGAGATTAAAAATGGAAACAGTCAAAAAAAATGATAGAATTTTTGAAATTAAAATTGACAAATTCAAAAAAACCTTCTACTTTTGCAACTCCTTTTGAGAAAGGGCACGTTCTTTGATAAAATTTGGGGGTGTACCAGAGTGGCCAAATGGGGCAGACTGTAAATCTGCTGGCGTACGCCTACGGTGGTTCGAATCCATCCGCCCCCACAAAAAAAGTACAAGCGGGAGTAGCTCATTTGGTAGAGCGATAGCCTTCCAAGCTATAGGTGGCGGGTTCGAGCCCCGTCTCCCGCTCTTGATTCCATTAAAGCCTTTGTAGCTCAGTGGTAGAGCACTTCCTTGGTAAGGAAGAGGTCGGCAGTTCAATCCTGCTCAAAGGCTCTATTTGAGTTTAAATTTGGGGTCGTCAGGGTGATAGATTATTTCTGTTATCCATTTTTTTCTGAAAAATAATTTTGAACAAAATAAATTCTATTAAATAAAATGGCAAAAGAGAATTTTGACCGTAGTAAACCTCACGTAAACATTGGTACTATCGGTCACGTTGACCACGGTAAAACTACATTGACAGCTGCAATTACTAAAGTTCTTGCAGAAAAAGGTCTTGCAGCAGTAAGAGACTTTTCGTCTATTGACAATGCTCCTGAAGAGAAAGAGCGTGGTATCACCATTAACACTTCTCACGTTGAGTATCAAACTGCCAATCGTCACTATGCACACGTTGACTGTCCTGGTCACGCTGACTATGTGAAAAACATGGTAACTGGTGCTGCTCAGATGGACGGTGCTATCATCGTGGTAGCTGCTACTGACGGTCCTATGCCACAAACTCGTGAGCACATCCTTCTTGCTCGTCAGGTAGGTGTACCTCAGTTGGTTGTATTTATGAATAAAGTTGACTTAGTTGATGACCCCGAACTACTTGAACTAGTAGAAATGGAAATCAGAGAACTATTGTCATTCTATAAATTTGACGGTGATAACATTCCTGTAATCCAGGGTTCTGCTTTGGGTGGCTTGAATGCTGAACCTCAGTGGGTTGCTAAAATCGAAGAGTTAATGGATGCAGTTGATAACTGGATTCCACTTCCTGCTCGTGCAACTGACAAACCATTCCTTATGCCTGTTGAAGACGTATTCTCGATCACTGGTCGTGGTACTGTTGCTACTGGTCGTATCGAAACTGGTATCATCAACTCTGGTGATCCTGTTGATATCCTTGGTATGGGTGCTGAAGGTCTTAAGTCGGTTGTTACTGGTGTTGAGATGTTCCGTAAAATCCTTGACAGAGGTGAAGCCGGTGATAACGTAGGTCTTCTTTTGAGAGGTATTGACAAAGACCAGATCCGTCGTGGTATGGTAATTTGTAAGCCAGGTTCAGTGAAGCCTCACACCAAATTCAAAGCTGAGGTTTACGTTCTTTCAAAAGAGGAAGGTGGTCGTCACACGCCATTCTTTAACAAATACCGTCCTCAGTTCTATTTCAGAACCACTGACGTTACAGGTGAGATCTTCCTTCCTGAAAACGTAGAGATGGTAATGCCTGGTGATAACATCACTATTACTGTAAACCTTATCAACGCTATCGCAATGGACAAAGGTCTTCGTTTTGCGATTCGTGAAGGTGGTCGTACAGTAGGTGCTGGTCAGGTTACTGAGATCATCGAGTAATAGATTAAAGTCTAATATTAAAAAAAGCACTTCGAAAGAGGTGCTTTTTTTATGTTCATACCTATTTTCGTATTCCCAAATAAGAAATTTCTATTTCTGGTCAATAAATATTTTGCAAAAATCATAAAAGTGAAAAATCAAAAAGGAGTTTTCTTTATTCTCATAACGGTACTTATTGATGTAATTGGAATCGGAATTATTATTCCCATCATGCCGAGCCTATATCAGGAGCTCACCGGTGGGTCAGTTAGTGAAGCTTCCCAATATTCTGCCTATCTCGTGTTTTTGTATGCACTTATGCAGTTTATTTTTTCACCTATCATAGGTGGATTAAGTGACCAGTTTGGTCGAAGGCCGGTATTGTTGTTTTCACTTTTTGCATTTGGACTTGACTATGTATTTTTAGCTTTGGCACCCAATATTGTCTGGCTTTTTGTGGGTAGAACCATTGCCGGTATTGCCGGTGCGAGTTTTAGTACCGCAAATGCCTATATAGCTGATATCACTGAACCGGAAAAAAGGGCTCAAAGCTTCGGAATGATAGGAGCAGCTTTCGGAATAGGGTTTATCATCGGGCCATCACTGGGAGGAATATTGGGGGAGTATGGCAACAGGATACCCTTTTGGGTTTCGGCAGGTTTGACATTATTAAACTGGCTGTATGGTTATTTTATTTTACCTGAATCCTTAAAGCCCGAAAATCGCAGAAAGTTTGACTTTAAGCGTGCAAATCCGATAGGAAGTTTGATGAACCTGAAAAAATTCCCATATATTTTTGCTCTTGTTTTGTCACTATTTTTGGTCAACATAGCCCGTTTTGCAGCAGAAGGGACATGGTCATTTTATACCATTGAAAAGTTTGGCTGGACCAAAATGGAAGTAGGTCTTTCGCTTGGATTTGTAGGGTTGATGGTAGCGATTGTCCAGGGCGGGCTTATTAGGGTAATTATCCCCAAATTTGGTCAGGAAAAATCTTTATATTATGGTTTGGCTATCAATGCTATAGGTCAGCTGGGCTTTGCTTTTGCGTCTCATTCCTGGATGATGTACGCCATTATGGTTCCATTTGCTTTTGGGGGTTTGGCGGGTCCTTCCTTTCAGGGAATTATTTCGAGCCATGTGGCTGTCAATGAGCAAGGAGAGTTGCAAGGAGGCCTCACAAGCCTTATGAGTGTAGCGACTATCATCGGCCAACCGCTGATGTTGGGGCTTTTCAGACATTTTACAAGGCCTGATACTTCGGTCTATTTTCCCGGGGCACCATTTTTGCTAGCTTGTGTTTTAACAATAATAAGCTTACTTTTCACAATTAGAACCATAAATAAAGAAAAAATCAAAGTTTAGATTGTAAGGACAAAAAAAATAAGCTAAATTTGCAGCCCGATAAAAGAATACACAGGTATAGTTTAAAGGTAGAACTGCGGTCTCCAAAACCGTCGGTCTGGGTTCGAGTCCTAGTACCTGTGCAATTTTCACCATATTTTTGGGATTAAAGAAATACGCAATTATGAATAAAATTGTTCAATTTGTAAAAGAGTCCTGGCACGAAGTAACCAAAGAGGTACATTGGCCAAAAATGAATGAGTTACAAGGCAGTGCCACACTTGTGCTTATTGCTTCTATCATTTTTGCTTTAGTAGTAGGTAGTATCGATTTTTTGATTGATAACGGTCTGGTACTTTTATTCAAATCCATTTAATTTAAGACGCACAGGATATGAGCGAGTTTAACTGGTATGTGGTAAGAGCAGTATCACAACAAGAGAAAAAAATCAAGAATTACATTGAGAATGAAGCGGTTAGAAGGAAGCTTACCGATTTTATTCCTGAGATTCTTATTCCCTCTGAGAAAATTGTTACTGTTAAAAACGGCAAAAAGACTGTCCGTGAGAAAAACTATTTTCCCGGATATATACTCGTTAATGCTGATTTGACCAATGGTGAGGTATTACACCTTATAAAAAGCATTCCGGGAGTGATTGGCTTCCTTGGAAAAAATGGAGGTGCCTCTATTGAGCCTGAGCCATTACGCCAGTCTGAAGTAAATCGTATTCTGGGTGTTCAGGATGAGATTTCGGAGGAATCAATTGATTCAGCTGTTTCATTCGTGGTAGGCGAGTCAGTTAAAGTGGTTGATGGTCCATTTAATGGTTTTGAAGGAAACGTTGAAGTGGTATTCGAAGACAAGAAGAAATTAAGCGTAAGCGTAAAAATATTTGGCAGAAGTACTCCTGTGGAGTTGGGCTATCTGCAAGTTGAGAAAGTGTAAGACTTTTGATTCTAAAAAACTAGAAAGCTGATTCTGAGAAGGGTCAGCTTTTTTGATTTTTACTCAGCATTTCGGTTTTCTGTTAATATTATCAGGGACATAAGAATTATTTTCCTATTTTTAATCTCCTATATCGATGCCCTATGCCTGATACCTATTTCATAGCGTCTATAAAATCCACGAGGTCTGTTATTTCATTTGAATATATTTTAAAGCTCATAACTTATTACCTCATTTTTCAGGTTGGAGTTATTATTCTGCTGTTTGTTTTGGTTGCAATATTTGGGACAAAAACCCTGGAGATTCCCTTTGTATATTATTTTGGATTAGGTAACTTTTTTTATTTTCTCTGGCTGATATACAAGCACAGGTTTTCCTATCAAAAATGGGAACTGGTCTCCATAGCATTTGATGATGAAAATGAAATATTGTCTTTTGGAATATAAAATCCTTATTCCGGAATAATTCTCAAAAAAGTACTTAATTACCAAAATTTGGTGATTCATTTTTCAGAGATTTTTGATCTGGAAAAAGGAATTAGTAGAAAAATGACTTTAATGAATAGGTACATTACTGTAAATTACTGGAATATAAGCTATTCCGGCTGGGAATTTCACAAGGATATTCAGGATATAGTTGACAGGCTTAAGCTATTAGCTTATGAAAATAACACTTATTTTTTTGAAAATGAAGCATGGTTAAGAAGATGAAACCACTGCAACATGGTAAAATGGGCAATACCAGAAAATGGGAGATCTATAAATCTGTTTTCTCGATTTTAGGTTTTTTGACAGTCTTTTTTGCTTTAATATCGGGAATAGTCGGATTCTCCCTTTTGTTAATCTTTTTTTCCATAAATATCATTTTCAAATATTACTTTCTTTATACCATCCCATTTGTTTTGATTTTTGCAGTGGTGGCGATCATGCAACTCGTATTCGTTACCAATTTTATTTTTAAACATCCCCAAAAATCAACTTCTAATCTCTATGAAATTGATGCTAATAATTTTCCCAAACTTTTGGCATTTATCAAATCTGTGGCCATTGAGTCTAAAATTATCTTTCCCAAAAAGATTTTTCTTATTCCTGATGCCAATGCCTTTATATTTTACGAAACCAGGTTTTGGCACCTTTTTTTTCCGCCTCAAAAGAATCTGTGTATTGGGTTGGGCCTTTTAAATGTGCTTAATCAATCTGAGTTAAAATGCATTCTGGCTCATGAATTTGGGCATTTTAAACAAAATTCGATCAAAATAGAGGGTTTTGTTAACAGAGCCAATCAGGTGATTTACAAATTATTGTTTGGTCAGGAAAGGCTGGATAAACTTAGAAATATTTTACCCAAAGTATTTCCAACTTTCATTTACTACATGGAATATGGTAACTTTTTGATCTCAATAATGGAGGATATTTTAAAATGGCTTTTTATCAAAATTAATACCCACCATAGTAGCCTGCAAAGATCACTTGAGTATGATGCCGACCATTTTTCTGCAAGTGTTTATGGTTCTGAAAATATGATTCAAACTCTGACGATGCGACGATATGCAAATTATGCATTAAGTGACCTTGAGTGGTTTTTTGGTACAAGTCCCAATCTTTCCACCCAAAATATTTATACGCTTCAGAACCAACTTTTCAATAAATATGTATATGAGAGCCTTTCTACTGAGGATATGGTGGCATTAGAACATTCGCTTTATTTCAGGCGAAATTCACCCTATTCTGGCATTAAAATTAAAGAAAGTTTTGAATCGTACCCCTCTCTCATTGACAGGATCACTATTCTTAAGGAGCAGGATCACCCGATTAAAAGGAAAGAAGATGCTAAAGCGATTGAATTGTTGTCTGAGAATAATGGGATATTTGAGATTTTTACCGAGGAGTTTTTTGAAGAATTGGAAATTTCAGTTCCACAGACAAAGATTTCTCTCGAGGAATTTTTAGGATATTATCAAGAAAAACAAAATTCATTAAACATTGGTGAGCCTTTTGGGCGGTTTTATGCTATTTACTCTCCTGATTTTGAATTTCCGGACTCAAATTTATTGTGTCATAATGTATTGGAAATTAAAGAGTTATTTTCTGAGGAAAACCAAAAGAAAGCTTTCGGATTAGCAATTTTAAAAGAAGACCTGGAGATATTGAAAGATATTGACAGGGGGGATTTGTTAACCGATTTTTTTGAATATGATGGATTGAGGTATTATAAAGATCAAGCTAAAGAACTGGAAAAAGAGATTAAACTGAATATTAAAAAACAAAGGATGAATTATCCCAAATTGACCAAAAAGTGTTTGGATTTTTCAGGGAGCTTGCGATTAATCAGGGGAAAAGCATTCAGTTTTCAGAAATAATAGCAGCATATAAAAACGGGTATTCAGAATTTTTAGAAAATCAGGACATCATTGCCAAAATGCTGGAGGCTCAAAAGATTTTTTTGAAAGAGGCACCACCAGATATTATTTTAATCAAATTAAAAACCTTAACTGAAGTTGAAAAAACACTCAGAAAGGCAATTGAAAAATTGATAGAAATAGATGTAAGGGATCAAATCTTTCCTAAAGAAGGCCAGGATATTTTTTTTAAGTTTTTAGAAGAGAAAAGGCAATATTTTTCCGGTATTAGCTACTCTGAAAATGAGATTATTTTATTGCAACAGGCTATGACGGAATTTGCAGTACTTTCAATTGTCAAATTTGAATATCTAAAAAAGCAAACTTTCGATTTTTTTAAAGACTTGTATCTGCTAAAATATCTGGTTTAGTAAGCAATACTGAATTGCTGGCCATAAGGTATAGGCTTCCCGAATTTTGGCCTTTTTCCTTCCCACTTCCACTCCTGAATATTCACCTGTCTGTCCCAGCCCGCATTTTTATGCCTGGCGGTATGGTACACGATGTACTCTTTGTTTTTGATGGTGATAAAAGAGCAATGTCCCGGACTTACGACTCCATCGGTTCCTTCAAAGACCGGGCTACTACTTTTTTTCCATGACCGGGCATCTAGCGGATTGGTGCCTTTCAAAGTCAGCATTCCGAGACAGTAATAATTAGACCAACTTCCACCTGCCGAATATACCAAAAACAGATTCTCATTTTTTTGAATTATTTGTGGGCCTTCATTGATAGTGGGCAGGTCTTTGTCAGAGCCCATTTTTTCCCAGTCAAACTCAGGAGTTGAGATTAGTATCCGTTCTGATTTTATTCTGGTCGGACTTTCCATTTCGGCGATGTAGAGATTCTGTTTGATGTTAATATCTCTTTCCCAACCACTCCAGACAAAGTAAAGTTTTCCATTGTAAAAGAAAGGCGAGCCATCAATGGCCCATTTGTTATCTTTGGAAGAAATCTGCCCGGAATATTTAAAATTGGAAGTAATGTCACTGTTTTCGGATGTCAAAATGTGCATCCTGTGATTCTCGTTTTTACCATCATCTGCTGCAAAATATACATACCATTGATTATTAAATTTGTGAATTTCAGGTGCCCAAACCTCTTGGGAGTAGTTGGTGTCTTTGGACGGAGCCCACAATAACCTTTCATTGGTTGATTTTATTGCTGAAATTTTTTGGACTGTTTTCAGGAAAATGGAGTCTCTCCTGACATAACAATAATGAAAATTATTCCCATCTTTAAGTATCCAGGGGTCGGCACCTTTAGCTACAATGGGATTGGAAACTAATTCTGTATTAGACTTTTGAGCATTGACTCCTACCCACGTGAGAAAGAATATCAGAGAAAATATGGTTTTCATTTCGGTTGAATAAAATAATATTGAATTAAGTCCCCGGTAATTTCAGATGATTTGAGAAATATCGATGTTCTGAGGTTTTACCGGAAGTGATTTGATATCGGCCAGGCTTAGGGTTCTAAGATTTGAAGGGTTGAATTTGTCTTTGAATTTTTTGAGAAAATCTTCTGGTAAAGGACTGATTTTTCGATCATTCATGCCGAACCACACCCCAAAGACTTTCGAAAATGCCAGGTGAGTGCCGTTGTTTTTGAGATATAGATTATGAGTGAATTCGAAAATCTCTCCGAATTCTGACATACCGGTAAGCTCAACAGTAATTATAATCTCCTGATTGTCATAGGCTTCTTTGAAAAATGAAAATTCTTCCCGCAGCACAGCTGGCCCAATGTTCCAGTGGGCAAGGTCATGCATGGTTACGCCCAGATGCCTGATAAATCCCATGCGGGCAAAACTGGTGAAGTTCATATAAGAAGCGTTGGCTAAATGGCGGTTGGCATCGAGGTCTGACCACCTTACCTTGGTTTCTACAAAAAATGGTTTCAATGAAGTGTTTTTCTTGCAAAGATAGGTTTTGGGCAAATTAATCAAACTACATAATTGACAAGTTTTGATGAATTTGTGGCGATTTTGTGGAGTAGACTATATTAAGGAGTTGTCGCATGAGGGATCGTCGCGGAGCTCCCACGCCTTAGCGTGGAGCGGGAGCAGAGAGCCCGACCACGCCAAAGCGTGGGCATGCCCAAGATATTTGTCAGAATTATTCACTAAATTTGCAGCCGAAATCACCCTGAAATAGATTTTGGGTGGGAATTTTTTGAGAAAATACGATGAAGAATAATCCGAAGAGATATACCGTTACTGCTGCTTTGATTTATGCCAATGGGCCTATTCATATCGGTCATCTGGCCGGCTGCTACCTGCCTGCTGATGTATATGTGCGATACCTGAGGCTGAAGGGCAAAGATGTGGCGTTTATCAGTGGTACCGATGAGCACGGGGTGCCGATCACGATTAAGGCCAAGAAGGAAGGCACGACGCCGCAAGCTGTGGTGGACAAGTATTATGGTATTATCAAGGATTCGTTTGAGCAGTTTGGGATTTCATTTGATATCTACTCCCGTACCTCAAATCCGGTGCATCACGAGACCTCGCAGGAGATTTTTAAGACACTATACGACAAAGGGTATTTTGACGAAGTAGAGACCGAGCAATATTTTGATGAGGAAGCACAGCAATTTCTGGCCGACAGATATATTGTAGGCGAATGTCCGGTGTGTCACAACGAAGGAGCGTATGGCGACCAGTGTGAAAAGTGTGGTTCTTCGCTTTCACCAACGGAGTTGATCAATCCAAAATCGACGATTTCGGGGGCTAAACCCGTGATGAAAGCTACTAAAAACTGGTATTTGCCACTGGACAGAATGCAGCCCGAGATTGAAAAATATGTGAATAGCCACCCCGAATGGAAGCCGAATGTGTTTGGGCAGTGTCAGTCGTGGTTAAAGCAGGGCTTGCAGGCACGTGCCATGACCCGCGACCTGGACTGGGGCGTAAAAGTGCCTTTGGAGAATACCGAAGGCAAGGTGCTGTATGTGTGGTTTGATGCTCCTATCGGCTACATCTCGATGACCAAAGAATGGGCAGCAGATAAGGGGAAAAACTGGGAGGAATATTGGAAAAGCGAGGATACGAAGCTGGTGCACTTTATAGGGAAAGACAATATTGTGTTTCACTGCATTATTTTCCCCGCCATGTTGATGGCCGAGGGAAGTTATATTTTGCCCGACAATGTGCCTGCCAATGAGTTTATGAACCTCGAAAACGATAAGATTTCGACCTCGAGAAACTGGGCGGTGTGGTTGCACGAATATTTGGAGGAGTTTCCGGGCAAGCAGGATGTGCTTCGGTATGTGCTGGCGGCCAATGCCCCTGAGAGCAAAGACAACGACTTTACATGGAAGGATTTCCAGACCAAAAACAACTCAGAGTTGGTGGGTATTTTCGGGAACTTTGTGAACCGCTCCGTGGTGCTTACACAGAAGTTTTATGAAGGGAAAGTGCCTGAAAGAGGTGAATTATTAGAAGTTGACAAACAAGCTCTTGAGGCGTTAAAACAACTTCCATGCGATGTGTCGGATGCGATAAAAAATTATAAGTTTAGAGATGCCCTTGCCGGCATGATGGAAATAGCCAGACTTGGCAACAAATATCTGGCAGAAACCGAGCCATGGAAAGCCATAAAAGAAGACCCCGAGCGTGTTAAAACGATTATGAACATAGCGATGCAGATTACGGCCACCCTGGCGATTGTGGCTGAGCCGTTTTTGCCTTTTACTTCTCAAAAATTATATGACCAATTGAAGCTTTCTGGCTGGAACCTGAACGGCCCGAAACACGAATGGATTGATGCCGGAAATGCCGATTTGGTACCTGCCGGTCTGGAAATAGGCTCGGGTGCACTGCTTTTTGAGAAAATAGAAGACGAAACCATAGACAAACAAGTACAAAAACTACTGGACGCCAAACGCATGAACGAACTGGAAGGAAAGACTGTAGCTCCGTTGAAAGAGAATATTCAATTTGATGATTTTGCTAAGCTAGACATCAGAATTGGTACCATATTGGAAGCCGAAGCGGTGAAAAAAAGCAAGAAATTGCTGAAGTTTTTGATTGATGACGGCTTAGAAAAACGCACGATTTTGAGCGGTATTGCCGAGCATTTTACACCTGAGGAAATGGTAGGCAAACAAGTGACGTTCATAGCCAACCTGGCCCCAAGAATGATGATGGGCATAGCGTCGCAAGGCATGATTCTGATGGCCGAAGATAAGGACGGTTCTCTCAGCCTTTTGCAGCCTCATAAGGAGGTTTGGAATGGTGCAGGGGTGAGTTGAGGGGGTATGTGGGATGAAATTATTTCAAGTTGCAAATATCAATAATTCTAAAATTTGAGAATATGAATAAATTATTCTTCTTAAAATTTATATAACTTAAGCAAATATGAAACCACTCAAACTAATATTTTCATTAACAATGATTTTAACGATTTTGGGGTGCAATAAAGAAGAGCCTTCTGTACAATTGCTGCCCAAAATTTCTAGAATTGTAAAAAAGAATTCTGAATTTAAGGACTATACTGGTGCAACTATTGAAAAGTATATTTATGATAAGTCTGGGATTTTGACAGAACTTCAACTTCTACAAGGGGCTTTTCAATTAATGAATACAAAATTCACCTACCATCCAAACAATATAGTTACAAAAGAAATTGTAGATTTTGGCTTTTCTAATCCATCAAAATCCTCAGCGGAATTGATCTTTGACTCGAAAAATCGATTAATTAAAAGCACTGAAACATTGTCTTTTAATACAAAAAGAGTTCAAACTTTTGAATATGACACAAATTCAAAATATCCTAAAAGCACAACTATTATGGACGATGGGAAGCTTTTTCTTTATAAAGAGTTAAGTTGGAAAAGTGGAAATTTGATTGAGGAAAAGGAATTTGTTAATTCAAAATCAGAATTAAGTGATATATTCCAATACGAGTATGATACGCACAAGAATTTATTTAAGTCGGATCAAAATGTTTTATATGAAAATTCTATTTATTCAGAATCAATGTACTTTTCTGAAAACAATTTGATAAAGAGAGTTAATAATTATTCTAAAGATACTGATATTGAATTAACCATAATAAATAAGTATTTTTATAATAGTGAGGGATATGTTTATAGGATGACTTTAGGTAATCCTGTAGATAAAATCTTGGATTACTTTGAAGTCGAATACTTGAAAAATTAATATTAAGTATTCTGCATTGATCCCCTAAACCTTAATCAAAGACGACTGGAAATGGGGCTTCCGCCCCATTGAAGAATATATTCAACTGATGAACTATAGGTTCAGAAGAAATTTGAAGAAAAAGTAATTTCTTTCTATCAATTTATTAATCAATAAAAACACAAAATGCTAATTTTGTGATATTTATAAAGAATATATAATACTATACCTGGAGAAATCTCATTTTTTTAGCCACATTTCTCCAGGTATCACTAAATAATTGACGCCCAAAAACAGCCCATGTGCTATTTTTTTTGCCAAAGCATCAAGCTAATTCTCCACAAAAACCCAAAAAATATTTAGCTTCTCGTTCAATAGTCGGATATTTGAGGTGAAATTCTAAACACTAATTGATGAAAAAAGCTTTATTTATTTTATTCTCAGTAATTTCTATATCTGCACAGGCTCAGGATTTTGAAAAATCACCCAAGAAAATCACATTTGAGGCAGGTTATACCGGTGTCAGGAAATCTAATTTTACAGACATCTCACACACGGGATTTGCCTTTGCACTTGATTATGGATGGAAAGTGTCGGGTTTTAAGAAAAAGCCGGGAGCTTATATTTCGATTCCTTTGGGCTACACAGCCATTCCGCCCATTAAAGAAGGTACTAAAAACTATGGCATTTCTTATTATGGCGTTCATGTAACGCATGAACTCAAAAAGGACAAAAAAGTGATTCCTTTTATAGGTTATAGCTTGCTATTTAATCAATTAATAAGGCAAGACACCGACGGTAGAGTGATCGGTCACGAGACACGGTTTGATGCAGGTGCTGATTTTGGCAAAAGGCTCTTTGCAAAAGCCGAATATAGCATAGCCTCTTACCCTGCTTTGGGTCAAAAAATCACCTCAAAAATCGGGAGTTGGGGACTGAAACTTGGAGTGAGGATTAAGTAATTATCCTCTGGTTATTTAATTGAAAAGAAAGTTTCCTATTTCCCGTTTCTTGTATTTTTCCAATACTTTCGAAATTTCTGGTTGTAAAGATTTTTCTGATAAATCAATGAAATTGAAATATATAAAGATTATTTTATAACATTTTTAGAATAAAAAAATCTACACAAACAATTCGTATTTTTGTATTTTAATAAGAATACATCAATTAAAAACAATATAAAATGTCACTGGTAGGAAAAAAATATCCATCATTTTCGGCTCCGGCAGTTGTAAAAGGTTATGAGATCGTTGAAGACTTTAGTTTGGAGCAATATTTGGGAGAAAAACACGTAATTTTCTTCTTTTATCCTAAAGATTTCACATTTGTATGCCCAACTGAGCTTCATGCTTTTCAGGCAAAACTTGAAGAATTTGAAAAAAGAAACTGTGCGGTGGTGGCTTGCTCAACTGATACTGAAGAGAGCCATTTGGCCTGGTTGACAACTCCAAAGAAAAAAGGGGGAATTGAAGGCGTAAAATACCCTGTAGTGGCTGATACCGCCAAAACAATCTCAATGAACTTCGGCGTGTTGGGCGGAGGGTATAAGTTTAATGCTGATACCCAAAGCTGGTCATTTGAAGGTAATCCAATTGCATTCAGAGGTACATTTTTGATTGATAAAGAGGGTATTGTTCGTCATGAGTCTATCAACGATCTGCCATTGGGTCGTAGCGTAGATGAATATTTGAGACTATTGGATGCACTTCAGCATGTAGAAGAATATGGCGAAGTGTGCCCTGCCAACTGGAAAGAGGGTGAACTGGCCATGACCGCCACCAATGAGGGGGTTGCGAGCTATTTTTCTCAAAACTGAAAGGGAAATTAACAAAATAGATTTTTTAAGAGACTGAACTCAGAACGTTCGGTCTCTTTTTTTTGAAATGTATCAATAAAACAGCCCCCAATCATCAGGGATGTCGTTGGTTTTGTCAAAAGTAGCAATCCAATCCACGAAAAGTTTCCGAAATTCCTCCATTTCATCCCGTAACACATTGAGATAATCTTCATGGCCCAAATTCATCATTTTCATGCCTGAAGTAGTGGTTATGATACTGCAGGCGTGTATTTTAATCAAAACGGCATTTTCCATTTTTAAAGAATATAGATCTACCGCTTCGGCACCACTGATTTTGGCATTGATAATGGCGATGTCTTCAAACAAAATATCCCGGTAAGCCATGGTATCTTTTTCATAGTCGATGGTGGAAATGAGGCTATGGACTGTTCTGAAAATCTCCTTGGCTTTCTTTACGATGGGCAGATTGGCTTTTCGTTTTCGTTCTTCCTCCATTTCTCGTTCGAACTCCTCATCATCCATTTCTTCGAAATCGTCGTCGTCAAATACCATAAGATTATTATTATGAATTGAAGATAGGCAATTTTTGGTAAATTTTAAAAAATGGCCTTCCAGAAATATTTATCAACGAAAGATTTTAGTTATAAAAACCAGACATTTTTTTCAAAGATTATTCTCAATCGCAAACCGCACCAGATCAGCAGTGGTTTCGGTTTTGAGCTTGAAATGTATGTTGCGGCGGTGGGTTTTTACGGTCATAAGACTCAATGAGGTCAAATCGGCGATGGCTTGAGAACTATGCCCTTTCCTGATCAATCGAAGGATTTCTAGTTCTCTCGGGGTCAACAAATACCGCTTTTGAAATTCATCACCCGAAAAAGCAGGAGCAGAAGACATTAAGGATAACTTGTTGTCAAATACCTTTTCTCCACTCATGATTTTGAAAATGGCCGTGAGTAACTCGTCTTTGGTGGAGTTTTTCAGCAGGTAACCTTCAACTCCTATTTTTTGAAACTCTCTGACCAGTTGACTTTCGTCGTACATGGTCAGTATCATGATTTTTAATTTGGGGAAGTCGGATTTAAGTCTTTCGGC
>WBZP01001118.1_pt1 | contig 34053 bp, 25 predicted proteins | sample 5204301 | NCBI WGS metagenome assembly WBZP01 (sample SAMN12412401, study PRJNA552823) | activated sludge metagenome | isolation source: activated sludge from nitrification reactor of wastewater treatment plant... | place: USA: Pennsylvania | collected 2017 | reverse complement strand
GCGGCACACGCAGGCCGTGCTCCAGGGCGCCTTCATCCTGGCCAAGGCTTCCAACGACCGCAGCGTCGCGATCGAAAGCGTCGATCACCTCGAGCGCTACATCCGGCTGCTCTTTCTCAACCCCCCCACTCCCAAGGAGCATCGACCATGAACCCTGATCAGGACCGCCCCTGGCTGATGAAGGGCGTGATTCCCTATCTCGGCCTGGAAGATGCCGATGCCGCGATCGCCTTCTATCGCCGCGCCTTCGGCGCACGGACCATCGGCGAAGTGGTGCGCGACGAAGCGAGCCGGATCATGAATGTCGGGCTGGAGATCAACGGCGGCGTGCTGATGCTGATGCACCACATGCCCGAACTCAACGAGCCGCCGGCCAAGGGTTGGCTCAACCAGACCCTGCAGCTGGTGGTGGCCGACGGCCAGGGCTGGTGGGACCGCGCGGTGGCCGCGGGCTGCAGCGTGACGATGCCATTCGAAACCCAGTTCTGGGGTGACCGCTATGGGCGGCTGACCGATCCCTTCGGCATGCACTGGGCGATCGATGAACCGAGCGCGGCTGCCCAGGCCGCGCAGCTCGCTGCCCGCCAGGACGAGGGCGAACACACGCTGACCCTGGAGCGGACGATCCAGGCCCCGCGCGCGGTGGTATGGCGTTGCTGGACCGAGCCGGATCTGCTCAAGCAGTGGTTTTGCCCCAAGCCGTGGAGCGTGCCGGAAGCCGACTTCGACCTGCGCGTCGGTGGCCGCATGAACACCGTGATGGCCGGCCCCAATGGCGAACGCGTGCACGGCAAGGGGATCTGGCTCGAAGTGGAGCCCATGCGCCGGCTGGTCTTCACCGACGCGTTCACGGAAGGCTTCGTGCCGGCACCCGAACCCTTCATGACCGGCGTCGTGGCATTGCAGGACGCCGCGGCGGCCTGCACACAACTCACCTGGAGCGCGCGCCACGCCAACGCGCAGGCCAGCGCCCGCCACCGCGAGATGGGTTGGGAGCCTGGCTGGAACGCGGCGGTTGATCAACTCGATGCGCTGGCCCAGGCGCTGGTGAAAGGGGCAGTCTGATGGCCTACCTGCAACAGAAGGTGCGCACCTGCTGGTGGTTCGACGGCAACGGCCACGAAGCGGCGGCGTTTTACGTGACGCTGTTGCCGGACAGCGCGATCGAAGGCGGGCATGGCCCACAAGGCAAGCCGCCGCTGGTGGTCGAGTTCACCCTGGGCGGGGCGCCGATGATGATCCTCAACGGCGGGCCGGGCCATCCACCCGGCTGGGCAGCCTCGATCAGCGTGTTGACCGACTCCCAGGACGAAACCGATCGGCTGTGGGCCGCGCTGACTGCTGGTGGTGGCAAGGAGTCCCGCTGCGGCTGGCTGACCGATCGCTGGGGTGTGTCGTGGCAGATTGTCCCGCGGCGTCTGCCGCAGATGCTCAGCTCACCCGACCGCGCGGCTTGCGCCCGCTCCTTCGAGGCCATGATGCAGATGGGAAAGCTCGATCTGGCCGCACTGGAAGCGGCGTTTGCAGGTTGAACAAGGAGCCACGACGATGCGCAAGGTTGACGCATTCCCATTGGTGGTGACGACGGCCGACGACGCTTGGTACCGAAGGCCTGAAGCCGGTCAGGCCGGGACCACCAGCGTGTGCGCCGCCAGCCAGCGCAGGCCCGAGTCTGTCGGTGCCGGTTGCAGCATCATCGCCAATGCCTGCTGCTGAGCCGCGCCAAGCCGCCGCCAGAGGAAGTCGCCCGGATTTCCGGGGTCGCCGGCCACGAACAACTGCGAGGTCAACTCACCAAAGCTGGCATGGCGCAGTGTCAGGTGGATGTGCGGCGTGCGGCCCGGGTAAGGCACCGGCCTGATCGTGCGCAAACTGACCTGCGCCTGCACACCTGTGGTGGCGCTGCCGAAACCCTGGAAGCCCTCATCGTAGGCCCCGGGCTGCAGCGCAACGCTCGGGTGACGGTAGGCGGCGAGTGCGTCGCACTGCCAGATCTCGATCCGAGTGCCGTCGACCCGGCTGCCCTGCGTGTCCACCACCGAGAGCGTCAGCCCCAGGTGCTCGCCTTGCGCGTGCAGGCTGCGTCCGGCGCGCTGCACGGTCGTGAGGTCGGCGTCCCAGTCGTCGGCCAGCGGCCCGGTTTCGCGCCAGCGCCGGGGCGGGTAGAAGGGGCCTTCGGTCATGCCGGGCAGCACCTGGCGCGACTGGGCCAGGGCCGGCAGGACCAAGCAAGCGGCCGCGGAAGCGGCCCACTTGGCGGACCGCTGCAGAATGAGGCGGCGCGTTTGCATCTGCACATTGCACCATGTCGGTCGCTGGCACGCGATGACCACGCGGGCGGTGCGGCCACACGCTTTGCGGCGCACACCCGCGTGGCTACCCGGGTCGGCTTGGGAGTAGGCCCGAGCCTCCAATCATCCGCGCCCCTGGGCGCTACGATGCGGCGCCACACCCACACCGGGACCTTCCATGAATCTGGCCGACCTGCCGCTGAGCGAGACCCTCAACGCCGCCCTGGCCCTGCAGCGTCAGGCCTATCTGGCCCGACCGGTGCCCGACCTGGACGAACGCAAGGCTGACCTGCGTACCCTGCAGCGCATGGTGCGCGAAAATCAAACCGCGCTGTGCGAAGCGATCAGTGCCGACTATGGCCACCGGTCGCGGCACGAGACCCTGCTGGCCGAGGTCTTCCCGGCGGTCGACGGCATCGACCATGTGGTCGGGCACCTGGGTGGCTGGATGAAGCCGCAACGCCGCGCCGTGGACCTGCGCAACTTCTTCGGCGCGCGCAACCGCGTCATCCCGCAACCGCTGGGCGTGGTGGGCGTGATCGTGCCGTGGAACTTCCCGCTCAACCTGAGCATGGTGCCACTGAGCTACATCTTCGCTGCCGGCAACCGCGCGATGGTCAAGATGAGCGAAAACTCGCGCCACCTGGCGCGGCTCCTGATCGACAAGGTGCCGGCCTACTTTCCGCCGGAGAAGTTGCAGTTCTTCGACGAGACCGGTGGTGTGGGCGTGGAATTCTCCAGGCTGAAGTTCGACCACCTGCTGTTCACCGGTTCGGGCGCCACCGGCCGCGCGGTGATGGCCGCGGCTGCGGCCAACCTGTGCCCGGTGACGCTGGAACTGGGCGGCAAGGCGCCGGCCATCGTCTGCGACGACTTCCCGCTCCAGGTGGCAGCCGAGCGCATCCTGTTCGTCAAGTGCCTGAACGCCGGCCAGATCTGTACCACGGTGGACCATACCTGGCTGCCGCGCGCCCGCATCGGAGAGTTTGTCGAGCTGGCCAAGTCCATCGTGCCGGCGCGTTACCCCAGCCTGGCCTCGCCCGACTACACCAGCATCATCGATGCACGCAGCTTCGAACGCCTGCTGCATGCGTTGGACGACGCCCGCCGGCGCGGCGCCACGGTGCTGCCACTGTTGCCGGGCCCGGCCTTTGATGTCCACAGCCGCAAGATCGCACCGCACATCGTGCTGAATGCGCCGCCCGACAGCCTGCTGATGCAGCGCGAGATCTTCGGTCCCATCCTGCCGCTGCTGCCCTACGACCTGCTGGACGATGTGGTGCGGCAGCTAAACGCCGGACCGCGCCCGTTGGCCATCTACCCTTTCAGCCACGACGGCGCGCAGGTGCAGATGCTGCTGGACCGCGTGATGTCCGGCGGTGTCTCGGTCAACGACGCGTTGTTCCATGTCGGCCAGCACGATCTGCCCTTTGGCGGCGTGGGCGAATCCGGCATGGGCCACTACCACGGCTATGAGGGCTTCGTCGCCTTCTCCAAGTTGCGCCCGGTGTTCTACCAGGCACGCTTCAGTTCACTGCGTTTCTTGTGGCCGCCGTACGGGAAGTTCGCGGACTTTGTGCTGCGCTTCTTGACGCGATAGAGCCTGCAGTCCGTGGCCACCTGGCCCGGCGATCATGCCGGTCGGCCTATGCCGCTGGACGAGCCGGCACCGGCGGCAGCGCACCGCTGGCGCGCAGCCTGGCCCGCGCCCCGGCGTCGAAGCCGGCTTCGGCCAGGATCTCGTCACTGTGTTCGGCATAGGCCGGCGGCAGGCGGCCGGCCTGGCCAGGCGTGTGGGAGAGCTTGACCGGCAGCCCCACACCGCGATAGCCGTCCTGCTGCACGCACATGCCCCGGTGCTGCACGTGGGTCTGCCCGAAGGCCTGCGGCACGGTGTTGACCGGACCCACGGGCACGCCCAGCCGCATCAACGCCTGGCAAAGCCCATCGCGCGGGCAATCGCGCAGGCGCGCCTCGATCGTTGCGTGCAGTTCGGTGCGGTGCTGCAGGCGCAAGGTGTTGGTCGCAAAACGTGCGTCCCGCACCAGGCCGTCCAGCCCCAGGTGTGCACAGAAGCGGCGGAACTGCCCATCATTGATGATGCCCAGGAAGACCTCGCCGTCGGCACAGCGGAACTTGTCGTAGACGGCGATGTTGGGGTGGGCGCTGCCCATCAGTCCGGGCAACTGCCCGGAGACCATCCAGTTCGACGCGTGAGGCACGAGCAGGCTCAGCGCGCTGTCGAACAGCGTGGCCTCCACGCGCTGGCCGCGGCCTGTCTGCTGGCGTGCCAGCAGCGCCATCAGGATGCCGCTCAAAGCGGTGTACGCGGTGAGGTGGTCCACGACGGGCACACCCAGCCGCGTGGCGCCCGACGCCGCGTCGCCATTGATGCTCATCAGCCCGCACATCGCCTGCAGCACGGCGTCGTAGCCCGGCAGGCCACCCAGCGGACCGTCGGCACCGAAACCGGAGATGGCGCAGTACACCAGCTGGGGAAACCGGGGTGCCAGGACAGATTCGAAGCCCAGGCTCCAGCGTTCCATGGTGCCGGGCAGGAAGTTCTCGACCAGCACGTCGCTGGTCTGCAGCAGACGCAGCAGGATTTCGCGGCCGCCTTCGCAGCCGAGGTCCAGCGCGATGGCCCGCTTGCCGCGGTTCAGGGCCAGGTAATACGCCGCCGTGCCCTGCGCGTCGAACGGTGGCCCCAAGGTCCGTGTCTCGTCGCCGGCAGGGGGTTCGACCTTGATCACACTGGCACCGTGGTCGGCGAGCATCTGCGTGCAAAGCGGTCCAGCCAGGACGCGGGACAGGTCCAGCACGCGCAGGCCGGCCAATGCGCCAAAGGGTTGCGAGGCAGGGGCGGGATCGGGCATGGTTGGGGTCGGGGGCCACACCGGCAGCCGGCCGGCCCCGCACATTGTGGGGCTGGCCCGGCTACGGGAACAACGCCGACTCCAGCCACACCAGGGCCAGCGAGATCTCGTCGGCCTGCATGTTCAGCGCCGGCATCAAGCGCAAGCGCTGGGGCCGCACGGCGTTGACCAGCATGCCGGCCTGGCCGGTCTCGGCACGTTCCAGCAGCCGGGCTGCCAGACGCGTCGCCGCGTCTTCACCCGGCAGCTGCAGCGCCAGCAGCAAGCCACGGCCTTGCACCGGCGGTCCGCCCAGGCGGCGGGCCAGCGCATCCAGGCCCTGCCGCCACTGCGCGCTGCGTGCCTGCACATCGGCCAGGAAGCCCGAAGCGGTGACCACATCCAGCACCGCCTGGGCCACCGCACACATCAAGGGGTTGCCGCAGTAGGTGCCCCCCTGGTCGCCCGGGGCGAAGCAGCTCACGGCTTCGCGCGCCAGCAACGCGCCGATGGGCACGCCGCCACCCAGTCCCTTGCCCAGCGTCATGATGTCCGGCCGCACGCCGGCTGCTTCATGGCCCCACAGCGTGCCCGTGCGGCCTACGCCGGTCTGCACTTCGTCCAGGATCAGCAGCAGACCCTGTTCGTCGCACAGCGCACGCAGGGCCTGCAGGAACCCCGGCTGCGCCTCGATCACGCCGGCTTCGCCCTGGATGGGCTCCAGCATCACGGCAACCGTCTGCGGGCCGATCAAGGCCTGCACGCTGGCCAGGTCGTTCAGGCGTGCCTTGGGGAAGCCCGGCACCTGCGGCGCGAACAGGCGGTCGAAGCCGGGTTTGCCACTGGCGCTCATGGTGGCCAGCGTGCGACCGTGGAAGCCGTTTTCGAGAGTCACGATCTCGAAGGCGCCGCCGCGGTGGACTTGGCCGAACTTGCGCGCCAGCTTGATGGCACCTTCGTTGGCTTCGGCACCGCTGCTGGTGAAGAACACGCGGTCCAGTCCACTCAGCGCGGCCAGCCGCGTGGCGAGCTCGGCAGCGCGGTCGTTGAACAGTCCTGGACCGGGCTGCAACAGGCGCTGGCTCTGGGCCGCCAGCGCGGCGCTGATCTGCGGCGGTGCATGGCCCAGCGTATTGACGGCCCAGCCCTGCACCAGGTCCAGGTAGCGGCGCCCTTGGCTGTCCCACAGCCAGCTGCCGTGGCCGCGCGTGAAGACGGCTTCGGGCCGGCGTGTGATATTCATCAGCGCGGCGGTGGAGGGTGGGGCAGCGGGAAGATCCAGCTTCATCAAGAGCTCCTTCAGGGTGGGCTTGCTGAAGGCCTTGAGCAGGCTCGCCGGAGGCCAGAGTACGTCCTGAAACGACAAAGGCCACGAGGTGAGTCTCGTGGCCTTCTGGGATGTGAACGGTTGCCGGTGGGCAGCCAGGGCGCTACGAAACCTCCTGACGCAATGGTCGGCAGAGTCGTCGCAGGGCGCTGCAGGTGTTCACGCTGCGCAGCATACCGCACCGCCGTGCCTGCGCTGTCGCGTCGAGCGCACGCTGCCGCTGCCCACGGGGAGACAATGCGGTGGGCAATGAACGGCGCGATCCGTCCGCGGTCCGGGCAAGGCCCCTGAAACAGCTGGTTGGAGGCATGGCAAACAGCAATCGCGAGGCCTGGCTTGTTGCGCAGTTGCAGCGCTTGAACGGTTGGCGGCTGTGGTTGCTGTTCTCGCTGCTGGCCGTCGCGGCGGCGCTTAGCATCGTTTCGCTGATGAGTCTGGTCCTGCAGGGCCGGGTCAGCTTCGACTACCTGGTGACGGGACTCGTGGCGGCGGGCATCGTGGCGCCGACCAGCCTGTGGCTGCTGGGCTCGCTGCTGGGCGAGATGGGCCGGCAGCAGGAGCGGGCGTTGTCGAGCAGTGTCGAGAGCGCTGAAGCGCGGCTGCGCGTGGCGCTGGACGCATCGGATGAGGGTGTCCTGATGGTGGCGACCGATGGCGCCGTGCTGTCGGCCAACCGGCGCTTCTTCGAACTCTGGCGCGTGCCGCCGGCCCTGGCGGAAGCCGGCCGCGACGAACTGCTGCTGCTGCAGCATGTGCTGGACCAGCTGCTGGACCCGGACGCCTTCATGGCCGGTGTGCAACGCCTGTATGCCAGCGACGAGCAGGCCAGCGACACCCTGCACTTCAAGGACGGCCGCGTCTTCGAGCGCTTCACCCGGGCACTCAGTCTCGGAACCGAGGGTGGCCGCATCTGGTGTTTTCGCGACATCACGGTGCAGGCGCTGACGCGTGAAGTGCTGGCCGAGCGTGAGGAGCAGTACCGCGCCATCTTCAACCAGGCCGGCGACGGCATCGACCTGATCGATGCCCAGACGCTGCAATTCGTCGAGATCAACGAAGCGGCCTCCCGGATGCTCGGCTACCGGCGCGAGGACCTGGTCGGCAAGCCCCTGCAAACGATCCTGGGTTCGGTAGACGAGGACGGCTTGCGCGCTGTCGTGGCTCAGTGGCTGCGCGATGGCGAAACCAGCTTCGAGGCGCAGCACCGCTGCGAGAGCGGTCGCAGCATCGAAGTGCTGGTCAGCACGCGGGCGATTCGCCTGCGTGGCCGCGCCTGCCTGGTGCGGGTCTGGCGCGACATCGGCCAGCACAAGGCGGCAGCCGAAGCCGTCATCGAGTCGCGCGGCCTGCTTCAGGCCATCATCGACGCGGTGCCGATGCGGATCTTCTGGAAGGACCGGGACCTGCGCTACCTGGGATGCAACCCGGCTTTCGCGCGCGACGCTGGCAAGTCCAGCCCCGACGAGCTGCTGGGCAAGGATGACTTCGAGCTGGTCTGGGCCGACCAGGCCGAGCTCTACCGCAACGACGACCGCGCCGTGATGGCCTCGGGGCAGCCGCGGCTGTCCTTCGAAGAGCCGCAGACCACGCCGGATGGTCGGATCATCTGGGTGCGCACCTCCAAGGTGCCGCTGCGCAACGCACGTCGGCAGACGATCGGCATCCTGGGCGTCTACGAGGACATCACCGAACGACGGCGGGCCGAGGCAGCGCTGCGCGACAGGGAGGAGATCTACCGCGCCATCGTCGAGCGATCGGTCGAAGGCATCCTGCTGATCGATGCACAGACCCTGGAGTTCACCGAGTTCAACGATGCCGCCTGTGAAAGCCTGGGCTACACGCGATCGGAGTTCGCTGGGCTGCGCCTGCCCGACATCCAGGGCGCGATGAGCGCCGAGGAGACCCTGCAGACGGTGCGGCAAGCGGTGGGCGCACCCGCGGGCCTGCGCTTCGAGAGCCTGCATCGCTGCAAGGATGGCAGCCTGCGCGACCGGCATGTGAGCAACCGGGCGGTGGAGGTGCGCGGCCGGACTTACCTGGCGCATGTCTGGCACGACGTGACGCAGTCCAAACAGCTGGCGCAGACGCTGCGCCAGCGCGAGCAGTACCAGCGCGCGCTGCTCGACAACTTTCCCTTCATGGTCTGGCTAAAGGACGCGGACAGCCGCTTCCTGGCAGTCAACGAGAACTTCGCCAGGGTCTTCGGCTGGCCGTCGGCCGACTCGCTGATCGGCAAGACGGACCTGGACATTGCAGCGGCCGATCTGGCCGCGCGCTACCGTGCCGACGACCAGGCCGTGCTGCAAAGCGGCCGCAGCAGGCAGGTCGAAGAACTGGTCGAACGAGACGGCCGCCGTGTCTGGTTGGAGACCTACAAGTCGCCAGTCTCCATCGGCGGGTGCGTGATCGGCACGGTGGGATTTGCACGCGACATCACCGAGCGCAAGCAGGAGCAGGTCGAGCTGGACAGGCATCGGCAGCACCTGGCAGAGCTGGTGCAACAGCGCAGCACCGAGCTGCTGGCCAACGAAGCCCGCGCCAGCCTCATCCTCGACTCGGCGGCCGACGGCTTGTACGGCGTTGATGCCCAGGGTCGCATCACCTTCATCAATGCTGCCGCGTGCCGCCTGTTGGGCTACGGCAGGCAGCAGGCAATGGGGCGTCAGGCGCACGAACTCTTTCACGGGCGCCACGTGGACGGCCAGCCCTGCGCGCAGTCGGCCTGCCCGGCCTGCCAGGCCTGGCAGGCCGGTCTTGAATGGCGAAGTGGCGACCAGACCTGCTGGCACGCCGACGGTCGGGCGGTGCCCGTGGCGCTGGCCAGCCACCCGTTGAGGGAGCAGGGCCGGGTGGTCGGCGCCGTGGTCAGCGTGGTCGACGTCAGCATGCACCGGGCAGCTACGCAGGCGCGGGAACAGGCGCTGCTGGCGGCCGAGAACCTGGCCCGCGCGCGCAGCGAATTCCTGGCCAACATGAGTCACGAGATCCGCACCCCGATGAACGGCGTGCTCGGCTTCGCCAGCATCGGGCAGCGCCATCACGCCGATCCGCTGAAGGCCCGCCACGCCTTCGAGAAGATCCTGGCGTCCGGGCACCAGCTGCTGGGCGTGGTCAACGAAATCCTGGACTTCTCCAAGATCGATGCGGGCAAGTTGCAGCTCGAGGCCGGCGAAGTCGCCATTCCTGCGCTGCTTGACGACGTCGTCCAGCTCGTCGCCGAGCGGGCCCGGGCCAAGGGCCTGACGCTGCAGGTGATCAAGGCCCCGAACCTGCCGCCAGCCTGTATTGGCGACCCGCTGCGCCTGCAACAGGTGCTGCTGAACCTGCTCACCAATGCCGTCAAGTTCACCGAGACGGGTGGCGTCACGCTGGAAGCCGGGCGTGATGGCGGGCAACTGAGCTTTCGGGTCAGCGATACAGGCATCGGCATGACGGCCGAGCAGCAGTCCACCATCTTTGACCCTTTCAGCCAGGCTGACGGGTCGACCACCCGGCGCTTCGGCGGCACCGGGCTGGGGCTGGCGATCTGCAAGCGGCTGCTGGAATTGATGCAGGGCCAGGTCCTTGTCCAGAGCACGCCCGGCGGCGGCAGCGTGTTCGAGGTCCGCCTGACCTTTGTGCCGCCGGGGCCGCGTGCCAAGCCGCCCGGCGATGTCAAGGCCGCTGCGATGCCGCCGGACAGGCCGCTGCAGGGCGTGCGCATCCTGCTGGCGGAAGACGATGAGGTCAACCGGACGATGCTGCTGGACAACCTGCGTGAAGACGGGGCAGAGCTGGTTGCCGTGGCTGACGGCGCCCAGGCGGTCGAGCGGGTGCAAGTCGACGGTGCACGCGCCTATGACCTGGTCCTGATGGACATCCAGATGCCGGTGATGGACGGCTACGAAGCGGCGCGTCGGATCCGTCAGCTGGCACCCCTGCTGCCCATCGTCGGCCAGACCGCCCATGCCTTCAACGAGGACAGGGACAGGTGCCTTGCGGTGGGCATGGCTGAGCATGTGGCCAAGCCGATCGACCCGCCGGCATTGGTCAGGCTGCTGCTGCGGGTTCTGGCCAGCCGGCGCGAATCGGCCTGAAGGCCAGGCAGGCGCTCACACCATGAATCCCCAGGGCCGGGCGGGGGTGCCCGCCGGGGTTTGGGCGGGTCCCCCTGCTCGGCACCTGATCGAGGAAAAACGCTTGTGCCGGGGTCTCAGGCAGCCACAGCCTCGGTGACCACGGTCTTGGCCTTGCGCGCGGCGCGCTGCACCTTGGCCACCGGCGCCTTCTCTTCAACCGCCTTGACGGCTCTGGCTACCCGGCGGGTGGTGGACTTGAGCGTCGCCTTGGCCTTGCGCACCGTTGGTGCGGCCTTGCGCTGCGTGCTGGCCTTGGCCTTGCGCACGGCCTTGCGAAGCGGACGGGCGCCGGCCGCGTCGGCCAGCGCCGTGGCACCCTCGGCGACGCGCGTCGACACCATCAGTGCCACCTTGGCGCCGGGCAAGGTCAGGCGCGCGGCAGTCTGCAGGCCACTGGCGACGATGTCGTTGTCGATGCCGGCAGCAAACTGGGCGACGCGGGTCAATTGAGAACTGGCGGTGCTCGAGCTCAGTTCAATGGCCTTCTCGGCGCCTTCGGCAACCTGGTCGATGCCTTTGACGACGATGTCGGACACCTTGCCGCGCACTTCATCCAGGCGATCGGTGGCACGCGGCGCCACCAGGGCGGTACGCGGGTAAAGGCCGTTCTGCAATGCGCCGTTCATGGCGCCCACCAGGCGATGGCCGCCCAAGCGGTATGCGGTGACGGTCTGCACCGCGGCGTTGCGGTAGTTCTCGATGCTTTGCAGGGTGACGTGACTGAGGGTCTGGGTGCGCATTGCTTTCTTGCTCCGAAGTGGCGATGCAGGTCATCGCAGGCCACCAGTGTCGTGCCCTGCGTGTAGTGGGAGCTACCCAATACGGACCGGACTCCTAGAGCGTGCACTCCAGACCGGAGGGGCCCGCGCAGCCCATCACGTCGCCGCGTCGGGGCCGAGCGGCACCGCGCGCGGCCACCCTACGGACTGCCGGATGTGGCCGACGCACCACAGCACGAGAAGGCGCTGCAGTTCCGCGCGGTCGAAGTGTTCGATGCTCTGCATCGATCAGCGCATGGCCGACGCTGCAATCCGGATCCCACGGGGTCGGCGGCAGCATGGTTCAGAAACCCAGTTGCTCGACCATGGCGAGCAGGTCGGCGAAGCTGGCGGCCCTGAGCTTTTCGGCGAGCGCCTTCTTGTCCAGGCCAGCGCATTCGAAGCGTGTGAGGTCGACCTCGAGCGGCAGCTCAAGGATCTCCTGAGGCGACATGAAGCCGATCTGGCAGATATGGGCCAGGCAATCGCGTTCCGGCAGCGTCAGCGCCAGGCCGTGCTGGCGCAGCAGGGCCAGGTAGCGTTCGGCCGTGCGGTTGAGCTTGCCGCTGATCTCCAGTGTGTTTTTCTGGCCTTCGGTGAGGATGGCCAGCGGTGGCCCGAAAAAGATCGGCGTCTTGCCGACGTGGCGGGTCTGCTCGTGCCTCGTCAGGGCCGGGGCCACCCAGCCTGGGTCGCCCCGAACCGGCTTGGACGCATCGTCGAGGTCGGCCATCAGTGGGCGATCGGGTGCAGCATCTCGTGCTTCGCGTCCTTCATGCCCCGGGGCAACTGGGGCGGCAGCTCGGGCCTGATCTGCATGAAGCCGCGGTTGCGTTCGCCATCCTGCACATTGTGCGGGTTGTGGCACTCGGGGCAGGTGAACCAGCGCTGCTTGCCCAGGCTGACGAACTGGCCGATGCGCTTGCCATGGATGCCGTCGCGCCAGTCGCGCAGCTTGTCGCCGTGGCACTTGCCGCACAGCAGTTGCGGCTGATCCAGGCTGATCGGGTCGCCGAAATGATCAACCAGCATGTTGCGCTTGGTCGGATGGTGGCAGTCCAGGCACCAGATGCGGCCGCGGCCGTGCTGGAAGTTCTTCAGGTCGGGGACCATCGCTTCCATGGTCGGGATCGGAATCGGCCGGTTGTCCTTCGGGAAACCCTTGGGCACGATGCCGTTGTGGCAGGCCGTGCCGCACTGGGCCAGCAGGGTCACCTTCTCGGAGCGTGGCCTGACGACGGCCTTGCCTTCCGGCAGTTTGTCCATCTGCGGCATCTTGCCCATCGGCACGGCGCCGTCGTAGGGGTCACCGTACCAGAGGGCGGCGCCGGTGACGGGTGAGCACTTGACGTTGGGCAGGCCCGGCTTGATCTGGCGCTGGGTGACTTCCGTGGCACCCTTGCGGCTTTCGAAGCACACGACTTCCTTGGGCTCGGGCGCGGATGCCGCGGGCTCTGCAGGCGCGGCAGGCGCTGCTGCTGCAGCCTGCGCTGCCGGGGCGGCGGCCGAAGCGGGCCTGGGCGCGTCCTGAGCGACGACGGAAACCAGCAGCCCACCACACAAGACCAGCGCCAGGGCAGGGAATACAAACCGCTTGTTCATGTTCGTCACCTCACTGCGCAGCGACGGCCCGTCTGGCACCGAACTGGATGTCGCCCAGCAGGATGCCGATGGCGCCCTTGAGCAGGATGGTCAGGATGAAGAATCCGAAGGCCCAGATGCCCGCGGTCAGCAGCCATTCGACGAAGCTCGGGTAGTACTCGGTCACCTCGCCGATCGGCGTCGGGATGAAACCCGGCACGACCAGACCCATGCCCTTCTCGATCCAGATGCCGGCAAAGGCCATCGCGCACGGGACGGGCAGCAGCTTCGGGTTGTGGCGGAAGGCCGGCATCAGGAACATCACGAACGAGACCAGCATCAGCACCACCGAGCTCCAGAACCAGGGCACCAGGTTGCCCAGGCCATGCAGGCCGAACATCAGGTAGTACAGGCCGTTGGCATGTTCGGTGCGGGCGTACAGCTCGACCACGATTTCCGAGAGCGTCAGGAAGATCGCGATGCCCAGGCAGAAGGTGACGATGGTGGTCAGCAGCCTGATCGCACTGTCCTCGATCCAGAACTTGGTGTTGTTGCGGATGATCAGGAAGGCCAAGATGATCAGTGCCGGACCGGCCGCAAAGGCCGTGGCGATGAAGCGGATCGGCATCATGCTGTGGAACCACATCGGGCGCGCCGGGTTGGTGGCCAGCAGGAAGGCCGTCACCGTGTGGATGCTCAGTGCCCAGACGATGGAGATGTAGACCAGCGGCATGAAGATCTTCTTGTTCACCGGCTTGCCCGTGTACTTGGAGTACAGGTACCAGAAGCCGACCACGAAGTTCAGGATCAGGTAGCCGTTGAGCACCAGCACGTCCCAGCCCAGCATCGACGAGAAGCTGTAGATGCCCCAGGGCGGGACCATGTGCCAAAGCCGGTCGGGCCGGCCCATGTGGGCAAACACGAACAGCATCACCATGATCACGGCCGAGATGGCCAGCATCTCGCCCAGCACGGTCACCTTGTGCATGCCCTCGTGGTGGTAGACGTAGGCCGGGAAGACGATGGTCACCGCCCCGGCCGCCACACCCACCAGGAACACCAGGTTGGCCAGGTACAGGCCGTCGTGGATCTGGCTGGTCATCCCGGTGACGATCAGGCCTTCGGTGTTCTGCAGCCAGTAGACGTAGAGCATGCCCACGATGAGCAGCGACAGCACGCCCATCCAGGCGTAGAACTTGGCGCCGCCCTTGAGCACGTAGCGCAGGTAGTCGGAAACGAACTTCAGCAGCATGTTCGTCTCCTCAATCGTAGAAGTAGAAGAATTTCGGGAAGGTGTTGTTCTCCGCCTTCAGGCGGAATACGTTCTTCCGGGCCAGGACCATGCTGACTTCGCTTTCCGGGTCGAGCAGGTTGCCGAACTTGCGGGCGCCGACCGGGCAGACCTCGACGCAGGCCGGGTAGCGGCCGTGGCGCGTGCGCTGCAGGCACCAGTGGCACTTCTCGACCACGCCGCGCATGCGCGGCCGGTTGCCCATGTAGTGCGTGACCGGGTTCATCGCCTCCTTGGGCAGCACCGGTGTCGTGAGGTTGAAGCGCCGCGCCCAGTAGGGGCAGGCGTTCATGCACATCTTGCAGCCTATGCACCAGTTGTAGTCGATCACCACCACCCCATCACCTTCGCGGTAGGTGGTACGCACCGGGCAGACCTTCACGCAGGGTGGCTTTTCGCACTGCATGCAGGCAATCGGCATGTAGTTGGCGTCCTTTTCGGGAACCATCTCGGGCTCGTAGAAGTACTGGCCTTCCAGCACCTGCCCCGACGGGCTGTAGGCGTTGCCCCCGACCTGGATGCCCAGGCCTTCGGGGTAGCCCTGGTTCATCTTCTCGCCCTTGAAATCGCCACGCTCCATGCGCAGGACCTGGATCCATTCGATGCGTTCGCCGGCGCGTTCACCGCGCGACTGGTTGTTCTCCTCGACGCAGGCCTTGACGCAGCGGCGGCAGCCGATGCACTTGCGGACGTTCAGCGCGTAGCCCAGCAGCACGCCCGGCTGGGCGTCGGTGATGTCCACGTTGACCTGCTTGCCATAGGTCGCCGAATAGCGGGTCTCCAGCCGCCGGCGCGCTTCGGTCTTCTCTTCAGGCGTCATCAGGCGGTAGTTCTTCTGGAAGTGCTCGGCCCACTGCGTGGCCGCCTTCGGGTCGTCCGACTGCGCCATCAGCGCCGCCGTGCCCATCAGAGAAGACATGCCCAGCATGCCGCCGGAGCGCAAGAAACCGCGGCGCGATGGCTTGGGAACGGCCGCCGAAGGATCGGCCGATGCAGGTGGCACGGCACACCCCGGTGGGGACTCCTGGGACGCCCCACCGGGGGGCTTGGCTTGGCTGTTCACAGTCGTCCTCCAGATCGGAAATTGGCCAGCCGGAATGGCTGGAATTCCGACCCATTCGAAACCCATTCTGGTTTCCACGCGAATTGCCGCCGTTGATCGGCGTCAAGCCGCTTGGATCGATCCTTTTTCTTGCATTTTCCTGACGACCGCACCGCGGCTATCCCGCTTCGCGCCCTTGCGTCGAACAGCTGGCCCGCAGACCCCAGGATGGCCTGGTGAGTCAATCAGGTTGCGCGCTGAATTGACTGCCATTTCCGCATCCAATATCGGGTGGGTCGGGCATCAGGAATCGTGCAGGCGCATCCCTATATGTCTTCTTGTTTGCGACACGGTGCCAATTCGAATGATCGAATTACCAAGCCAATTTGCTCGGGAATTCGACGCCGGGCGATCGCAGGCTGCCCTGGGGTCGTCAGCTTGCGATCGAAGCTGTATGCATGTACAGTCCGCGCATCCACTGCGGAGAATCCCATGCGTGAAGCCGATCTGCGCTACCTCTATCGTCCCTCTCGCTTCAACGTGCCGCGTTGGATGCGCCGCATCTGGACCTGGCTCTGATCGCCGCCCCAGCGCCTTGGCACACGAATTCGTAGCGCAAGCTGCCCAGCACACCGCGCCAGTAGCTCAGCCTTCCCTGACCGGTGAGCCAGGCCACCTCACCGCGTGTGGGCACGCGCAGGCCATCACGTTCGGCGTAGTCCGACCAGCGGCCTTCCCAGGGTGTCAGCACGACCCTTTTGCCAACGGCTCGGCCCCGTGCCTCGGCGCGCACCGAGTCGACCAGGCCTGTTGCCGGGTCGAAGCGGAACAGCAGCTCGGCGCCGATGCGTCCGTCAACCAGCGTCGCGCGGGCCGAGTGCTCGTCCACTGCCGTCCAGCGCACGCCGTGGCTTGGCAGCAAAACGGTGGGATACCAGGCGCTTTCGGCGAAGAAGCGCAGGAACTCGCCCTGCGCCACGCCGCCCGGCTCGGGGCTGCTGCCGCGCAGGTCCATCAGCCTGACCAGCCCCAGCAGGGCCGGGCGCAACAGACCTTCGCCGGCCACATAGGCATCGTGCACGTGGATGGCCACGCCGGGCAGCACGGCCACCCGGCCGTCCCACACGAAACCAGGGCGGCGTGTCTGCACCCGCTGGGTCGAGGTGAACGGCCGCCAGCGGTCCACGCCCACGCTGCCCAGGTTGAAGTGGCCGCGGTGCTCAAGCTGCACCGCCGCCACCATCGGCTGGCCATCTTTGAGCACCGCACGGAGGTAGCGCTGCACAGGCTTCGGCAGGCCTTCGAGTTCACGCGCCGCGTCGTAGCGCGCGGTAGGCGCGGGTTGCCGTGCGGCTTCCAGCCGTGAGGTCAGCTCCTGCGTGAGCGCCCGCCAGCGCGAGCAGCCCAGGGCCCACAGCAAGAACACCAGCGAGGCCGTGCCGGCCAGCCACCAAAGAAGCGTTTCGAACCAGGCCATCACGGTACCCCCCTGGGCACAACGGTGGTCGGGCCAGGCGGGATACCGAGCAGTTGCAGGATCGCGGCGTGCACCGCGGCGTCGTGCCCGACCAGCAGATGGCCACCGTCCTCAAAGCCGACGAAACGCGCACCCGCGATGCGGCTGGCGGTGTACTCGGCGCCGGCATAGGTGCCGAAGCCATCGTTGCGGGCGCTGATCACCAGGGTCGGTGCACGGACGGTCTGCAGCGCGGCTGGGCCCAGGCTCTTGCCCAACCGGGTGTCGTCGCGCAGGCCGATGGCGCGGCGGGACACTGGCAGGATGCGCGAGGCCATCTCATCCACCCGCGCGCGTTCCTGGGCGCTGGCGGCGGCCACTTCTTCGGGCGGTGTGGCCAGCAGGTGGCGCACGAGAGGGTCGCGGGCAACCTGCAAGGCGGTCCAGAACAGCCAGTCAGAGCCGAGCAGGCGCAGCAGCAGTGCATCCTTGTCGTCGCTCACGGGCGGCGCGGAATCGGCCACTCCGCCGGGTTTGTGGACGATGGGCACCACGAGCACCAGAGCACTGATGCGTCCAGGATGGCGGATCGCCGTCTGCAGCGCCGAAGCGCCGCCTGCGGAGACGCCCACCACCGCGGCCCGCTTGATGCCCAGTGCGTCGAGCAGGCAGACGTGCGCGTCGGCCTGGGCTTCGGGTGTTGCGTCCGTGGGCCGCGGCGTGCGCAGGTAGCCGAAGCGCGACACGGCTATCACCTGCACGCCTTGCGTCGCCAACGGCCGCGCCCAAGCCATGCCCTGGTCGTGGCCGCCGCCGCTGCCGTGCACCATCAACAGCGGGGTGCCGGTGCCGGCCGCCTGGTATTCGATGGTGCCGCAGCCTGTGTCCACGAGCCTGCTGCCCAGCGCGCTGTGTGCGATGGCCAGTGCCAGATCGCGCTCGAAGCTTGCGCGTATCACCAACCCCGCCACCAGCAGGGCCATGGCCAGGATGGTGACGGTCAAAGCCCAGGTCTTGCGCTTGCTCACTTCAGGCGGCCATCACGGTCAATGCGCCGCAGCGGTGCGCACCACGGGTGCGGACGGGGTGGATCAACCTCATCATCGTACTCGCCGCTCCGGTGCTTCAGCTCGCGCCACGACCCACGCGGGCGTATAGCGACTTCTTTGCAATCTCAACCGCGAACACATAAGCCGCGGTCAGCGTGATCAGGGTCAGCATCAGGGGCGCGGGCAGCGGCACGAAGCCCAGCAGCAAGCCAAACGGCAGGTAGGGCAGCAGCAGCGCCGTCGCCATCACCAGCGCGGTGGCGATCAATAGCCCATGGCCGGGGCGGCTGCGGTAGAAGGGGCGTTGCGTGCGCACCACCAGTGCGACGGCCAATTCGGTCAGCAGCGATTCGATGAACCAGCCGGTGCGGAAGGCCGGCGGCGCCGTCTGGAACACCCACAGCAGCGCGCCGAAGGTCAGCAGATCGAACACCGAGCTGAGCAGGCCGAAGCGCAGCATGTAGTCGCGGATGAACGCCGCATCCCAGCGACGTGGTGCGGCCACCATCTCCGTGTCCACCCTATCGCCGGCAATGGCCGCGGCCGGGATGTCGGACAGGAAGTTGTTGAGCAGGATCTGCGAGGCGAGCAGCGGCAGGAAGGGCAGGAACAGCGAAGCCACCGCCATGCTGACCATGTTGCCGAAGTTGGCGCTGATGGTGGTGAGGATGTACTTGAGCGTGTTGGCAAAGGTCTTGCGGCCTTCGTCGATACCCTGCCGCAGGATGCCCAGGTCCTTGCGCAGCAGCACGAAGTCCGCCGCTTCCTTGGCCACATCCACCGCCGTGTCCACCGAGATGCCGACGTCGGCGGCGTGCAGGGCCAGCGCGTCGTTGATGCCGTCGCCCATGTAGCCGACCACATGGCCGGTCTTTTGCAGCGCCAGGATGATGCGTTCCTTCTGGTTCGGATCGACCTCGGCGAAGACACTGGTGCGACCGGCGCTGTGCAGCAGGGCTTCGTCGCCCATCGCGTTGAGTTGGCGGCCGGTGATCAGGCCTGTGTCGTCCAGCCCGACCATCTGCGCCACCCGGCGCGCCGCCCGGGCGTTGTCGCCCGTGATGATCTTGACCTGCACACCGCGTTGCGCGAGGTCGGCCAGGGTCTGGCGTGCATCGGGCCTGGGTGGGTCCAGGAAGAGCAGGAAGCCGACGAAGTTCAGGCCTTGTTCGTCGGCCCGCGTGTAGGGCCCCTCGCGCGACGCCACCGACCGCGTGGCCACGCCCAGCACGCGGCAGCCCTGGTGGCTCCAGGCGTCGAAGAGGCCATCGATGCGCTGGCGCAGCGCAGCGTCCAGCGGGGCCTGGCCGGTGCCCGCGGTGGTGCACAGCGCCAGCACCATGTCCAGCGCGCCCTTGGTGATCAGCGTGCGCTGGCCCGCTGTGTCGGCCGCCACCACGGACAGGCACTTGCGCACGAAGTCGTAGGGGATCTCGTCGACCTTGTGCACAGCCCCCAGGTCCAGGCCGGCGGTGCGGGCCGCGGCCACCAGCGCCTCGTCCAGCGGGTTGGCCAGTCCGGACTGCCAGTGGGCGTTGAGGGCAGCCAGGCGCAGCACCTCGGCGCTGGGCTGGCCGGCCACGTCGACGGCGCTGTCGAGCGCCACCAGGCCCATCGTCAGCGTGCCGGTCTTGTCGGTGCACAACACGTCCATGCAGCCGAGGTTATCGATCGAATTCAGGCGGCGCACGATGACGCCCAGCCGGGCCATGCGCTGGGCCCCGTGCGACAGCGTGATGCTGACGATGGCCGGCAGCAGTTCCGGCGTCAGCCCGACCGCCAGCGCCAGGGCGAACAGCAGCGAATCGACGGGTGGCCTGGCCCGCAGGATGTTGATGGCCAGCACCGCCACCACCATCACCAGCATGACCTGCGTGAGCAGGTAGCCGAAGCGCTGGATGCCGCGTTCGAACTCGGTCAGCGGGGGTCGCAGCGCCAGCTTGCCGGCGATCTGCCCGAAGGCCGTGGCGCGGCCGGTCTGCACGACCAGGATGCGCGCCGTGCCGCTGCTCACGCTGGTGCCCATGAAGACGCAGTTGCCGCGCTCGGCCAGGCTGGCCGCCGCGGCGGCGACGCCGGTTGTCTTCTGGACAGGAAAGGTCTCGCCGGTCAGCACCGCCTGGTTGACAAAACAGTCCTTGGCCTCCAGCACCACGCCGTCGGCCGGGATCAGGCTGCCGGCGGACAACAGCACCAGGTCGCCCGGTACAACGCGGCTCGAAGCTTGGGTCCTGGGCTCACCGTCGCGCAGCACGGTCGAGTGGTGTGTGACCTTGGAGCGCAGCTTCTCGATGGCGTTGCCGGCCGTGTACTCCTGCGTCAAGCCCAGCAGGGTGCTGCCCAGCACGATGGCCAGCACCACCGCCGCATCCACCCACTCCCCGGCGAACACCGAGATGAGCGACGCCGCCACCAGGATCAGCACCAGCGGGTTCTTGAACTGGCGGGCAAGGAGGCGCAGCGCCGTGGTCTGTGGCTTGTCGGCCAAGGCAGCGGGGCCGTGCTGCCGCAGGCGGGCGCCGGCTTCGCGCCGCGACAGCCCCCCGCGGCCGACCATCAAGGCAGCCAGCAGCTGGTCGGCGGGCAGGCTCCACCACCGGTCAGGTGCCAGCGGCACGGCGCGTTTCGTGCGCCGCTGGGGTCTGAGCAAGCTGGGGACGATGTCCACGATCCGGCGCGCCATTCAGGTCCGGATGGCAACTCCTGAAGATGACAGAAAGCCGGCGGGTGGACAAGAGCCGATGCGCCGTGGCAACGGTTGGTGCTGGTTGCGCCTAGCATCGGGCACTACCACCATCACCCGCCCTGGAAAGCCCGGTATGAGCGACACCCACCTCATCGCCCTGCAACCCCTGCATGCCGCCATGTGTCTGGTTGCACGCGGCTTTGGCAGCACCGAAGAAGAAGTGCAGGCGGTCGTCGGCAACCTGGTCGAAGCCAACCTGACGGGCCATGACTCGCACGGCATCGGCATGCTGCCGCGTTACGCGCTGGCCTATCTGGAGGGCAACCTCAAGCCCAACGCGCAGATGCACGTCACGCTGGATGCTGGCGCGCTGCTGCGGCTGGACGGCAACGCCGGCTTTGGCCAGGTCATCGGCCAGCAGGCGATGGCCCTGGGCATCACGCGCGCCAGGCAACACGGCAGCTGCATCGTCGCGCTGGGCAATTCGCACCACCTCGGGCGCATCGGCGCCTGGGCCGAGCAGGCGGCCGCGGCGGGGCTGGTTTCGATGCACTTCGTCAACGTCATCTCGCGGCCCTTCGTCGCGCCCTATGGCGGCGCCGACGCGCGTTTTGGTACCAACCCCTTCTGCGCCGGCGTGCCGCTGCCGGGCCGGCCGCCGGTGATCCTGGACTTTGCGACCAGCGTCATCGCCCAGGGCAAGACGCGCGTGGCCTACAACAAAGGCGAGCCGGTGCCACCGGGCTGCCTGATCGACGACCAGGGCCAGCCGACGCAGGACCCGCGATTCATGATCGTGCCGCCGCACGGCGCGCTGCTGACCTTTGGCGGCCACAAGGGCTACGGCCTGGCAGCGATGTGCGAACTGCTGGGCGGCGCACTGGCCGCGGGCATGACGCAGCGTGTGCGCGAGACCGACAAGATGCGCATCCTCAACGGCATGTTCAGCATCCTGGTGGACCCGGATGCGCTGGGCCAGCGCGAGCAGTTCGAACAAGAGGCACTGGCCTTCATCGACTGGGTCAAGGCCAGCCCGCCGCGCGAAGGCTACGGCGCGGTGCAGATGGCCGGCGATGCCGAGCGCGCAGCCAAGGAGCGGCGCAGCCGGGAAGGGGTGCCGGTGGACGCGGCGACCTGGCGCGAGATCCAGGAAGCGGGGGAGAAGCTGGGCGTGCCCTCAGCCCAGGTGCGGGCCGCCGCGGGCTTGGGCTGACACCTTGTGCGGCAGCGATCGCGCCAGCCATTGCGGCACCTGTGGCACTTCTCCGCGCCCGCTGCACGTCTTGCTTCGGCCAGTTCGCGATTCCGGTTGCGATGCCGCGCCGTCAGCGCTTCGAGCCCGCCGACCGTGGTGGTGCCGTTCGTCGACGAGGTGCCCTCAGCGTGGCCATCGTGCAACCCATCGACTTCATCGGCGAAGCGCACGATGGTCAGCCGCTTGGCGGCCTTGGCGCCGGCAATCGACTCGTTCAGCTCGTGGCCCTGCGAAACTCGACGTAGGCATCCTGGCACCGGCCGATGCCTGCGAAGAGGTCGGCACGCCGCGCCGTGCTTCGCGTCAGGCTTCAGGAACCTTCACCCGCACCTGCCCTGACTTGAGGCTGACCGCATAGGTCTGCAGCGCCTTCTCGCCGCGCACCACATTGAGCAGCTGGATGCCAGGCGGGAAGTTGGCCCAATCCAGCACCGCACCGGTGCGGACGTCGAAGCGCGCACGGTGCAGCGGGCACTGCACCTTGCAGTCTTCCAGCAGCTTGCCGCGTGCCAGCGGGGCGAAGGTGTGGGTACAGCTGGCCTGCGTCGCGAAAAAGCCATCACTGAGGTGGTATAGGACGATCTTGTGCTTGTCGACGATGAAGGACTTCATCTCGCCGACGGGCAGTTCGTCCGAACGGCAAACCGCGTGCCATGCCATGCTGGGGCTCCGATTGCTGGGAATGGTGGATTGTGCGGTCACCGTGCGCGCCGGCTACGATGCTGCCTGTTGCGCACAAGGCGTGAGACGGGGCACGTGGCCAGGGAGCGGATCATCGATACCGGACTGCTGAAGGATTTGCGCATCGACAGCGCACACCGGGACGGGCACGGGGGCGGGGCATCCCGGTGGATCTGGGGCTTGGCAGCCGCCCTGGTGCTGGCGTTGCTGGCTGCCGCTGGCGCCTGGTGGTGGCTGGGCGCCCACCAGCCGGTTCGGGTGCAGACCTTCACGGCACGTGCCAACGGCCCGGGCGCCAGCGTGAACGCCGTGCTGCAGGCAACCGGCTATGTGACGGCTCGCCGCGCGGCCACGGTCTCGTCGCAGATCACCGGCACCTTGACCCAGGTGTTGATCGAGGAGGGCTTTCGCGTCAAGAAAGGCCAGGTGCTGGCGCGCCTGGAGGACGCGGGCCTGAAGGCCGGCCTGGCGGTGGCGGAGGCGCAGCTGCGCGCTGCCCAGGCCTCGGTGATGCAGTTGCGCGCCCAGCTGGCGCAGTCCGAGGCCGATGCGCGGCGCCAGTCCGAACTGGCGGCTTCGGGCATGACGACGCGCCAGGCTCAGGAACAGACGGCCACCACGGTGCGCGCGCTTTCCGCCCAGCTCGATGCCGCGCAGCGCCAGGTCGAATCCGCCCAGGCCCAGGTCGCGCAGGCGCGTGTCAACTTTGACTATGCCACCGTGCGTGCACCCTTCGACGGCGTGGTCACCGCACGAGCCGCGCAGGTGGGCGAGATCGTCTCGCCCTTTTCGGCCGGTGGTGGCTTCACACGAAGCGGCGTGGGCACCATCGTCGACATGGATTCGCTGGAGGTGGCGGTGGACGTCAACGAAGCCTACATCGCCCAGGTCAAGGCCGGCATGCCCTGCGAGGCCGTGCTCGACGCCTACCCGGACTGGAAGATCCCGGGCCATGTGCTGGCCGTCATCCCGAGTGCCGACCGCGGCAAGGCCACCGTCAAGGTGCGCGTGGCGCTGGACCTGAAGGACGACCGTGTGCTGCCGGACATGGGCGCGCGCGTGAGCTTCCTGGCCGCCCGCCCGCAGGCCCAGGCCGCAGCCGTGGCAGGCGTGCTGCTGGCGCCGGACGCGGTGGTGCAGCGCGACGGTGGCCCGGTGGTTTTTGTGTTCAGCGAGGGCCACGCACAGCAGCGGGCGATCAAGCTCGGGGCCGATGTCGGCGGGCAGCGGCTCATCACCGAAGGTGTGCAGGCCGGTGAAGCGGTGGTGCTTGCGCCACCGGCCGAGTTGAAGGCGGGCTCCCCCGTCGTGAAGCAGGAGTGAACGCATGGCGGCGTTGATCGAGATTCGTGACCTGTCCAAGATCTACACACGCGGCAAGCAGAGCGTGGAAGTGCTGCAGCACATCGATCTGGATGTGCAGGAGGGCGACTTCCTTGCGCTGATGGGCCCTTCGGGATCGGGCAAGACCACGCTGCTGAACATGATCGGCGGCCTGGACGCGCCCAGCGGCGGCTCGATCAGCGTGTGCGGCGAGCGCATCGACCGGCTCGGCGGCGCGCAGCTTGCGAAGTGGCGCGCCGCCAAGGTGGGCTTCGTGTTCCAGTTCTACAACCTGATGCCGGCCCTTTCGGCCCAGCGCAACGTGGAGCTGCCGTTGCTGCTGACCCGGTTGTCGGCTGCCGAACGCAAGAAGCGCGCCGGCATTGCGCTGCAACTGGTCGGCCTGGCCGACCGCGCCACGCACAAGCCGGCCGAGCTCTCGGGCGGGCAACAGCAGCGGGTCTCGATCGCCCGCGCCATCGTCTCCGACCCCACGCTGCTGGTCTGCGACGAGCCCACCGGCGACCTGGACCGCCAGTCGGCCGAGGACGTGCTAACCCTGCTGCAGGTGCTCAACAAGGAGCATGGCAAGACCATCGTGATGGTGACCCACGACCCCAAGGCAGCCAGCCGGGCCAGCCACACGCTGCACCTGGACAAGGGCACGCTGGTCGCCCAGGCCCAGGCTTGAGGTGATGCGATGAAGTACTTCCACCTCGTCTGGGCGGCGTTGTTCAGGCGCAAGTTGCGCACCTTCCTGACCCTGGTTTCGATCGTCACGGCCTTCCTGCTGTTCGGCCTTCTGGATGCGGTGCGTGTCGGCTTCGACCAGGCCGGCCAGAGCGCCAACGGCGCATCGCGCCTGCAGACCGGCTCCAAACTCAGCTTCATCCAGCTGTTGCCCAAGGCCCTGGGCACACGCATCGCGCAGGTAGACGGTGTCAAGGACACCACCTATGCCAACTGGTTCGGCGGCGCCTACCAGGACCCGCACAACCAGGTCTTCAGCTTCGCCGTGGCGCCCAACTATCTGGACATCTACCCCGAGATGCAGGTCTCGGCCGAGGCACGCAAGGCTTTTGCCGAGACCAGGACCGGCGCCCTGGTGGGCGAGGACCTGGCCAGACGCTTCGGCTGGAAGGTCGGAGACCGCGTCCCGCTGCAGTCCACGATCTTCCCGGACAAGAGCGGCAGCCTGAACTGGAGCTTCCAGGTCGTCGGGCTGATCCACGTCACGGACTCCAAGAGCGCGGGCTGGTTCAGCCAACTGTTCCTGCTGCGCTGGGACTACTTCGATGAAACCACGCCCTACAACCAGGGCGCGGCCGGCTGGTATGTGTCGCGCGTGAAGGATGTGAACCAGGCCGACCGCGTGGCCAAGGCCATCGACGCCCTGTCGGCCAATTCCGACCACGAGACGCGCACGCTGACCGAACAGGCCGCAACGGCGGCGTGGATGAAGCAGCTGGCCGACATCAACCTGATCGTCACCTCCATCATGGGAGCGGTCTTCTTCACGCTGCTTCTTCTGGCCGGCAACACGATGATGCAGGCGGTGCGCGAACGCACCAACGAGATCGCGGTGCTCAAGACGCTGGGCTTTTCGAGCCGAAGCGTGCTGGCCATGGTGCTGGCCGAGTCGGTGCTGCTTTTGCTGCTGGGCGGCTGCATCGGGTTGGCACTGGCCAGCATCGTCGGCCCGGCCGTCGGCGCCGCCAGCGGGGGTGCGCTCAACCTGCCGGCCGCCGGCGCCGCCAACTGGGGCGTCGGCGTAGGCCTGATGCTGCTGTTCGGGCTGGTGGTCGGCGCCTTGCCAGCGCTCAACGCGATGCGCCTGAACATCACCGATGCCCTGGCGGGGAGGACCTGAGATGCAGTTCCTGAAGAACCTCGGGCTCGTGCTGTTCACGGGCCTCGTCCTGGCAGCCTGGCTGATGCTGCCCTGGCAGGGTGCCTTGCTGCTGCTGCTGTTGCTGGGTCTGTGGTTGTTCGTCTCCCGCGCCGGTGTGCAGACGCGTTCGGTGGCGGCGGTGGGCATCAGCACGCTGACGCAGCGGCTGGGTTCATCGACCGTCATCGTCGTGGGCATTGCCGGTGTGGTGGGCGTGCTCGTTGCGCTGCTGGCGATGGCCGAGGGTTACGCGCAGACCTTGCGCAATTCGGGCGCGCCGGATACCGCCATCGTGCTGCGCGGCGCTTCGGCGGCCGAAGTCGCGTCGGTCCTCGGCCGCGAAGAGGTGGTGCTGATCACCCAGGCCGCCGGCATCGCGCGCAACGACAAGGGTGAACCGCTGGCTTCGGCAGAAACCGTGGTGGCCGCCAACCTGCCCGTGAAGGGCAGCCGGACCGGCGACGAAGGCAGTGCCCAGGTGCGGGGCGTGGGCGAGATGGCCTTCGCCGTGCGGCCGCATCTGAAGCTGGTGCAAGGGCGCCGCTTCCAGCCGGGCCTGCGCGAACTGATCGTCGGCCAGGGTGCGGTGCGCCAGTTCGAAGGCCTGAAGGTCGGCACCGAGCTCAAGCTCGGCCACCAGAGCTGGACCGTGGTGGGCGTGTTCGCATCCGGCGATGCGATGGAGTCGGAACTGTGGGCCGATGCCAACGTGGTCAGCGACAGCTACCAGCGCGGCAGCGGACGCAATTCGGTCACCGTCAAGCTCGGCAGCGCCGCGGCGTTCAAGGACTTCAAGGCTGCGCTGCAGGCCAACCCGCAGCTCAAAGTCGACGCCAGCACGACGCTGGACTTCTTCGCCAGGCAGTCGGAGCGGATGACCAAGGTGCTGCGCATCATCGGCATCACGGTGGGCGCCATCATGGCCGTGGGTGCGGTATTCGGAGCCCTAAACACGATGTTCGCAGCCGTCGCCGCGCGCGCGCGCGAGATCGCCACGCTGCGCGCGATCGGTTTTCGCGGTCGGCCCGTGGTGGTGGCGGTGATGCTGGAGACCATGCTGCTGGCCTTGATCGGTGGCGCCATCGGCGGCGCCGCGGCCTGGCTGCTGTTCAATGGCTACGAAGCCTCGACGATGGCAGCGGGTTCGGTGGGCAAGCTCAGCTTCAACCTGCGTGTCTCGCCAGCCTTGCTGTGGGAAGGCATCCAGTGGGCGCTGGGCATCGGCTTCATCGGCGGCCTGTTCCCGGCCGCACGGGCAGCCAGCCTGCCCGTGACAGTGGCGCTGCGAGAGTCCTGAACAGCAGGCCCCGGCGCAGCGGCCGGGGCGGGGCAAAGCCACCCGTCAAGCGGTCGGCGAGGGCGCTGGGTGCGTCTTCTGGACCATGCCTGGTTCGAGGTCGCTGCCGTCCGTGCGGTCCGGCAGGTCCAGCGTCTGCGCCAGGCGCTCGATCTGCTCGTCGATGGCAGCCAGCAGCGTGGCCATCCCATCCGCAGCACTGGCAGCGCTGCCGCGCAGCTGATCTTCCACGCAGGCCGCGGCTTCGGCCAAGGCCTTGGCGCCCAGCGTCGCTGCCGCGCCCTTGAGCGTGTGGGCGATCCGCCGGGCCTCGGCGTGGGCGTGGCCTTGCAGGCAGACCTGCAGCCGGCCCGTGTCGCCGCGGTGCGAAGCCACCAGACGCCGCAGAAGCGCAAGCAGATGGTCTCGCTTGCCGTTGAGCGCCATCAGGCCCTGCCGGACATCCATGCCGGGGTGCGCCAGCATCCTGGCTATGATTCGCGCGTCGGCACCGTGCGCGGCCGGGTCAGCCGGCGCCGCCTCGGGTCCTGCGCTCGATTGCGGCCAGGCGCCCGCGCCCTGGGGCAAGGACAGCCACTGGTCCATGGTGGCATACAAGGCCTCCGGGTCGACGGGCTTGGAGACGAAGTCGTCCATGCCGGCTGCCAGGCAGGCGCCTCGGCTCTCGTCAAAGGCGTTGGCCGTCATCGCGATGATCGGCACGCTGCTGCCTTGTGGTGCCCGTCGGATCGCGCGTGTCGCCTCCAGGCCGTCCATTTCGGGCATCAACATGTCCATCAGGATCAGCCCATAGCGCGCCTGGCGTTGCATGTCCACCGCCTGGCGGCCGTTCTCCGCCGTGTCGACGACCAGACCGGCGTCGTCCAGCAGCGAGCTCGCCACCTCGCGGTTGATGGCATTGTCTTCAACCAGCAGGATGCGCGCGCCGGCATGGCGTCGGCGCAGGTCCGTCGCGCCGATACCGGGGCCGGGCCCGGCAGCGCCTGCCGCCACGGTGCGCCCCAGCCAGGCGGTGAACCAGAAGAGGCTGCCTACGCCTGGCGTGCTGTGTGCCCCGGCCTCGCCCCCCATCATCTTTGCCAGATGCCGGGTGATGACCAGCCCGAGCCCGGTACCGCCGAACCTTCGGGTGGTCGAATTGTCGGCCTGATGGAACGACTGGAAGAGTTTTGGCAAGACCTCGGGTGGGATGCCGATGCCGGTATCCCGGACCTCAAAGCGGACCAGGCAACGGCCATCTTCGGTCCGCAGCAGTTGGGCACCCAGCGTGATGCTGCCCTGGTCCGTGAACTTCACGGCGTTGCCGGCAAGATTCAGCAGCGCCTGGCGCAGCCGGGTCAGGTCACCACGCAGCCAGTGCGGCACGTGGTCGGCTTCGGTGTGCACCAAGAGCCCCTTGGCGGTCGCGGCATCGCCGATCATCGCCGCCACATGGTCCAGCACGGCCTCGATCGCAAAGCCGTGCGACTCCAGTTCGATCCGGCCGGCCTCGATCTTGGACAGGTCGAGGATGTCGTTGATGACCGAGAGCAGGTGCTTGCCCGCGGCCTGGATCTTGTCCAGCCGGCTCGCATCGAGCGACGAACTCGAATCGCGCCGCAACTGGTAGGTGAAGCCCAGGATGGCATTCATCGGCGTGCGGATCTCGTGGCTCATGCTGGCCAGGAAGGTCGACTTGGCCCGGTTGGCCGACTCGGCCATCGTGCGCGCCTGCTCCAGTTCGGCCGTGCGCTCGGCGACCAGCTGTTCCAGGTGCCGGCGGTGGTGCTCCAGCTCGATGGCCTGTTGCTTCTTCTCGGTGATGTCTTCCTTCCCCGTCACGAAGTGGGTCAGGGTGCCGTCGGCCAGCCGGATCGGCGAGACCACCGCGGACTCGATGTACTCGCTGCCATCCTTGCGCCGGCTGCGCAACTCGCCGCGCCAGCTCCGGCCTTGCTGGATGGCCGACTGCAGCGCGGCATCGCCCTCGCTGTCCGCCGCACCCGAGCCCAGCGTGCGCCGGTTGCGGCCGATCACCTCGTTGCGCGCATACCCGGTCTGCCGCAGGTAGGCGTCATTCACATAGCTGATGTTGCCCTGCGGATCGGTGATCTCGATGCTTTCCGCGCTTTGCTCGACGGCCATCGACAACTTGCGCAGCTCTTCGGCGGCGGCTTCGGCGGCGCGCCGCGCGGCCTGGGCGTCGTCCATCAGGTTGAGCGCGGCGATGCGCGAGTGCTGTTGCCGCCGCAGCTCGGCGGCCTGTTGTGCGGCCCGCTCCGATTCGGCGCGTTTGCGCGCGCTGATGTCCTGGACGAAGGCGATGCGGCTGACAGGCTCGCCGGCCGCATCGCGCAGCAGGGTCAGCTCGATCAGCACCGCCAGTCGGCTGCCGTCCTTGCGCAGTTGCTCGCTCTCGAAGACCGCATGCCCCTGCGCCAGTGCTGTCGCGAGCTTTGCTTCGAGCTCGGGCAGTCTCTCGCTCGGGTAAAACAGTTGGACCGGACGGCCGATCAACTCCTCTTCGGACCAGCCGCGCTGGCGCGCGAATGCCGGGTTGACGGCAAGCAGGGTGTTGCTGCGTGGATCGCTGATGGCCACTCCGAGATCGGTGTGCCGAATGGCCTCGATCCACATCTGCACATGCGCCTGGCTGGCCTGCAGTGCGGCCGTGGTCTCGTCGATGCGGCGCCGCGCCGCTTCGATCTCGGTGATCTCGGCCGGTGCTGCCTGGTCATTGGCTGCACGTCCCAACGCCGCCACCTGTGCGCCGATGCGGCGGCTGGCCAGCAGGCCCCCGGCCAGGCCAACGCCGATGGCCAGCAAGGCCAGTTTGGTGAGCGACAGCATGGCCCCGCGCCGGCTGGCGGCATGCACGCCCTGCGGGATCTCCAACACCACCGACCAGGCCGAGAGATCGGACTTGACCACGAAGCGGTGTTCTTCCGCAACATCGCGCGCACTCACCAGGCCAGGCGGTGAGCGCCGCGCGATGTCGGCACCCGCCCCGTCCAGCAGGGCGATCGACCAGCCTGCTGGCAGCGCCAGCTGATCGATGCGCGCCTGGAACGAATCGGTCTCGAAGGCTGCAATCAACAGCCGTTTCGGCTGCCCTTCGCGCAACACGGGCACCACGACGTTGACCAGCGGCCGCTTGACCAGCGGCCCGTAGACGATGTCGCCGACTTGCGGCCTGCCCGACTGCAGTGCCTTCGACAAGCCGTTGCTGGCCTGGTTGACCGGCAGCACGGGCAGCGCCGAGCCATAGGGCAGGCGCGTATTGAACAGCATGCGGCCCTGTTCGTCGGCAAGCGTCACATGGGTGCCGAAGCTCTGCTGCAGACCCTGCGCCTCGTGGTACAGCTCGGGCCAGCGCTGCGCGTCGTCCACCAGGGGCGAGAGGGCCAGCAGTTTGAGCGCCTTGAGGCGCGCGTCGAGGTGGCGGTCGCAGGTCCAGGCGAAGGTGCGCGCCAGATTGCCGGCCTCGCGCAGGTGCTTTTCCTCCAGTTCCTTCAGGTGGCCCCAGCTCAGCCAGACGCTCAGCAGGATCAGCGGCGCCATGCACAGCCAGATCAGGCCGGCCAGCCAGAAGCGCAGCGGCCAGGTCTTCACGGTGGACCCGGCCTCTCGGCCGGCTGCGCAAATGCGGTGTCGTAGGGCGGCGCAAGCCCGGCTGCCTGCGCCAGGCGGTTCACCTCCTGCTTGAGCTCGACCATGCGCAGCTCGCGGTCGACGGCGGTTCGGTTGAAGCGCTCCAGCTCTTCGTTGCGGTGCCGGAGCACGGCTTCGGCCGCCACGCGGTGCGTGATGTTGCGCGACAGCACGATGAAACGTTCCGGCTGGCCCTGCTGCACCGGCTTGCGTGCCACCGAGAGCTCGAAGACATGGGTGCCGGATCCCAGCGGCAGCACGATGGTGCGGCCGTAGTCGGTGCCTGCCAGTCCGGCTGCGGCCAGGGCCGCCATCACGGTGGCGGCGGCCTCCGGTGGCAGCACCTCGTGCACGGTATGCCCCAGCAGCGTGCTCGACGGTGCGGCGAGCAGGGCTTCGTTCGAGGCCTTGACTCGCAGGTAGCGGCCCTGCGCGTCGTGCTCGAACATCAGGTCGGGAATGGCCTGCAGCGTGGTCTGCAGGTCATCGGCCAGTTCGCGCGCGGCCTGCTCTTCACGCTTGCGTTGCGTGATGTCGCGCGAGATGCCGTAGGTGCCGAAGATGCGACCCTGGTCGTCGCGCAACGGGCCCTTGGTGGCGAGGAAGACCCGCTCGCCGGCGGCGGTCAGCAGCACCTCTTCGCTGGTTTCAGTGAAGCCCGTCCTGTGCACGCGCTGGTGGATGGCCATCAGCCGCTCCGCCTGGTCGGGTGGGAACAGCATGCGGTCGTCTTGTCCGAGCACCTGCTCGGCGGCCTGGCCGACGACCGCCGCCGCGGCGTTGTTGAACAGCGTGTAGCGGCCGGCCTCGTCCTTGGCGTAGATCGCGTCTGCGGACGCATCGGCGATGGCCATCAGCATCGGCGGCGGCTTTTCGCGCTCGCGCTCGAGGATCAGTTCGCGTTCATGCGCGGCTTCCAGCGCCTTGGTCAGCCGCCGCACCAGCCCGTACAGCAGCGCCGAAGTCACCGCAACGAAGAACCAGCCCTTGAGCATGCTGGCCCAGACCAGCGCGCCGGGGTCGGCGATCAGCAGGCCCATCGCACGGTCGGAAAGCAGAATCCACAGCCCTGCAAATACTGCGTAGGCGAGCACGACGGTCGCGACACCCGAACGGGCACGCATCTGCGCGTTGGACATGGTGTTGATGTCTTCTCGGCCACCACTGCGTGGACCGCGGCCTGCGCATGCTGCGCTCTTTGGGCTCACAGGGCAAGGGGTGTGCGCCCAAAGGACCCTTCACAGGTCGTTCGCCTACGAACGAAGGAACCGCCTTGATGCGGTCGGCGAGCGCAGCGCCCGCTTGCGATACCACCCCCAACAGGCCAGCCATCCGGGCCGGCCGTGACCTGCGGGCGAACTTGCGGGCGAACGCCGATCCGCTACAGTGTCGGCTGGCTGCGCAGCGCGCCACCTGTACCGATGACCCACCGCAATCGCCGCAACTTCCGCGTCACGCTGATGGCCTTGTGCTGCCTGCTGTTGGCGCAGTGGTCGTTGCTGAGCCATGCCTGCACGGCCGTGCAGCACGCCGCGGACCGGTTTGCCCAGGTCAAACTGGTTGGTGAATCCGCTGCGCATGCCAGCTGCCACGGCAGCGCCGAGGCCATGCCCGCCGATGGCCCGGCGTCGTCAACGCTGTGCATGAAGCATTGCGCCGACGAAGAAAGCCTCGGCAGCGGCCTTGGCCTTTCCCTCACGCCGGCCGCCGCGCCGCCGCTGGTGCTGCGGCTTCCCGAGGCAGCAGCGCGCCTGCCGCTGAGCCGCGCGCAGGTACCCGCGCACGGCGCTGCCGGCGCACCACCGCTGCCCATCCTGTACTGCGTGTCCCTGACTTGACACCTGGACCCTGAGCGCCGCCTGCGCCTGGCGCAGGCCGCCGTCCCGCGTGTCCAGGTTGATCTGCCGGCCGTTGCGCCGGTCCCAGGAGAGACGCCATGTCCCGCCCGCATGCTCCAGGCCGCCCAGCTTGGTTGGTGGTCGCAGCGATTTCCCGAACAGCCGCCGCCCTGTTGTGCGCCGGCTGGCTGGTCTTGCCGATGCCTGCAGCCGCTGAAGTGGAAACGCCGCCGCCCGGCGCCACGCTGGAAAGCCTGCTCATGCTTGCGCGCGAGCGCCATCCGGAACTGCGGGTGATGCAACTGGAAGCCGAGGCCGCTGCGCAGCGGGTCGGCCCGGCCGGCGCGCTGCCCGATCCGATGCTGGGCATCGAGCTGCGCGACGCGACCAACCAGATGGCCGGCGGCAACCTGAGCCTGTTGCCGGGTCGTGTGGGCAGCACGCGATACCAGTTGCGCCAGAGCTTTCCGGCCTGGGGCCAGCGCGATGCCCGGCGCGCGGCTGCCCAGGCCGGCGCCGACGAAGCCTCGCTGCGCATCGGTGCCACCTGGGCCGATCTGGCGCTGCGCGTGAAGACCGTCTACGCGCGCTGGCAGCAGGTGCATGCCACGCTGGCGCAATTGCGCGAGATCCTGTCGCTGACCTACCGCTTCGAGGCGGTGGCGCAGGCGCGTTATGCCAGCGGTCTGGCGCCACAGCAGGACGCCATCCGCGCGCAGGTGGAACGCACCAGCGTTGCCACCGAGATCGCGCTGCTGGAAGCCGAGCAGGCCAGTCTGCGCGTGCGCATCAACGGCCTGCTGGCGCGGCCGGCGCAGGCGGCACTGGCGTCGCCGCTGGGCGATGCGCCGCTGCCTGTGCCAGCCCGGCTGGACGCTGCCGCGCTGCGCGAGCGCGTGCTGGCCCGCAACCCGCAGCTGGCGGTCGAAGAGGCCCGCGTGCGTGCTGCCGAGAAGAACAAGGATGTCGTCTGGAGCAACCGCTACCCGACCCTCACCGTCGGCGTGGCGCCGATCCAGAGGCGCAAGCGCATCAGCGAGTGGGAGCTGATGTTCGAGATCAACATCCCCTTGCAGCAGGCCACGCGCCGCGCCGACGAGAGCCAGGCCCAGGCCATGCTGGGCGCGGCCCAGGCACGCCAGGAGGCTGCGGCCAACGAGCTTCTGGCCCAACTGGGCGAGCAGATCGCCGCGCTGGAGGCGGCGCGTCAGGTCGAGTCGATCACGCAGAGCAGTCTGCTGCCGCAGGCCTCGCTCACGCTGCAAGCGGCGCTGGCCGGCTACGAGACCGGCAAGCTGGACTTCGCCACGGTGCTGGAGGCCCAGCGCCAGGTTCGTTCGGCGCAGCTCAACCTGATCCGGACCCGCGCCGATGCGCGCATGAGGCTGGCCGAGATCGAGCGGCTGCTTGGAGAAGAGCCATGACTGCACACCGCGTCCTTGCCGTGACCGTCGTTGCCGTGCTGGCTGCAGCTGCCGCCGGCTACTGGTGGGGCAGCCGCAGTGGCGGCCACGCGCCCGCGCCACAAACGGCCGGCGCCGCACCGGCCGAGCCGGGGGGCAGGAAGGTCCTGTACTACCGCAACCCGATGGGCCTGCCGGACACCTCGCCCACGCCGAAGAAGGACTCGATGGGCATGGATTACGTGCCCGTCTACGAAGGCGAGGACCAAGGGGGCGGCGGC
>WBZP01001117.1_pt1 | contig 34060 bp, 41 predicted proteins | sample 5204301 | NCBI WGS metagenome assembly WBZP01 (sample SAMN12412401, study PRJNA552823) | activated sludge metagenome | isolation source: activated sludge from nitrification reactor of wastewater treatment plant... | place: USA: Pennsylvania | collected 2017 | reverse complement strand
GAGGAATGTCGCGCATTGCGGACCGGGTATCCCACACGCTCGCGCCGAGCCAGACGTTGGCATAACCGCGTTCTCCCCAATCAGCCGGGAGCATCCGGGTCAGGTTGGGGACGCGCTTGGTCAGCATTAGCCAGTCGAGCGCCGGCGTCTCCCGAATGATCTGCCACAGACCGTCGCGCCACGCAGGATCGACTTCGTTGTCGGCAAAGTCCATCAGCGAACCGCCAAACACCTTGAGTCGAATGCCGAGATCTCTGGCTCGCGCGTTCCATTTGGCTGGTTGTTTCTGGTAGGCGGCCGAACTGAGTCGGCGCGGGGCGCCGGTGCCCCAGTTCATGCCACCGTGGAACCTCGTGTTGCGCGCCTCCGCATAGCAATTTATGCACGCGGGACTTACGGCGGTGCAACCTTCGAAGTGGTTGTATGTGTAGCCAGAATATCGCTGCCCGTCCGGCCCGACTGTCGAACACCACTCGATCTTCGTTTGCTCACCCATGTTCGCTCCAAAGCTCAAAGGCCGCGCCGTCGCGCTAGCACCAGACCACCCGCCAGCCACTCTTGCGCGCCTCGATGCAGAGCGTCGCAACCTCGCGCAATCGCCTCACGATCCGCTCCGCGTCGGACCCGAAATCGATCCGCACCGGGCCGCGCGCGATCTGAACCATGTTGCCGTCCTCGACGAACCGCGCAACGCCGCACGAAGTCGATGCCGGCACGACCTCGGCAGGAACCGCCGCGCGGTCGTTCAACGCGACGAGAGCCGCGCGGATGATGTGTTCCAGGTCGGTTGCCGACCACTCGCCCTCGAATGCCGGCGTCTCGCCGAGCAAACGAAGAACCGCCACCGCATTTGCCACGGAGAAGTTGACCTCGGGCAGTACCGATTTCGAGTACTCGATCCAGCCCGAAAGGCACAGAACGTCCGCGCACCCGAAAACCTCGTTCCCGGTTTCGAGTGACAACCACTCGCACCTAGCGCAGCGTTCTTTCTCTGAGATGGTCGGCGCTTCTGGACAAAAGAATGTAGTGGACATGGTGGATTCCGATCGACAAAGCCATTGTCCGCGCTCGTGCTGCCGTCTCAACCCGTCAGTCCCGAGCGCCAATCGGCCAGTCTCGTGACATGCGTCTCGATTGCGCGCGTGAAGCGCGACGGCACTCATGCCGCACGCTGTTCGTCCGATTCCGCCGCCGTGTAGCCCATGCGCGACCAGACAACGGGATCGACCGGGATGGGATTCATGCGGAAGCTCTCGATGTTGAGGAACGCGCCGTGAAACGCAATGCTGCCTCGCGTGAACAGCCGGTAGAGCACCTGCATGCTGGACCTAGCCACGAAGTCATTGATGAACAGCCCCTGCGACTGGAGCGAGATGCGCAGCGAACAGGAATGGGTGTTCGTCTCCGGCCCTGCGCTGCGCAGCGCGCCGAACAATTCGGTCGGGAGCGGCAGTCGCGGATCGTCGGTGCGGCGGCGGCTATGAGCGCGCGGCACTTCCCCCAGGCAGCACTGCCCTATCGCTTCCTCGTTGCCCATGTCGAGCCAGTAATACTGTGGCCCGGTGCCGCTTTCGATTTGTTCGGCGAATCCGCGTCTGGCCTTGCGCGTGTCGACACACGAAACGAGTATGTCGCAGCCACGCCCGTCGTAGCGCTTCGGCACGGCATCCCAACCGAGACGATAGAACAGGTTGCAACGCTCGACCGCGACGATCGCCTTGTTCTCTCCGATATCGCTCGGCGACCAAAGCTGCCTGCCGACGTTCGCCTCGCTGACCGTATCGGGGTCGTATGCCGTGACACGAATCCCGAACGGATGACCGAGCGCCAGGATCGCCAGATTCAGCCGGGCGAGCAGGCCGATGACCTGCGCGCCGTTTCCGCCTACCCCGGCGACGGCAAGCGAAACTTGTCGCTCCAACAGATCAGGGTTGATCGAGTGCTTCTTCCCATCGCTCATCAGGCATCTCCGTCGAATCCGCCGCGATATCGCCGCTCTCACACCATGGTAGGCGGACGGGCATGCCCTGCAAGTACAGATAGGCGATGATGTCGGCTTTGGGTGCGGATACATTCCCGGCGACCATCACAACGGCTGTGGCGCCCCGCGTATCTTTTCGGTCTTTGGGACTCAGGAACGCTGGTCCTTCGCCGTGCGAGTGAATATCGACGACGCGATGTTCGTTTGAGGCCAGATCGGGAAGCTCGTAGCTCAAGGCAACCGCACTGGCCGACACTGAGCGACTCATGCGCAGCGCCCACGCTTCCGAGGCAAGGTCATAGGTAATGACCGCCCCGACCTCCTGCGGACTCGCCGCCCTGGCTTGTTCGACGAACGCATCGATCAACGAGCGGGGGATGCGCTTGCCGGCCAGTTCGGTAACCTCATGAACCGCGCCGAATGGCGTCTGCAGATCGGGATGTAGCCCGCCGCATCGACGGATCGCATACAGCCAGTCCCGGCGCAATTCGATGAAGATGCCATTGTCGGCCAGCAGCAGGCGTTGCCCGTTCTTGTCGAGCCTCTCGACCTGTGTCTCGGTCGGCACCGCCACCAGCGGCATCTGTGCGAGCAGCATGCGGTCCTTGACGCTCAATCCGTTCACGCCAACCTCCTGAGTCGTTCGATGTACTGTCCCACGGTAAAGTCGTGCGGCTTGAGCACCCGGTTCGGAAAGCGCCCGCCGAACTTGCCGTCCATTGCGTCGCGCCACAGCTTCGCGGCATCACCGCTATACGTGACCACCCCGCCGTAGTTCGCATGGGTGAAGTTGCTGCACCAGAAGGCATCGCTCCATGCGCGAATGCAATCGGTCGCGGTCGAACCGGGGGTCTTGACCGTTCCCACGCAGATCGCGCCGTCCTCGTAGGTGTTGAGCGTCGGCGCGTGAAAGAGCGGCGTAGCGGGCACCGGACGGCCTCTCGACGCATAGGCGAACACGCGCCATTTCGATTCGCTGACATGGAAGATCACGCCCGGGGTCGGAACCGTTCCCGCAAGCGTGCCGGGCGAGCGTTCCGGGAATTGGGTCGATTCCCTAAAGCCCAGGTGACGCATCTGCGGCGGCTCATACCAGATCAGTTCATTGCCGCTGGTCATCAGAACGCACTCGGGCAGAAAGCTGCCGCCAGCCGCGTTGCGGCTCAGACTGGCGAGGATCGCGCGGCTCGTTGCGTGCGTGAGCGGTTTGCCCGCCAGAATCGTCGGCTTCCCTTTGTCCGAAACGGCGACCTCGTGCACGGTCGCGAAGGTGCCGCCCGTATGGCCTTGGTAGAGCAGGATTGCGCCGGAAAGGACCGGCTCGTCCGGGCGCTCGGTCCGCACGCGTACTGGAATGGTCGTCATTGCTGTCTCGAAGATGAAGTCGAGGACCATTCTTCCGCACAAAGCAGCCATAGCAACTCGTCGAGACAGCGCATGTGCCGGAGTACCCGCGACAGTTCGCCGAGGAACGCCGCAAACGCATCCGCGTCGTCCAGCGACAGGCACTGCACGCAACAGTCCTCGAAGCCGGTGCCGGACTCGAATCCCATCTGTTGCATGTGGTCCAGCACGTCGACCGTGAAGTCGGCAGCGTTCCACCTGAGCACGGTGCCGAAGCCGACGAAGTCGTGTCCTTCCTCGGAGGCCTCGCGCTGAAACGACCGGACCATGTCCACGTCGCCGATGTCCTCGATTTCCCGAACCAGTTCCAGAACCCTGCGTACCGCAAAGCACTGCACGGTGTTGCGCAACCGCGCGAGCGCCAGTTCGGAGCGGAATCTCGAACGGTAGTACGCGAACGCCTCGGTCGGTGTTGCGTCGAGAATGTCCTCGCGCCGGATGATCGATGCCAGAAAGTCCTCGCGGTCCTCGCCGTCTAACCCGTAGGCTTGCGCATACTCGACTTCGCTGCTCTCCCCGCCCCACAAATAGCATTCGCAGAAGTCGATCTGGTCGTCGAAGGAGAAAACCGGAATCGAGTTCCAGCCCGCCTTGCGGATGGCCGACAGCACGGTGCCCGGCAGTCTCGGGTCCAGCGCGGCCAGCGCCGTCATGGCCGCGCCGACCTTGATGCACTCGGTGACTTCGGCGGCAAAAGCTATGTTGACACTGCCTTCGCCGCCATGCACGCGCTCGACCGTCGCCCCGAAGCACGGTTTGAGAACCTGTAAGGTTCCTGTGCGCTGCTCGATCCAGTCGGTCAGGCTGTCCGTGCAGACAGAGTCCAGATCGGCCTTGGCACGTACCCACCGCTGCGGGGGAATCAGCCCTGCGTCGAGCATCAGCAGTGCGAGCCGCGACAGGAGCGCGGGGGTTGTCGCCGACCGAAGCCGGGTGGGAACCGTGGCGCCGATCCCGGCGCGCCCTACAAGGGGGGCGCCAGCCATTGCCAGTCCATCCCGAGTCGCGGGCTGTCTGCGCCGTTTCGGGGCCGCGTCGAGTTGCAAACCTGTCGCCATATCTCGCCAATCTTCCTGGATTGCGGTGAAGTCGCTTTCAGTTGGAACTGCTCATCGGTCGTCAGGTCGCCACCTTCCGCGAGCAGCAGCAGCCACGCGCGGAAGGCTTCGCGCCTGCGCTCATCCCTTGTCGCCGACTTTTTTCTTGAACTCGAAGGTTTGCTGGCCATTTTCGATGCCGAGGCAGATCACTTGCGCCGTGGTGAGTTCGCCGTAGGCGGCGGCATACATGTCCCGCACTTGTTCCGGGGTCATGGTCGGACCCGGATCGTCGAGCACGATCCCTTGGTAGGTAAATTTCCGGATAACCGGTGTTGCGACGATTGTCATTTCTGCGCTCCGTTGGACTGTGTGCGCTGTTCAGCCGAACAGCGATTCTTCTTCGCTGCCGCTGCCCCCTGTCGATGCGTCATCCTGCTCGTCGACCGGGTCCGTCGAGGCGGTGGCAGCGGTGCCGGCCGGTGGCGCAATCGCCGCGTCGGGTTTCGACGCCGGCTTCGCAGTGCCCTTGCCCGATCCCTTCGCCGTCGCGCTGCTTGCCTTGGCGATCTGCGCCTGCTTCGCCGCCGCGAGTACCTCGGCCGTTGCCTCGGCCTGCTCGATCAGGCTCTTGCGCGCGCCGGTATAGCCTGTGATTAGCTCGAAGAAACCGCTGTCGAATTCATCGGGCGTGCCGGTCAGCGCCAACTGCTGTTTGAGCGCCGGATCGGCAACATCGCTGCCGGCCTTGGGCGTGACGACCACCGTCATCGTCTCGCTTGTCGCATCGGCGGTGACCGTCATCACAATCGGGCCTTGTCGTGCAAGGTCAAAGAGTTTCGTAAAGAACATCGTATCCCTCCTGTATCTGTCGGGTTGCCCCGTAAACCAATGCTACGGGGCGTTCGGTCCGGTTCAACCGCGCTATGCCGACGCGGTTTCGCGGACCGCTTGCGCCGCCTCGCCATCCTGCCGACTCGCCACTTCCGGCGTGACTGGCATGCCCGCATACGGGAACGTCTTGCGCCGGTAGCGCATGACCGTCGGCACGAGGCCTTCGTACTTGAAGCCCCGAACCGAGAGCAGCCCCTTGATGAAGGCGGCCCGCTTGCCGTCGCGCAGTTTGGCGAACTCCGCACCCATCGCCTTCTTGAGCTTCAACTCGTCGGCCAGCGACTCCAGTTCCGATTTCGTGAACAGTTCCAGGAATCCTTTATTCAGCTTGAAGTGGCTGGCTTCCTCGATTTCGAGGTAGTTGAGCAGGACCTCCAGACTGTGTTCCTCGATCCCGAGGGCGAGCGACGCCGTGACGCAGCGGACAAGCTCCGGCAGTTTGGTCGCGTCGAACGCCTCGGCGTCCTTGAGTCCGCCCTCGAACAGGTTCACGCCGGGGTTCGTGCCGGTGATCTTCGCCGCGGCATCGCGGAACTCCGCGCTGCGGATGCTGGATTGGTGACTCGACAGGACCATGGCGACCATGACGCGCTGGTTGCGCTCGTTCTGCGCCATGAGCTGATTCGCCGCCCACTTGCGCCATTCTCTGACGCGGTAGGCCAGTACGCGAGGCGGCGTCTTGTTGCTCGGCGCATCCGTCTTGTCCGGGGCGGCTCCGACCTTACCCTTGGCAATGGGTGCAACCGCCGCTGTCGCCTTGGCCGCTTCGCGCTGCGCCCGCTTTCTCGTGGCGATCTTCTTGCTGTTGCACTCGGCGTTAAAGCACAACGATTCGGTGACTGCCCCGTAGCTCCCCGGCATTGCCGAAACGGCACACCCGAAGTTCGCGCAGCCCTTGCACCATGCGTACTGCGCAGCGCCGACGCCGAGTTCGCCATCGGCCGCAACGGGTAACGGCACGAAGCCGTCCTTGGGTTTGATGATCCGGATGATCGTGTAGGTTTCCCGCAACCGTTCTCCGATGGCGCGAACATGCCGCTCGACCAGTTCGTCGTAGTGCGTCGGGTGGGTGCAGTAGCCTTCGCCCAAGGCCTCGCCGAAAAGCTGCGCCTGCCGGTTCGAGTTGTGCGGGCAGGTCGCGCACGCCTGCCTGTCGAAGGGTGCGTCGTTCAGTCGCCGGGCGAACTTGCCGAGGTTATCCTTGAGCGCCTGTACGGTGATCTTCTGCGCGATGACCTTCTCCAGCGTGCTGTCCTGAGTCGCCGGGGGCACCGCCGCGAGCAGTTCGGCATGCCCGAGCAGGATGCGTCGTTCGGTCAACGCGTTGCGCACTTTCTGTGTACAGGCCATCAGCGCCAGCCGCCGTTCCAGCGTGTCGACCGACCAGCCCATCTGGCGCGCGGCTTCTTCCTTGTCGCCGTCGAGATTGAGCACGATGGTCTGGCAGGCTTCGGCTTCCCTGGCCGGACTCATCGGTTGGCGCTGCATGTTCTCGATGGTTGCCAGAACCAGCGCCTGTGCATCGGAAACCTCGCGCATGAGGTACGGAATCTCGTACTCGCTGCCGAAGGCCTCGTTCGCTGCGCGGTAACGCCGTTCGCCGGCGATGATCTCGCACTGATCCTCGCCCGCGACGGGGCGGATCAGGATCGGCTGGATGACGCCGTGCGCCTTGATCGACGGCACCAGATCAGCCCAATCGGCTGGCACGAGCGCCTTGCCGCGCGGGTTGTTCGGATTCGGCCGCAGCCGCGAAAGAGGAATCGTCTGTTTCGCTGTATTCACTGTTTTGCCTCCATTTCGTTGTGGCCGTGTCGCCACCAATCCATCTTCTCGCGGGATGACGATTGTTCAACCGGCCTCACGCGGAGCGGCGGTGACCCAACAGCAGGAGCCAATCATTGGCCGGGTCGCCACCGGTGCGGGCGATGCACTCATCCGGTATTTCGGGGGCACGCTCGACGCGGCAGGCAAAGCCCTTCGCCTCGAGAATATCGATGCGCTTGACGCGCCTCTGGTACTCCACGTCGGTCATCAGGATGATGTGTTCCTCGCGTCGCGTGCTGTGCAACAGCCGCCCGAACCGCTGCAGGCTCTGCGCCCTTGAACCGCCGAGAAACGAGAGGTCCACCACCACTTCCAGGTCGGGCACGTCGATGCCGTCGTCGCCGACCCGGCTCATCGCCACCCGAGGATTGGCCGCGATCACCGCCAGCGGCTCCGTCGTCTCGGAGAAGATGAAGGGCAAGCCATAGCGCCGCTGCAACTCGCGGCCGTCCGCGATTGCCTCGCAGAACACGATGGCCCGCTTGTTCTCGGTCAGCCGGTTCGCCAGCCGGTACTTGTGTTCGAGGTCGCGGACAAGCAGCACCCGGATCGGAACGGTCGGCAAGGTGCCGTCTGCGACATGGGGTGCCCAATCGGCGCCGACTGCCGCCCCGGTCAGCTTGCGAATCCAGTCGGCCCGCTGATCCTCACGAATTGCCGAAGCCGACTGCCCCATCCGGAACTCGCACGGCACGAACGCATGCTGGTGGGCACGGTTCGACGGCAGGTGGTGGCTCTCGTCATAAAGGCACACCACATAGCGCTCGTCCTTGAACGCGTGACGGGTGGCGTAGCTGTAGATGTCGATCACCGAGCGGACGCGGCCGTTCGCTTCACGGATCGTGACCTCGGTGTGCAGCGGCTTCCAGTGCTTTCGCACGACCGTACCCGGCGCGTAGGCCTCGAAGTGCGCCACCCACTGGTCGCGCACGGCACGCGTGTTCACCATCAGCATGTGACGGCCGCCGATGCGCGTCAGCGCCATCGCGCCCAGGTAACGCTTGCCATAGCCCGGCCAGCGTTCGCTGCTGACCGACCCGTTGGCGAGAAAGGCCTGAAAGTCGGCTTCCTGCATCGCGGTCAGTTCGTAGCCGAGCAGGTTTGGTTGCAGGCGTGCCGGATCGACGCACGATACCTTCGGTACGCCAAGTCCTTTGTCGAGCAACTTCCCGAAAATGCGCGCCGCCCGGCCCGGATTGCGCGAGGTTCCGAAGGCGTAGCGCATCAACTCGATGTTGTCGAGCGGTTGGCCATCGGCCGACAGGAACTCGCCATGCTCGAAGCGCAACCCGAGTTTGTCTGCCAGCATGGCAAGGCTGGCGGTCTCGTCCGCCTCGTCGGAGTAGACGCCCTCGGGCGCGAAGCGGCTGACGATGCACCCGCAGCGCGGGCACTTTGGCGACACTTCGTAGATCGGCGCGAAGAAGCGGAATCCGCCCTCATCCGCGCAGGACTTCAGCGTGTAGTGGTGTGCTGTCTCGATCAGCCGCACGTGCTCGGCGTGCATCGAAACTCCGTTGGGTGTCGGCTTGACCATGTCGGTGAAGCTCGCCGAGTCGCAACGCACTTGCTTGTAGCGCGGCGGGTCCGGCAGCTTCGCCAGTTGCAGAATGCCGCACGCGTAGGCCCCTGCGTTGCGGTAGTCCACCGCGTCCGGGTGATCGCGCAGGAAGGCATGAAGGCTCTCGACGGAGACGCGCGTGATCGGACTGGCTTTACCTTGGCGCTTTCTGTGCCACGCCTTGAGCCAGCCCTTGGTGATGAATTCCTGCCAGTATCGATGGTCGAGCCGCAAGAGCGATTCGAGGTCATGTATCGTCAGATCCGGGCCGTCGTAGCGCCCGATGTTGAGCCGCTTCTTGCGAAGCGTGACGCTGACCACGCTGCGGCCCAGGTGCTTCGCCACTTCCTCCGGCGAACGCTGGTGCCAGTTCTCGCGAATCCAGTCGTCTTCCTCGCGCGTCCAGTCCTTGCGTACTCGCTGTGTCTTGTAGCCGCCGCGCTTGGCGGCGTTGATGATGTTGTGGCGCTTGACCTTGCGCGCGCCGAACTCGCGCAGCAGCGCATCGATCGTTTCCGGGCGGCCGTCATAGCGTGCCGCGATGGCCTTGCACTCGCTCGCGCTGAACAACGCCGACTTGCCTTGTCGGGGTCTGGTCATGGGACTCTCCTGTTCTCCCGATCAGGCTAAGTCCCGTTCGCCGTTCATCAAGTGCGCGCCCCGTCAGAGGCCGTGGTCGGGACAGGTATCGCGTGGATAGGGCGTGGTGCCGCGCGGCGCAAGCGGATTTGCGTGCGCAGGCCCAAGCCACCAACCAAAGGCGTAGTTGCCCGGATGGCGCATGCGCCTGAACGCGCCCGACTGCAGCGCACGCGTAACATAGTCGGCGCCATCCTCGAACGGACGGCGCGCCGGTGCGCCCATGGTGAGCAGCTGACGTTCCGCATAGCCCGCGCCGCGCTCCCCGTTGCGCAGCTTGCTCAGGGTGCGCTCGTTGATGCACCGTCCGTCGTGCCCGAGCGTCAGGGTGCGCGCGCTCGACCGGCCGAGATAGACGCCGGAGAATGCCGCGTAAATCGTGCCGCGATGGCCGGGCTTGAACACCTTGCCGTCGGCATCGCGCCGTTCCATGGGATCGGCATAGCTGAGCACCGCCCGCACCGCCGGCAAGGTTCGCCGAAGCAGCCGGAAGGCCCGCCCGAGGGTGAAGGTCTCGCCGTTGCCCGGCACGTCATCGAGCAAGGCGAGCCGCCCGATCTCGACGCCTTGGTCCGGCGGCACCCCGCCGAACCAGGCCGGGATGCAGGCATTTTGGATCGGCACGCTGAAGGCGACGACACCGACGAGTTGTTCGCGCTGGAACGCTGACGGCTTGCGCCACAACCCCACCTGCAAGCGCGACGCGACATAGGTTCCGGCGTAGTGCGTCTGCTCGATAAAGCGTTTCGCGTCCTGGTAGCCGATGATGTCGACCGCGTATCGCGAAGGGTCGAACGGTTCGCCGGCCGGCCGGTAACTGGTTCGCCGTTTGTTCCAGCGCTGGCACGCCGAGAACAGGTCCGCGGTCGGCAGAGCGTGCCGCACGGCCGTCGCGCAGCTCATGCCGGCACCGTCGCGGCCTGCGCGCGCTCGTCCAGCAACTCTTCGAGCGCCGTCCGCAATGAGTGATAGTTGATCTCGGTCAGCGATTCCAAGACCCCCGCTATCGCGGCCTCATCCCACGTCTCGGGCACGGCTACACCTTCCCAATCCCCTCGGGCGATGATTTTCGTGCGGGTCGGTTGATCCCAGTCGTCTTCGTCAGGGTATGCTTGGCGCAGTAGTGCCAGCGCATCGATCTGGTTCGTCTCGCAAAAGCGCAGATACAGCGCCAACGCCGCCGAATCGATCGAACCGTCGCACGCCTGCCCGGGCTGGTAGGGCCTCGGACTGAAGTAGCCGCTATCCAGTGCGCATTGAACGCACTCAGCGTCGCTGGGTCGCCGCTTGACTCGATTGACGACGTGCCGCACGCCGCCGGGCACCTTGACGCTGACCTCGTATACCCATTCTCCGTTCCGGTTGTCGTGACCGAGCCAGATGGCCCGCTGGCTGTCTTGATCGTCCAGATATGTCTCGAACATAACGCCGCTCCTCTCCAATGTGAGGTTCCATGATCTCCCCGCACGACGATCGATCAACCCGTACGCGCTGCGCGTTGCGCCTCGGCAAGGACGTGCGCTTGCGTTCCATCGGGCAACCGGACAAGAACGCGAAGCCCCTGCGCGCGCAGCACGGTGGTCCAGTCGTCGGCATACGCTCTGCTGGAGAACGCGCGATTGACGCCGTCAAACCGGACCGAGTCGAGCACTTGGCCCGACTGCGTCTCGACGCGCACCGTTCCGTCGCCGGCAGCGAAAACCGATACCGGCCCGTCGAGGGATGTTTCCCGGTGCCAGGACTGGTCGCGCGGCAGCTTGAGAAACAGATCGCGGATCACCGGCGCCTGGTGGAACCAGAAAATGCTGGTGAGCGCGTCGCTGCACGCTCTGGCGATCGCCCAGCATTCGTCGGCGTCGCCGAAACTCTTGGCGCTGGCGACCTGCACATATCCGGTGTCGGAAAGAAACAGCCCGACATGGATCAAGCGACCTTCGTTCGCGCCGTCGCAGGCGTAACAGGCGGCGTGGTGGATCGTCTCCGGCAACGCGTCCTCTCGCGCCAGGATCGGACCCATGTCCGGGGAGCGCTTCGGGACATACCAGGATTCGATCCCGTTCTGCGGAAACAGCGCGTTGACGTGCCATTCGAGCCACGCGGCGAGTTGTCCCGCGGTGCCGTGGTGCAGGTCGGTCGGTTCGGTGTATCGGAATGCTGATGGCTGCATCGTTCGTCCTTTCGTATGGCGTGGAAAGGATCGCGCGGGAGTTCGCCGCATCAAGTCCCGGTTGGCGGATCAGGCTCTTGACGGCCGCATAGCGGAAATGCGAGACTTGATCGTCGTTTCGGGCCTCCGGCCCACCGCCCTCCGTCTGGAGGGTTCCGCGCCGCAAGGCGCGGCGTCGCTGGCGTTAACAGCCCTGGAGTATTGCCGCCGGAATCGGTGGCGTTGTGCAATCCGGCAGGGCTCCCCGCCCTGCCCTAGTCACTGCAGCTGATCCGTTCGCGGTTCGGCTCGATCCCATGCCGGCGCGTCGCCGGATTCATGTTTTTTTCGCCCCTGCGGGACGTGCCCGCGTGGGCCGCATTCCGTTCGGGGCTGACACAGGAGGTTTTTGCCATGTCAGTAGCCGATGCGGCTGTTGCCGACGAGTTCGCCCGTTTTTTGTCGATCAAGCATCACGGGCTGGTTTCCTATCGCCGCGACGGGCGGATCCTGATCCAGCGAGCCGGCGATAGGGACTTTCGCCCCTTCTTGAGGAAGAAGGACGGGGTGCCGATCGACCAATGGATCGCCCTCAAGCAAAAGGAAATCGCCGCCGTGCCCCGCTGGTGTTTCGAGGTCACCGAGTTGCCCCGCATGCAGCAACTCGAGGAGTGGGCATCGGACAGCGTCGTGGATACGCCAACCGGTCACGCCGTGGAACCCGACGGGACCGGACCCGATGGCGTGCCGAGCTGGCTGCGCTGTCTCGGACTGATCTGAGCGCTCAAGGGAGAGTCTTCCATGAGCGAAATCGATCTGCCTCAAGCCGTTATCGAGTTTCAGTCCGATGTGACGTTTCCGCGCTTCTCCATGAAGCGCGGGGAGCGCTGGGGCTTCGTGGCCAGCGGCAAGCAAGCCGACTGGCTTGACCGCATTGCCTGCGGACAGCGTTTCGCCTTCGCCGGAGGCCAATGTCTGGCCGAGGACGTGCTGCTGGTCTATCTCGGCCCCGCCGACATGGACTACTCCTACGCCGCGGGCTATGTACGACCGGACTTCTGCGGTCGCGCACCCGGCAGCATCCACCTGACCAGCTTGACGGCTCCAGGTTGCAGCGCGATGTGCGGCGCAGGCGTCGTCGAGGAGCGATCCGACCGGATCGATGTGTCGTGCGCGGCGCTTCGATATGTCGACGTAATCTCGAGAGTCTGCCCGGCCTGTCTGGTGTCCTATTCGGCGAGTCGGCCAGCCGACGAGCGCGTGCCGGTGTGGCTTCAGGACTGGCGCGCTCGGCAATCCCTGGCTACGCCGATGCCGGAGCCGAGCAAGACGCCCGACGCCGATGCACATGAGAACCATGCCGGAGCAGCGGATCTCGAGGCCGCAGGACACCGGCTGGCGCTGGAACTCGAATGCCTGCTGATGGACTGCAAGGATCTGCCGACCGTGAGCAAATGGTTCGATTCCGCACACGAGGCGCTGGCGCAATGGCAGGCGCTGACGCAACAAGCGCATGTCAGTCCGCTGGGCATGCCCTGACACTTGACCGGCGTGTTCGTATGAATCCGCCCGGGGCGCCGCCTCGGGCTTAGTCAACCAACCCGCAACGGGGAACCTACCCCGTTACGGGGCGAGGTGCCTCCGATCGGGCAATCGAAAGGAGCACAAGTGAGCAATCGTAAAGACCAAGCCAGCGAGTGGGTACACAGCGTCGCCCGCCGCCACTTGCCGGCAACAGCCCGCAGGTATTCGCTTGCCGTCTATGTCGGCGAAGCGACCGTGAACACAACAATTGGCATCCGGATCGATCTGCGGCCGGTGGAAGGCAAAGTCGTCGAGCTGACCGACGAGTGGATCCTGCTCAAGATCGGCCGGGCGGCCGAGCTGTTCGTGGTCGCCCGCGATCTGGTCGATGTCGTGCCGGCGCTCGGTGCCCTCGTGCGCATCACGCCGTACGCCAGGCGCGGTTTCGACGGCCGGCGGCTTGATGCGCCGACCGAGCAGACCGCGGACGGCGGTCTGCGTGTCCAGTCGTACATCCTCGGCGAAAGCTGTTCGCGCCTGCCGATCGACAAGGCGTCGCTCAAGTCGCAGTATCTGCGCGCCATGATCGATCAGGTCGAAGCGCTGCCCGCCGGCGACGGGATGCGCCGGATGTCCCAGGTTCTGGTCGACGCCGGCGCCTGGATGCATCCGGTCGAGTTCATCGATCCTCATGACCACGACATCATTGCAACGCCGCCGGCGCTCAAGTTCCGCGTCGCGACGGCCAAACATGATGGCGGGTTCGAGATCCGCTACGACCGTGCGGCCGACACCTACGACCTGTTCCTCACCGGCCATGACGGCGGGATCGTCAAGCAATTCGAGGGCGCGTTAGTCGACGATATTGCCGGCATCGCAGTTGAGTGGCTCGACGACGGATCGTGGCGTATCGCCAAGGTCGACGTCCTCAAGCCGGCACCGCGCAGCGTCAAAGCGGCGTAACTGCCGCTTGCACCGGGAGTCCCCCATCGAAGGATTCCGGCTCGATGCTAGTCAAGCAGATCTCATCCTACTTCGACGAGAACGAGCACTATCTGGAGGACATGTACGAACGCGACGATGGCGCAGAGCTATTGTCCGAACTGGTGTATGAGCAGATGCTGACAAGTTGATCAGGTGGCGCACCTCTGCTGAAATCGGATTGTTCGAGATCTGAAGTCAGCAACCACGGAGATGCGCCATGGGTAAGGATACGGGTAAGGAGAACGTCAGTGCAAACGAGATGGGGCTTACGCTGGAGGATCTGATCCGGCGTGGGGCGCGGCAGTTGATCCAGAGTGCGATCGAAGTCGAGATACAGTCAATGCTTGCAGAGTACGACAATGTGCGCACGCTGGCCGGTCAGCAGGCGGTGGTACGCAATGGCTACCTGCCGCAGCGCGAGGTTCTGACTGCGGTGGGTCCGGTAGCGGTGCGTGTGCCCAAGGTGCGCGATCGGTCCGGCCAGGGGGTGAAATTCAACTCTGCCTTGGTGCCGCCCTATGTGCGCCGCTCCCAGCGCATCTCGGCGGCGCTGCCCTGGTTGTATCTGAAGGGGATCTCGAGCGGGGATATGCACGAGGCACTCGCCGTGCTGGTGGGCGATCAGGCCAAGGGGCTCTCACCGAACGTGGTCAGCCGGCTCAAGGCCGAGTGGGCCACGGAGTACGCTGGGTGGAGCAAGCGCGATCTGTGCGCTGGCCGCTACATTTACTGGTGGGCCGACGGCATACACACCGGCGTGCGCGAGCAAGACGATGCCCGCCAATGCCTGCTGGTGATCATCGGCGTCACCCCCGATGGCACCAAGGAGCTGGTGACGATCGGTGATGGGCTGCGCGAATCGACCGAGTCCTGGCGCGAGGTGCTGCGGGACCTGAAGGCGCGTGGGTTAGATGCCGGCCCGCTGCTGGCCGTGGGCGACGGCGCGCTCGGCTTCTGGGCGGCGCTCGCCGAGATCTACCCCGAGACGGGCCATCAGCGCTGCTGGGTGCACAAGACAGCCAATATCCTCAATGCGCTGCCCAAGAGCCTGCAGGGCAAGGCCAAGGCCGGGCTACACGAGATCTGGATGGCGCCCACGCGTGCCGAGGCCATTGGCGCCTTCGATGCTTTCCTGAAGACCTACGGCGCGAAGTACCCGAAGGCGGTGGAAAAGCTCACCAAAGATCGCCAGGCGTTGCTGGCCTTCTACGACTTCCCGGCCGAGCACTGGATTCACCTGCGCACGACTAACCCGATCGAGTCAACCTTCGCCACGGTGCGCCACCGCACCAGCCGTGCCCGCAACTGCCTGTCGCGGGCCACCTTCCTGGGACTTGCGTTCAAGCTCGCGCAGGAAGCCCAGAAGAGCTGGCGCAGGATCTGCTCTGCCGAGCGCATTGCCGATCTGATCAAAGGAGTTGTCTTCAAAGACGGGGTTCCGGAACCCGACAATCCGCCGGAACCGCAGAGGATTGCCGCCTGATCTCAACATGCCAAAAGGATGTCATACACCAGAATTGACTTTAGCTCCGATGGCGCGCTGCAGGACCTGATCGCGGAGTGGCGCGGCCGCTCAGCCGGCGCAACCATCGCCACGGTGTTGAATACGCATTGCGTCGCGGCCAAACCGGGGGTTGCCGGCACGGTATCGCTGCTCATCTTCGGTGAGCCCCACGGGCGCTTCGAGTGTAAGGCAGCGACGCACGTGATCGAGCTGTCTAAATCGGCAATCGCCGAGTGGATGGCGCGGTACCCACAAGAGGCCGCGCCCCTGACCGAAATCCGTGCGGCACTTGCCCCGCTCATTGAGGTTCTCGACGTGCCGGCCACGCACAAGAAAGACTGAGCGCAGTTGGACCTTTTTGCCACCCCCCGTTTCACACCACGAAGCGGGGGGTGTTTCGTTTCGACTCGCGCAAAGCGCATCAAAAACCCATGCGTACCCCCTTGGCAAGCGCACTTGCGCTGCCTATACTCGAATCGAGTTGTCGGGGATTCGTCCCCTCCCTTCCTTCGGGTAGGGTCCGCCGCAAGGCGGCGTCGCTGGCGTTAACAGCCCTGGAGTTCGACCACGCCAAGTGGTCTGTCATTAACCCAGAACGGGAATGTTGTTCCCGTTCCGGGGCGACGTTCCCGTTCGTCTTTGGAGAACGTCGATGTACGAGCTTTCCCAACTCGCCCCGGTCCCGATCGAGGAGCCGTGCGCGCGAATCGACTCGGCCGATTATGGCACCCGGTCTGCGGTCGAGTGCGGCGTGTTCCGCCGCATGCTGGAACGGCTGTTCCCGATCCCTGAAGAAGCCGACGCCTTTCTTCTCGTACTGCAATTCCCCCACGAGTTCGGCATGTACCGCGAGGTCTGCGTGAAGTACTGCGGTCAGGACGGCCATGCGTACGCCACGCGCGTCGAGAACGAACTGCCGCAGTACTGGGACGAGATCGCTGCAGCCGAACTGAGCTGGTACCGGAAGAAACTGAACTACCAGCAGGCGGTGTCGGCCACGTCGCTTTCGTGGGATGACGTGCCCGAACCATATCGCGGCATTCGTCCCCCCGAGAACGTGGTCGAGCTCGAACGGCATCACGCGCCGATTCTGCGCGTCGCCTGACCCCTCACCGGCGCCTTGTGCGTTGCCGCTTCGCGCGGCACGCGCTCGCGCCCCAAACCAGGAGCAAGTCATGTCAACAAACGAGTCTTCGCCGATTCCGATCGGCGACGTAGCAACCCCTTATGGGCTTGTCCGAGCCATTCAGGGGACGTACGGCAACGGTGCGACGGCGGTCCAGTTGCGGGGTCCGAACGGCGAGCCGGCGGGCACCCTGTCCGTCAATGTGCCGGAGTCTGCCGGAGAACTGGCCGACGGCGAGTTCTTTGCCAAGACCTACAGCGAGAACGCGCCATTTGTTCAACCGGCCCTCGACAGCGGACTGTTCGAGGACACCGGCAGAGCGATTCGCGCCGGCTACCTCAGTTTTCCGGTGTGGCGTGTTCGCAAGACGCCGGGGGAAGTGTCGCAGCGTTCGGCGGAGGGCGCCCACCATGGCTCGCCAGCGTAGGCCGATCCCGATCGACAAGCGTCCGCTCATTCCATGGGACTGCCTGTACGACAAGGCGCGTCCAAAGGGTCCCGGCGTCATGATCTTCTCGCCGGATCACCTGGTCGTGGAAGTGCCGGAGAACAACCGAGGCCATGTCCGGCTGACCGACTTCGACGATAAGCCTTACACCGTCAAGGAAGTCAGGCAGTTCTTCGATACCTGCCGCTACCATGCGTGGGTCATCGACCTCAATGAGCGCGGGTACTTCAGCGCTCATGTCGAGGATGCAGCCGGAACCATTGTCTTTTCCTGCAACAACGAAGAGGACGACGGGGATGGCGGCATCGTTCGCGGGGAACTCTGGCTCACGGTGGATGGTTTCATGCGGCATATCCATGACGTGGCGGGCCTGACCGACTACCTGCGCGACATCGCCTGTATCGGACCGCTCGATACCGTCGTCGGCGAGTTGGATTTCCAGCGTCGGGTCGATTCCCTCGAAGCCAGGCACCTCGGTGCCGGTCGCCGCGATCGCTCGAACGTCTTCCGTCCTGCCGCCTAGGCTGCCGCACCATGGCCAGGCCTCGGATCCGCGAGGTCGCCAGACAGCTGCTACTTGCCGGCGATCTCATTGAGCTGATCGAGGTCCGAGTTCCCCTTCGACAGCGCGAACGGATTGGCTACGTGGTTCACTGCCAGTCCTACCCGCTGGCCCGGGGTTGCCGGATTCCAAAAGTGTTCTTCTCCGATCGCTTCGACGAGATGTCCGCCCTGGCCGCCAACGCCGGACTGCGGTTCGCCATCGTCAGAACGATCGCGCACTGAGGCAACCCGTTGCCCTCGATCGCACAGCAAGCGCGCGTTTGCGCGTCGTCCCAACCCGGGCGGCCCGTTTGCGGCCGCCCCATTTCATCCAGATTGGAGGTTCCTGTGTCCCAGACAGATCAACCGATCGATAACCGGATCGTGTTCTTCCTGACAATCCAGATCGTCGAACAAGTCTATGTCCAGCCGTTGGGCTTCACGCGAATGTTCTTCAAGTTCGCTTTCGCGCAAAGCCAGGAGGCCGCGCTCGCGCTGGGCGAACGCTTCTGCCAGGCGCACAGCCTGACGGTCCGGCGCATCACGCTCTCGCGCAGTCTGCAGCAGTCCCTCGATCTGTATCTCTTTCCCGAACAGATCCTGCGCGACCGGCCGCTGGCTACGCAATGGCGCGGCGAGGTGGTGGTCGATCCGTCCAACATTTCGCAATTGCTGGATCTGGGCGCCACCTGCGAGGCTCACCTGCGGGAGAACGTGTTCATGTTCGTTGCGCCGGAAGCCGTGGCCGTAAGGATCAACGACGGCAGCACCATCGACTGCATCGGTCAGTTGAAGCCGTGTGCGGCCTCCCCGGCAGAGGCAGAGCGGCAGGCCGTGGCAACCGCACCGTAGGGTTGCGCGAACTGCATCGAAACCGGGCCGGGTTGCGGCCCTTCACCACTCCCCGAGGGGCGCCTATCCCTCGGGATCGGTGCCCCTCGATTTCCAGGAGATCATCATGTTTTCTGAACGCACTGAGCACCTGACAAAGCGCGGCGGCACGTTACCCTCCGAGGCGGCCGTCGCCGGCATCGCGGCGACCGATGCCGCTGAGAAGAGCACGCGCGAGAACGTGTGCACGCTGTTCGAGCAGATCGTCGCATCGAACGGCGGGTCCGCGGTCGGCGTGGAACTGGCCTGTCAGGGGCCGAACGGAAAGCGCTACTGCGCAATCCTCGAGGAACCGGACACGTCGGGCCGGGGCCGCATTGTCTACTTCGATGCCGAGGCATTGCATCCGCACCACTCGTATGCTTCGCCCGCTGACGCGCTCGAACAAGCCCTCGCCGAAGGGTATGTCGAGCGCGCAGACGGCACGATGGACCGTCTTGCCACAAGCGCGGCCTGGCGCCGCGGGTTCGCCTATAGCGCCCTGGTCGGGCGTTATGCGCGACGCGAGATCGACGCGAATCAGTTTGCCGCTGAAGTCCGCCAACTCGGTTGATTGCCGGCGGCCTCATCCCGCAACATCGAACGTTTCCACCTTCCCGCCCTGCCCGGATTCCTCCGGCAGGGCGTTGTCTTTTTTGGGTCGCCCAACCCGCATACTGGGGACCGATCTTCGTCGATGTTCCGGCCGCCCGCGGGCTGCGAAGCCGAAACACCCGCATATGACGGGGAATTGCGTATGCGCCGAACGATGCCCCTTGCAGGGGCGTTTCATTTATGCGAATCTGGCACTGCACCTGGCTCACTCTGAGCCTTCCCTCTCGGCGCTTGCCGCAGAGGTCCGGAAAGTCCGGCGTCGCAGTCGATACCTGCCCTTATGTCGCGCCTTTGGCGCATCCCGTCGGGAACACTCCCGATGGGATTGGTGTTCCCGATTTCCTTTTCGGAGAACACCATGGATCTTGCACGTATGCCGCTCGACTTGCTTCGGGCGGAGTTGTTACGCGAGCCGGGACACGACTCACCATGTCAGCCCGGCACGTGCCACGATGCCTGTGCGCCGCCGTATGCGGGCCTGCAGTGGCCACCGCTCCCGATTGGTGACTACCGTCTTGCGGTTGCGCGCGAGATTCTCCTGCGCGCGGCCTACGACGAGCTGATTGGACGCGATTATCTCGGGTCGCCGAAGGCGGCGCGCGACTACTTCAGCTTGCATTTCGCTTCCCTGCAATACGAAGTCTTTCTGGTCGCCTATCTGGATTCGCAGAACCGCGTCATTGCGGTCGAGCAAGCCGCCCGCGGGACGTTGAACGCGACGTCGGTCCATCCCAGAGAAATCGTGCGCCAAGCGCTTCAGCATGGTGCCGCCGGAATTCTCTGTGTTCACCAACACCCTTCCGGAGACGCGACCCCGTCGCGTGCCGACGAAGCGCTGACCGGCGCGATCAAGAGCGCGCTGTTGCTGGTCGACGTGCGGTTGGTTGATCACCTTGTCTTTGCCGCCGGCGAATTCGTCTCGTTTGCGGAGAAGGGCTTGCTCTAGAGCGAGCACGGCGCAAGCACTGCGCACACATCCAGCTCTCGGCGCCACTCCCTGCTGGGTGTGCGCCAGCTGTTTCCAGGGTGCGGCTTTCTCGTTCTGAGGTGCCGCACCACGTCATGTTCGGCAATGCGTCCGCATTGCCTTCCAGTCGAGGATTTCCATGAGTACCAACGACACTGCGGCGAATGCCGCTCGCTACTGTTCGTCCCTGACGGACGCGTTTGCAGTTTCTTTCCGGAGTCTCGTCGCGCCTGCCGAGCCGCTTGCGGAGCATCTGACCGCATCGGTCGTCGACGGGAACGTGCTGATCGAGTTCCTGTTCACCAACCTTCCGAACAGCATCGTCGAGATGCAAATCGGGGAGATCGTGTTTCGCGGGGAACTCGCGCCAAGTGAGGCCGGCAGCGATGTCCGGCAAATCGTGACCATCATTCCCTGCGGCTCAGTCTTTGCCGTGGTGGCCGGTGAAGCGGGATTTGATTGGCAATCGGGCACCCGCAACGGATTCGTCCGGGGAAAGGCGTTTCTCGTCGAGCGCCAGGAGGAGGCACTGGCGCGATCCACGGCGCTGGCCGCCGAGTGCGCGCGTACCGCTTTGTCGGCCGCCCTGCAGTCCATCGTGGCCATCCTGATGCAGTTGCCGGTGTGGGACGCCTGCCGACTGCTACAGGAGGTGATCGGGTCGATTGATGATCCGGGACAACGCCAGCGCCTGAGCGTGATTGGCGGCGCACTTGCCGAACGCGATGACTGTCCGGGAATGCCTGCCTGATCGGCGTGGGTCGGTGAGCACAGCGCGGGGAACTTCGGTTCTTCGCGCTGCCGTTTCAATTCGCCACCGCCCATCGGCTCCAAATGACGAAGAAAGGAGATTGAAATGAACGTTTCATTGTCACAGCGACGCGCGAAGTTCTATCGGCTTGTGCGCGCCGCGAACGATCAAACGACAGAGTGGTTGATCGCCCACCTGCGCGACACAAGCCTGATCGATACGCCGGACCATCGCCGGGTGACGCGTCTGTCGAGGTTGGCGTGTCTTCGCGTTCTTGCGTGTCGCGACGGATCCGGTCAGCCATATCCTGAGCGCAAGCGATTCGTGCGCGAGAGGTTGTCCCAGGAAGTGGAATCAATGCCGAAGTGCAAAGTCGGCGACACAGTGAACTGGACCAACGACTATGGGGTGAAGTTTCCGGAGCGGCGAGTAGTAGGCGTCGAGTATGTCGCGGGAAAAGGACATCGCTACCTTATCGAACCCCATGATGCGCACTGGTATTCGATTCCGGAGTCCCAGCTAGTTGCGGAGGCTGACGACCCTGTCGTTGAGGTTGTCTGCGGCCAGAAGATTCGCACCACGCACGTTGATGGAGAAGTGTGGTTCTTGGTCGGTCCGAGGGCGTCCCCACTGTTTAGGGATCTGGCGGCTGCACGTCAACAGGCAAAGAGCGGTTTCAATACGGAAGAGGCCTCAGCATAACGTAGGACACACCACTAACCCGCGCGGGGAACGCATCCCCGCATGGGGATGCTCCGCGATCAACATTCAAGGAGTTCAGGATGGCAAACAACTACTACGATGCAACCGGCACGTTGGTGCTGGACAAAGTGACGCCGGTCATCAAAGCGCTGTTCGGCGATTTCAAGCTTGGCGAAGATCTTCTCGGCGATGGCGAGATCTACATCGCCACCATGTCCGAGGACAACGACCCGCACTGGGACGGCATCCGCGAAGCGCTGGCGCAACTGGCCGCGGAACTGGGTTTGACGCCCACCCAGACCGTCGATGACGACGCCAATGACTTGCTCCGTGCCTTGTGCGCGCATTACGGTGCCAAGGGGGACGAACTGGTCACCGAGATCGCAGGCTTCGAAGACTCCGCGTGGGTCGGCGATGTCTTCAAGATCGCGCAGAAGCTCGATGACGGCCACGGTCTCAGGGCAGTCAAGCTGGAAGGGTGCTGGCATTGCAGCAAGCCGCGCCTGTTCGAGTTTAGCGGCTCTGGCCATTACATTACGAGGGACTGCTACGTCGGCGTGGCATCGGGAGATGCCATCGAGTACGGGGTCGCGTTGCAAGCCGCACTGGACGAGGGCAACCTCGACAATGTCACTGTTGTCGCGTTCGTGCAGATCGAGAAGGTTCTCGGCAGCATTCGGGACGAAGGCACGCGCAACGCCGTTAGGCAGAAACTGGCAGCGAAGCTGGCGACTGCGGCCGGACAGGAGGGCTGCTGATATGGGCTACTCCTGCTGTGACTTTACCGACGACGTGTTCGCGGAGCTTCATCGTGTCGACGCCATTACTGAGTCCGAGTACAACGACGAGAACGCGTGCGGCAACGCCAGCTTGCAGGCCGAATACGCCCTCAAGGGCATTGCCCGCTTGGTCGCGGCCCGAGACGCCGCAGCCAAGGACAGCACGGTGCAGCCGGCGTTGCATGAGCCACGAATCGTTGTCTTCGCTGGTGGCGGAGTCGTGCGCGCGGTCGCCACACAGGGTATGGCGGAACCGCCGGTCTGTGTAGTCGTCGACTATGACGACTGTAGCGACACCACGGAAGCCGGGATTCGCGCGTTCGAGCAGGAAAGGATCGGCCAGGATTGCGCCGGTTTCGACACGTCGGGGGCCAAGTACATCTACTAGGCAGGAAACGCTACTCGGCATCCCCCGCCGGTAGATCGGTGCAAGGCAACGACATAGGCCACTCAGGCTTACACAGCAATTCTCGCCCGGCTCTCCCTCAGGAGGCCGGGCATTTCTTTTGGGCAAATGCACTCTTGGGCCGGTAACCAGGCGGCAACGAAGACGAGAATTCCCGCGAGCCGGGGGCAGTGGCTCACTCTGGCTGCTCGACCGTTACAGCATTCTTCGTCGGTATCGTCTCACATACCATTGCAACTGCGTCTGGGCACAACCGTCAAGCATTGCAAGCAGTTTGGAATATTCTTTAGAATACTTCTACTGATCAACTTTCAAAGTGAACCACTGCCGAACCGGGGCCGTTCTTGGCAGCTTGCGAATGAATTGTTGTGATGGACAGCTGTCGGCGGCAACCCGCCGTGCAGGCAGGCAGAGCTCGATGCCGTTGGCCGTCGGCACCCGGCCATGACCGGTCGTTCGAGGTGCCACCGAAAATTCAATCGCTGAATTCCGATAGATGGCCGGTTTACGGCGAGCAAATGGAAACCCGCTCTGCCTCGACTCGGCCAAATCCGGCCGTTGACCATCAATAGACGATATCAGTCGTTGAAGATCTGCTTCAGCCGAATTCAAAATCCATCCCGTGCGCTCGGAGAATTGCGTTGATATACCGTTCGGTTCACGGCACGATTCGTGTATGACTCATTCTTACAGCTTCGTTTGATTTCTGGAGAACTTCATGCCGTCCGTCTCTACCGACAATCTTGCAGTGCTAATCGATGCAGATAACGCACAGGCCTCTGTAATTTCCGAACTGCTGGCCGAGGTCGCAACGTATGGCACCGCAACGGTAAAGCGTGCCTACGGGGATTGGACAACACCCAATCTGGCGGGCTGGAAGGACGTCCTGCATGTTCATGCAATCCAACCGATCCAGCAGTTCAGATACACAACCGGGAAGAACGCAACAGATTCTGCCCTGATTATTGAGGCGATGGACCTTCTGCACGGTGGGAAAGTAGACGGCTTCTGCTTGGTTTCGTCGGATAGCGACTTCACCCGACTGGCCACAAGAATCCGTGAAGCCGGATTGTCCGTCTATGGTTTTGGCGAGCAGAAGACGCCCAAACCATTCGTTGCAGCCTGCGACAAGTTCATCTTTACGGAGATTCTTAGAAAGCCGGCTCCCGGAGCATCAACGGAAGTGCCGTTGCAAGCCCCTCTTAGACCTCTTCTAGTTTCTGCCATCGCCGATGCGGCTCAAGACGATGGTTGGGCGCTGTTGGCTGTAGTTGGCAGTCTGGTATTGAAAGCCGATCCATCATTTGACTCTCGTAACTTTGGGTTCAAGAAGCTTGGTGAGTTAGTGAAGGCACAGCCATACCTTGAAGTGAAATCGGTTCCTTCCGTTGAAGGTTCCCAAATCACTCACCTCTCCGTACGCGTAAAGGAAGCCTGACATGGCGCTCATCGTTGCACCTTCCGGTCGCTGGGCCCTGCACGATCAAGCTGCGCAGCGCCGGCTCGCTTGTTATGTTCCTGGGCCCGCCCGTGACTGCTGAGATTGGTAAGGTTGTCGATCAAGTTTTCAGGCTCGTGTACGTTGCGCGAAACGTCGCGCATCATCGCTCACTGGAGCCGTTGAAGGATGACTTTGACCAGAACTATTGGATTCTCGTGTTCAACAACTTCTTGGATATCGCTGTTCTGGAATGGTGCAAGGCCTTTGGTTCAAGAAACGAGGCGACGCATTGGTCTAACCACGTCGCCGATCCAAACGCCTTTCGCGCTGGGCTCCTCGAACACTTGGCGGTTTCCGAAGAAAAATGGCATTCGTACTGGGAACACATCAAGAGCTATCGAGACGAAGTCGTGGCCCATCACGAGAGCGCATCCATGGTCACTCATTACCCCGACTTCGGTTATGCTCTAAAGGCGTGCTTCTACTACTACGGCATCCTAATTAAGCAATTGCGAGCTTTTCATGTCCTCGATTATCCGGACAGCTTAGAGGAGTATTTCGACAGGTCCCTCGCACAAGCACGAAGCTTTTCAGAGATCGCGTATCACGCCACTCGCTCACTGAGGGACGTGGTCTATTGATGAACGAAACTTCTCATTCGAGCGGCCTCGCGCCAAAAGCTTCGCAAGGCCGCTCAATTCAGACGTTTGAATGTCCGCTCCCCTCACTGCTGTCCGGTTAAATGAATGGTTGACTCTCTGAAAGCCATGACTGACGCGGATTTCGGGGCGATGAGGGGTGGTGTCGATTTGAACGGCGATTGCCAATTCGGGCAGTCTTTCGGGCTTTTGCCCGGAGGCCGTCATGAACACCGGCAAGACACTGTTCGCCCAACTCATGGATTTCCTGCCATGGACGACCTTCGCCCGGTACGTCGCGCGCTACGGCGGCGACAGGGGTGTTCGCTCGTTGAGTTGCGCGGAACAATTCCGGGTCATGGCCTTCGCCCAACTGACCTACCGCGAGAGCCTGCGCGACATCGAAGTGTGTCTGTCGGCCCAAGATGCCAAGCTCTACCACATGGGCTTTCGCGAACCGATTCGGCGCTCGACGTTGGCCGATGCCAACGAGTTGCGCGACTGGCGTATCCATGCCGACTTCGCGCAGCGCCTGATTGGCCAGGCCAGGGCGCTGTACGCCAGCGAGGACTTGGGCCTGGAGTTGTCGAACACGGTCTATGCACTGGATTCCACGACGATCGACTTGTGTCTGTCGGTCTTCCCGTGGGCGCACTTTCGCACGACCAAGGCCGCCGTGAAGATGCACACTCTGCTCGATCTGCGCGGCAACATCCCGAGCTTCATTCATGTCTCCGAGGGCAAGCTGCACGACGTTCATGCTCTCGATCTGTTGGTGCCCGAACCCGGTGCCATCTACGTCATGGATCGCGGCTACGTCGATTTTGGACGGCTCCACACCCTGCATCTGGCCAGCGCTTTCTTCGTCACGCGGACCAAGTCGAACATGGACTTCCATCGCCTCTATTCGGCGAAGACCGATCGCGACATCGGCATCATTTGCGATCAGACGGTCGCGCTCGATGGCTTCTACACCAAGCAGGACTACCCCACGCATCTGCGCCGTGTTCGCTTCAAGGATCCCGAAACCGGCAAGACGCTCATCTTCCTCACCAATCAGATGACATTGCCGGCTGCCACCATCTGCGCGCTCTACAAGAACCGCTGGCAGGTGGAACTGTTCTTCAAATGGATCAAGCAACATCTTCGGATCAAGCGCTTCTTCGGCACGTCAGAGAATGCGGTCAAGACGCAAATCTGGATCGCGGTGTCGGCTTACGTACTGATCGCCATCGTCAAGAAGCGCCTCAACCTCGACGCCTCGCTCTACACTTTGCTACAGATATTGTCGGTCACGCTTTTCGAGAAGATGCCCTTGCAGCAAGCCTTTCCGGGCAGCGACTCCAGTTCCGACAGCACCACCATCAACAACCAATTGAATCTGTTCGCGATTTAACCGGACAGCAGTGTAAGCGTCCACCCCTACCACCTGTACTGAGCTGGTGAGGTCGTGCGATGTTGTCGCGTATTTCGAAGGCGCGACGAATGGCGAAGAGACACGGACCGGCCTACTGGCGAGAGCACGTTCAAAACTGGGTTCGAAGTGATTTGACGCAGCGGGAATACTGCGCGAACAATGGATTGAGCGAGAGAGCGTTCCATCGCTGGCGCAGTCGGGAGAAGGAAACCATCGCGGCGGCGAAGTCATCGCTGACCCTGGTGCCGGTGAGCGTGGGCAAGCCGGAGACGGATCGCATCGTGCGGCTGCATAGTCCGGGCGGCTGGCGGATCGAGTTGCCGGGCGGCAACGTTGCCTGGCTGGCCGACTTGCTGAGGCAGCTGCCATGATGGCGGCACCGAATCAAGTCTGGCTGGTTGTCGAACCGATTGACATGCGTGCCGGCATCGACGGACTGTCGCAGCGCATACAGAACACGCTGGGACGCTCGCCCTGCGATGGCAGTGCCTATGCCTTTCGCAACCGGCGTCTGAATCGGCTCAAGCTGCTGGTATGGGATGGCACCGGCGTGTGGCTGTGTCATCGGCGCCTGCATCAGGGGCACTTCATCTGGCCAAACGCAGACAGCCCGCTGTTCACCCTCACCGCTGCGCAATGGCAATGGTTGATCAGCGGAGTCGATTGGCTGCGCCTCGAGGCGGGGGCGCCGGCGCACTGGCGGGTCTGAACCGGGCCACGAAGAGCTGCAAGAAAAATCTTGGCAAATATCGCTGAAAGGCCCTGTTCATGCGGCTTTTCGGCCTGTTCAAGAGTATAATATTGGCATGAATTTGGACGCTGAACTGGCCCGCCTGAATGCCACGCCCGCACTCCCGGATTGGGTTCTCGGCACCGTTCGGAAGCTCATCGACCAGGCACAAGAAGAAGCCGCCGAAGCGATTCGCTTGAGCGAGCAAGTCAGCCGTCGCGACAGCGAGCTTCACGCCGCCAAGATCAAGATCCAAGCCCTCACGCTGGAACTCGCCCACCTGCGTCGGATGCGCTTTGGCGCGCGCAGCGAAGCCTTCTCGCCCGAAGCAAGCGATCTGTTCCAGGAAACGCTGGCCAGCGATATCGCCGCGGCCCAAGCCGAACTGGCCAGGAAGCAGGCCGAGGCCACCGCGACCACCGAGCCGCCCCCGCCACGCACCCCGCGTTCGCGCGCCGGTCGTCAGCCGCTGCCCGAACATCTGCCGCGCATCGAGCACCTGCACGAACCGGACGCGTGCATCTGTGGGCGCTGTGGCAAGGAACTGGTCAGGATCGGCGAGGACATCAGCGAACAACTCGATGTCGAGCCAGCCCGTTTCTTCGTGCATCGGCACATCCGCCCGCAGTACGCCTGCCGTGGCTGCCAGACGGTGTCAGCCGCACCGATTGCGCCGGCCGTGATCGACGCGGGCATGGCGGCCACGGGGCTGCTGAGCTGGGTGACCATCGGCAAGTTCCTCGATCACCTGCCGTTGTACCGGCTCGAGCAAATCGCCGCGCGCGATGGGGTCACCCTCTCGCGTACCACGATGGCCGAGTGGGTCGGACGGATCGGCGTGGCCCTGCAGCCGCTGGTCGATCGCTTGACGATGCGCCTGCGCGAACGAACCGTGCTGCATGCCGATGAAACACCGGTCAAGCAACTGGACCCGGGTCGGGGCAAGACCAAGCGGGCCTATCTGTGGGCGTACCGGAGCAACGTGCTGGAGACGGGTCCGCCGATCGTGGTGTTCGATTACCAACCCAGTCGCGCCGGCGCCCATGCCCAGGCGTTTCTCGCGGGGTGGCAAGGCCATCTGATGGTCGATGACTACGCCGGCTACAAGGCCCTGTTTGGCACCGGGGTCACCGAGCTTGGCTGCTTTGCGCATGCGCGACGCAAGTTCTGCGATCTGAATGCCGCCGAGCCCAATGCCATTGCGCAGGAGGCGTTGCGTCGGATCGGCGCTTTGTATGCCATCGAGGTGCAGGGCAGGGACATGGATAGCGTGGGGCGCACCCAGTTGCGCCAGGACCAGTCGCAACCGCAACTCCAGGCCATGCACGACTGGTTGCTGCGAACGCGGGTCAATGTGGCCAACGGCGGGGGCACGGCGAAGGCCATCGACTACAGTCTGAAGCGCTGGCCAGCCTTGAGTCGGTATGCCAGCGACGGAAGCCTGCCGATGGACAACAATCCGGTGGAGAACACCATCCGGCCGATCGCCGTCGGCAAGAAAAACTGGTTGTTCGTGGGTTCGGAGCGGGCGGGCCAACGCGCCGCGGCGATTCAGAGCTTACTGGGCACCGCAAAGCTCAACGGCCTCGATCCCGCAGCGTGGCTGCGCGACACGCTGGAAAAACTGCCCACCTGCCTCAACAGCCAGATCGATTCACTGTTGCCCCTGCGCACCGACACTTTGCACCAAACTGCTCAATGAGCATACGTGGGCGGGCTACACGCTTACACAGCAGTGCGCTCCCCTAATGCTGCAATGACGGCTTGGGGTCGGTGGCCGTCATCGAACCAACCCGAAGCCCAAGGGCGGGAACACGAGCAGACCGGCCACTGCCAATACCCTCTGAATCAGGCCGTTGACCGTCTGAAAAGGCATAAGCACTACGGCTCGATTCCAACCAACTACGAAACCTCCCCGCTCCAATTCTGCCGGAAGCCCGTTCATTCGTTATGCCTCAATGGTGGCCTTGGCGCGCGACTCAATGGCCGTGATGCACAGACCCCATTCGCTCGGGTGCGCGCCGTTAGCTTGGTGGTAGATAATCGTCAGAGCAGAGCGCAACCTCTCAATCTCGCGCTGCTGATCAGCCCACACCATGTAGGCCCGCTGCGTCAATTCGCTGGCGTACCGGCCAGCGCTCGGACCGCAGCTGCTGCGCGTAATGTCGAAGTCAGCTAGAAAGGCGTACTGGTCGAAGTCGTCTCGCTTCGCCGGCACGCTCAACGGTCGTTCGAGCCGACATTCGTCGGCTGGCGTTTCGTTGCTCACTCCAGTTCCTTTCCAGCCGCCGAATGCGGCTCAATTTCATCAACGCCTGGTCCGCTCAGCCGCCTTCCCTCTGGGTTAGTGAATCCGGGCGCACCCGGCGAAACCCATCTGGGCTTTGACCTTGAGGCGGCTGTCGGACCCCATCGCGAAATCCGGATCGGCGCGTTCGCAGTCCCAGCCGAACATCGCCCCGGCCAGCATTGCACCCTCGACTGCCGCGGAAATGCCGTTCGCTTCGTTGACGACGCGCACCGCCGCTCGCGCCATCTTTTCGTCGCCAAAGTTCATCGAAGTCACTTCGACCCCGTTACGGCCTCGCCGAGCGATGGCGACGTTTGCGCCCGGCGCCAGCCCGGCGACCACGACGAAGCAGCTTTCCGGCAGCCGCCCATCGGACCCAAGTATCCCCCACATCAAACCACCACCTCTCGCATGGCGTCCAGATCGATCACGGCGTCGGCCATTGCGGTCAGTGCCGGTGTCTGCGAGATGAAGAACTCGCGCCGGTATCCGCCGAGCCGCAGCACTTCCCGCTTCATCGCCATGAACATCCGCTTGTGCTCTTCGTCGAGCGGCCCGTCCGCTTCGTCGGAGAACAGGGTTTCGTATCGCCGTCCGCTGTTCTGCGCAAGATAGAGCGCGATCGCACGGGTCAGGCAGTCATTCACCCACACCCTCTCGCCGCCGCTCGTGTTCTCCAGTTCCTTGGTCTGGCCGGATTGCGCATCGTGGACCACGATCGAGAAGCCTTCGCGCGCCTCGCCTTTCACCGTCGCAACCTGGGTGCGCAGGGACACGGTGAAGCGTGGTCCATAGCAGTTGAGCAACAGATCGTTCGCCAGTGTCGAGAGGGTCGGACCGGCATCGTCGATCGACAAGGCGACGATGCCGTCGTTGCCCAGCGCCTTGGCGAGCAGCGTCCAAACGATCACCTTGGCCTCGATCCGTTGGACGTTCCCGCGCGCATCCGCGACCTTCGTTTCCAGCGCCTCCCGCTTGCTCGCAGAATCGGCGAGGGTCTGCACCCGGCGTACCGTCGCGGTGAGGCACTGGTCGGCCGCGTTGGCTGCGGATTGCGCGTCGCTGACCGCCTTCGCTGCCGCCTGCACGCTAGCCGTATCGAAAGGCGCCGGCAGTTGGGCGAGCTGTTGCGCCAGCGCCGCTGTCTCACGCGTGCGCTTGTCATCGATCGCGCGGCGCGCCGCGGCAATCTGCGAAATCGCCGCATCGATGGCCAGTCGCTCCTCGCGTTCCTCGGCCGTCGGCTGGTCGTCGACGGTGCCGAGTGCGGCACGCTGACGCAGCGCCTCGCCCAGATCCTGGCGTGCCCGATCGATCTCCGCCGCTCGGGCGGCCAACCGATCGAACCGCTGCACCCGGCGGCCGGCGGCGGCACGCTTGCGTTCGGCGATGTCGAATGCAACGGCGACGGCGCCCAGTCCCGCCAGTTCCGCTTCGAGCTTGCGCAATTCGAGCGCCGCTTCTTCCCGCTCCGTGCTCAGGCGGCGGATCGAGTGTTCGGCCGACGGCAGTAGCGACTTGGCTTCGCGCGCATCGCCGAGCAGTTTGCATTGCGCCTGCATCTCGGTGCCCGAACACGGCACTTCCCCGCTCAGGCCCAGCCGGCGCGTCAGATCCGCGGCCGTCAGGCTGGCCCGTCCCGCTTCGCGTTCGAGGCCTGCGATCCGCGTGCGCAGTGCCGCGATCGACGCATCGATGTCCCGCGCGCGCTGTACCTGCGCCCGGCACGCGGTCTCGCGCGCTTCGCGTTTCGAGAACACGTCCTTTGCAATGCCGCTGCGCCGGACCGCGAAGCCGATGCGCGAGGCGTCGGCCAGCACCGTCTTCAGACTGTCGATGCGCTTGTCGAGGGCGCACTGGTCCGAACGCAGGCGCGCGATTCGTGCAACCTGTCTGCGCTCAAGCGCTTGTTTGCGACCCGCTGCCGTCTCGGCCTGCTGCTTCAACTGCGCCGTGCTCGCTTCCCAGTCCCGGTCGACTGCTCCCATCGCACGGCCGATCTCCTGCCGGCGGGCGGCATTCGCCTGGTCGGCGCTGGCCTGCCCATTGAGCGTGGTGAGCCGGTCGCGGGCGTCTTGCACGGCCTTCTGCGCCGCTTCCCGCGCCACCCGTGCTGCAGTCTCCTGCGCCTTCGCCCCGGGCAGATCGCGCGCAGCCTGCCCGACCGTGGCCCACTCGGCCTCCATGTCGGCAAGGGCGGTCCGTACCGCCACCAGTCCGGCCTTGAGCAGCTTGGCGACTTCGCCCGCCGCGGCCGCCTGCTTGAGGATCGCCGCATGCCCGAGCAACTCGGCCAGCAGGCTCTTGATCGCCGAACTGGTGTAGGACGAAAGCGGCTGGCGTCCCTGGGCGGCGAATACCGACGTGAAGAAGGCCTCCGGCGAGCCGAGGATGTCGACCACGCAGCGCGTATAGGTGTCCATCTTGCCGTCGGACAGCGTGCCGTCGGCCAGACTCACCGGCTGCCAGCGCGCATCGACCCATTCGAGAAGGAAGGCCTCGGTCTTCCGTTTGCTGCCGCTGACGCGAAATACCAGGTGGCTGCGAAAGCGCCTTCCCTCATGGCGCCAGATCAGTTCCTTCTCGGCTTCGGGCAGGCACAGGTGCTCGTAGTAGGAGAAGCGGCCCAACCCGTCTTGCGTGGTTCTCGAGGGCATCACGGGATACGGGTGCAGATTGTCCATCAGCGTGGTCTTGCCCCTGCCGTTGGGACCGGACAAGGCCACCAGCGCGGCATCGGCCGGCAGCCGGGTCAAGTCGAGCACGATCTCGTCCCGGCCCATCCCGTCGCGGATGCCGCGGAACCCTTTCAGTCGCAGACTTTCAGGAAACATTGCGAACTCCCTCTCCCGATCGATCATTGGGATCGACATGCCAGTTGTGCTCGCGCACCCACTGCGGATCCGATCCCTTCGTGTGGAATCCGAACAGCGATCCCATCTTCATGCAGAACGCCTGTACCCCGTCCACACCCAGCGCTTCGTTCGCCTTGCGGATCGAGTCCAGTGCTTCCTCGTCCGTCGCGTCCGGCAGCTCGCTCACCGGCCAGAACCCGGTCTCGTCGCGGCGCACTTTGGCGATCTTGTGCCCCGGCAACTTGCCCTTGCGGAACACATAGCAGAACTCAGGCAAAACCCCCATTCGTCGTCTCTCCTTTCGATGAATCCAGTATCTCGCCCCCGCCGCGCAATTCAACCGAACAGGTCGAGCGTTTCGACTTCCTCCGCTACTTCCGCGGGCGGTGTCGGCTTGACCTCGTCCATGCGCGGCGCCGTCGTGCTGTCGGTCGCGCCGAGAATGGCGGCGGCGATCGCTTCGGGCGTGCTCAGCGTCAACTCGGTCAGCGCCTCGCGCAGCGGTTCGGCCTGCACGCCGGCAACGTCGGCCCAGCGCCGCAGCTTCTCGTCGAGCGTCGATGCACGCGAAATGCCCTCGGCACGCGAACGCACCACCGGGACGATCCGGCCTTCGAGCTTGATCTCCGCCGCGCCGGCCAGTGCCGCTTCGATGGCGTCGCGGTCGATGCTGGCGCGATCCTCTTCGCCGATCTCCCAGGTCACCTTGACATAAGCCCCGTGCGCGTCGGCGGCGATGGCGCGCAATTCGTCCATGTCGGGGGCACCGGCAAAGCGCAGTTCGATCGTTCGCCGGGCCGGCGTCAGGTCCAGTTCGATGCTGGCGCCCTCGGCCCCGATGGTCCAGATCAGCATGCCCTTGTCGCCTTGCTCGCCGTAGTGGAAGCGGCCGATCGAGCCGGCATAGGCGATCGTCCTGCCCGCCTGCTCCCAGCCCTGGTGGCGATGGATGTGGCCGAGCATCACCGCCGAGGCCTGCGCGGCGAACAGCGAGCCGACGGTGAACTCGTGGTCGAGGCCTGCCATCGGTACGCCGTGTTCGGTCTTGCAGCCACTCACCGTGCCATGCGAGACGACGGCCGTGGCAATTCCCGCCAGGCGCGCCGCACGATGAATCGGCGCGTAGCCGGCAAGCAGGTTGGCCATCTGCTCGCCGACCGCCTCGGCCGCCGCGGTGGCCCCTACGACCGCGGCAACCGCCGCCTTGTTGACCGTCGGGATACAGGAGAACACAGCCCGCGCGTCATCGGGCAGCGTCTCGAAGCGCCAGCCGTTCGAGGCAACCCAGGAGCCACCCTCGATCAGCGCGACCTGCTGGATGGTCTCGGCGACGAAGACCGGATAGCGGCCGCCGAGCAATCGGAACACGGACAGCGTCCCCGGCGGCTCATGGCTGAACGTGCCCTGCAGCATCAGCACCGGGCAGTGATCGGCGAGGCGCCGGATGTTGCGTGCCAACGCCACGAAGGCCGGCGAATGCGCATCGAGCGCATGGTCGGTCGAATCGCCCGACACCACCACGCACTCTGCGCCGGTCTCGATCGCGCGGGCCACGGCGTGGCCAAAACAGGCCTCGGACTCGATCAGGTTCTTGCCCGAGTAGTGCAGGTCGCTCATCTGACAGACGCGGACCGATTGATGACAGGTCATTCCTTGACTCCTACGCGAAGACGTGGGTTTCGGCGTTCATCCTTTGCCGCAACGCATCGGGATCGGCTTGGGCGCTTTCGAGCTCGTCGATGGCCTTGCGCCGTCCGTTCGGGTTCTTCGACCACCCCTGCCCCCAGCGCTTGTCGGCGTACTGCCGGAATGCCGCCGGATCGATGCCGATGGCAATCGCCTGCGCGTCGATGTCGGCCAAGGCGATGTCCTCGGGCGGACTCCCGGCAACCGCCGATGCGCTCGGATTCGGAGCGGACGCTTGCGCGCGCTGCGCCGGCGGCGCGCTCGGCGCCTTGGGCGGCTGCGGCGGCCGTTCTGC
>WBZP01001115.1_pt1 | contig 34071 bp, 32 predicted proteins | sample 5204301 | NCBI WGS metagenome assembly WBZP01 (sample SAMN12412401, study PRJNA552823) | activated sludge metagenome | isolation source: activated sludge from nitrification reactor of wastewater treatment plant... | place: USA: Pennsylvania | collected 2017 | reverse complement strand
GCCCAGATCAAGCGGATCGCCGATTCGCTGGGCGGCGCGGGCACGCTCGACATCGCGGCGCTCTACCAGGACGTGCTGCTCGGGCGCGTGAACCTGGCGGCGGCGGTGGCAGCGCTCGAATCGCCCGAGTCGAAACTGCTGGCCTACGAAATGGCAGTCTGCGTGTGCGATGCCGACGGCACGCAATCGGAGGCCGAGCGCGCGTTCCTCGCCCAGCTGCGCGCGGCGCTGGGGCTCGATCCCGGACAAGCGCAGGCCTACAGCGCGCAGGCCGAGTCGCTGGCCGCCGTGCCCGTCGCGCCGGCAGCGCCGGCAACCCACGCGGCGACGCTCTCCGGCGCCGAACTCGACAAGACGATTCTCGATGCCGCCATCGTAAACGGCGCGCTGGAACTGCTGCCCGAGTCGCTTGCCACGATGGCGATCATCCCGCTGCAGATGAAGCTCGTCTATCGCATCGGCAAGTCGCACGGCTTCGAGCTCGATCGCGGACACATCAAGGATTTTCTTGCCACGGTCGGCGTCGGCCTGACCTCTCAGTATCTCGAACAGGCCGGCCGCAAGCTGCTGGGCGGCCTGCTCGGCAAGTTCGGCGGCGGATTGCTCGGCGGCATCGGCAAGCAGGCGGTCAGTTCCGGCATGAGCTTCGCCAGCACCTACGCGCTCGGCCATGTCGCCAAGCGCTACTACGCAGGCGGGCGCACGCTGTCCACCCAGATGCTGCAGGAGGCGTTCAGCGCGATGCTCGGCGAGGCCAAGGGCCTGCAAAGCCGCTACCTGCCCGACATGCAGGCGAAGGCGCGCACCCTCGATACGGCGAAGCTGGTCGAGATGGTGCGGGCCGGCTGAGCGGGCAGGGCCTTCACCGCGGATTGCGCGGCACCCGGCCGGCCGGCGCTTCGCCGGCGATGACGCTGCGCTGAAGTCTGTCGCGTTTTCCGCCGCCGGTGTGAGACAATCCGGCTGGCATGAGCGACCACACCCAACCCCTCCCCGCGCGCCGCCAGGCGCAGCAGCGGGCCGACGAGATTCGCTGCTTTCGCAGCGAACTGGCGCGCCTCGAAGCCGAAGGCGTGCTGGCGCTCGATGCGCCCCACCGCGCCGCGCTCGACGCGCATCACGATGCGCTGCTGGCCGGTTACGCGCGCGAGTTCGACATCGACCGCGACGCGCACGCCAAGCAACTCTCGCTCGGCATGAAGGTCGCCTCCTTCCTTGGCGCGCTGGCGCTGGCGGCCAGCGTGTTCTTCCTCTTCTACCAGTTCTGGGGCCGCTTCGGCGAAACCGCGCAGGTGACGATACTCGTCGCGGCAGCACTGGCCACGCTGGGCCTGACGCTGTGGGTGCAGGGGCGCGACGCGAGCGGCTACTTCACCAAGCTGGCGGCGCTGGTGGCCTTCGCCTGCTTCGTGCTCGACATCATGATGATCGGCCAGATCTTCAACATCACACCCTCGGACAAGGCGCTGCTGCCCTGGGCGGCGATGGCGTTTCTGCTCGCCTACGCCTGCGACCTGCGGTTGCTGCTGGGTGCGGGCATCATTTGCATGATCGCGTTCATCGCCGCGCGGGTCGGCACCTGGGGCGGCGTGTACTGGCTCTCGGCCGGCGAGCGGCCAGAGAACTTTTTCGTCGCCGCCGCGTTGCTGCTCGCCATGCCGCGGCTGGCGCTGCATCGCAAGTATCCGGGCTTCGAGGCGATTTACCGCGTGTTCGGGCTGCTGGCCTTTTTCATCCCGGCGCTGATCCTGAGCAACTGGGGCGACGGCAGCTACCTGGATTTCGACAGAAAGACGATCCAGAGCGGCTACCAGCTTGCCGGCTTTGCCGCTGCGGCGCTCGCCATCTGGGTCGGCGCGCGGCGCGACTGGCCGGACATGGTGAACACCGGCATCACCTTCTTCGTCATCTTCCTGTACACCAAGTTTTTCGACTGGTGGTGGGAGACGATGCCCAAATACCTGTTCTTCCTGGTGCTCGGGCTCGCCGCGGTGCTGATCCTGCTGGTGCTGCGGCGCCTGCGCGGTGCCCTCGGCCATTCGGCCGGTCCAAGCGCGGGCGGAGCGCAACAATGATGAAGCCCTGGACGCGCGCCCACACCCTGATTGCCGGCATCGCGCTGATCGTGCTGACCAATGCCGTTGCGCTGGGCGGGGCGTACTTCAACCGCAGCGGCGAGGCCGAGGCCCGCATCGTTCTCACCGAACGCGAACTGGACTTCGGCTGGGACAGCATGGACCGGCACGAGAACAGCGGCATGGCGCTGCAGCTGAACTGGCGCGTCGAGGGCCGCGACGACGAAGGTATCGACTACGCTTACTCGGGACGCTACAGAACGGCCGCCTTTCTCGACCGGGCGCACATGGCGGCGCTCGGCTTCGACGTGCCATCGCCAAGCGGCGCGGCCGGCGCCGATGAGGACGAGGCCAGCGAACGTCGCTACCGGCGGCAACTGACGCGGCAGGCGCTGCTGGTGTTCGAATACGATGGCCCGAGCTGGCAGCGTGTGCTGCTTCATGCGCGCGAGGCAGCGGCGCGCCATGCGGCGGCGGCGGCCGCCAATCCGGGCAGCGAGAAATTCGCAGCCAAAGCGAAATCCGCCGCCGAGCAGGCTGCGCTGGAAAGCAGCGCATACAGCCGCCTGTTCGCGGTCGACGCCGGTACCGATGCTGCCGTTCTGCGCGCGCGCTACCCCGACCGCAGCCGTTACCTGATCCTGAGGGGAAACGTCCGGCCGGACGGGCTGGACGCCAAGTGCAAGCCGCCGGTCGTCGGCGGCAGGATCAGCGACATCGCGGTCGGGCAGGTCAATGTGCCGCTCGATCTGCGCGCAGAACTCGATCGCATCCGCGACGCCCCGGGGCCGCGCGCGCCGGACAGACCGCCGCGTTACGAAGTGCGCATTGCCACCGGCCAGCGCCTCGAACCGTGGATCGAGCAAGTCACGGCGCTGCCCGCAGCCAAGGCCGACTGAGCGCCAGCCTGCTGCCGAGGGCATGCCTGGAAGCCGCGTGGTTGCGCGGTTTTCGGCCTTGCACCCCGGAAAGCCGCATGGTTGCTTGATCAGCAGGCAGAGTGCCTGAAGACGCCCTATCCATGCGGCCTGCAGACCTGCCCGATTTCAATCGGTAACTTTCAAGGCCCAAGCCTGTTGTGTCGCCGCCGGTGTTGGCGTCGAGCAACCGGAATCGCCCGACTTAAGCAAAGCCAACTCAAGAACACAGGTTAGTTAAAGTATGGTTTTACTGCGTTTCCACTTCTGTTAATATTTCCCTCATGAGGGTTTCGAAAGAAGAGGTCGTCGCTGTCCTGTCCCAGTTCAACCCCTGGTGGCGCGGCGAGAGCGTTGCCGATCTGCCCGGCTGGCGGCGCGCCGCCTTTCGCGAGTTTCGGGCGTGGCTTACCGAACCGCCAGCGCCGCGCGCGGTGCTGCTTTCCGGCGCGCGACAGATCGGCAAGACCACGCTGCTGCTGCAGGCCGCCGATGCGCTGCTGCACGAGGGCGTGCCGCCCGCCAACATTCTCTACGCGACTTTCGACCACCCGATCCTCAAGCTCGCCGGTATCGATGCCGTGCTCGAAGCCTGGCGCGAACGCGAGCCGCGCGCGCAGGGGCCGGAATACCTGCTGCTCGACGAAGCGCAGTTCATCCGCCAGACGGGCGGCGATGCGGGCACATGGGTCAAGCACCAAGTCGATTTCCAGAAGAATCGCCGCATCGCCTTCACTGGCTCGGCCATGCCGCTGGCCCAAGCCGGGCAAGAATCCGGCGTCGGCCGCTGGCACACCATCCGCCTCACCACGCTCTCGTTCTACGAGTACCTGCAGATCAAGCAGCTTGCGCTGCCGCCGTTACCGCAGCTCGCCTCGCTGCGCGCGCTGTTCGAGTGGTCGCAGGCCGATTTCTACCGCACCGCCGAAGCCGCCGCACCCTACGTCGGCCACTTTCACGAATACCTGGTGCGCGGCGGCTTCCCGCAGACCGCCCAGGTCGACAGCATCACCCACGCCCAGCGCCTGCTGCGCGAAGACATTATCGACAAGGTGTTGAAGCGCGACATGACCGCCCTGTTCGGCGTGCGCCGCGTGCTCGATCTCGAACACACCTTCTTGTACTTGTGCATGCACGACGGCGGCCTGCTCGATATGGTCGACCTTTGCGCCAACCTCGAAGTCAAGCGCCCCACCGCGCAGAGCTTTATCGAACTGCTCGAAGCCACTCACCTCATCTACCGCCTGCCGCCCTTCGGCTATGGCAAGGACGTGCTGCGCGCCCGCTTCAAGATCTACCTCGCCGATGCCGCCATCGCCCCCGCCGTCATGCTCAAGGGCAAGGCCATTCTCGAAGACTCCGCCGCGCTCGGCGTGGCCACCGAAACCGCGGTGTTCAAGCACCTGTTCGCACGCTACTACGCGCAGAATGTGCGCTTCACCTACTGGCGCGGCAAGAAGGATCGCGAAGTCGATCTGGTGGCCGAAGTCGGCGGGCAGATCATTCCTTTCGAAGTGAAATACCGCACCCAGCACACCGGCGCGCGCGAACTCAAGGGCCTGCTCGAACTCTGCGCGAAAAAACAGATCTCGCGCGGCTACGTCGTCACCAAATCGCTCGACGACTTCGGCCCGCTACCCGGCTTGCCGCGAACCGGCGAAGCCGATGCGGATATCATGCGCATTCCGGCGCCGCTGCTTTGCTACTGGATGGGCGCTGCAGAAATTCTGCCGTCCGACAAAGCGGCACAGATATCTTGAACACCCAGGTAGATGCCATGAACGAAAATGCAGATCTTTCCGCCTCGCCCAATCCGGCGGACGAGCGCCGCGCTCAGCTTGCCGCGTTAATCCCCGAAGCGTTTTCCGAAGGCAAGCTCGATCTGGCCGCTCTCAAGCGGGCGCTGGGCGAGACTGTCGTCATCGAGGGCGGCGAACGCTATGCGCTGACCTGGGCAGGCAAGCGCGACGCCTACAAGGTGCTGCAAACGCCGTCCACCGCCACGCTGCGGCCCGAGCGCGACAAGTCGGTGAATTTCGACCAGGCGCAGCATGTGTTCATCGAAGGCGAGAACCTGGAAGTGCTCAAGGTCTTGCAGAAGGCCTACTTCGGCAAGGTCAAGCTGATCTACATCGACCCGCCCTACAACACCGGCTCCGACAGCTTCATCTACCCCGACCGCTTTCAGGAAAACAAGGAAGACTACTTGCGCCGCATCAACGACCTGGCCGACGACGGCACGCTGATGCGCGAAGGCTTCTTCCGCAAGAACAGCAAGGAAAGCGGCCACTACCACAGCAACTGGTTGTCGATGATGCTGCCGCGTCTCTATATCGCGCGGAATCTGTTGCGCGAGGATGGGGTGATCTTCGTTTCCTGCGACGACAACAAGGTGCATAACCTCCGGTGTTTGATGAATGAGATCTTCGGCGAAGAGAATTTCATAGCAGTGCGGGTATGGGAAAGATCGAAGAAGGGCGACGCGAGGCTCATCGGGGTCACGCACGAGTACATCCTATGCGCGGCCAGGAATAAGAACGCTCTACAGGAACGGGGAATTTGGCGAAAGCGCAAAGAAGGCGTGGACGAAGTGCTGGCGAAATACAAAGATCTGCGTATGCAGTTTGGAACCGATCATGCGAAAGTCGAGGAGGCGATCCGGGCATGGTACGGCTCGCTCGCCAAGAACGACCCCCGGCGGGCTCATGAGCACTACAAGTGCTCCGATGATCGCGGGCTCTACTTTCCCGCAGACTTTGGCGGTCCTGACGACGGCCGCGACTCCAGGCCGCGTTACGACATGCCTCATCCGGTTACGGGCAAACCCTGCAGGAAACCCTCAACCGGCTGGCGTTGGGAAGAGCCGCGCACCAAGAAATCGCTAGCGTTAACTCCGCCCCTGATCCACTTTGGCCCAGATCACACAACGATTCCTTGCCGGAAGAGCTATTTGCATGTGGTGGACAACGAGCCAATGCAATCGGTATTTTACAAGGATGGCCGTGCTGGAACCTTGGTCGTCGAACAACTTGTTGGCAAGGGCGTGTTCGATTTCCCGAAGGATGTCGAGACTCTGCGTGACCTGATTGAGGTCGTGCTGAAACCCCGGCCAAAGAAGGCGGCTTGGACTGAGGATAGCGACGAGTCCATCGAGCCCCCGCGCTACGATGAGGTGAACGGCGCCACGAGCCACGGCACCAACGAACTGCCGATCGTGCTCGACTTCTTTGCCGGTTCGGGTTCGACGGCACATGCTGTACTCGATGCGTTCGCGCACGGGACGAAGTGTCGCTTCGTGACGGTACAGTTGCCGGAGCCTACTGACCGCGGCAACTTCAAGACTGTGGCCGAGGTTGGGCGTGCTCGTATTCGCAAGGTCATTGAGAGTCTTCAGGACCAGGTTGATCTCGTCACCGAGGCGCCGGCAGGATTAGGCTTCATGTCCCTCCTGCTTACTCCGTCCAATTTCAAGCAATGGCGCGGCGACGGCATCGATACGCCCGAGCAACTGGCCGAGCAGATCCAGCTCTTCGCCAAGGCCGAGAAGGAAGGCGCAACCGTCGAAGACATGCTCTACGAGCTGCTGCTGAGATTCGGCCAGGAGTTGACCACGCCCATCGAGCCGCTGGAGGTGGCGGGCGGCAAGGTGTTCGCCATCCACGACCGCAAGATGTTGTTCGTGCTGGAATCGTTCACCGAGGCCATGATCGTGCCGCTGGTGGACCTGAAGCCGCGCGAGATCATCGCCATCGACGGCGTGTTCAACGACTCGGACATGCTCAAGACCAATCTGGACTTGCAGTGCCGCGATGCCGGCATCCGCTTCACCTGCCTGTGAGACGGCGCAAATGAAACTGCAATTCGACGCTCACCAGTATTACCAGCTCGAGGCGATCCGCGCCGTGGTCGCGCTGTTCGCGGGTCAGCCGGACGCTTCACAGACCGCCGTGACGCGGGACGACAGTCTTTCGAGCCTGGCGCTTACCGAGACGGGTATCGCCAACCGGCGTGTTATCGACGATGCACAATGGCTTGCCAACCTGCATGCGGTACAGAAGACGCACGGTATCGAACCATCGGATGACTTGGCGACGATGGCGCTGGACGACGGCTCGTCCATGGGCGGCTTCCCCAACTTCACGGTGGAGATGGAGACCGGCACCGGCAAGACCTACGTCTACCTGCGCACGATTCACGAGTTATCCAAGACCTATGGCTTCAAGAAGTTCGTGATTGTGGTGCCGTCGGTGGCGATTCGCGAGGGCGTGCTTTCCAGCCTGCAAATCACGCGCGAGCATTTCCAGACGCTCTACGACTACCAACGGGTGGGATTCATGGTGTATGACTCGGGCAAGGTGAGCCAGCTTCGCAATTTTGCCCTGTCCGACGCCATTCAAATCCTGGTCATCAACATCGATGCCTTCGCCAAGGATTCGAGCGAGGCCAGCAATGAGGTGGCAGCCGGCAAAGCGAAGAAGAGGACCAAGGGAAACGTCATCAACCAGTTGCGCGAGACGGGCGTGAAGCCGATCGAGTTCATTCAAGCGGTGCGCCCTATCGTGATCCTGGACGAGCCACAAAACCTGGAGACCGACATTCGCAAGCGGGCCATCGCACGGCTCAATCCCCTTTGCACGCTGCGCTATTCGGCCACGCACCGCAACGCGTACAACCTGATTTACGCGCTCGACCCGGTGCGTGCGTATGAACTGGGGTTGGTCAAACAGATCGGCGTCGATTCGGTGATCGAGCTGAAAGACGCCAACCAAGCCTTCATTGCAGTTGAGGGCTTCAAGACGGGCAAGCGCAGCGTATCGGCCAAGCTGGCCATCTGGGTGAATCAGGCCAGCGGTCCGGCCAAGAAATCGGTGACGGTTAAGAACGGCGACGACCTCCACGCGCTGTCCAACCAGCGGGAAATCTACCGTAACGGCTTCATCGTCAACGAGATCGACGCGGGCGAAGCTTTCGTCGCCTTCGCCAACGATGTGCGCGTGGATGCCGGCCGTCCGCATGGCGCGCTGACCGACGCGATCCTGCGTTTGCAGATCGAAGCAACGGTTCGCCGCCATTTCGAAAAGGCAAAGAAACTGCATGCGATGGGCATCAAGGTGCTGTCGGTCTTCTTCATCGACCGGGTGGCGAACTACCGCGTGTATTGCGAGGACGGCACTGCGGCAAAGGGCAAATTCGCGGCGTGGTTCGAGGAAATCTATACGCAATACCAGGCGAAGGAGGAATTCGCGGGCCTGCTCAACGCTGACGCTGCGACGGTACACAACGGCTATTTCTCGCAAGACAAGCGCGCCGTGTCGCCCTTCGAGACGCTGACCGGCAAGACCAACGCCGACGCCGAAGCAAGCGCCTTTGAACTCATCATGCGCGACAAGGAACGCTTGCTGGGGCTGGATGAGCCGTTGGCTTTCATATTCAGCCACTCCGCCCTGCGCGAGGGCTGGGACAACCCCAACGTGTTCCAGATTTGCACCTTGGCCGAGTCCAGTTCGGAGATCAAGAAGCGGCAGGAGATCGGGCGCGGCCTACGCCTCGCAGTGAACAAGGACGGCGAGCGCGTGCGCGACACGGCCATCAACCGGCTGACCGTTATCGCCAACGAGAGCTACGAGGACTTTGCCAACCAATTGCAGACCGAGATGGTCGAAGCGGGCGTGCGGTTCAAACGCGAGATGGTGCAGAACGAGCGCAACAAGGTGACGGTGCGCTTGAAGAAAGGCTTTGAGACCGACCCGCAGTTCCTCGCGCTGTGGGAGCGGATACGGGCACGCACCCGCTACAGCGTGGACTACAAGACCGACGAGTTGATTCACAAGGCCGCCAGCCGTCTCAAGTCGAAAATGCCGCCCATCGAGCGGCCCAAGGTGGCGCTGACCCGCGCGGAGATTGCCATCGGCGCGGACGGCGTGGTCGGCAAGCAGACCGGGTATCGCATGCAGATCGTGGATGCCAAGTACGTGATGCCGGATTTCGTCGGCCAAGTACAGGCCAAGACGGGGCTGGCGAAGTCCACCGTGGCGCGCATTCTGCTCGAATCGGGCCGCCTAAATGACGCGGTGAATAACCCCCAGGCTTTCATCGACCAAGCCTCGGAACTCGTCAACGCGGTCAAACTCGAGTTCCTGGTCTATGGCGACGGTTCGGATGGTAGCGGCGTGAAATACGTGAAACTGGACGATGCGGTCTACGAAATGCGCCGTTTCGAGCGCGACGACTTGATGGAGGTGTTCGCTTCCAACGTGCGCGCTGTCGAGCAGCAGGAAAAAACATTGTTCTCGCACATCGTCATCGACTCCAATTCGGGGCCGGAACGCGCTTTTGCGCAAGCATGCGAGGACAACGCGGACGTGCTGTTCTACATCAAGCTGCCGCGCTGGTTCCAGATCGAAACGCCAGTCGGGCCGTACAACCCCGATTGGGCCGTGGCCTACCGAGACGACACGACGCTCTACTTCGTGGCCGAAACCAAGAAAACCGGCAACGGCGACCACGTGCAGCGCCACCTGTTGCGACCGCTTGAAGACCTGCGCATCGAGTGCGGTAAACGCCACTTCAAGAACTTCGAGCAGGTGCAGTTCCGGGTGGTGAGGACGCTCGAGGATCTGTTGAACTAGCCAGCCTCGATCCACTACCCTCGGCTCGTCGGGCGAGTTGGCGGGTTGCTCGCCATGAGCGACGAGCATTTCTGGAACCCGCGTGGTTGCTGGGTTTTCAGACTTGCACGCTGGAAAGCCGCATGGGTGCTCGATCGGTGGATAGGGTGCCTGAAGACGCCCTATCCATGCGGCTCGCAGGCTTGCCTGCAATCGGGTCAGGCGCGTTTGCGTTTTGCGGGTTTGGGCGGCGCGTGCCTTGCCAGCACCGGCGCGAGGTAGCGCCCGGTGTATGACTCGGCGCATCGCGCGACGGTTTCCGGCGTGCCGCTGGCGATGATTCTGCCGCCGCCGTCGCCGCCTTCCGGGCCGAGGTCGATCAGCCAGTCGGCGGTCTTGATGACATCCAGGTTGTGTTCGATGACCACGATGGTGTTGCCGTCGTCGCGCAGGCGGTGCAGCACTTTCAGCAGCATTTCGATGTCCTGGAAGTGCAGGCCGGTGGTCGGCTCGTCCAGGATGTAGAGCGTGCGGCCGGTGTCGCGCTTGGAGAGTTCGAGTGCGAGCTTGACCCGCTGCGCTTCGCCGCCCGACAGGGTGGTCGCGCTCTGGCCGAGGCGGATGTAGGCGAGGCCGACGTCGATCAGCGTTTGCAGCTTGCGCGCGACCACCGGCACGGCGTCGAAGAACGCATGCGCCTGCTCGACCGTCATATCGAGCACTTCATAGATGTTCCTGCCCTTGTAGCGGATTTCCAGCGTCTCGCGGTTGTAGCGCTTGCCGTGGCAAACGTCGCAGGGCACGAATATGTCGGGCAGAAAGTGCATCTCGACCTTGATCATGCCATCGCCCTGGCATGCTTCGCAGCGCCCGCCCTTGACGTTGAAGCTGAAGCGGCCCGGGCCGTAGCCGCGGTTGCGCGATTCGGGCACGCCCGAGAACAGTTCGCGGATCGGCGTCAGCAGGCCGGTGTAGGTGGCGGGGTTGGAGCGCGGCGTGCGGCCGATCGGACTCTGGTCGACGCTGATCACCTTGTCGAACTGGTCGAGTCCGTCGATTTCGTCATAGGCCGCCGGTTCGGTGGACGAGCCGTAGAGGTGCCTGGCGGCGATCGCGTACAGCGTGTCGTTGATCAGCGTCGACTTGCCCGAGCCCGAGACGCCGGTGATGCAGGTAAACAAGCCTACCGGCAGTTCTAGCGTGGCGTCCTTGAGGTTGTTGCCGCGCGCGCCGCGGATCACGAGTTGTTGCAGAGCGTTCGGTGGCGTGCGCCTTTCCGGCAGCGCGATCTGCTTGCGCCCGGACAGGTAGGCGCCGGTCAGCGAATCGGGATGCGCGGCGACTTCGCCCGGCCGGCCCTGCGCGATGATCTCGCCGCCATGCTCGCCGGCGCCCGGACCCATGTCGACCACGTAGTCTGCCAGCTCGATCGCCTCCTGGTCGTGCTCGACCACGATCACCGTGTTGCCGATGTCGCGCAGTTCCTGCAGCGTTGCGAGCAGGCGCGCATTGTCGCGCTGGTGCAGGCCGATCGACGGTTCGTCGAGCACATACATCACGCCGGTAAGTCCGGAGCCGATCTGCGACGCCAGACGGATGCGCTGCGCCTCGCCGCCTGAAAGGGTGTCGGCGCTACGGTCGAGCGACAGGTAGTCGAGGCCGACGTTGATCAGGAACGAGATGCGCGCGCTGATTTCCTTGACGATCTTTTCCGCCACCTGGGCGCGCTGGCCGGTCAGCGCAAGATCGTCGAAGAAGCTCTTGCACATGCCCAGCGCCAGATGCGAAACCTGGGGCAGCGTCTTGTCGCCGATCAGCACATGGCGCGCTTCTTCGCGCAGGCGCGTGCCGTGGCAGGCCGGGCAGGGCTGGGCGTTGAGGTACTTCGCCAGTTCCTCGCGCACTGCCATCGAATCGGTTTCCTTGTAGCGCCGTTCGAGGTTGGGCACGATGCCCTCGAAGCTGTGCTCTCGCAGCGTGGTGCGGCCGGTTTCGGTGAGGTAGCGGAACGCCACCACTTCACCGCCCGAGCCGAACAGCACGACCTTGCGCACGTCCTCCGGCAGCGCCTCGAACGGCTGCTCGATGTCGAACTTGTAATGCGTCGCCAAGCCATTGAGCAACTGGAAGTAGAACTGGTTGCGCCGGTCCCAGCCGCGGATCGCGCCGGCGGCCAGCGACAACTGCGGGTGGGACACCACTCGCGCCGGATCGAAAAACTGCACATGGCCGAGGCCGTCGCACTTCGGGCAGGCGCCCATCGGGTTGTTGAAGCTGAACAGGCGCGGTTCGAGTTCCGGCAGCGAATACGAACACACCGGGCAGGCGAAGCGCGCGCTGAACAGATGCTCGGTGCCGGTGTCGGCCTCGATCGCGATGGCGCGGCCGTCGGCATGCGTCAGTGCGGTCTCGAAGGATTCGGCCAGGCGCTGGCGCGCGTCCGCGCGCACCTTGAGGCGGTCGATCACCACGTCGATGCTGTGCTTGCGGTTCTTGTCGAGCTTGGGCACGGCGTCGAGCTCGACCACGTTGCCGTCGATGCGCACCCGCGCGAAGCCCTGCGCGCGCAGCTCGGCGAACAGGTCGTGCTGCTCGCCCTTGCGCTCGGCCACCACCGGCGCGGCGATCATCAGCCGGGTGTCTTGCGGCAGCGCGAGGACGTGATCGACCATCTGCGAGACGCTCTGCGCCGCCAGCGGCTGGCCGTGTTCCGGGCAATGCGGCTGGCCGGCGCGCGCATAGAGCAGGCGCAGGTAATCGTGGATTTCGGTGACCGTGCCCACCGTCGAGCGCGGGTTGTGGCTGGTGGCCTTCTGCTCGATCGATATGGCCGGCGAGAGGCCCTCGATCAGGTCGACATCCGGCTTTTCCATCAACTGCAGGAATTGCCGCGCATACGCCGAAAGCGATTCGACATAGCGGCGCTGGCCTTCGGCGTAGAGCGTGTCGAACGCCAGCGAGCTCTTGCCCGATCCGGACAGCCCGGTGATTACCGTCAGCCGGTTGCGCGGCAGATCGAGATTGATGTTCTTGAGATTGTGCGTGCGCGCGCCGCGAATGCGGATGGTGTCCATGCCTTGACCAGCTTGCCGCCCCGCCGCGCGATTGCTGCATCGCGGCAGCGAAGCCGAACCTGCTACTATAAGTCAAAATTCCAACCCCCCGCCAGGCAGGATCAAGACCAAGATGCGCTCCCCCGGCAGCGACAAGATGACGCCACTGGAAAAGCGGGCGGGGCTGTCGCTCACCTCGATTTTCGCGCTGCGCATGCTCGGGCTGTTCCTGATCCTCCCGGTGTTTGCCGAGCATGCCAAGCACATTCCCGGCGGTAACGACCTGACGCTGGTCGGGATCGCCCTCGGCGTCTACGGCCTGACCCAGGCCTGCCTGCAGATCCCGTTCGGCATGGCCTCCGACCGCTACGGCCGCAAGCGCGTGATCGTGATCGGCCTGTTGCTGTTTGCCGCTGGAAGCCTGATAGCGGCGTGGGCGCCGGACATCCAGTGGACCATCTTCGGCCGTTGCGTTCAGGGGGCGGGCGCGATATCGGCCGCGGTGACGGCGCTGGCCGCCGACCTGACCTCCGATGCCCACCGCACCAAGGTCATGGCGATGATCGGCTCGTCGATCGGGCTGGTTTTCGCCGGCTCGCTGATTGCCGCGCCGCTGCTCTACGCGGCAATCGGCATGGGCGGCATTTTCCTGCTGACCGCCGTTCTCGCGCTGGCGGCGATCGGCGTGGTGCTGTGGGTGGTGCCCGCGCCGCCACCCCTCGACCTGCATGCGCATCTGCCGAAGATTCCGTTCGCCCGGGTGCTGGGCGACCCGCAACTGCTGCGGCTCAATCTCGGGATTTTCCTGCTCCATCTGATCCAGATGTCGATGTTCGTGGTGGTGCCGGCGGCGCTGATCCAAACCGGCAATCTGCCGCTGCCCGAGCACTGGAAGGTGTACCTGCCGGTGGTGCTCGCCAGTTTCATCCTGATGGTGCCGGCGATCATCGTTGCGGAAAAGAAGGCGCGCATGAAGCAGGTCTTTCTCGGCGCGATCGCCCTGCTGTTCCTTTCGCAACTCGGCTTGCTGCTCGGGCGCGCCGGCTTTGGCATGATCGTGCTCATGCTTCTGGTCTTTTTTGTCGCTTTCAACATTCTCGAGGCGACGCTGCCGTCGCTGATCTCCCGGATTGCGCCGCCGCGGGCCAAGGGTGCCGCGCTGGGGGTTTACAACACCACCCAGGCATTCGGGCTCTTTCTGGGCGGCGCAATCGGCGGCTGGCTGACCAAGCATGTCGGCCCGCAGGCGGTGTTCGCGCTGGCGATGGGGCTGTCGATGGTCTGGCTGCTGGTGGCGCTGTCGATGCGGGCGCCGCCGGTCATCGCGATGCGCGAGTATGCGATTCGCCCGCAGGTCGATCTGGACGGATTGCACGCGCGGCTGGTCGACCTGCCGGGCGTGCGCGACGCGGTGGTCGAACCGGAAAAGCGCATGGCCTATCTGAAGGTGAACCTCGATGGTTGGGACGAACGCCAACTCCGCGGGGTGCTTGGCGAAGCGTCCTGAGGCTGTATACTTGAACAGTATTTGGCGGGTTTGTCCCCGCTCCGATCAACCAACAACTCGAGCCCGGAGACGATCATGGCATCGGTGAACAAAGTCATTCTTGTCGGCAACCTTGGACGCGATCCCGAGACGCGCTACGCGCCGAGCGGCGACGCGATCTGCAACGTGAACCTCGCCACCACCGACACCTGGAAAGACAAGCAGACCGGCGAGAAGAAAGAGGCGACCGAATGGCATCGCGTGGTCTTCTTCGGCCGCCTGGCCGAGATTGCCGGCCAGTATCTGAAGAAGGGTTCGCAGATTTACGTCGAAGGCAGCCTGCGCACGCGCAAGTGGCAGGACAAGGACGGGCAGGACCGCTACACCACCGAAATCCGCGGCGACGAAATGAAAATGCTCGGCTCGCGCCAGGGCATGGGCGACGCGCCGCCGCGCGAGAGCGGCGGTGCGCCCGCTGCCGCGCCCGCGGGCCGTCCGGCGGCAACGCCTGCGGCGTCCTCGTCCGGCTTCGGCGACATGGACGACGATATTCCTTTTTAAGCCTTACCCAAGCCCTTGCTTGCTGCCAGGCCAGGCGTCGCTACGCGCAGGGGCGCCACTCGAGAACCTTTTGGAAGCGGGACACCAACAGGTACGATGCGACGTTAACCCGCACGATGGCGCAGGAGGGCGAAGCCGCGAACTCGGCGAGGTAGGGGTGGCGAGCGAGATACAGCTTGAGCAGCGCCGCGCCCGCTTCAGGATCCACCTCGTCCGCTTCCCCGATCGCGGTCACCGCCACTGAGTCCTGGGTGTCAGAGCCCTTGTTTTCGCGGTCGTCGATCAGCAGGGCGACCCGAGCATTCGCCTTGAGATTGGCGAACTTCCGCGTGGTCCGCTCGGTCAGAACCACCATTTGTCCCAAGTCTTCGGATGCGGCGAATGCCATCAGGCTCGCGAAAGGTTGCCCCTGCTGGTCCGTCGCCAGGACCGCGAAGCGTTGAGAACGACACAGCGCCGCGAGCGCCGCCCGAACCTCGAAAGCCGTGTTCACCTCGTCCATGCCAGACACCATGACAGATATGTCAGCTTGCCGCCACTGGGAGCAAACGTGTCAGCCATACCGTTTGCCCGGTTGCGGCCGCCGCTCGACCGACGGGCAAGCCGAATCTGCCTGTGCGCCCAATGCCGGGTGTATTCGGGTTCGTCCGAGCATGTCCCTGGGTACCTTGATGAGAAGATTTCAGTATCTGTTGGCCTGCACGCTGGTGCTGGCCGGGAGTTCCGCCATGGCAGTTGACGGGCCACGATTCACGGTCGTCCGCGCGTACGACGGTTTTGAGGTTCGTCGATACGAGCCGTACCTCGTGGCGGAAACAGTTGTTGCCGCAGCCGCCGAGGAGTCCGGCAACCGGGGCTTTCGCATCCTGGCCGAGTACATTTTCGGCGCGAACAAAGGGTCGCGCAAGATCGAGATGACCGCGCCCGTTGCCCAGACCCCTTCAAGGATTGCGATTACCGCGCCGGTGGCGCAAAGCGCGCGCTCCGATGGTTACGTCATTCAGTTCGCGATGCCCCGGGAATGGTCGCTCGAAGCGCTCCCGGAACCGATTGATTCGCGCGTCGACCTTCGTGCGATGCCTGCGCGAACCCTTGCAGTGATCGGCTACTCGGGCACTTGGTCGCAGGGCCGCTACGAAGAGCACCTCAAGAAGTTGCAGGATGCCCTGACAGATGTCGGCCTGCCATGGCGTGGCGAGCCGGTCTGGGCTCGATACGATCCGCCCTGGAAGCCGTGGTTTTTGCGGCGCAACGAGATCTGGCTTGAACTTGATTGAGATCGGGACGGCGCAGACGCTTGCAGTGCATGGCCGGTGCGGCGTTGCTGCGCTTGCCTGCCGATGCGCAGCAAGAGGTCGAGTGATCTTGTGAAAACACTTGCTTTGCCGGACCGGATTCGGGGTGCATTGTGGGGCCTGTTCGTCGGCGACTCGCTGGCGATGCCAGTTCACTGGTATTACGACGTCGCGGCGCTGCGGCGAGATTTCGGCGTCGTCCGTGATTACCAGGCGCCCAAAGCGCACCATCCGAATTCGATCATGGCGCTGGCCAGCACCGGTCGGGCTGGCCGGGGCACGCAGGACGGCGAGGTGGTCGGCAGCGTGATTCTCAAGGGCAAGAAGCACCATTGGGGGCCGCCCAACCGCCACTACCACCAGGGAATGCAGGCCGGCGACAACACCCTGAATCTGCTGTGCACGCGGTTGCTGATCCGGACCATGAACGCGACGGGCCGCTACGATGCAGCGGGTTTCTTGCGCGAGTATGTTGCGTTCATGACCGCTGCGGACAGTCACAACGACACCTACGCCGAATCCTACCATCGCGATTTCTTCGCCAATTATGCGCGCGGAATCGCACCCGAACGCTGCGCCGGCGCGGAGGGTCACGACACCGCGTCCATTGGCGGATTGGTCGGATTGCCGCCGGTCGTCCTTGCCACATGGCAGGCGGGTGAGGCGGCTGCGAACGCTGCAGTGCTGACCCAACTGCGGCTGACCCACCGCTCGGGCAAGCTGGAACGTTATGCGCTGGCCTTCAGCGAGTTGCTGATTCGGCTCCTGCAAGACGCTTCTGTGCAGGTCGGACCGATGGCGTGCGCCGCCGCGGAACGGCTGGGGTTTCGGGCATCGGCAGTGCTCGAGCGCATTCGCCGCGGCCGCCAGGCCGACCGCGACGTGATCGGCGGCCTGCTCAGTCGCGCCTGTTACATCGACCAATCGTTTCCGGCCGTGCTGTATCTGGTAGCGCGCTATCCCGACGATTTCGAGGCCGCGCAGATCGCCAACGCCAACGCCGGCGGCGACAACTGCCACCGCGGCGCGGTGCTGGGTGCGTTATTGGGCGCTGCACTGGGGTTCGAGGCGATTCCCGAACGCTGGATCGAGGGACTGCGGGCGCGCGCGGCAGTCGACGAGGAGATCGAGACCTTCATCGCCCGGTTCGGCCAGTCCGATGCATCAAACGCCTCACCGATCCCTGCCGAATTCAACGCGCCGGGCGACTAGTCGATCGCCCGGTAACTGCTGACTGCAGAAGCAGCCCCTGGCGTCGCGTCGCGGCCCTGCCGGTCTCGTGTGCCTTTTGACGGTCCATTGACGCGACTTCGCCATGCAACCTCGGGTTCGTCCGGGGGCAGACCGTGGAGGCATCCAGGATGTGCCGCCGGATCTCGATCGACTCGTGCCAACTGCCGGCTTTGCCATATGCGCCTTCAGCGTTGCAACGATGCGTGGATTGGGCGCTTGAATTCCCCGCCGGGACGTTCCGATGGCACTCGGTGCTTCCGGAGAACTCCCGGCTACTCGCCGATCGACAGCCCTTATTGGGGCTCCGTGTCCAACCGAACTGGCGCCCGGCGCTACGGCTTTCAGCTACGCCTCCGACAATCGCCGAACTTTTTTGTCTAACGTTTGTCTAGGACAAAGTAGCGGTAAGCTTGTCTCAGTCTTGTACTGCAAAGGTAGCCGGCCGCTATCGAGCACGCCTGGAAACCTGAATCGCAAAATCTCAAATTGAAAGGAATGAAATGAAACTCGCAAAGTGGATCGCTACGGTGGGATTCGTTGCCTCGACCGTCACGGCGACTGCGGCCATGGCTGCAGGTAAAGACATCGTCGAGACTGCGCAGTCGGCTGGATCGTTCAAGACGCTCGTGGTCGCACTCCAGACGGCCGGATTGGTGGAAACGCTTAAGGGTAAGGGGCCGTTCACGGTTTTTGCACCGAACGACGCGGCCTTCGCAAAGGTCCCGAAAGACCAGCTGGACGCGCTATTGGCTGACAAGGCCAAGCTGACCAAGGTGCTTACCTACCATGTTGTCGCTGGCAAGGTGATGGCTGCCGACGTCAAGGCGGGACCGGTTAAGACCGTTGAGGGAAGCGATCTGACGATCTCGACTACCGGCGGTGTGATGGTAGACAAAGCCAAAGTGATCAAGACAGACATCGCGGCCAGTAATGGCGTCATTCACGTCATCGATAGCGTCGTGATGCCGAACTGACCGCAAGACGGACCAAGGGGCCAAGCGGTGAGCGCTTGGCCCGTTTATCACGGCATTGATGCTCGCGCTGCCGGGTGCGCAGTCGCTCGTTGGCCCCCCAATGGCAATGCGATCCCAGAAAAGGCTAATGGTCTTCGGTAGTTGCGCGTTCGTACTTGCATTGATAATTGTCGAGTGGCTCCAACTGGGAATCTTCAATGTTCTGCCTTGTGTGCTTGAGCTTCCTGGCGAGGCCGGTCTGCGCTTGCATGCCGCGGCAGCCGTTGGCTGCTTGATGTTCGCAGCATGGGGGTGCTGGGAACCTTCTTGACAAGCGGGAAGTTGATTTCCGAATGTCGTTGGCAGGCTATTGAAATTCGCTTTGCGGCACGCCAAACGACGAGTTTTCACGAATGCGCAATATGGCAGTAGTAGTAATTCAAAGGGTCACGGCGTCAGCCTGATTTGAGTGCGTAATTCTGCGCCTCGCACACTGAAATTCAACAGCTTGGTAACTCCTGGACGAAGCGCGAATGCATGGGAGAAGTTATTCCTCGCCAACATCCAGTCCGCCGAAGACACGCGAAATTTGAAATTCCAGCGCGTCGGTGTCAAGGGCCTGATCTGCCCGATGTCGGTGCGTACCGCCGACGGCGGCTTCGTGGACTTGCGGATAGACCTGGCGATCACGAAATGGGTGCGCATAGCGGAGGAAGAAGCGTCGTGCGAAGTCTATGGTCTGCTGAAGCGGCCCGACGAGAAGTACGTGACCGAGCGCACTTACGACAATCCCAAATTCGTCGAAGACCTGGTGCGCGACATCGCACTGAGGTTGAAGGGCGACTCTCGCATAGCGCGGTTCACTGTGGAGTCCGGGAGCTTCGAGTCGATTCACAATCATTCCGCATACCCACTGATCGAAGGCGCGAACCATTGATCGGAGAGTTGGGGCTCATCGGGCGCGGTACCCAGGTGAGCACCGGCTTGGCGATGGACACAACCATCTGACCTACCCTCACGTCACGGTTCCGGCGATCGGCAGTGAGGCGGAGTCCGGAGAGACAGGCGCCTGACCCTGAGAAAAGGGCTCGACCTAAGCGGCCGTGCGAGCGTGAGTGAATCGCACCGAGTCGCGGGCGCAATCAATCCCCGCGGGCCGGCACCTGAACGATTGAGAGACTGGATCGGCTCAACTTCGGGCAAGTGCCAATATTGATTCCGCCCGATTCATCTACTTGCGTCCTGCGCCCATGCGGCCTAAAAATACTACTGGGCGGCGATTTCCTCAACAGGAGACAAAAATGGCGACAAGAGCACTCTTCTTGTTAGCGGTGGCAATCGGCCTGCAGGCAAACGCGGCGAACAATGCGACTGCGCTTTCGGCGCGTGGCGATGCGCTAGGCAGCGGCCTGGCGGCGCTGTGGCGCGAGTCCCAATCAGTGTCTCCCGCTGCGGCTAAAGGACTCCCAACATTCCGGTTGCCGCTGGTTGCACAGAGCAACTTGGTGTTTCTGCCGGCAGGGCCGATGCGCAATGGCGGACTTGGCGTGGCGCCGGTGGTTCTCCTCGCGGGTCATGCGACTGAGTTGGGCGCGGGGCTGGATTTCGCCAGTCGGTTTAGCACCGCGCGTGCCGGACAACCCGGACTCGCCGGGACTCAGCCGAACTGGTGGTCGTCGTCGGCGACTTTCGAACGCGGCGCCTGGCGTGCGTTTGGCGCCCATGAACGGGCGCAGGACTGGCTTGCGCCTGGCGCTAGCGAAGAGGGCTGGCGGCTCGGCGCCGCTTACCGATTCGGTAACGCGCAGCTTTCCGCCGGCTGGGAGCGGCTGCGCCATGAAGTCGAGGTCGGCGACGCACGGCAGCAGGCGTGGTGGATCGGTTTTGCGCAGCGCGTCGGGGATGGTGCGCTGCGCCTGAATTTCGCCCGCGCCACTGATGTTTCCGGCAATCTGGCCGCTACGGCGGGCGGCGCGCGGCAGCTATCGCTCGGCTACGAACACGGATTGTCACCGCAGACGGCGATCTACGCCTTCTACACCCGCTTGTCGAACGATCCGAACGGGCTGTTCCGGCTGGGCGGCGGCGAAGTCGACAACGCCTTGTCGGCAATCAGCCGCAACGGCTTGTCGCTCGGCGTGCGGCACGCCTTTTAGGCTGCACGCTTGACGAACGCTGGCTAGAGCCGGCGCACCTTTTCCAGCAGCGCGGTGGTCGAGCGATCATGCTCGAACGGGATCGACACGACCCGACCGCCGCGCGCGCCGACCAGATCGGCGCCGACGATGCGCTCGACGGCCCAGTCGCCGCCCTTGACCAGCACGTCGGGCTGCGCACTGCGAATGAGCTCGATCGGCGTGTCTTCCTCGAACCAGGTCACGAGGCTGACGCACTCCAGCGCGGCCATAACCGCCAGGCGATCCTCGAGCACATTGATCGGCCGATCTTCGCCCTTGCCCAGGCGCCGCACCGAAGCGTCGGCGTTCAGCGCGACCACCATCGATGCGCCGAGCGACCGTGCCTGGGCAAGGTAGGTGACGTGACCGCGATGCAGGATGTCGAACACGCCGTTGGTGAACACTAGGGGCCGTGCAAGTTGCGCGACACGGCCGGGCAAATCCGCCGGCGCGCAGATCTTTGCCTCGAAGCCGGGCCGGGAGAATTTGCGGCTGTCATTGCTCATGGCGCGGCGAGCATCTTGCGATAGCGATTTAGGTCGGACGGCGATTCGAACTTCTGCTCGAACAGGCTCGACAGGTTGCGCAAAATGCCGCCGATCACCCGCGCTTCGCAATCCTTGTCGAAACGTATTTGTTCCGACAGCCAGTGTTCGAGCCACTCGGGATTCGGCAGCCGGCTCTGCACGGTGTCGCGCGGGAAATTCGCCTTGCTGACGTGCAGGTTGGTCGGGTGCAGGGGCTTGCCGGCGCGCGACGAACTGGCCATCAGCACGCCGATCTTCGCGAACGCCGAACGTGCCGCATCACCGGTTCGCTCGATCGCCCGCTTCATGAACTTGAGGTAGGCGCCGCCATGGCGCGCCTCATCGCGCGAGAGCAGGTCGTAGATTCGCTTGATCACCGGCTCGTCATGCCATTCGGATGCGCGGCGGTACCACTGGGTCAAACGCAGTTCGCCGCAGAAATGCAGCATCAGGGTTTCCAGGGGCGGGGCCGGGTCGAACTCGAATCGGACCTGGTGCAGTTCGTCTTCGCTCGGCGCGAGGCCGGGGCAGAAGCGCTTCAGGTACTCGATCAGTACCAGCGCGTGTTTCTGCTCTTCGTAAAACCAGATCGACATGAAGGCGGCGAAATCGCTGTCGTCGCGGTTGTCGCGCAGGAACATCTCGGTCGCGGGCAGCGCCGACCACTCGGTGATGGCGTTCATCTTGACCGTCAGCGCCTGTTCTTCGGAAAGCTTCGACGCGTCGAAACTCGACCAGGGCACATCGTCGGCCATGTTCCAGCGGGCCGTCTCGAGCGACTTGAACAGTTCCGGATAGAGCATGCCGACCTCGGCAAAGATCAGATTTTACGGCGTTTTAGACGCGCTGTCGGGCGCCGCCCAGAATCGGGAACGCCGCCTGTGATTCCGCTCAGTCGTTCATCCGGGCGGCGCGCCACTCCTGCAGCGCGGAGAGGGTATCGTCGATGCCCGCGATTATCCGCGTTCCAGCCAGGCGGCGCTGGGGGTCGCGAACGCCGGCGCCGCCGGCCCACAATTCGATTGCTTCGGGTAATCGGCTGCGCAGCGAGACCAACCCCTCCACCGCCCGGCGGGCCGAGTAGGCGGCGGAGAAAGACAGTGCGACCACGTCGAAATTGCCGCTGCGGGCGGCGAGCTGGATGTCCGAAATCGGCGTCTGGATACCCAGCGAAATACACTGGACACCCTCGGGAACCAGCATCGCTTCGGCCATCAGCAGGCCGAGCGTATGCTCCTCTCCCGGCAAGGTCGTCAGTAGCACGCGCGGCCGCTTGCCATGCAGCGGGTAAGCATTGATCGCCGATCGCAGGGTGTTCTGCAGCAGTTCGGTGTACAGGTGTTCTTCCATAACCTCGATTTCGCCACGTACCCAGCCCTCGCCGATGCGCTGGTTCAGCGGCACCACGACGGCCGAGACGAACTGCTGCAAACCTTGTTTCATCAGGGCCTGTGTCAATAGCCCGCGCAGTTCGTCGCTGCGATGCAGTTTGACCATGTCGAAGATCGCCGAGATTTCGGGCGACAGTTCGCGAGGTTCGGCTGCGATGTCGGCAAACGACTCGATCAATCGCGCCAGTTCGTCGTCCGATGCGCCGATCAGCTTTCCCGGCCGGTAACCCTGATCGAGTAAGCGCTTGATGCAGCGCAACTTTTCTACCTCGGCCGCCGAATACAGGCGCTCGCCCAGGCTGTCGCGCACCGGCTTGGGAAAGCCGTAGCGACGCTCCCACACCCGCAAAGTGTCCTTGGAGAGCCCCGTATCGCGTTCGACCGCAGCGATGTTCAGTCCGGCAAAATCAGGCATGTCGATCTAGTTGTCCAGGACAAACTGTTGACTTGTGGATAGAGATGGCCTATCTTACAGCCACAGAGGTTGTTTGTCCAGGACAACATAAATGTCTTCTTCCGTACCCCGCCTTGCTGCGATAGCCACCCTGCTGCTGCCGTCGCTCGTGGCTGCGGCGGCGACAGAGTCCCGCTGCGTGCCAGCGAAACCGACCGCGGTCCAGCCCGGTGGCGCACTCGCGCAGTCCGAAACCGCTGGTGGCAATCAAATGACCGAGCTGCAGGTAATGATGCTGCTGCACCAACTGGATGGTCGCCGGCTGACCTTGATCGCCGCCATGCCGGCTCCAGCCCCTACCTGCTGCGAAGCCTTGCGCGCGAGCGACTGACATGATCCGCCAGATCATCGTCGCAGTGTCGATCGCGTTGCTCGCGGGCGCTGCTTTCGCCGCACCGCCGGGGGCCAATCCGAAGGTTCTCGGCCACAGCTTCCCGAGCCTGCATGAAGGCGCGCAACAGTCGCTTTGCCAATACGGCGGCAAAGCAGTGATGGTGGTCGATACCGCCAGCCTTTGCGGCTATACGCGGCAGTACGGCAAGCTCGTCATCATCGAGATCGAGGGGTCGCTTGCGAATGAATAGTCTGCGTGGCTCCTCTCTGAATCGACGCCGCGAACCCGGTGCAGGAAGCCGGACTTCGGGCTTACCTCGACCTGACAACGTTGGAGAGATGCGATGCGCATCGCTGTAATCGGCGCCGGAATTTCCGGGTTGGCAACTGGCTGGCTTCTGGCGCGGCAGCACAGTGTCACGCTGTTCGAAGCCGCTGCGTATCTCGGCGGCCACACCAATACCGTTGACGTGTGTCTCGACGGTCTGAGCCATCCGGTCGATACCGGTTTCCTGGTCTTCAATCGGCGCACTTACCCGAATCTGACAGCGCTCTTCGAAACACTGGACGTGCCGATCGCCCAGAGCGAAATGTCGTTTGCCGTGAGCCTGAGCGAACCTGCGATCGAATGGTCGGGGTCGAGCCTTGCGACCGTTTTCGCGCAGCGGGCCAACCTTGCGCGCCCGGCGTTCTGGCGCATGTTGCAGGACATCGTTCGCTTCAACCGCGAGGTCGTGGCGAACGCCGAAGATGCGGGGCGGATGTCGCTCGGTGAATACCTCGATCGCCATCGCTATAGCATCGAATTCCGCCACTGGTATCTGTTGCCGATGGCTGCGGCGATATGGTCGTGCCCGACGCAGACGATGCTCGATTATCCGCTCGCCACCTTCGTTCGCTTTTGCCGCAATCATGGGCTGCTGCAGCTTTTCGACCGACCGCAATGGCTGACTGTCAAGGGCGGCGGCCGCGAATATGTCCGGAAACTGGCTGTGGCGATTCCCGACGTCCGGCTCTCGTCGCCGGTCCACCGGATCATCCGTGGGGAGGATGCGGTACGGGTTGAAACCCGTCATGGTTTAGAGCGCTACGACCAGGTGGTGTTCGCGACGCACAGCGATCAGACGCTGGCGCTGCTCGGCCGTGATGCCAGCGCAGAGGAGCGCGCGCTGCTTGGCGCAGTACGATACCAGCCCAATCGCGCGGTGCTGCATACCGACCGCGCGTTGCTGCCGCGCGTGCAGTCGACCTGGTCGGCATGGAACTACCTGGCAGGCAAGGGCAAGACCGATCATCGCCCGGTGAGCGTGTCCTACTTGATCAACCGGCTGCAGCCGCTGCCGTTCGCGCAGCCGGTGGTGGTCTCGCTCAATCCGTTCACTGAACCGGACGCGGACAAGGTGATCGCGGAGATCGACTACGCGCATCCGGTGTTCGATCAGGCGGCAATCGACGCCCAGGCCCGCTTGCAGCGCCTGCAGGGACAACAGAACACCTGGTACTGCGGCGCCTGGCTGGGCTACGGCTTTCACGAAGACGGTCTGCGGTCGGCGCTCGATGTGGCGCAACGCCTGGGCGTCTCCGCACCCTGGCGAGCGGCGACGCAAGGCGTGGCCCGCGCGGCGGAACTGGTATGACCGAGGAATTGTGCATCGGTTCGGTCATGCACGCCCGGCATGCCCCGGTCGTCAATCGATTCAGCTATCCGCTTTTCTTTCTGCGATTGCCGCTGTCGCGGATCTCCAGGTTGAACATGCGGATGCTCGGCGTGAATCGGCTGGCGCCGATGCGCGTCAACCTTGCCGACCACGGCTCCCGCGACGGATCGAACCCGATCGACTGGGCGCGCGCCCTGCTGCGACGCCACGGTATCGAAGCGGATGGCGAGATCGTCCTGCAAACCATGCCGCGCCTCATGGGCTACGTATTCAATCCCGTAAGCTTCCTGTTCTGCCATGACGCGCAGTCACGGTTGCGTGCCGTTCTGTGCGAAGTCAACAACACGTTCGGTGAGCGCCACAACTACATGGTTGCACATGCGGATGGCCGGCCCATCGGGTCGAGCGACTCGCTTTGGGCACGAAAGGTGTTCCACGTGTCGCCGTTCTTTCCGGTGCGCGGCGAGTACCGTTTCCGCTTCGTCCGGCGCGGCACGGTCCGTTCCGTCGCGATCGATTACTACGATGGCGGCCAGCTCATGTTGACGACACGCGTCGCCGGTCGCGCCCAGCCACTCAGCGAAGCGGCACTGCTCGCCGCATTGCTGCGCTTTCCTTTGATGACGCTTGGTGTGGTCGCCCGCATCCACTGGCAGGCACTGCGCCTGGCCCTGCGCCGCGTGACCATTTTCCGCAAACCCCAACCTCCGCTGGAAGAGACCACGACATGAGTGAACTCGAACTCGCGCTGTCCCGGACGCTGCAAGCGTTTCCCGCCGCGATCCCGCGGCGCGCCGCAACGGCGCTCGCCATCCTCGACCGGGTACGGGCCGGCAGTATGGAAGTCGTGCTGCCTGATTCTCGCTGCATGACCCTGGGCCGAGGTCCGCGTGCGGCCAGGATGCGAGTCAGCGACTGGCGGGCGTTCGATATCGCGCTCGACAAGGGCGACATCGGGCTGGCCGAGGCCTACATCGACGGCCGGTGGGAGACCGACGATCTTCCCGGTTTGCTGACCCTGCTGGCCAAGAGCCGCGATGCCCTGCAGGATGCGGTCTATGGCAACGCCTTGCGGTTGGTCGGCTACCGCTTGTCGCACCTGCTCCGCGCCAACACCCGTGACGGCGCGCGCCGGAACATCATGGCGCATTACGATCTGGGCAATCGCTTCTACGAATCCTGGCTCGACAGCACGATGAGCTATTCGGCCGCACTGTTCGAGGCAGACGGGACGCGTTCGTTTGAAGATGCCCAGCTCGCCAAATATCGGCGCATCCTGGATCGGCTGGACGCAAATCCTGGGCAACAGGTGCTGGAGATCGGTTGCGGCTGGGGCGGCTTCGCCGAGATCGCGGCACGCGAATATCGGCTCAGGGTGCTCGGGCTGACCCTCTCTCCCGCCCAGCTTGTCTACGCGCGGGAACGCGCAGCCTCGCGTGGTTTCGCCGATTTGGCGACTTTCGACCTGTGCGACTACCGCGATGTGCGCGGACAATACGACCACATCGTCTCGATCGAGATGTTCGAGGCAGTCGGCGAGCGCTTCTGGCCGGCCTACTTCTCCCAGTTGAGCGACCGGCTCAAGCCGGGCGGCAGGGCTGCGGTACAAGTCATCACGATCGACGACAGCTTGTTCGACCGCTACCGACGCGGTACCGATTTCATCCAGCGCTACGTCTTTCCCGGCGGCATGCTGCCCGCGCCGTCGGTGTTTCGCGGACGTGCTGCCGCTTGCGGTATGCAGGTGCGCGACGAATTCCGTTTCGGCCCCGACTACGCCCGCACGCTGGCAGGCTGGGCAGCGCGCTTCAACGAGATCCAGGCCGATATTCGCGCTCAGGGCTTCGGCGAGGACTTCTTGCGGCTATGGCGCTTCTATCTCGCCTACTGCGAAGCGGGCTTTCGCGCCGGGTCTACCGACGTCTATCAATTCACGCTCCAGCATTCGTCATGAGAATCAGACTCCTGTTGCTTGCTCTCCTCGTCACGATGTCCTCCTGGGTATCGGCCAACACGCTGCCCGATTCGGTCAAGCAGCAGTTGCTTGCGCTGTTCGGTCCGGGCAAGTCGGAACTGCGCCCCCTGGGCAGCGGCGAGATGCGTTGGCTCGGGCTGTCGATCTACCAGGCGTCGCTGTGGACGGGCGCCGCGCGCTTCGACGAGTCGGTGCCCTATGCACTTGTCCTGCGCTATTCGCGCGACATCGCAGGCCGCCGGCTGGTATCCACTTCGATCGACGAACTCAGGCGTCTCGGCATGAGCGACGAAGGAAAACTCAAGCATTGGGAAGCGCTGCTTGCGACAGTGTTCCCCGACGTCAAGTCGGGCGAATCGATCATCGGGGTCAGTCTGCCGACTCGTGGCGCGCTGTTCTATCACCAGGGACGACTGACCGGCGAAATAGGCGACCCGGAATTTGCGCGGGCCTTCTTTGCAATCTGGCTCGATGAGCGGACCCGTGCCCCGGACCTGCGAGCGCGCCTGCTCGGCGGGTCATGAATACCGGCGGGACACAGCCGCGAACGCTCTCATGGCGCGATCTGAGCGCCTATGGCGTGCTGGGCCTGCCGCTTGCCTTCGCCGCGCTGCCGATCTACGTTCATGTGCCCAAGCTCTATGGCGACACGCTCGGTCTGTCGTTGTCGGTAGTCGGCGCGGTGTTGCTCGTCACCCGTCTGCTCGACGCCCTGGTGGACCCCTTGCTGGGCTGGTGGAGCGATCGCATCGACCGGCGAAAGCGCTTGATCGCTCTGGCGCTGCCGGTGCTCGCCGTCGGCATGCTTGGGTTGCTGGCACCGCGCGCGGAATGGGTCGGCGCCGTGTGGCTGGGTGTCACGCTGACGGTTGTCTATCTGGGATTTTCGCTGGCACAGGTGAACTACTATGCGTGGGGCGCCGAACTTTCCTCGGCTGTAGATGAGCGCACTCATATCACCGCGTGGCGTGAAGGCTTTGCGCTTCTCGGCGTCGTAGCGGCCTCGGCGCTGCCTGCGCTGCTGGCGCCCGACCTGGCGCAGGGTGTCGGCCGACTCGCCTGGCTGTTCCTGCCCCTGCTTGCCGTGACTGCGGCAATATCCTTGCTGCGCGCACCCGGCACGCGCGCAGTGCAACCGCAGCGCGCGAGCCTGTTCGGCGCAATGTCGGCAACGCTGGGCAATCGCGCCTTCATCCGGCTGCTCGCGGTGTTCGCATTGAACGGCATCGCGTCGGCGATTCCGGCAACGCTGGTCCTGTTTTTTGTCGCCGATGTGCTGCAACTCGAAAAAGCTGCCGGCCTGTTTCTCGCGATCTACTTCATCGCCGGTGTGGCGGCCCTGCCGCTCTGGGTTGCGCTTTCGGCGCGCATAGGCAAGGCGCAGGCGTGGCTCGTCTCGATGGGTCTGGCATGCCTGGTGTTCGTCTGGGCGTTCTTTCTCGGATCCGGCGAAATGCTTGCGTTCGCGCTGATCTGCGCCTTGTCCGGCGTTGCGCTTGGTGCGGACCTCGCGCTGCCGCCGTCGATGCTCGCCGACGTCATGGATCGCGACGCGCGCGGCGCAGACGATGCGAAATCCGGAGCCTATTTCGGCCTGTGGAATCTGTTCACCAAGCTCAATCTGGCGCTGGCGGCCGGCGTTGCGCTGCCGCTGATTTCCGTGCTTGGCTATCTTCCCGGCATGCGCGAGGCGCAGGGGATCGCCGGCCTGTCGTTTGTCTATGCCCTGGTGCCGACCGGGCTCAAGCTGTTCGCGGCGGCGCTACTTTTGCGCTGGATGCGGCGCTTGTGATGCGGAGAACGAAATGCGAAGAATCCTTGTTGCCGTCCTGGCTGCTCTGCTCGTGGGATGCGCCGGCGTGAAGGTCGAGGACTACGCCGCTGAGAAGCCGGTGCTCGATCTGGCGACCTACTTCAATGGCACGCTCGATGCGCACGGCGTGTTCCAGGATCGCGCCGGCAAGGTGGTCAAGCGCTTTCATGTGGTGATCGATGCATCGTGGAAGGGCAGCGTCGGCACACTGGACGAGCGTTTCAGCTACTCTGACGGGACGACGCAGCGCCGGGTGTGGACGATAACCAAGGTGGATGCGCATCGTTACCGAGGCACGGCAGACGACGTGGTGGGTGAGGCAGAAGGTGTGGCTTACGGCAACGCGCTGCGCTGGCGCTACGTGCTGGCGCTTCCGGTCGACGGCAAGACCTACCATGTCGATTTCGATGACTGGATGTTCCTGATGGACGACAAGGTCATGCTCAACCGATTCGCGATGAGCAAGTTCGGCTTCGGACTCGGCGAAGTCACGCTGTCGTTCTACAAGCGATGATCCAGCGGCTGGTGTCGGTGCCAAGCGGCGATTGGCGTTCGTTCTCCAGTCTGAATCGTCCGATTCGCGACTGGCAGGACAAGCGAGTTTGGATCGTCGGCGCCTCGACTGGCATCGGCGCGGCGCTGGCCCGGCAACTGCACGCGGCGGGGGCGCGGCTGGCACTCTCGGCGCGCAATCGTGACAGGCTGGCCGAGCTGGGCGCCGACTGGTCGAGCACGCTTTGCCTTGCTTTGGATGTGACCGAGCCGGGCTCTCTCGAGCAAGCAGGCAAGCGCATCGTCGAGGCGTGGGGCGGCGTCGATCTGGTCGTGCTCAATGCCGGCACATATTCGGCGGTGCGCGCCTGGGAACTCGATCCGCAGGCGGCGCGCACGACCGTCGAAACCAATCTGCTCGGCGTGATCAATGGCGTGGCTGCAGTGCTGCCTGCGATGCTCGCGCGCGGCAGCGGCGCGATTGCGGTGGTCGGCAGTGTTGCCGGCTACCGCGGCCTGCCCAACGCCATTGTCTACGGTGCGACGAAGTCCGCGCTGATCAACTTCTGCGAGACGCTGTACCTCGATCTGCGGCCGAAGGGTATCGACGTATTTCTCGTCAGTCCCGGATTTGTGGACACGCCGCTCACCGCACAGAATCGCTTCAGCATGCCGGCGTTGGTCAGCGCCCAGGAGGCGGCCTGCCGCATCGTTGCCGGCTTCGCGCAAGGCTGCTTCGAGATCCACTTTCCGAAGCGCTTCACCCTCGGGTTGAAGCTGCTGGAACTGTTGCCTTACCGGCTTTACTTTGCGCTGGTGCGCAGAATGACCGGCCTTTGATCATGAAGCTTGTGCTCGACGACATCGTCCGCTTCTTCGAGACGCTCGACAACGCCAGTGTCGGTACGATCGCGCAGTTCTATGCCGGCGACGCGTGGTTCAAGGATCCATTCAACGAAGTGCGCGGCGTCGTGGCGATCCGCCGCATTTTCGAGCACATGTTCGAAACGCTCGATGAGCCGCGCTTCCATGTCACCGACAGAGTCGCCGATCCAGGCGGTGCCATGCTGCTGTGGGAGTTTCGCTTCGGTCTGCCGGGCAAAGAACGCTGTATCCGCGGTGCATCGCATCTGCGCTTCGATGCGCAGGGGCGCATCGCGTGGCACCGCGACTATTGGGATGCGGCGGAGGAGTTGTATGCGAAGTTGCCGGTTCTCGGCTGGGTGATGCGCCGGCTGCAGCGCGCGTTGCGCACGCCGCAGCCGGCCGACTGAGTCGCTGTTGCCGCCGCCTATCGCTTGCGGGTATCTTCGGGCGGACGCGAATCGATCTGTTGCGCCTGCGATTCGTCGATGTATTCGAACACCCGCACCACCTTCTCGACGCCGGATGTGGTGGCGGCGATCTGCGCCGCGTCGTCCGCTTCCTTGCGCGTCACGATGCCGACCAAAAACGCCGTGCCGGCCGACGCATGCACGCGGACATGGTTGGCAGAAAACTTGTTCGCCTCGACGAAGCGCGCCTTGATTTTCGATGTAAGGTAGGTGTCGTTGGCGCGCGACTTGGCGGAACTCGCGGGACCGATGACCACCTCGTTCACGACACCTTTGACATTCACGACCTCGCCCGCCAATCGACCGACCTGGGCCCTGGTAGCGGCATCCGGGACTTCGCCGATCAGCAGAACGTTGCGGTTGTAGCTGACTGCATTGACATGGGTTTCCGAGCCGAACTTCTGCACAATGCGCTCCTCGACCTTCCATCCGATGCTCTCGTCATCGATGTAGGCGCCGGACGAGCGCCGGTCGGCAATGATCAGCGCGCCTGCGCCGATGCCGGTGGCGGCGATCAACGGCACGCAGGCCTGGATTGCCGGCAGGGTGGAAACGAGCAGCAGGGCACTGGCGATGCGAATTCGGGTGTTTTTCATCAATCAACTCCTAGCAGCATGCAATCGATGCCGTCGCACAAGCAGTGCAGGACGAGCAGGTGGACTTCCTGGATCCGCGCCGTGCGGTCGGCGGGCACGCACAGATGGACATCGCCTTCGCGCAGCATCCCGGCCATCTTGCCGCCGGTCTTGCCGGTAAGCGCGACGACACGGACATCGCGATCGTGCGCAGCGGTGATTGCGTCGATCACGTTGGGCGAGTTGCCCGAGGTCGAGATGGCGAGCAGCACGTCGCCCGGCTGGCCAAGTGCGCGCACCTGTTTCGAGAAAATCTGAACGAAATCGTAGTCATTGGCGATCGAGGTCAGGGTCGAGGTATCGGTCGTCAGCGCCATCGCGGCCAGGCCCGGGCGCTCCTTCTCGAAGCGGTTGAGCAGCTCGGCCGCGAAATGCTGCGAATCGGCCGCCGAACCACCGTTGCCGCAAGCCATGATCTTGCCGTTGCTCATCAGGCAGCGAACCATGATCTCGATCGCTTGGGCAATCGGCGCGGCGAGGCGTTCGACAGCTTGCAGCTTGGTTTGCGCACTGTCGGTGAATTGTTGCGAAATGCGGGAGATCAGATCCATCTTGGGACGTCGTGGTACACGGCGGGAGTGGTTGGGTGGGCAATGTTGTGCGGATTTTAGCACCCCTCACCGGGCGCCCCGACCCATCGTCAGAGCACGACATAGATGTCGACGCGCAATCGTCGCCACGGGTTGCGGTCCTGCACCAGCGCGGCGATGCGCGCGACAACCGGCGCGCCGCGGTCCATTTCCGCCGCCACCGCGCGGTTTTCCGCCCGCGGCAGATAGCCGAGCTTATGACCGCGCCATTCGACGCGCACGGCATTGGGATCGTGTTCGTTGTCGGCTTCGCGGATCAGCGACAATTCGTCGCCGACCTGCATTTGCTGCCACAGCGCTTCGCCGGCGTAGTAGCGGAAACCCGCCAGCGGCGAGCTTTGCACCAGAACCCGTACCTGCTGGCCGAATGCCGGCAACTGCGCGGCCAGCGCGAGCGCCACGGCGGCGCACAGGTGCCGGGCGTCAATCGGCGGCGAACGCATTTTTCAGCCATTCCATGCGCGGCGGCTCGAGCGCGTCGAACAGCACGCAGTCGAAGCGGCACGACGGTTGCGGCTTGCCGGCCAGATAGTGCTGCGCGGCGAGAATTACGCGCCGCCGCTTGGCCGCCGTGATGCTTGCCGCAGCGCCGCCGAAGCGCGGGCTGCTGCGCAGCCGCACTTCGACGAATACCAGCACCCTGCCGTCGCGGCAGATCAGGTCGACCTCGCCGCCGCGCACGCGAAAATTGCGCTCGACGACACGCAGGCCGTGGCGTTCTAGGTGGGCCGCCGCAAGGGCTTCGGCTTGGCTGCCGCTGCCGGTCATGGCCGGCCTTGCTTGCGGCGGCGCGCCGCGCGGCCCAGAATCCGCCCACACCCATCGATCGCCTGCGCCATGCCAGAACCCCTCCAGTCGATGCCGCCTGCATTGTACGTGGTCGCCACGCCGCTCGGAAACCTTGCCGACATCACGCTGCGCGCGCTCGACGTGCTGCGCGCTGCCGATTTCGTCGCGGCCGAGGATACCCGCCACACCCGGCGCCTGCTCGATCACCATGGCATCGCGGCCAGGCTGTTCGCCGCGCACCAGCATAACGAGTGCGAAGCCGGCGCGGCGATCGTTGCCGCGATTGCCGAAGGCAAGCGGGTCGCGCTGGTCAGCGATGCCGGCACGCCGGGGGTGTCCGATCCCGGTGCGCGCATCGTGCGCGCCGTCAGCGATGCCGGCCTGCGTGTGATTCCGGTGCCGGGGCCGAGCGCGCTGACTGCCGCATTGTCGGCCTCGGGCATTGCCGATGAACGCGTGATGTTCTGCGGCTTCCTGCCGGCGCGGGCCGGCACCCGCGGCGAGGCGATCGAGGCGCTCAAGGCGCTCGACGCCGCGCTGGTGTTCTACGAGGCGCCGCATCGGGTGGCCGAGACCGTCGCCGATCTTGCCGCGCGGCTGGACTCGCGGCGCGAGATCGTCATCGCGCGCGAGCTGACCAAGCTGTTCGAGAGCATCGCCCGCATGCCCCTTGCCGATGCGCCGGCCTGGCTGGCCGCCGACCCGAACCGCGAGCGCGGCGAGTTCGTCCTAATGGTCTGCGCCCCGCCCCCGCGGCAGGGTTTCGCCGCCGAAGCCGACCGCGTACTCGCGGCGCTGCTGGCCGAACTGCCGCTCAAGCAGGCCGTCAAACTGGCCGTGCAGATCACCGGCGAGCCGCGCAATGCGTTGTACGAACGGGCGCTTTCCATCAAGGGTGACTGACGCCCGGCGCTATAATCGACAGCTCACCCGGCGTTCGCTTTCGATTCGATGTCTGCGCAAGAACTCTCGCTCACCCGCCCCGACGACTGGCATTTGCACCTGCGCGACGGCGCGGCTTTGCGGGCGGTGCTGCCGGATAGCGCGCGCCGCTTCGGCCGTGCGATCGTCATGCCTAACCTGCGCCCGCCGGTCACCACGACCGCGCTTGCCCAGGCCTATCGCGGCCGCATCCTTGCGGCCTTGCCGGCCGGCCTAAAGTTCCATCCGCTGATGACGTTGTATCTGACGGACCGTACGCCGCCGGAAGAAATCGACCGGGCTCTGGCCAGCGGTGTCGTGCATGGGGTGAAGCTCTACCCGGCCGGCGCCACGACCAACTCGGATTCGGGTGTCACCGACATCCGCCATTGCGATGCCGTGCTGGCGCGGATGGCAGCGGCCGAAATGCCGCTCCTGGTGCATGGCGAGGTGACCGATGCTGAAACTGATATTTTTGATCGCGAGCACGTGTTTATTGATCGCGTACTGGCGCCGCTCGTCGCGCGCCACCCGGGTCTGCGTGTCGTCTTCGAGCACATCACGACGCGCGAAGCGGCGCAGTTCGTAGCCCAGGCCGGGCCGAACGTCGCCGCCACAGTGACGGCGCACCACCTGCTGATGAATCGCAACGCCATCTTTGCCGGCGGGGTGCGTCCGCATCACTATTGCCTGCCGGTATTGAAGCGCGAGACGCACCGCAGGGCGCTGGTCGAGGCGGCCACCGGCGGCAGCCCGAAGTTCTTTCTCGGCACCGATTCGGCGCCGCATGCGCAGCGCACC
>WBZP01001114.1_pt1 | contig 34072 bp, 33 predicted proteins | sample 5204301 | NCBI WGS metagenome assembly WBZP01 (sample SAMN12412401, study PRJNA552823) | activated sludge metagenome | isolation source: activated sludge from nitrification reactor of wastewater treatment plant... | place: USA: Pennsylvania | collected 2017 | reverse complement strand
GTGTGTTAGCCTATCAAACTTCTTATGCCACCCATAGCAGCCTGGTGTCTTTTGATAAAGCTAAAGTTGATATAAAAACTATTGAAACTGCAATCAGTAAAACGGGCTATAAAGTAAAGGGCTTTGACTATATGAATATCCTTAACGAAAAAAACGAAAAAGAAAAACCATGCAGCGATTCGTTGGAATCATGCTGCGAAAAAAAGAAATAACAAATGGAAAAGACAATGACATTGCAGTCTACCATAACATGCCCTCTAGGCGGCTTTCAAAAAGAAGAAACCATGCCTACGGATGCCTGTCAATACTTCTATAAGTGTACTAATTGCGAAACAACACTAAAACCTAAAGCGGGAGATTGTTGCGTATTTTGCAGTTATGGCACTGTAGCTTGTCCCCCAATTCAGAAAGATAAACCTTGCTGTTCGTAAGTTGTAAACATAAATAATATCTACTCAATATTTTTCTTCATTAATTCTCCCACAAAGTTCGCCTTTTGGCTTCTGTAGCGGCAATGAAATTCCGGCATAAAACGCTGCGCTATTTATTCCGTTGCTTCATTGCCTTGGTCGCCAAAAGCCGGGCTGGTTCCATAATTAATTTATAAATCTTTAAAAAGAATGTTATGGAACAGATTACAATGATTCAACCAGATTGGAGCAAGGTAGCAGAAGTAGAATTGGTTTATAAAACCAAAGTAAAGGCTTCTGATAGACCATTGATTAAGACATCTAAAGATTGTTATCAAACCTTCCTGAAAGTGTGGGATGAAAACAAGATGGAGATGCAGGAAGAATTTAAAGTGCTATTAATTAATAGAGCCAACCGGGTAACAGGAGTTTATGAAGCATCTACCGGAGGGATTACGGGAACTGTAGCTGACCCAAGATTGATACTGGCTGCTGCTATCAAAGGCCTAGCCGTTGGCATTGTCTTAGGACACAACCACCCAAGCGGTAACCTTAAACCAAGCCTGGCAGATGAACAACTAACAGCCAAGATTAAGACTGCGGCAAGCTATCACGATATAAGGGTGTTGGACCATATCATAGTAACACCCGACGCTTATTATTCATTTGCAGATGAGGGGCTTTTATAGCCCCTTTTTTATGCAGACTTTCCTAAATGCATTAACTTTATGGCACTAAAACCTTAATATTGAGCCATACCACAAAAAACCACTGGGAGCATGTTTTTGCTACCAAAACAGAAGAGGAAGTAAGCTGGTTTCAACCTTACCCCAAAACCTCCATAGAGTTTTTAGAATTGTTTAAACTGCCATTGGATGCCAATATTATTGACATTGGGGGTGGAGACAGCCATTTGGTTGATGCGCTTTTAGAAAAAGGCTATCAAAATATTTATGTATTAGACATTTCCGAAAATGCTTTAAACAGGGCAAAGCAACGCCTTGGAGATAAGGCTGCCGGCGTACACTGGATTCAGTCTGATGTTACAGAATATAAACCTGATGTGCAATTTGACTTCTGGCACGACAGGGCTGCATTTCATTTCCTTACAACCGAAGACAAGATTGATACTTATGTTCGCCTTGCTGAAAACAGCATTAAAAAAGACGGCTATCTTATCCTTGGCACTTTTTCAGAAAATGGGCCCACCAAATGTAGCGGACTTGAAATAAAACAATACTCCGAAACTACAATGTCAGTAAGATTTGAAATAAAGTTCGAGCGTATTAAATGCATTGAAGAAAATCATACCACGCCGTTCAACACTGTTCAAAGCTTTTTATTCTGTAGTTTTCAGAGAAAGTGAAAGGGGCAAAAAGCTTGCAATAATTGAATAGACTTAGGGGCTTTTTAGGCCTCTTTTTTATTCAGTAAAACCCTGTAAGTGGCTGAGTTTGCCGCTTATAAGCTATATTTACGGCTAACTTGTAAACGAATTTATAACACTAACCCTACATGAGCGAAGACCAAAAGAAACAGCTTGAGCAACAACTTTGGAATATTGCCAACACTCTCCGTGGCAAGATGAATGCAGATGAATTTAGGGACTATATTTTGGGTTTTATTTTCTATAAATATCTTTCTGAGCGAATGGATATTTATGCCAATAACATTCTGAAGGCTGACAAAATCAAGTACAAAGACATCAAGGAAAATACGAAACAAGGTAAGGAATACATTGCTGCCATTCGTGAAGAATCACTCGAAAAGCTGGGCTATTTTTTAAAACCCTCTGAACTGTTTAGTGAGGTTGCCAAGCGGGGAAACAAGGATAAAGAAGAAGATGAAAGCAACTTTATTCTTGAAGATTTGCAGAAGATTCTCACCAACATTCAGCAAAGTACAATGGGGACAGAAAGTGAAGAGGATTTTGACCACTTGTTTGAGGATATGGATTTAAACAGCACTAAGCTGGGTAAATCACCGGAAGCCAGGAATGGGATAATCGCCAAAGTACTGGCACACCTGGACAAAATTGATTTTAAATTAGAAAGCACAGAGCTTGATGTTTTAGGTGATGCATACGAGTATTTAATAGGTCAGTTTGCAAGCGGTGCCGGAAAGAAAGCCGGGGAATTTTATACCCCGCAGGAAGTAAGCATTGTGCTGGCAAAATTGGTAACAACCGGAAAGAAAAAATTGAGATCAGTATATGATCCTACCTGTGGTTCGGGTTCATTGTTGCTTAGAGTAGCTAAAGAAGTGAAAGAAGTTAATAATTTTTATGGGCAGGAATTAAATAGAACAACTTACAACCTTGCCCGTATGAACATGATCCTGCATGGGGTGCATTATCGAAATTTCGATATTAAGCAGGAAGATACATTAGAGCATCCGCAGCATCTAGGCAAACATTTTGAAGCCATTGTAGCCAATCCACCATTCTCGGCACAATGGAGTGCCAACCCGTTATTTACAAGCGATGACCGCTTTAGCCAATATGGTAAACTGGCTCCGGCCAGTAAAGCAGATTTTGCTTTTGTGCAGCATATGATTCACCATTTGGCAGATAATGGAACAATGGCAATTGTATTGCCACATGGCACCTTATTTAGAGGCGGTGCGGAGCAACATATTCGCAGATATCTTATTGAAGACAGAAATTATTTGGATGCTGTAATTGGTTTGCCTGCAAATATCTTTTATGGTACAGGCATTCCTACGTGCATCATGGTATTTAAAAAATGTAAGGAACAGCCCGAGGATGTGTTATTTATTGATGCGAGTAACTATTTTGAAAAAGTTAAAACACAAAATGTTCTACGCCAAAGTCACATCGATAAAATCATAGACACTTACCGTACAAGAACGGAAATAGAAAAGTATAGTAAAAGAGCAACTTTACAAGAAATTGCAAAAAACGACTACAACCTGAACATACCTCGTTATGTAGATACTTTTGAAGTAGAAGAGCGTGTCGATATTTATGCCATTGCAAACAAATTAAAAGAAATAGCAAAAAGTCAGCAAGCTATTAATAATAAGATATTAGGTTATTGTCAAGAACTAAATATTGCAACCCCGTTTTAAGTATGGAAAACAAAATAAACATACAAGCACATTTGCGTTTTAAAGACGATAGTGGAAACAACTATCCTGATTGGGAAGAAAAGAAATTTGGTGAGATTTTTTCATTTCGAGTTACAAATTCATACTCAAGAGAAAATCTAAATTACGAAGGTGGTGATGTTAAAAATATTCACTACGGCGACATACATACTAAATTCAAATCACATTTTCATTTAACAAAAGAGGATGTGCCTTTTATCAATCGAGAAATTGGTTTGAAAAAAATATCAGAAGATAATTATTGCAAAGAAGGGGATTTGGTAATTGCTGATGCTTCGGAGGACTATGAAGATGTTGGAAAATGTATTGAATTAATATCCCTTAATAAAGAGAAAGTGTTAGCAGGTTTACATACAATACTTGCGAGACCGGATTTATTTAAAATAACATTAGGATTTACTGGGCACTTGATGCAATCAGAAAAAGTACGGTTGCAAATAAAAACAATTGCGCAAGGATCTAAAGTGTTAAGCATATCTGCAAATAGATTATCAAATATTAATCTTGCTTTGCCTTGCATTGAAGAACAAAAGAAGATTGCTGATTTCCTTTCTGCTGTAGATGAAAAAATAGAGAATCTACAAAAAGAATTAGATGAGTTGAAGGCATATAAAAAAGGTGTTATGCAGGCTATTTTTAATGAAGATAATACACATATAGCTATGGGGGGGGTAAATCATTAGTAGTCAATAGGTTAGGAAATTTAAGATTTAAAGACTCCTTTGGGAATGAGTTCCCTTTTTGGGAGAAAAAGAAATTGGGAGAGATTACTGAAATCACCTCAGGGGGTACACCCAATAGAACGAATAAAGAATTTTGGGGAGGAGATATTCCATGGGTCTCAACATCATTAATAGATTTTAACGTCATAGTAAAATCGGACGAGTTTATAACTGCAAAAGGATTAAAAAATTCCTCTGCAAAACTTTATCCCAAAGGGACTTTATTAATGGCAATGTATGGTCAAGGAAAAACTAGGGGAAAAGTTGCAATATTGGGTATTGATGCCACAACAAATCAAGCCTGTGCCGCAATTATTCCTAACCAAAGGATTTTGAATGGCAATTTTCTATTTCAAAATTTATCAGGGAGATATGAAGAAATAAGAAAATTGAGCAATGCGGGAGGACAAGAAAATTTGAGCGGTGAACTTTTGAAAAGTATTTCAATAGGAATTCCTTGCCTTGAAGAACAAAAACAAATAGCCGATTTTTTGATGGCACTTGATTCTAAAATAAATTGTAGCAAAATAGAAATTGAAAATACAAATGATTATAAGTATGGGCTTTTACAAAAGATGTTTATATAAATGACAGCAAAAATTGAAAGCCTCCTTTTTGGCACAAGAACCCTATTAAATCAGCAGGACAAAATAAGAATTATTAAAGGTGAAAGCTTTAATATCTTCTCCATTTTAAAAGTGGAAAGGCTTGAAGTTAGAACGCATTCAGCATTTATTGGTGAGTTGCTTAACCCTGCAGGATCACATCAAAAAGGAAACTTATTTTTAAAATTCTTTGTCGAAGAGTTGCAGTCAGATCATTTGGATATTAATTCCTGCAACGTTAAAATTGAATATTCAATAGGTCCGATTGACTTAGAGAAAAAGACCGGTGGCAGGATAGATATTTTAATACAGGATAAATGGAATAAATCGGTTTGTATCGAAAACAAAATTGATGCTGGTGATCAATCTGCTCAGGTACAGCGGTACTGCAATTACAACCAACCAAACAACAAGGTATTTTATCTTAACCTTTACGGCCTGGAACCCGGAAGCGACAGCAAAGGAAATTTGCAGAGAGGTGAACACTTTGAAATAATTACTTACAAAAAGGAAATACTAAACTGGTTAAATAAATGCATAAAGGAAACTATGGATTTCCCAATGCTTCGGGAATCAATAAAACAGTATATCCTTTTACTTAAGAAAATAACCAATACAATGGACGATAAAGAAAAACAGGAATTAAATGAACTGATGCTAAAGTTCTTTAAGGAATCGAATTACATTACTGAAAACTTTTTAAGCCTGAAGGCAGAGATTGGGGAAGAGATAAGAAAGGAAGTAAAGGAATTCCTAGAACAAAAGTTTGGTTCTGATTTCAATGTTTATTTAGGTAATAATACCAATTTTCAATACTCCCAAATTTGGATAAAATTCAAACTTCATGATGCAGCAAACCAATTTTTTGGAGTTGAATCTTTTAGCTATAAATTCAATGGTGCGTTGGACGTAGGAATATTCAATACAGGAGGAAAGCCTATTGATTACTACCACGAAAGCATTAAAGGAGAATCCTCCTATTGGCCGTACTATAAAACAATTACGGATTTTGAAGGATTGCCGCCTGATTTCAATAATGAAAAAATGTTGATAAAACTGTACACTGACAAAGACTTCAGGACCAGGTTTGTCATGCACATAATTGCAGAAATCGAATCGTTCATCAATCTTCATAAAACTAGCCTTCTTGATTTTCTGAATAAACCCAAACCTGATGCCTAAGCAACCAGAACAAATATTGGAAGAACAGTTAGTAGCTCAACTTCAAAAGCTGGGTTATAGTCTGGTGATACTTAAAGATGAAAAGCAATTGCTAGTCAACCTTAAAACCCAATTAGAAAAACATAACAACATTCAATTTACCCAAAAGGAATTTGATAAAGCCCTGAACATTCTAAGCAAAGGTTCTGTTTTTGAAAAATCGAAAACGCTTCGGGAAAGACAGCATATAATAAAAGACAACGGAGATAATCTTTATTTTGAATTTATCAATATAGAACACTGGTGCCAAAATCAATTTCAGGTTACGCATCAGGTAACAATGGAAGGCAAATATAAAAACCGGTACGATGTTACGCTGTTGATAAATGGCCTGCCGTTGGTACAAATAGAGCTTAAACGCCGTGGGCTGGAATTGAAAGAAGCCTTTAACCAAATCAACCGTTATCAACGGCATTCATTTGGCGCAAATTCTGCGCTGTTTCAGTACCTGCAGATTTTTGTAATCAGCAATGGTGTAAACACTAAATATTATGCAAATAACCGGCACCAATCATTTAAGCAAACTTTCTACTGGACTGACAAGGAAAACAAACGCCTCACCAATATACTCAACGGTTTTACATCGGAGTTTTTAGAACCTTGCCATATCAGCAAAATGATTTGCAAATACCTGGTGCTAAACGAAACCAATAAGATATTAATGGTGCTTCGCCCTTACCAGTTTTATGCAGTGGAAGCATTGATTGATCGGGTAAAGAACAGCAATAAAAATGGCTACATCTGGCATACAACAGGCTCAGGGAAAACGCTAACTTCTTTTAAGGCAAGCCAGATTTTGATGAACCTGCCGCAAATAAAAAAGGTGGTATTTGTTGTGGACAGGAAAGACCTGGACTATCAAACCAATAAAGAGTTCAATAGTTTCAGTAAGGGATGTATTGACGGTACAAACAACACCAAACAGTTGGTAAAACAGTTTTCAGACGATACGAAACTGATAGTAACTACCATTCAAAAACTTAATACAGCCATCAGCAAAAAAGTGTATTTGGAGAAGATGGAAAAGTTAAAAGATGAGCGAATTGTTTTCATTTTCGATGAATGTCACAGAAGTCAGTTTGGCGAAACACACAATCGAATAAAAGCCTTCTTCAACAATATTCAGCTATTTGGCTTTACCGGCACACCCATTTTTGCAGACAATGCAGTAAAGAATGAATTAGGAAAACGTACTACCAAAGAGTTGTTTGGTGAATGCCTGCATAAATACGTAATTACTGACGCTATAAAGGATGAAAATGTATTAAAGTTTGCAGTGGAATATGTTGGCAGGTACAGAAGAAAAGATACCGCTACAGAAATAGATATTGAGGTAGAAGATATCGACAAAAAAGAGTTGATGGAATCCCCCAAACGCCTGGAGAAAATAAGTGATTATATACTGACTAATCACAATCGTAAAACACATAACAGGGATTTTACCGCCATGTTTTGTGTAAACAGCGTTGAGACGCTTATTAAGTACTATGATATTTTGCAACGGAAGAAAGAAGAGGGGAAACATAACCTACGTATTGCAACAATTTTTAGCTACGCCACCAACGAAGATGATGCCGATGCGAACGGTTTTCTTCCGGAAGAACTATCAGTCGTAGAGGAACCGGCAGCTCTTTATGGATTGAACAAGCATAGCCGGGAGAAATTGGATGAATTTATTGTTGACTACAACAAGATGTTTGAAACAAAATTCTCTACCAAAGACAGTGAGAGTTTTTATAATTATTACAATGACATTTCGAAGAAGGTGAAGGAACGTAAGGTCGATATCTTACTGGTAGTAAATATGTTTTTAACGGGTTATGACAGCCCAACATTAAACACTCTATACGTTGACAAGAATTTGCGCTATCATGGGTTAATACAGGCTTATTCTCGTACAAACCGTATTTTGAATGAACAAAAATCGCAGGGAAATATTGTAGTATTCCGAAACCTTAAAAATGCCACAGACGAGGCAATAACTCTATTCAGTAACAAGGAAGCAATTGAGGTCATTATTATAAAACCATATGAAGAGTATGTAAAGAAATTCAATGAAGCTTTTATAGGCTTATTAAAAATAACGCCAACTGTCAACAGTGTAAATAATTTAGAAACAGAAGATGATGAATTAGAATTTATAAAGGCTTTCAGGGAATTGATGCGTATTAAGAATGTGCTAACCGCTTTTGCAGATTTTAAATGGGAAGATCTGGCAATGGCAGAACAACTATTTGAAGATTATAAAAGTAAATACCTTGACTTGTATGATAAAGTAAAAAGCGATCATCAGAAAGAAAAAGTTTCTATTTTAGAAGATGTTGATTTTGAACTGGAACTGATTCACAGGGATGAAATAAATGTAGCCTACATCATTCAACTACTTATAAAACTTAGGTCAAAGGTTCAGAAAGATGCCTCTCAAACAGAGCAGGAAATATTCAACTTATTAAATACAGAAGCACACTTAAGAAGCAAGCGGGAATTGATTGAAAAATTCATAAAAGAAAACTTGCCGATTTTGGAAGATGATGCGGCAATTCCTGATGAATTCGACAAATATTGGAGTGAAGAACAACAAAAGGCATTTGACAAAATAGTGGAAGAAGAACATCTAAATGCTTCCAAAACTCAATTGCTGATTGAAGATTATCTATATGCAGAAAGAGAGCCATTAAGAGATGAAATTCTAGAACTATTGGAAGGTGAACAGCCAACTTTGTTAGAGCGAAAAAAGACAGGTGATAGAATCCTAAAGAAAATAATGGATTTTGTGGAAACATTTATCAACGGAATGACAAGCTAATTAACCTTTTAGACACAGGTAGCAAATAAACTATAATGATATTCAGAGGCAAAAACATAAAAGACTATGCAGCAGATGATATTCAATCATTGATTGAAAACAAAGTCCCCGAATCTAAACTTTTGGATTACAAAAGAGAACTGCAATTTGATGAAAAATCAAAAGTAGAATTCATTTATGATGTTAGTTCGTTTTACAATACAGAAGGCGGTTGTATTATAGTCGGTCTTGATGAAGAAAAGGATGCAGAAAATAAAGGGCTCGGCATACCAAAAATGCCTGAAAATAAAATTGCAATTGAAAACTATGACAACTTGTTACTCCGCATTCAGGATAGTGTTAGACAGTCTACAAATCCGTCTATAACCAATTTACAATTTAGCCCGCTGATTTCATTAAATGGATCAAATGTATTTCTGATAGGAATTCCAAAAACAAAATCGCTTCCAGCGATGGTAACTTATGGAAATAATAACAGGTTTTTTAAACGAAAGGCAAATGGGAAATATTTTCTTGACACCTATGAACTTTATGAAACATTTAATGAAATAAACCTTCTTGAAAAGCGAATTAAATCATTTATTCAAGACCGTCAAATCAAGGTTTCGGAAGATATCTTTTGGCCCGATTTGGGAAGGTTAAGTTCCATTTTAATTCATGTTGTGCCGGTAGCCTTTTTTGATTCACAAATCGACAATTTTTCGAGCTATGAATTTCAGAATTTGATGAAATCCCTGCTTAGTCCGCCGGGACATGAAGGCTATTCAACAAGGTACTGTTTAGAAGGCTTTCATCTTTTCCAAAACCGAAGATTTAATGTAGATGGAGAATTAATTCCTTATAACCTAATCTTTCGAAATGGATGCACTGAAACATTTACAAACCAGCCATTTTATCTTCAACCCAACAAGACTTTGCTTGTGAGTGGAGAAACAATTATTGAAATATTAAAGGAACAACTGGAAAAGAATTATTTGGTTTATAAGAAATTATCTATTGAACCATCTTTTTACCTATCTATTAAATTAAATAATGTTCAAAATATGTTCCTGACACCGAGGGAAATAAGCCTGGGACGTTATCACAATTTTAATGAGCTACAACTGCCTATCACTTTGCTATCTAACGATATTGTTGAGGTTAAGAATCAGGTTAAAAGCACACTGGATATCCTTTGGCAAAGTGTTGGCGCAAATGAGTGCCCGGCGAACGAATTTAAAAAAGTCTTTGACAGTTTTTCTATTGCATAATATTTGAATTAAAACCTACAAATTACCCATACTAAAGGCAGCACGTTTTTTGACTACGCAACTTCCGTATTTTCTTTAGCGGCAACAGCCGATTTTAAAAGTCTTGATATAGTCATTTCAACAGCCGATTTTGCATCTTCAAAGTCGTACCAATTACCATCTTTAGTCTTGTATAATTTGCAGGAAAAGCCACCATTTTCATCGCCTTTTTTAGTGAATGAATATTCCTGCAAAGCAGCAACGTTATTACCCAAAGCATTCTTCAGATCGTAAGAGGAAACTGAATAATAATAAACGCTACCATCTTCTAGTGCAACCTGCTGGCTAAAAACATGCTTTAGGGAATCTCTCATTTCACAATAATACTTCAATCTCCCGGAACGGAAATAAGATTTGTTCACATGGCTAAATATTAGCCATGCAAAACCAGCATTTGGTATAGTTTTTCGACCTTTTCAGGTATTGGATTTACCGTGAAAAATGATTCGTTGTGAGTGTAAAAAATCTGATACTAACAAACCTACTATTTCCTATTGGGTGGTCTCCCTGGCCACAGGTTTCGATATTCTGCAAATCGAAAATTACAGATTCACTTACAATTAATCTTTTTCAAGGCGTAATGTGCCGGGTCTTGCACATGGCAAGATGTACAAACGTGGCCACGTTTGGAATCTTGCCCCTTCACTCCGAAGTCGTGCGGGGGAATTGTGAAGATGATACAATCATTGGTAAAGGTTTAAAAAATGAAAATATGAAGAAGAAAGAAAATGAGGTCAGGAAAATCATTCTCAAAATCCGCATGAATGAAGATGAATTAGAACAGGTGAAAAAGCAGCAACAAAAAAGTACTGAAAGGAACATCAGTGCTTATGTAAGGGAAGTAGCAATGCAAAAACCTATTTTGATCAACTATCGGAACCAGTCTGCAGACGATTTTTTGAAAGACATGTTAGCACTAAAAAAAGAACTGAACGGTATCGGTAATAATTTTAACCAGGTGGTGCATAAACTGCATCTTCTTGATAAGATTCCTGAATTCAGGGTTTGGGTAAATCATTATGATGGATTGCATCAGTCATTGGTGAATAAAGTGGAGGAAATAAAAGTACGCATGAATCAACTCTATGAAGAATGGTTGCAAAAATAACGATACCAAAAAGTATAGAGGCTGCATTGAACTACAATGAAAAGAAAGTGCAGAAAGGAACAGCGCAATGTTTGTATGCTGGCAACTATTTGAATGATGCTAACAAAATGAATTTTCATCAAAAGCTGGATGGCTTTGAAATGAATAACAGGCTTAACAAAATGGCTACTACAAAAACACTACATGTATCACTCAATTTCGATCCATCAGAAAAGATGCCCGAAAACAAGTTGGTTGAAATTGCTTCGGTGTATATGGAGAGGATCGGCTTTGGCGAGCAACCTTTCCTTGTTTACAAACATGAAGATGCAGGGCATCCACATATTCATATTGTAAGCACCACCATTAAAGAAGATGGCAGCAGAATTAACACCCACAACATCGGCAGGAATCAATCCGAAAAAGCAAGGAAAGAAATTGAGAAATTGTATGGATTGATAAAAGCAGAACGGCAGCAACAATTGATGAAGCTTGGCATCAAGCCGGTGGATGCACAAAAGGCCATCTATGGAAAGTCTGAAACAAAGCGAAGTATTTCAAACGTGGTGGGTACAGTATTCGGCCAATACAAGTTTACTTCTTTGCCTGAGTTTAATGCTGCTTTAAAACAATTTAATGTAGTTGCAGACAGAGGGAAAGAAGATGGAAGGATTTATAAGAATCGTGGGCTGGTTTACCGGATTCTGGGTAGCGATGGGAATAAAGTTGGAGTACCTATCAAAGCGAGCTCTATCGGATGCATGCCAATCTTAGATAATTTGGAGAAGAAATTCTCAGCCAATGAAACTCCAAAAGAATCATTGAAACAAAGAACTAAAAATGCCATTGATGATTGCCTGCAAACCTCATTGGGGAATATGAGAAATTTAGTAGCTGCTTTACAACAAAAACAAATCTATACAGTGCTAAGACAAAATGCAGAAGGAAGGTTGTATGGAATCACTTTTGTGGACAATCAAAACAAAGTTGTTTTCAATGGTAGTGATTTGGGTAAGGGATACAGTGCAGCTGCTTTGCAAAGCAGACTGGCAACAGGCAATGAAAAATCGTTAACACAAGAGGAAACAAAAAGCAGCAGTTCTGCCAGTGCGATACAGAAAGAAATGGGCCAGCAAAAGCACCAGGAAAAAACAATCACGCCAATTATCAAAAGTGAAGGCTTATTCGATATACTTCTATCCAGCAAAGAGCAACATGATAACACCCCATCGGGCTTGCTCAAAAAGAAAAGAAAGAAAAAAAGAAAGAATCATGATTTATAACACTTAAAATAAATGCAATGTCACTTACAGGAGAAAATGAACAGGGGTTACGGAAAATAGTTGACCTGACGAGATTTGCCAGTATCTTTATTTTACTGCTGCATTTTTATTATTACTGCTACACAGCTTTTAAGCAATGGGAATTCAGAAGCACTATTACCGACAGGCTGATGACAAACATTATGCATACAGGATTATTCAGCAGTCAACTCACTTCCAAATTTTTAGCGATTGGATTATTAGTGATTTCATTACTAGGAGCACAAGGCAAAAAGGATGAAAAAATTAACTGGAGAAGTATAGCTGCTTTTTTACTTATTGGTACATTGCTTTTCTTCAGCAGTGGAATGTTATTCCGTTTAAATTATTCGTTGGAGAATATCGCTATTATTTACATGGTTGTAACCGGCATTGGTTTTTTACTAATACTAGCCGGAGGAAATTTACTCAGCCGTTTAATAAGGTTGAATTTATCCAACGATGTTTTTAATTCACTTAATGAAACATTTCCGCAGGAAGAAAGGTTGTTGACAAATGAATACTCGATCAACCTTATAGCCCGATATAATTTGAAGGGACGGGTAAGGAAAAGTTGGATAAATATTATCAATCCTTTCCGGGGACTGCTGGTTATTGGTAGTCCAGGTGCAGGTAAAAGTTGGTTTGTTATTCAGCATGTAATTAAACAACATATTGAAAAAGGCTTTGCCATGTTTGTATATGATTTCAAATACGATGATCTTTCTAAAATAGTTTACAATTGGCTGCAGCAAAACAAGTACAACTATCAAGTCAAACCATCATTCTATGTAATCAATTTTGATAACCTTTCTATTTCCAATCGCTGTAACCCACTTGATCCAAACACTATGAATGATATTACTGATGCCACCGAATCAGCCAGAACAATTTTATTGGGATTGAATAGGGAGTGGATCAATAAGCAGGGAGATTTCTTTGTAGAATCACCCATCAATTTTGTTACTGCCATCATTTGGTTTTTAAGAAAATATGCTGATGGAAAGTATTGCACATTGCCGCATGTAATAGAACTCATGCAATCTGATTATGATGAACTGTTTCCGGTTCTAAATACCCAACCCGAAATTGAGGTGCTGGTCAATCCATTTATAACTGCCTACCAAAACGATGCAATGGAGCAATTGGAAGGACAGGTGGCTTCAGCAAAAATTGGTATGGCGAGACTGGCTTCGCCGCAATTGTATTGGGTGTTATCTGGCAACGACTTTACATTGGACATCAACAACCCTAAGCATCCGAAAATTGTTTGCGTAGGCAATAACCCGGAGAAGCAACAAATCTATGGCGCTGTTTTATCGCTTTATATTTCAAGACTGATCAGGCAGGTGAATAGAAAAGGAATGTTGAAATGCAGCCTCGTATTTGATGAATTCCCCACCATCTATTTTAATAACATGGACAGCCTTATCGCAACGGCAAGGAGCAACAAAGTTGCCACCACATTGGCAATGCAGGATTTTAGTCAGCTTAAAAAAGATTACGGAAAAGAGCAGGCAGATGTTATCGTAAACATAACAGGTAACATTATCAGCGGACAGGTGATGGGAGAAACGTCCAAGCTGTTATCGGAACGTTTCGGGAGAATAATGCAGGACAGGCAGAGTGTTTCCGTAAACCGTACCGATACTTCCATCAGCCACTCCAAGCAACTGGACAGCGCCATACCCGCTTCCAAAATCGCAGCTCTTTCTTCCGGAGAATTCGTAGGTTTGGTTGCTGATAACCCGGATGAAAAAATTAAGCTGAAGATGTTTCATGCAGAGATTATTAATGATGCAGAAAAATTGAATGAGGAAGTAAACAGGTACAAAGACATACCTGTTGTAACAAATGTAACCCAGCAGCAGGTGCTTGATAATTATTACCAAGTGAAGATGGAGGTGAAGCGGTTGATTAGGGAAGAGGTAGAGCGGTTGAAGGCGATACAGAATTAATATGCAGGTTAATAAAAAAATTACGCATGAAGATTTTAGAGATTTTATTCTACCTTGAAATTATATGAATCTGGAATAATACAAAAAGCTTGTCAAAGAAATAGCCTTTAATAAATATTTTTTGATTGTCGTTCCTGATACTAATTATCTGTATGATTCAAAAGAACATCTAAATAACTTTACATGAATTTCAAACAACTAATTTCTCTTTCCGATACTAATGATGTAAGAATTGACAATTTCAGGGGGTATAAACAAGATAGGCCTCATTACTATGAGTCACTTCGACATGCTTTTAACTTCTATTTCAAAACATTCATTACAAATAACACCCATTACTCGTTTTATGCAGAAGGTCTTTACAAGAAGAATGTCCGCATTTTAAAACATCAATTTTTAGACCAGGAGAATACTGTTTTAACTATAGTAGCCTTTGAGCGATTCTTTGAATTATTCCTTAAAGATTTATTAGGAAGGGTAAATAAAAAAATGATATTGGTATTATCGGATACAAATAACAATGGAAAACTAGTTTCGGTGAAAAGACTAAGAAATGGCGTTCAGGAATTCATCAACGGAATTAGTAATGGTAATTATGTACCTAAAATGATTGAAAGGAAACCTTTATCAATTCCGTTTAGAGAAACTATTGATCGCTTCTACGAGCTACTAGATTTTTCTGTTAGGAACCCAAATTCGAATTCTATTGTAAAGAAGTTTTCAAAATTGATTGCAGAATATTCCTTTTTAGACTCAATAGATTATAAAGCAACATTCCAATACCTTAATTGGTATAGAGACAGGATACTTCACAATGGCAATAAATTACCTTCTCTATGGCTTTTAGATTATACAATAACACAAAGAGTCATCCCTATTGTTAATGAACTTATTAATGTTGATTCCCAAAGGCTGGGTATTGATTTCTTCTATTTTAAAACAGTTACAGGGATTGATATTTTAGCAGGATTCGATAAAGTGAAGTTTGAATTTAAAGATTTAAAAAGTAAGGGGAAACATTATGATTCATTTATCATGCTTTTAAAAATTGGACATTTAAAAGAATTGGGGAGGGCTAACATGAATATGAATTTATTTGTGAGGATGAATAGGGCAACTTATGAGTATAATTATCATGATCCAAAGGGGCGAGGTATAAGGTTTGCTTTGGCTGAAAAGAAACACCCTGATTTCAAAAAAATTTCTGAATGCCCCTGTTGCGGTGTAAAGTCCCTGGTGCTTTACCAGTTAGTTACAGATGACCTCTTTAATCCCGGTCAAAAGATGAAAATTGACTGGGTGAAATGCTATACTTGTGATTATCATTTAAGATATGATACCGGGGAGCCATATTTGATGGAATTGTATACTGAACCGCTGTTTATGTCGAAAAAGGCTTACTAATCTTACATATTGGCCCTTTAATGGCGAATATTTCGACATCAATACACTTGTATGTCGAAAATAAATGCTATTTTCGACATGATATTTAACTCATGTTGATCCAATAGCCATAAACAAACAGGAAAGTAGAAAAATAACCAAAATTTCATCACCAATGGGCTATAATAAAAATACTCCCTTTAATGACTTGCCAGCTCTGCCACCACAGGACTTCACAGAGTCGCCGGAAATTTTAAGGCATCTTGCCAAAGCTGCACGGTATTTAGGGGAATTAAACGGGCTTTGCGCCTCATTGCCAGACCCTCAGCTACTGATCAACACCATTGTTCTTCAGGAAAGTAAGGATAGCTCGGCTATTGAAAATATTGTTACTACCCAGGACGAACTTTACAAGGCTGCCAGTGAAGAGGGAACGGCCAGTCATGGAGCCAAAGAAGTTCTTAGTTATCGGGAAGCCCTATATGTAGGACTGGAGAAAATGACCGGCCAAAAGAACTTGCTGCTTACTAACACAATGGTTGAAATTGTACAAACCATCAAACAAAATAAATCGGGAATCAGAACGGCTCCAGGAACAGCATTAAAAAATGCCATAAACGGGGAAGTCATTTATACGCCACCCTGTTGTGAAGATGTTCTGAGGGAAAAACTGGCTTCGCTGGAACAATTTATAAATGACCCGGATAGCTCTCCTTTGGATCCATTGGTTAAAATGGCTTTTATTCATTACCAGTTTGAGGCTATCCATCCATTTGCAGATGGCAATGGCCGAACAGGCAGAATTGTAAATGCGCTATACCTGGTACAACAAGACCTATTAACGCAACCGGTACTTTACCTCAGTTCCTACATCGTAAAATATAAAACAGAATACTATCAATTATTACGGGGCGTAACAGAACAACATAACTGGCACGATTGGGTGATGTATATACTGACTGCTCTTATTGAAACAGCACAGCTCACTACTAAAAAAATAAGAGCTATGCTTTTACTAAAAGAAGATTATGAGAAGCAGATGAAGCAAACTTTAGGATCATCCTTCAGTTACGAACTGCTACAATTGATGTTTGCATTGCCTTACTTAAAAATTGAACTGCTAGAAAAGAGAGCGATAGCCCATCGGCAAACCGCTTCCGTATGGTTAAAGAAATTGACTGATGCCAATATTTTAAAACCTCAAAAAATTGGAAGGACAACTTATTATGTAAATTACAGATTGATGGAGTTGCTGGCTGAGAATTAATTAAGTTTAGAAAAATGATTATAAAGAAATGCACTAAGTATGCCGGCAGATCTAAGTAAAGTTAATGTACAGGCCCGATTTTGTAAACCCTTCTTATTTTCTTATACGTCAGTGGCAAATAAGCCTGGGAAATTGCCGAAGTAAATATATTGATCAGTGAGATTGGCTTGTGCAGCGTCAAACGGAGTAGCATTTAGAAATATTATCTTTCTAAATTCGCATAATAATCAACCAATCAGGTAAGCCAACCCATCGTTGACAGTTTCACATAAATCAGTAACCTTTTTTTGCTGGCACATTGCTTTAAATTTATCCCTGATGGTTTTATAATCGTTATGTATGGGACAGGGGTGAGTAGCCGAACATTTGCTTAGTCCGAGTCCGCATTGATCAAAAACTTCTTTGCCATCAATAGCGTCTATTATATTTATGATTGGCTGATTCTTTTGTTTTATTGTAATAAAAAACCCGCCGGTTGGGCCTTTGGCACTATTAATTACTTCATCTTTAACCAATGTTTGCAGCATTTTTCCAACCGTATGTTCACTGGCATCAATAAATTCAGCTATTTCTTTAATACCGGCCTTTTCTCCAGATTCAAATTTAGAAGCAAGATATATTACCGCTTTAATGGCTGTTTTACAAGTAAGACTAAGCATTTATTGTTCATTTAAAAATTCACGGCCTTCTTCTGAAATCATTTCATGGCTCCAGGGTGGGTCAAAAGTTAAATCTATTTCAGCCTCGTATTCGGGGAAGCTCAATTTTAGATTTTCTTTCACCGCATTCGTTATAGATTCTCCCATCGGACAGAATTGAGTGGTAAGTGTCATCGCACAATAAATTTTCTTTTCACTTTCATCAAAGTCCAATTGATAAACCAAACCTAAATCTACAATATTCAACCCTATTTCAGGGTCCATTACATTTTGCAGGGCTGCCAATGCCACCGTGCATTGCAGGTTATCATTTGTAATTACATTCGTCATAAAGAAACAGGTTTATGCATTAACAATTTTATTACATTCCAGTTATACAATAAGGAAGTGAGTAATAATAATGCGGCAGCAATTTGTAACACAATGGCGGAATAAAACAAAATGCCTGCGGTAAACATTACAAACCCCAGGATGTAAGCGACGCTCATCCATTTAAAAACTTTTTTACTAAACAAATCTTTGGGGTTGGGTGTCTTTCCTTTTCCGGCTAAGTGATGATACACTTTATTCCAAACAATAAAAGGTAAGGTTTTAAATGTCATGCCTAAAATGATGGCAGTAATCCATCCAAAAAAAATGATAAAGCCATAAGTTATTATGAGGCTGACATTTTCTTTTGGTGACAGTATTAAAAGTGTAATAATAATAACCAAAAAAATGACCGGCAATAACATCATCAGCACTGATAGTAAAGATACTTTCATTTGCTCATCAACTTTTTTACGAATACGCTGCTGGTAAGCCTTGAAGCAAAAATCACCAAACAATACAATGGAGGCCGCCACTGCCAATAATGGGATACTCAGCAGCGATTTGCTATCGGTATATAAAAAGATATAAACGAAAGACAAAAGGCCTCCGTTTATTAATCCATAAATCCACCAGAGTTGCCGCGTATTGTTGTACTTGGAAATAAGAAACATGGGTATCAACCGGGAGCCTACTCCCATTACAGCAATAAAAACCAGCCAACAATACCAATATGTGCATGCACCGGAAGATAATTCAGTGAACCTTTAGGCAGTAACGGTTCAGTAAAGTTGTAGAGTAGCAACAGTCCAACAATTGCAGTTGCCAGTAACCACAATGCAGCGGTAAAAATAAAAAAAGCATGTACATTTTCCTGCTTGCTTTTTACCATACTTGCAGCAAGGTTAATCAGATAAGCAATGACGGATAGGATGATTAATATGCCGCCACACTGGGTATGTAAGCCCATATTAAAAACATAAAAACCATTAACTAATAAGGGGATACCAATCGCAGCAAATGTAAAGGAGGCATAGGCCAGTTTATTGCTGTACAATTTACCTTCAATCAATACTGGCACCAATTGATGGCTGGCCCCTAGTATCATCATGGTACCCCAGCCAAGTGCCATAATATGTATAATAGCCAATGTATGTGGAAGAAAATAATGACTGGTGATATCACTTGCAGAAAACAATAAAAGAATAGTGGCAATTAAAAAAGCGATAGCGGCATAGCCGTAAAAAGGCAATACCACTTTCCAGGAAGTTGTCTTTGTTGCTTCGGTATTTCCGGTTGTTGAAAACATATTAGTTTTTATAAATCACTAGTTGTACTTCTCCATCACTGATCTCTTTGATGCGGTAACTAAACTGCTGTTCTTCCAGTTCGGGCAACAGAAATACAGGAATGCGTTTGTGATAAACAAACAAGGCTTTATCGGTTGGCAAGATTGCTAACGCTTCCAGTATGGTATGCATGGGTAAAGGCATTTCTAATGCCCTTACATCAATGGTTTCAAGCTTGTCATTAAATCGATTCAATATTTCATCCCAACCTTTTGAGTAATCGGTTTCTTTGTTTTCGGCTAAAACATTTATCTCGCTTTGTTTATAAAAATAAGTATTTACTAAATCATCATTGATCGTTTCGGAATAAGATTGAAACCCTTGTTTGCCGAGCAGGTGCATTAATGGGGTAGGCTCAAAACTATTGATGATCTTAAGTACAGCTCCAGTTTGTAAGGTCTTTACTTTTTTTACAATAATGTCAAGCGGATCTTTACCCGATTCAATAACCGCACGTACATCCAACTCAATCATTTTATCGGCCGCTATATTTTTCATGAATGCCGGAACAGGTTTGTTTTCAATCACCTTTTCCATTTCAATTGCTGAAATGTCAATTTCAAAACCCAATGGCTGTAACTTGTTAAAAAAATCGTCCACACTGCAACCGCCAAATTTGGAAGCCATAGCGATACTGGTTCTTGCTGCGATCACTTTTCGTAATATAGGGTTTCTCAATTTTGTAAATTTCGGCGATATACTTACAATAGCTTCAAGTGCGTCTGCATTATATTTTAGCAAACTGGAAATTTTTGTATTGGCGTTAATAGTCATCATTATTCAAAGTATTGTGGAAACAGGTTGAGTTGCTTTTCAATTTCACCAAAAATTGTTCTGGCAGTTTCAATACTGTTTGCATTTTTAAGTTCTTTTGTTTTTTCCATAATCGGTTCCAGCCAATGGTGCAGGGCTTCATGATCGGCTCCTTTCATTTTACATTCACTTACCATTTTATTCAAACCATCCTGTAAGCTTGCTGCTATCTTTAAATGATTTTCAAGGTTTTCTTGTTTTGTACCGGAAACTATTTTTTGCAGTAAAGCCACGTTCTGTAGGGTAGTTGAATCTGCCTTCCACTTTTCGCCGTTATTCAAAGCAAGCTCCGTTGCCTGCTCCCCATGATCCGCATGAGTTTCGGCTGCAGGTGCTGTTGTTGTAGTTTTTTCTTTTTCGTTTCCTGCATTACAAGCCAGCAAGAGATTTGCTGCCAATAAGATGGTTAGTATTTGTTTCATATAATTTGATTTCATTTTTTTTATCTGATGGCCTGATAATTAAACGTAAGGACTGGTCATAAGTGATGTATTGCCACATCCAGTTGATGAGTACAAACAACCTGTTTTTGATACCAATGATTGACATCAGGTGAACAAGCATCCATACAAACCATGCAACAAAACCTTTCAACTTTAGTTTCCCAATTTCGGCCAAAGCCAGGTTCCTGCCTACTGTTGCGAGGCTGCCTTTATCTTTATATTGAAAAGCAATGAGCGGTTTACCTGATTCTATTTTCTGTAAGTTTTTTGCTAAAAGTCTTGCCTGTTGAATAGCCACCTGTGCTACCTGTGGATGCCCCTTTGGCAACAGTTTATCCTGCATCAGTGCAATATCGCCAATGGCATATACTCGTGGCAAATCTTTTACCAGGTTATATTGATTTACCAATATCCTGTTGTTTGCTGCAGCTGAACCTGTGGGAATTCCGGGTATAGAAACGCCTTTTACACCTGCCGCCCAAATAAGGCAACGGCTATGTATGGTTTTTCCATTGCTGAGAGATATCGTTTCTCCGTCATAATCTTTTACTGCAGTGTTTGTCTGTACTTCCACTCCCAAACCATTTAAATACTCAACAACTGTATTACCTGATTGTGAACTCATGCCATTTAACAGGCGGGGCGCTGCTTCCAGCAGGTGAATATGCATGTGCCCAAAATTTATTTCAACATAATCCTTTGGCAGAATCTTCTTTTTCATCTCAGCGATCGCTCCTGCCAGCTCAACACCTGTTGGTCCGCCACCAACTATTACTACATTTAATAATGAAGACCGCTGCTCCTTGTTTTCAGCATTAAGCGCCAGCTCGTAATTCTGTAATAACGTGTTCCGTAACAGCAATGCCTCAGATACCGATTTCATGGAATAGGCATTCTTCTGTAACTGGTCATTATTGAAATAATTTGTTGTTGCTCCCTGCGCAAGTACTAAGTAATCATATTCAACATCACCTATGTCTGTATGTACCATTTTTGTTTCGGGACTAACAGCGTTTACCTGCGTCATGCGGATAAAAATATTTCGTTTTTGCTGGAATATTTTCCGAAGCGGAAAACTGATACTGCTTGGCTCCAGCCCACTTGTAGCTACCTGGTATAACAAAGGTTGAAACTGATGATAATTATTTTTATCAATCAGAATCACCTGGAAGTATTTCAACGATAATTTTTTTGCCAATGTGAGGCCGGCAAAACCTGCACCTACTATTACTACTCTTTTTTGATTGCCATATTTATCCGGGATGTCCATTTTATTGTTTTTTAATTTCCCAAAAAACATCTTCCCATTTTTCATCAATTGCTTTGCTTCTGTTGGGAAAACGATTTGCTATTGCTTCTAAGTCATCTGCTTTAATATTATCCTGAAGATGATTGAACAGTTCCCGTTCTTCGAAACGGATGTGTTTTTCCAGTTCATCCGCCAGTTGATTGAGCAGAACTGCATCGTCCTTCTTTTTTTCAATAGCAGCTACCAGCTTGTATATTGCCTGGTGATCTCCTTCTGCCTGTTTCCTTAGTACATCATCAGCCGGTAGTTTACTGAAAAGTAATTGCTCTTCTTCTTTAAAATGTTTTTCAAGGTCTTCTTTAAAAAAGAAAGTTACATAATTGCTGATCCGTTCCGGATTGACAGCTTTATTCAGGCCTTGTCTTATTTTCCAGATCAGCAGTAATCCAAAATGATGGTCTTTGGAAAATGAGACAATAGCCTGATGTCTTTTTATGGGAGCTTGATTTTTCATTTGCTTAGTTGTTTAATTGCTTTTCAATTTCCAGTGCCTTTGGAAACAGAATATTGTTTTCAAGATGGATATGCAAATGCAGGTCTTCTTCAAATTCATCCAGCATCCTGTACAGTAAACTGTAACTGGCACAGGCATCTTCCGGCAATAAATAATTGTTGGCGAGCTGCCTGATCTCATCCAGGTTTTTACCAACCAGTTCATGCTCCATCTCCATCATATTAATTGGGCTTTGCACAGATCCGAAATGAGCGGCCTGTAATGGTTGCGTATGATTTTTTGCCGCAACCAATGCTTTAATATAAGGGAACAATATCTTTTCTTCCTTAACCAGGTGGCCCGTTAACTCTGCATTTACTTCACTAACCAATTGACTGATGCGTATTAATTCGGGATGATGTTTACCATGCACCTGCATTACTTTAGCTGCATAGGCCGTAATATCCGGTAAGGTTTTTCTTACATAACTGTGATGGGTGTTAATGATATAATCTGCCAGAAAATCCAGGGTCCAATCGCCATAAGGGATCGGACGGGAGGATGGCATCTTATCCGCCTGTTGTAGCTCCTGTTCAACTTTGGTAACATCCAATCCTTTTTCTGCACATGCCTCTTTCACTGTTTTCTTTCCACCGCAACAAAAGTCCAATCCGTATTTTTTAAATACCTCTGCTTTACGCAAATCTTTTGCTGCAATTTGACCCAGGGTTTCATCATTTTCCCCTGTTATCCGTTTTGTTATTTTCACTATCCACCATTCCGGTCCTTGCTCCTGGTATTCCCAGATAAAGATGTTGCCTCTTTCACCCAGCAATTGATAATACAATGGCTTAGGATCATGGTCATTGTGAATGGTTAAACTTTCCCCTTCTGCCAGTTCATCAAAACGTATAAAAATGGTGGGATGTTTTTGTCTCGGTTCCAGTAAGGTTACGTTGAGGATATTTTCGGCTGTTGTTTGCATATACTGATTTTTAGATGATTTAATACAGCAAAGATATACACTAATTTTTAATAAAAGTATTTATTTACTTTTATTATTGTAACTTTACATTTCCCTGACAATCGGGCTTATAGAAAACTAATAACTATCACAATCATTAATTTGAACGCAGAACATGTACATTTAGTTCCGATTTGAAATGTCGGATTTAATGAGTGAAAAGACTAATTATTTGATAACGTTAAAATTTCTTAGTGTATATCTCGGGATAATTTTCCTGCAACATTAGGAATGCAGATGTATGATCAGATTCAGAGTAATGGATAAAAGAAAGAAACTACTATTCGAAAGCTGAGTTTATAAGGTTCATTGCACCCCGTACCCCGTATTATTGTAAGATAGGGGAGCAGAAACCACCAAAAAACAAAGAAGAAGAATTAAAATGAACTGTTTTTAATGAGGCCAGGTAAGAATTGGATATATTCATTACCTAATTGTAAAAATAATTTAAGAATGAAAATATTTAATTTAATCTAAAAGAATAAATATGAAACACTTCAAACAAGGATTCTCACTTTTGATTTTATTATCTTCTATATCAATTGTTTTATCCTGCAACAACAATTCTGGCAATGCCGATGTGGAAAACAAATTAGATACTGTGTTAACAGGAAACGTCACAGCAGAGTTGACCGACGCACCTGCTGTCCCCAAACAACTAAATTATACTTCACCTAAAAAGGTAATAGTACAATTAGATGTAATAGAGAAAGTGATGAAAATTTCGGACAGTACAGAATATACTTTCTGGACATTTGGCGGGCATGTGCCCGGTAAATTCATCCGGGTAAGACAGGGAGACCTGGTTGATTTTACATTACATAATATGCCCGACAGTAAACTATCACATAATATCGACCTTCATGCTGTGACTGGCCCAGGTGGTGGTGCAGATGCTACTGCAACCGCTCCGGGACAATCATCCCATTTTCAATTTAGGGCGTTGAATCCCGGCCTATTTGTTTATCATTGCGCCACTGGTCCTGTAGGCATGCATATTGCAAATGGCATGTATGGACTAATATTGGTGGAGCCACAAAGCGGAATGGCAAAAGTTGATAAGGAATATTATATCATGCAGGGAGACTTTTATACAAAAGGGAAATTTGAAGCACCAGGCTTACAGGATTTTGATATGGATAAGGCTATTGCTGAACATCCAGATTATGTATTGTTTAATGGACGAGTGCGCTCTACCACCGGCAAAAACGCATTGACTGCAAACGTTGGAGAGACGGTGAGGCTATATGTAGGAAACGGCGGTCCGAACCTTGTATCCTCATTTCATGTAATCGGTGAGATCTTTAATAAAGTATATATGGAATCCGGCTCTGAAATTAGCAGGAATGTGCAGACTACGCTAATTCCTGCCGGAGGATCCACGATGGTAGAAATGAAAATGGAAGTACCGGGTGTATATAACCTGGTTGATCATGCTATTTTCCGTGCATTTAATAAGGGAGCTTTGGCACAAATAAAAGTGTCAGGAGATGAAAACCCGGCTGTCTTTCAGAAACTAAAATAATAAAAGAAACCTGTGAAGAGATGATTTCTTTTTTTGATGAAATATATTTTAACCATATTATTATTAACCGGATGCTTCGATGTTTCAAACGCCCAGCAAAAAAAAACCGTTTCTTTTGAAAAGAAAATGCTGAAAATCCCTGCAGGAAATTATAAACCTTTTTTTGTAACCAAAAGTAATAAGCCTATAAAAGTTACTGCTTTTAAAATGGATGAATCAGCGATCACCAATAGCGAATTCCTCCTTTTTGTAACAGCAAACCCTCAATGGAGGAAATCTAAAGTGAACAGGCTTTTTGCAGACAGTAATTATCTCCGGGATTGGGAAAGTGATTTAGTCATTGGGAAAAAAAATATAAATATTTACAATTCGCCGGTAGTGCATGTCTCCTGGTTCGCAGCCCAGGCTTATTGTAAATGGAAAAACAAAAGATTGCCAACAGTTGCTGAATGGGAACTTGCGGGTAATGCTGCTCCAAAAAATATAAAGTATACATCACTTACAGAGTATATTTTAGGGTGGTATAAAAAGCCAAATCTGCCGGTTTTACCCAACATTAAAACCACTTATCAGAATGTTTATGGTTTGTACGATATGCACGGATTGATATGGGAATGGACCTTTAATTTCAACAGTTTTATCAGTAGTGGAGATTCAAGGGGAAACACCGAAGACGAATTAAAAGCATTTTGTGCAGCAGGTGCTATAAACGTTGTTGATAAAACTGATTATGCCGGGTTTCTCCGCTTTAGTTATCGCGGAAGTTTAAAAGGAAATTATTGTATTGCCAACCTTGGATTCAGATGTGCGAAAACTATTGAGTAATTGTAAATTATCGCTGGAAGTTTATCCTTGCTATGGCAAACACAACATTAATAATGTAAAAGATAGAAAATGACAAAATATAATATTGGGATTTTATTGATCCTAAGCCTGGTTGGTTGTATGCAAAGTTCTAACAAAACTGAAAAGAAAATAACTGCATCAGGTAGGCAGGCGGTCTTACCTGATAAAGATAGTATGCCTGCTGAAAGCATTTTTCATTTGACAGACAGTTTTCAAACTCAGGAAAATATTCCCTTTACCTTATCTATGCTTAAAGGTAAACCTACTGTTGTTGGTATGATATTTACCAATTGCACTTATGCATGCCCCCGATTAACAGCCGATATAAAAAATATTGCTGACTCCTTAAAAGACGAAAAAGAAAAAGTGAATTTTCTGCTGGTAAGTTTTGATACGAAAAGGGATACTCCGGATCGGTTAAAAAAATTTGCTGATGAAAAGGGGTTGAATAAGAACTGGATCTTACTGCATGGAAGCGAATATGCGGTAAGAACTTTCTCTGTATTATTAAATATACAGTTTGAAAAGGATGCCGAAGGTAATTTTTCTCACAGTAATCTCGTATCTGTATTAGATAAAAATGGCGTATTACAATATCAAAAAGAAGGATTGGGGGCAGTGCATACAGAAACTATTACTACAATAAAAAAATTAATACAACAGAGGTAAAGGGAAGTTTTCTTTTAAATTCTGATTACCGAAAATAGTATCTACACACTTTTAATAATAGGAAACGATATTTATTGATATAGTAGCAAGAAGTAATTAATACCATAAAAGATTTGTAAAGTCTTTTGCTAATAAAAAGGATGTTTCAAATTAACCTTCAATTTGAAGCGGTAAAAATACTGGTATATTAACCGGTGCCAGAAAGCGTTTTGCCAATTATAACAACAATGATCTTGTTTGATTCTTCAATCCTGCAATTTTATCTTACAATATTGGTGTGTATTAGTAAGTAGATTGATTAAATTTTCCTAGATTCATATTGTTAAACTGTGGTATTTATAGGAATAATAGTAAATAAGTTCACCTTTTCCTCAATTGTGAAATAAGATTTACACTGGTTAAATACAGCGTAAATAACAGAGCCTACCGAATTGTTCTCAATCATATAGTATCCTGATTTTTATCAGTACTTAGTTATAGTATAACAGCTAACTTTTCATATCCTTAGAATATTTAATTGAAGTATGAATAGATTGTCGTTACAAAATACAATCCCAGAACAAAATAATAAGCAATCAGTAAGCGTTAATGCGAGTACAGCTCAATTGGTAAACCAGGATACTACTGCTACAAACGGAACTTATAAAAAATCTACAAAAGAACAGGAATTATTTCTACAATTACTATATAATTACCCTGATGGAGTAATCAGCCTTATTGATAAGCAATATAACTTTATATATACAGGAGGAGAGTTACATAAACGCCTGGCTGCAAACCCTGCTGAACTAATCGGTAATAAAATGTACCCCAAATTTCCAGAAAATGTAAGATGTGTTATCCAGGCTCAATTGGAAAAAGTGTTCGCCGGGGGCAGGATATCAGCATTTGAACTGCACGATCTGGTTAAAAGCGAATTTTATATTATGGATGCCTTTCCTTTAAGGGATAGTGAAGATGCAATTGCCTATGCTGGAGTAGTTATCAGGAATATATCGCATTTAAAAAAGGCGGAAGGAGAGTTAAGAATATCGCTCAAAAAGGAAAGAGAACTTAGCGAACTGAAGTCTCGTTTTATTACTATGGCCTCTCATGAATTTAGCACTCCGCTCACAACAGTATTATCATCTGTTCAATTATTAAAAAGTTACACAAAACTGGATTCGCATGAGAAAATAGATAAACATATTGAACGAATCGTGGCAGCAGTAAATCACTTAACCGATATATTAAATGATTTTCTTAGGGTAGGTAACATGCAGGAAGGAAATATTTCATGCAGTCCTGTGCTTTTTAATATTAAAGACCATATAGCCACAATCATCGCAGAATTTAAAAATGAGGAGAACAGGGGGCAACTTATTTCATACAAGCATAGCGGCAAAGAGCTAGTTGTGTTGGATCCTCTCTTGTTAAAACATATCACAACAAATGTTCTTTCTAATGCCATAAAGTTTTCTACAAAAAAAACGACAATTGAAATTAAGACTAAATGGATAAATGGCAGACTGGTATTATCGGTTAAAGATCATGGCATTGGAATTCCTCCGGAATACAGTAAACATTTGTTTGAACAATTTTACAGAGCTTCTAATGCAATGAATATACAGGGCACAGGCTTGGGACTTCACCTTGTAAGCAAATATGTGGAATTAATGAATGGAACAATTCATTATAAAAGCGAATTAGAAAAAGGGACTGAGTTTGTGATTGGTTTTCGGCAAAACAAGGATTAGGCATTACCAAAATTTCATTTTAAGAAATTTTGGTAAAATGCAAGTATTTTATTTCACTCTGGCGTTTAATAAATAGAAAATTCTTCAAAGAAAAGTTATAAAGCGCTGATTTAAATTGATACAGAAAATTATTTTTACTTAGGTGTCCACTACTTTACTCCTTTAGAAACCTTCTCTAAATAATTGCATACTGATAATTCAGGACATCCATTTCTAACCTGGCATCGTCGAGGTCTTTAATAAACTGATGCCGGATTGTTGTGTTTGATGCGACAGGTAAATTCCGGTAGTAGGCAATACCATTGCAAAGATTTTGATAAAAGGAAGTATAATATTTTTTCCTCTTGGAGAATTGTTCAGCCTGGGTATCATTTTCCAACTCTTCTTTAAAGTAATCAATATATAAATTCAGTTCTGCAATAAACATATGAGGTCTGTTGTTATTTGTCAAAATATTTGTTCTTCCATAAATATGGTCTGTCATTGCTTGCAACGAAACTACTTTGGAGAAATTGGTAATATTTGGGCCTGGGCAAATAGTTACCGCCTTCAGTGTCTTAATAAAAGTCTGTTTATAACTAACAGCTGCAGCATTGCTCAGTCCAACGCATAAACATTCTTTATCCAGTACTTCATTTAATTGCTTTCCGTATTCCTTTTCGGGCAGGTTCAATGATTGTAACTGTGCGATTTTCAGTTTTTGGTATTTGTGCGAAGCTGTACAAATTGGTTCTTTTGTAAACTCTGTATTAGATGCCAGGTGCTTTTCGGTACAAGGGCTGCCCGGTTTTCCATTTTTAATGCGTAGTAATTTTTCATTTTCGGAACTGGTTCCTTTAAGATAGTGGAATCTTACTCCTAACGGAGAATTTTGACTAAGCACTACATCTTTCTCTGTGGCATTGCATAATAGGTTCAGTGTTTCATCATCTACCGTGGTAGCTTCCGGCACCAGCAAAAAAGGTGTACCCCATCCTGTACTTTCTACACTATAATACCGAAATAAAAAATCATCTTCCTCATGCGTTCCAATACCTCCCTGCACGGAAAATATCATTTTCGGCGGATAAATAAAATACTGCTTATTTTTCTTTCGGAGGCTGGCATTATACACTTCAAAAATCGCATCAATAAGTTCCTGCTTCTTTATCTTAAATTCTTCCAGAATGGGGCCCAGCAGATAACCTTCTGTCGCAAATGCATGACCGCCACAATTTAATCCCGATTCAATCCTGAACTCACTTACCCATATACCCTTCTTTGCAAGGTATTTCCCCTGTATTAATGCAGATCTGTAATCGCTAACTTTTACTATTACCTTTTTTGTAAAACCACCATCCTCATTTACATCAAACTCCTTACAACTTTCAAGATAATTGTACAATCTCGGATTCATGCCGGCAGAAAAAACTACTGAAGAATTTGCAAGGTTACTTTTCACATAACCTCTCAATGCAGCTACTGCATCAGAACCGTTTTCTACTATAGCTCCTTCATCATTATAAGTTTCCCGGTCTACCTTTGTCATTATATTTACATCAATACTACCGGGTTGTATTTGTGACCTTAGGTGGGATGCTATTTTTTCTTTTTCATGCTGATTGCCCGTATTCATCATTTGTCTGTATAATTGTTTTAGCACATTATCGTCCGGCAGCATCTCAAAATATTTCACGATTTCTGAGCCTGCTTCGAAAGCGGCGTTCCTGATTTTTTCAACCTGTGCCTCTACAATTGTGTTTACAAGGTTGAGATAATCGGTAATCCTTTTGGCCCTGTAATCTGGTTCATGTGTTGAGATGGGCTGATATTCCCGGCTTACCGATGGATAATAGTGTTGCCTCATCATTTCTATTAGGCGGTCTTCTACAATTGAAATAACAGATGATATGCCAAACCTGGCAACTTTAATTGGACTATCAATGGTGTAAGCGAGCCCCATTACAGGAATGTGAAATTTATGTTGAGATGATTGATACATATTTAAAAAGATTTTGATTGAAGCTTTAAATGATTTTTCTTTGATAAATTTTCAAATAGAATTGACGATATCCATAGTTGCAAAACGTTTATATGTTTGTTATTCTTAATTTTGGAACTACTCACTGCTCATCTCTTTTCCAAATATTCTTTTTTCCGAAGCCAAATTGACTGTCTGTCATCTTTATTATATTCAGACGAATAGTAAATACTGTTCCCTTTACGACCAATGCCAACGGATTTTTTTTGTGATAGATTTCATCTGCATCTTTCGTTTGTGGGTGATGCTCTTCCAGCAATTCCCCTCGCCATTGTATACCCTTTGTTATCAGTTTACTAAGTTTATCAGGAAGAATTGTACCGGCGACAATCGGGTTGATTGCCAATAGCGAAGTATGATATGCGTTATCTGACGATTTGAAATAGAATAAGCCTGTCTTAGGTTTAACTACATAATAGCAACAGAAACAATAAGGACTACCTTGTTCGTCTGTGCAGCAAATAGTGGCGCATGTTTGTTGTTTAATAAAACGGTAGATTATTTCGTTCATAACACTCATATTTATTCCATACTTTTTCTAATTGGTGAATCTTTTTTCTTTCTTTTAAATGCAGCATCGTAATATTTCTTTTCAGATGCTGTTACTGGCTTTACTGCGATTACCTGCGTAACTTCTCCCTTTTCATCAAGCGCCACGAAAGTAAAATACGCTTCACTGATTAAATAGTTTTTCCCATTTAATACTGTTTTTGCGAATGCGAAAACAAAAATTTCGAGTGACGTTTTAAAGGCACGGGTTATTCTGGCAGAAATGGTAATAATATCTCCAACTTTTGCTGCTGCGGTGAAATCAACACGATTGATACAGGCGGTAACACAAATTTTTCCGGCATGTGTTTGTGCACAAACGGCAGCAGCAATGTCCATCCATTCTACCAAGCGTCCGCCCAGCAATATGCCCATTGGGTTTGTATCATTAGGACAAACCACTTCTGTTTTGATAGTTTCAGAATCAGATGGGGTTTTATAGCTTAATACTTTCATTATTTAATTACTCTAAATATTTTATATAACACCTGCGTCGTTTATGCTGAATTGTATCATAATATTCCCAAATAGACTGCACTTTTGTGTTCTCTTCCAGCTCAGGATTTGATTCTGCATATTCAATTCCGTTTTTGATGTATGACTTTGTTAGCTCATTCATTAAAATTGCATTTACACCCTTTCCCTGTAAATCTTTCCTCACAGCAACCAGGCATAAATCCCCAAGATTATTTTTCTTAAGTGCCTTCAGGATATGAATAAAACCAAAAGGGTAAAGGCCGCCTTTTGCTTTTTGTAGTGCCAGAGACAAAGAAGGCATGGTAATTCCAAATGCGGCCAATTCATTGTTTTTATCCAATACCAGTGACACAAAATCAGGGCGTATAACCGATAAGAATTTTCTTGTGCTATATTCAATTTGCTTTTCACTGAGTGCAACCATACCATATAATCCGGAGTAAGCAGAATTTATTAGCCTGAATATGTCTTTTGAATAAGATAGTATGTCTTTCGTTGTTGCCGTCTTTACTACACAAAACTGATGTCTTTTTTGCACAATTGCAGCTATTTTCTCCAGCTTTTCCGGCAGCACCGCTGGTAGCTTAATCTTGTATTCAACCCAATCAACATCTTTTTGGTAGCCAGCCCTTTCAATAAACAATGGGTAATAAGGATAGTTATAAATAGTTGCAAAAGTTCCTAATTGGTCAAAGCCTTCAATTAATAAACCTGCGTAATCAAAATTAGTAAAGCCGATTGGGCCATGAACTGCGTTCATCCCTTTTTCCTTTGCCCATATTTCTACCTGTGTCAAAAGTTTTTTTGCAATTTCCTCCTCTTGTTCAAAATCTATCCAGCCAAACCGTATGTACCTGTTTTTCCATTTTTCTATATACCTGTGATTAATAATGGCTGCTATACGCCCTACTACTTTATTCTCTTTATAAGCAAGCCAATATTTCGCATCGCAAAACTCAAGTGCAGGATTTTTGTTTTTGCTTAAAGTATCTTCAATGTCTTTCTTTAATTGAGGGACATAATATTTATTTCCTTTGTACAACCTGTAAGGAAAATTAATGAATTCGTTAAGCTGCTTTTTATTGATCACTTCCGTAATAATTATGCCCCTGCTTTCAATAGCAGGAGTAGCTGATTTTAAAAGAGCATTATTATAAAATAACGTTTCTGGCATAATTAAATTTCACAGGTATATTTTATAAAACTGCAATTTGAGAGTGATTCAATTTTTGTTAAAATTTCATTAGCGTCTTTTATATCAAAATCTTCGTGCAGCCTTTTTGGAACACCCATGCAGGACAGGTCTATGTGAATATCAGGCTCTACCGAATGATTACTCAGACAAGCCTTTGAGCATGCCAGCGGACAACCATCAATAACGATAATTTTTCTGCCAGATGTTGCTGTACGCACAAGACTCTTAACGTTACCTCCAACACCAGCAATGCAGGACATTTCTGCTACATCCATTCTGTCAAGCTGAACAGCAATATAGTTTGCCATTTGTGCAGCACTGGAACAGCCGGAGCAGGAATACACCAGCGGTTTATTATCAGTTCTTGTTTTCATTGTATGAAAGCTGTTTTTTATAAAGATGGTTTTTCAGACGTCCGATCAAGAATTGCAATCGCCAGAGGAAATAGATTTTAATATTAAGCCAGGGTTGTTGAAATGTTTTCATTGGTTGTTGATTTTATTGTATTGAGTTGCTCAACTTTTTTTAATCCTTTTCTTCTGCTGGTTACAAACCAAACCAGCGGTATCACGCCGCCTACAGTAAATATGGAGCCTCCAACAATACGCATCCAGGTGAGGGTTTGAAAACCGTTGCTTTCTATAAATGCACTGCTACGGGCATACCACAATCCCTGCTCTGTTACGGTTTTAAACTGGTAAATGCCTGCAGGAAATAAATCAAGTAATACCATCAGCAGCAAACCTATATTGATGGACCAGAAAACTGTTTTGATCAGTTTTGGTTTCCACCAATCAACCTTAAATAATAACTGGCAGCAAAATAAAACAGCAGCTACTGCAAGATTACCATACACACCCATTAATGCAGCATGGCCATGATTGACAGTTAAATAAGTACCATGTTCATAATAATTAGCAATAGGAAGATTGATGATAAAACCCAGTACACCTGCTCCAAAGAAATTCCAGAAATTAACAGCCACCAAAAAAAGGAACACTCCTGAAAATCCAAATTTTTTACTTAAATCTCCGTTTATCCGATTATTTGTTTGCAGCAGCATTGGAAGTTTGCTGAAACGCCACGCTTCTAATGTGAGCAGCACTAACGGTACTACCTGCAATGTCGAAAACACCGAACCAAGCGCCATAGTAAACACCGGCTTAGCATTCCAATAAAAATTATGGGAGATCCCGAGCAGACCGGAACCAAGGAATAATAAGGTTGCTAAATAAATCACACGAATTACAGCCTGCCTGCTTACTAATCCCATTACCACCATAAAATATCCAATCAATACTGTGGTAAATACTTCAAAGAAAGCTTCGGCCCACATGTGTACCACCATCCATCTCCAGAAATCCGCAATCACAAAGTTAGTTTTGGGGGTGGCAATAAAACCAGAGATCAATAATAAAATTATACTGAAGGTGGTATACACTAACCAATTAGGCAACGCCCATGGCTGCTTTAGTTTCATCACCGGTTTAATGCCCCGGTATATGGTTGTTGCCCAAATAATAAATACGACTCCAAGA
>WBZP01001113.1_pt1 | contig 34110 bp, 36 predicted proteins | sample 5204301 | NCBI WGS metagenome assembly WBZP01 (sample SAMN12412401, study PRJNA552823) | activated sludge metagenome | isolation source: activated sludge from nitrification reactor of wastewater treatment plant... | place: USA: Pennsylvania | collected 2017 | reverse complement strand
ACCGACGACTCCGTCCGGGAGACCGTCGATGCCCTCGTCACCGAGTGGTCCACCGAGCCCCGACTGGTCCATGTCGAGCGGCTGTCGGGGCGACCGGCCCGTCTGGCACGCCCGGCAGAACCGCTGCACCCGGCACTCGAGGATCGTCTGGGCGAGCGGCCGCTGTGGTCGCACCAGGCCCGGGCGATCGCCCTGGTCCGCTCCGGTCGTTCCGTCGTGCTGTCGACGCCGACCGCGTCGGGCAAGTCGCTGTGCTACCAGGTGCCCGCGGTCGACGCGGCGCTGGAGCGTGGGGCGTCGACGCTGATGGTGTTCCCCACCAAGGCGCTGGCCCAGGACCAGCTGCGCACCCTGACCGGATGGGACCTGCCCGGCGTGGTCGCCGCCACCTACGACGGCGACTGCACCCCCGAGGAGCGGACCTGGGTGCGGGGCCACGCCGACATCCTGCTGACCAACCCCGAGATGCTGCACCACGGCATCCTCCCCAACCACGGCCGCTGGGCCACGTTCCTGCACCGGTTGGAGCTGGTGGTGATCGACGAGCTCCACGTCCTGCGCGGCGTGTTCGGCACCCACACCGCGCAGGTGCTGCGCCGGCTGAGACGGCTCGCGCAGTCCTACGGGGCCGCACCCCGGTTCGTGTTCACCTCGGCCACCATCGGCGACCCGGCCCGTCTGGCGTCGGAGCTGTGCGGGATGGAGGTCACCGCCGTGACCGCGGATGGTTCACCGTCGGGTGAACGCACGGTCCTGCTGTGGAACCCCTCCGCCGAGCTGTCCTCCGACGGCGGGGCCTCCGATGTCGAGCCGGCGGCGACGAGATCGATCGACGAGCTCGAGCAGATGGAGGACGCCGCCGACGGCGTCGATCGCCGTACGTCTGTACACGCCGAGGCCGCGACGGTGGCCGCCCGCCTGGTCACCGCCGGGCTGCGGACGCTGGTGTTCTGCCGGTCGCGCAAAGCCACCGAGCTGGTCGCCGCAGAGATCCGTCACCGCCTCGACCCGGAGCACGCGGACGGCGTGCGGGCCTACCGCGCCGGCTACCTGGTCGGCGAGCGCCGCGACATCGAGGACGACCTGTTCTCGGGACGTCTCCACTGCGTGGTGGCCACCTCGGCGTTGGAGCTCGGCGTCGACGTCGGCGGCCTCGACGCGGTGGTGCTCGCCGGCTATCCCGGCACGGTCGCCTCGTTCTGGCAACAGGTCGGTCGTTCCGGTCGGAGCCGTCGGCCGTCGCTCGCGGTGCTGGTGGCGGGTGAGGACCAGCTCGACCAGTGGATGGTGCGTCACCCCGACGACCTGTTCTCCCGAGCGCCGGAACCGGCGGTCATCAACGCCGACAACCCCTTCGTGTACGTCCCGCATCTGGCCTGCGCCGCTCAGGAGCAGGCGTTGCGTCGCGACGACGAGCGCATGTGGCCCGACCAGCTCGACGAGGGGGTCCGACGCCTGGTCCTCGGTGACCGCGCCGCGGTGCGACGACGCCGCGGGCAGCGGGAGGTGGTCTGGACCGGACGGGGCCTGCCCGCCCCGACGATCGGGCTGCGTTCGTCGTCGCGGGGCGAGGTCCGCATCGTCGATGGCGACGGCGAGCTGATCGGCACCGTCGGCGCCGACCGGGCGCCGGCCACGGTGCACACCGGAGCGGTCTACCTGCACCAGGGTCGGCCGTACTCGGTCACCGATCTCGACCTGGACGCCCGCACGGCCGTTGTGGAACCCACGAGCGGCGACGCGTACACCCGAACCCGATCCGAGACCTCGATTCGGGTGCTGGAGCGGGACCGCCACCGCGTGGTCGGTGCCGCGGGGCTGGCGCTGGGCAGCGTGGAGGTGACCTCCCAGGTCGTGGGCTTCCAGACCCGCAGCGTGGCCACGCACGAGGTCCTGGACACGACACCGCTCGACCTCCCGCCGAGCCGCCTGGTCACACGGGCGGTCTGGTACACCTTCGACGACGACCTGGTCGGCCGGTCGGAGGTGGGTGATCGGGAGCTGCCCGGAGCGCTGCACGCGTTGGAGCACGCGGCGATCGGGATGCTGCCGCTGTTCACCATCTGCGACCGATGGGACGTCGGCGGGGTCTCCACGGCGTGGTCCCCCGACACGGCGTCGGCGACGGTGTTCATCCACGACGCCCACGAGGGCGGAGCCGGGATCGCGGAGCTGGCCTTCGACGCGGCCGACCGGCACCTGGCCGCCACCCTCGAGCTGATCGACGCGTGTCGGTGCGCGACGGGATGCCCCAGCTGCGTGCAGTCACCCAAGTGCGGCAACGGCAACGAACCGCTCTCCCGGGACGGGGCCGTGCGACTGCTCCGCGCCACGCTGTGCTCGACCGACACCGGCGCCGGCTCCGGCTCCGGTCGCTCGGTCGACTCCGTCATCGACGACCGCCACGCATCCTGACCCCGGGCCTGGATCGGGTCACGCCCCCTCCACCCGAACCGACAGCGCCTCGCTCAGCTCGATTCCGCCGACCAGTCGTCCGACGACCGGTACCGACGTCGGACGGGTCGACACCCGGACCCGGGCGACCCCGCCGGGAGCGGTGTCGCCACCGATCTCGACGCGGAACCGGCCCTGTCCGACATCGCGCAGCGACCCGCGCACGGAGGCCGGGTCGGGATCGACCGCTGCGGCCCGCGCCGCGGTGCGCGCCGCGTGCACGGTGAGGACCCGGTCCCGGGCCAGCAGGCCGACCTGCACGACCAGCAGGAGGGTCGTGACCAGCACCGGCAGCAGCATCGCGATCTCCACCGTGGCCTGGCCGCGGGCGTCGGGCGATGCCCACCGGTCGGGCCGCCTCACGCTCATCCGGCCTGGGACAGGATCCGTCCGACGATGGCGTCGAACAACCGCGACACGGCATCGCTGCGCGTGACCCAGGCGACCAGCGCAAGGGCCACCGCGGCGGCCCCGAGCAGCACCAGCGCGTACTCGACGGTGCTCTGGGCCTGCTCGTCGAGGACGCGCTGACGGGTGTACCAGCGCGCCCACAGGGCGGCGCCGGGACCACCCGATCCGGGACCACCCAATCGGGAACGGGACGCTCGGGAGCGGGTCGGCCCGGCACGACCGGTGTCGGAGTGGTCGGGGTACGGGTGGGACATGGGAACGGTCACGGTGGTCCTCCTCGGGGGACGAACGGTGCGGAAGGGGGAAGCGGGAACGGCCCGGCGGACGTGGTCGCGGCTCCGAGGAGCGCGCCGGTCCCGCGGGCGGCGGACAGCGCGACCGGGACCACGGTCAGCATCACGAAGGCGGGCAGCACGAGAGCGACCAGCGGGATCAGCAGCAGAACCGGGAGTCGACGGACCCGGGCCTCGATCCGCCGTCGTGACCGCCGGCGTTCGGCGTCCGCAAGGCGCACCAGCGCGGCGGCGGGCGGCGTCCCCGACGACGACGCTGTCGACAGCGTCGTGACCAGCGGTTGGCCGGCCGGTCCCAGCTCGTGGCGCAACGAGGCGATCACGTCGGCCAGCACCTTCCCGCGCTGCAGATCGGCACCGGCGAGCCCGAGCGCCGAAGCCACCGGGCCGTTGCCGACGTCGCCCACGGCTTCGACCGATCCCGCCACCGTCGAGCCTGCCGCGGCAGCCACGGCCAGGAGATCACAGCAGTGCGCCATGTCCCACAGCTCCTCGACGGACCGTCCACCGGCGGCTGGCCGGGCCAGCGGTCGCTCAGGACTGCGTTCGGCACGCGGTCGGGCGGTCTGCAGGCGAGCGACGAGGATCGCCCGGAACGCCCGGTCGACCACCGCCGTGGCGGATGCTCTCGCGGGCTCGGCCCGGGCCGCGGACACCGGCTCGTCCTCGGGGAAGCGTCGGGGGCGGGGCCGCGGGACGACCAGATCGGCAACCGCGACAGCAGCCGCCGCGGCGAGCAGCCACGGCATCAAAGGGCCCATCGACGGTTCCTCCGTCCCGATCCCTGGACGCCCGGCGCGGCCACGGCCCGGGTGACGAGACGGTTCGACACCGCTGCTCCGAGCCCATCGAGCACGACTCCGATCACCAGGCACGCCCGACCCGACGCGCTGCCCAGGACCACCCCCGCGAACGACGGGTCGACGGCCGCGAGGACCGTGACGCCGATCAGGGGCAGGGCGACGAGCACGGTCGCCGAGGTCCGGGCCTGGCTCGTCAGCGCCCGCACCTCGTCGTCGAGCTCGATGCGGTCGACCAGCGCGGCGGCGACGCCGTCGAGCGCCGCGACCAGGGCGACACCACGGCCGCGGGAGAACCGGCAAGCCGCCACCAGGAGCTCCACCCCGTCGATCCGGCTGGCCCGACCCCACAGCTCCATCACCCGGTCCACCCCCAGGCCCCGGTCGAGCAGCGCGACCGCGCCGGCCACCTCGGTGCCGAGCAGCCCGACCGGTCCCCCGGCGAGCTCACGCAACGCCACGGTGAGGGTCGCCCCCGCTCCGACCGAGCGGGCCAGGTCGCCCACCGCGCCGGGCAGGTCACGGGCCGCCCGGGTGGCGAGACGTCGGCGGCGACGCCGGCCCGACCCGGCGAGGGCCACACCCCCGACCGTGATCCCGACAGCGACCAGAACCAGCAGCGTCATGACGCCGGCACCAGTCGACCGTCGGAGCCGAGGTCGTGCAGCGACGCGACCACCCGACGGCCGTCGGGGCGCCGTTCGACTCCCACCAGCGTGTGCAGCGCCGCGTGCACCTGCTGGCGGACGACGTCGACGGGGGCGCCGTCGGCACCGGCGACCGCGAACGAGGTGAGGCGGTCGACGGCGTCAGACGCGGTCGGGGCGTGCACGGTCGACATCGAGCCGTCGTGGCCGGTCCCGAGGGCCCACACCATGTCGGCTGCTTCGGCGCCGCGGACCTCACCGACCACGATCCGGTCCGGTCGCAGACGCAGGGCGACCCGCACGAGGTCGCGGAAGTCCGCCCGCCCCACCCCAGCCGCCCCACCCGGGCGGGCCTCCAGGCGGACGACGCCCCGACCGGGGAGGCGCAGCTCGGCGACGTCCTCGACGGTGATGATCCGTTCGTGGTCGGGCAGCTCGGATGCGAGCGACGCCAACAGGGTCGTCTTGCCCGATCCCGTCGCTCCGAAGACCACCAGGTTCCGCCGACCGACCAGACGTTCCCGAAGGAGTGCTGCGACATCGGGTCGGGCGAGGGAGTCGAGCGGGATCGGGTCGCGCCGGTGGCGTCGGACGGCCAGCACCGGTCCGTCGACCGCGAGCGGGGGGAGCACCGCGGTCACACGGGTGCCATCGGCCAGTCGGGCGTCGACGACTGGGTGGGCCCGATCGGCGTGCAGGCCGAGCGGTCCGACCAGTCGCTCGATCGCCCGGTCCACCGCGGCCCGGTCGAGCACGATCCCGGTCGTCTGGAGCTGACCGGCACGCTCCACCCACACCTCGCCCGGACCGTTGACCAGCACGTCGGTCACCGTCGGGTCTCCCAACAGCCGTTCGACCGCGCCGAGGCCGACCAGGTCGACCGCCAGGGCGCGGGCCGTCTCGGCCACCGCCGCGTCACCCATCAGCGGACGTTCCTCCCGGACGATGCGGGCCAGCCGTCCGACGGCGTCGTCGCCCCGGTCGCCGTCCGGCTCGGAGCGGAACCGTCGACCGACGACCGCGACGAGCTCGGGATCGGTGCGGGCCATGGTGGTCACGGGCGGGACTCCCCGATCTCGGCCAGCGGGGCGAGGTCGCGGGCGAGACCCCGCGGCGGGCGTGACGAGAGCAGACCGGCGTCGACGGCCCGGGCCACCGTCGGGTCCCAGTCCAGCTCGTGCACGGGGATCCCGAGGGCCCGGGACACATCGGTGCCGTCGAGAGCCCGGCCCGGCTCGACCACCAGGACGGCGCTGTCCGCTGTCGCCTGTGAGCGCACCGCGCGCCGCAGTGCCAGGTAGCAGGCCCGGACGACGAGGACCGAGGTCCCCTCCTCGCACAGCGCCGAGCGCAGAGCCGAACCCGGCGACCGTACGCCCGCGTCGACGACCACGGTCCGTCGGTCCGAGCGCAGCACCTCCACGAGGTCACTGACCCGCTCCGCCCCGATCGCTCCGTTCAGGTCTCCGGGCAGCAGCCGCAGGCCGTCGGCGACCTCGATCTCCAGTCGTCCGAGCGCCGCGGCGTCACCGTCGGGGGAGCCCAACCAGTCACCGACGCCGGGGCCGGTCGGTTCCGGAATCCCGAGCAGGGCGGGCTGGTCGCCCGCCAGGTCGACCAGCAGGACCTCGCGACCCCGCTGGGTGAGGAGGGTGGCCAGGCCGGCGGAGACCACGGAGGTCCCCGACCCTCCCTTGACCGACCACAGGGTGAACAGCACGCGCGCGACCTCCCGACATGCCCGCCGTGGGCGGGCCGTGAGGGGGAAGCGGCTCCGGAGGAGACCGACACCGGTTCCGGGCCGACCGATGCGGTCGGCGGTGAGGTGTCGTCAGGACCCTACGACGGATCAGGGTCGTCGACCACCGGGGACCGCGACCCGGTCGCGGTCCCCGGTGGTCCTGACGGCGCTCAGATCAGACCAGGAGCAGGTCCCGAGCCCCGGACTCGTTGGAGGGGTGGCGGAGCTTCGACATGGCCCGGACCTCGATCTGACGGATCCGCTCGCGGGTCAGCTCGAACTGCGCGCCGACCTCCTCGAGGGTCCGGGGTTCACCCCGGTCCAGCCCGTAGCGCAGTCGCAGCACCTCGCGCTCGCGCTCCTCGAGCCCGGAGAGCAGGTCGTCGACCGCGGTGGGGACCATCGCGTGCAGCGCCGCGCCCTCGGCCGTCGGAGCATCATCCGCGACCAGGTCGGCCAGGACCGCGTCCGCGTCCTCCCGGAGCGGTTCGTCCAGCGAGAGGGGCTCGACGGCGTACAGAAGGGTCTCGGTGACCTTGTCCTCGGGCAGATCGACCTCGCGTGCCAGCTCGGCGGTGGTCGGCATCCGACCCAGCTCGATCTCGAGCCGCGAACGCGTCCGCTGGACCCGAGTCATCGTGTCGCCCGCGTGGACGGGGATGCGGATGGTGCGTCCCGTGTTGGCGATGCCGCGGGTGATCGCCTGGCGGATCCACCAGGTGGCGTAGGTCGAGAACTTGAAGCCCTTGCGCCAGTCGAACTTCTCCACCGCGTGCATCAGCCCGAGGTTGCCCTCCTGGATGAGGTCGAGAAGGGGCACCCCTGAGCTCTGGTAGCGCTTGGCGATCGAGACGACCAGGCGCAGGTTGGCCTGCACGAACTGCTCGGCCGCGGCCTCCCCGGCCCCCACCCGACGTTGCATCTGGCGACGTCGGGTCGCGGGGATGGCGGCGCCGGATCCGAGCTCGCGGGCCGCCGCCGCACCGTCCTCCATGACGCGGGCCAGACGAGCTTCGTCGTCCTTGGTCAGCAGGTCGTGGCGACCGATCTCGGCCAGGTACCGGCGCACCAGGTCCTCGTCGTCACGCTCCCGTCGCTGGTCGGTCACCGGCACCTCGCCTTCCCTCGGATCGCGACGGTCGACTCGACCGCCGGGTCCCCGGGACGTGGTCGCTCCCCGCGGACCTCACGTCATCGGCACGGCAGGGTCGAAAACCTGAGCGCGATCCGACACGCACCGGCACCCGCCCTCATCCGCCCGGTGGACCCGGGGCGGTTCAGGTGGTGAACCCGCAGGTGGCCTCGAGCAGGTCGAGCATCTCGACGGGCGCCCTCTCCGATCCGACCCGGGTACGGACGTCCGCCGCATCGGCTCGGAGTCGATCCAACTGGGCCGGGAGTCGGTCGAGCAGCGGGGCGTCGGCCACCGGGGTGCACCGCGACAGGTGGGCGTCGTACACGTCGGCCAGGGCTGCCGCTACGACCACCCACGCGGCAAGGCGGTCGCCCTGGCTCAGCGCTCCCAACTGCTCGAGCACGGCGTCGGTGCCGGCGCCGGGTGAACGCACCAGCGTGTCCCGCGGCAGCTCCCGCAGCCTCGGCAGGCGGTCCACGAGGAGCGCGGAACGTGCCGCGTGACCCATGGCGAACCGGTCGAGCATGACGACGACGTCCGCGCCGTCCGCTTCGGGCGCCCACCCGCCGACGATCCGGTGCAACCGGGCTTCGGTCCACGCCCAGGACCCGAGCCGGCCGGCGGAGCTGAGCAGGTCGAGCGGACCCGAGTCGTCCCGGAACTCTCCCGCGACGGTCGAGGCCGGTGGGTACCCGTCGACGATGTCTGGCGTCACCACGTCAGGCCGTCCCGGAGTCGCGGGTGGTGCCGTTGGTGATCGGCAGCCGGCGGTCGCGCCCGAAGGCCTTCTGGGAGATCCGGATGCCCGGCGGCGACTGACGTCGCTTGTACTCGGCGAGGTCGACCAGGCGGGTGATGCGACGCACCATCGCGTCATCGTGGCCGGCGGCCACCAGGTCCTCCAGGGTCTGGTCGCCGTCGACGTAGGCCTCGATCAGCGGGTCGAGCACCTCGTAGGGGGGCAGGCTCTGGTCGTCACGCTGCTCGGGGCGCAACTCGGCCGACGGCGCCTTGGTCAGGATCGATTCGGGGATCAGCGCGGCGCCCTCACGCTCGTTGCGCCACCGGCACAGCTCGTAGACGAGCAGCTTGGGGATGTCCTTGATGACGGCGAGGCCGCCGGCGGAGTCGCCGTACAGGGTCGAGTAACCGACGGCTGTCTCGCTCTTGTTGCCGGTGGTGAGGACGAGCCACCCGAACTTGTTGGACAAGGCCATCAGCAGCACGCCGCGGACCCGGCTCTGGAGGTTCTCCTCGGTGAGGTCGGGCGGTCGCTCGCCGAAGCTGGGGGCCAGCAGCTCCAGGAAGGCGGCATGAGCAGCCTCGATCGGGATCGTCCGGGCGTCGACACCCAGGTTGGACGCCAGGTGGTGGGCGTCCGCGAGCGAGTGGTCGCTCGAGTACCGCGACGGCATGAGCACGGCGTGGACCCGTTCGGCGCCGACGGCGTCGGCCGCGATCGCGCAGACCAGCGCCGAGTCGACCCCGCCGGACAGCCCGAGGGTGACGTCGGTGAACCCGTTCTTGGTCACGTAGTCCCGGGTGCCGAGCACCAGGGCGTCCCAGATCTCCTCGGGTCCGGCCGGCGACGGCTCCACCAGGGCGTCGACCGGGGTGCGGGAGTCGCGCCCGGGGGCGGGTTCGCTGACCGCGAGGACCGGGCCGACCCCGGAGGGCCCGTCCCCCGCGACATCGGCGCTGACACCGACGGTCACATCGACGTCGACCACGAGCACCTGCTCGTCGAAGCGACGGGCCCGGGCCTGGACCTCGCCGCGGTCGACGACGAACGATCCGCCGTCGAAGACCAGCTCGTCCTGGCCCCCGACCAGGTTGACCGCCACGATCGGCACCGCGCACTCGGCCTGGCGGTCGAGCAACGTCGACTCGCGCAACTCCTGCTTGCCGACATGGAACGGCGACGCGTTGATGTTGAGCACGACGTGGGCACCCTGGCGGGTCGCGTCGGGCGCCGGTCCGGCCGGCACCCACAGGTCCTCGCAGACGGTCACCGCGGCGAGCACCCCGGCGATCCGGAACAGTGGCTGACCGGCGCTCCCCGGATCGAAGTAGCGCTTCTCGTCGAACACGCCGTAGTTGGGCAGGGCCTGCTTGCGGTAGCTGCCGAGCACCCTCCCGTCGTGCAGGACCGCGGCGGCGTTCCAGGGGCCGTCGGTGGAGTCGTGGGGATCTGCTCCCGGCGTGCGGTGACCCTCGACCCAGCCGACGACCGCCGCGCAGTGCCCGGTGACCTGCGCGGCCAAGGAGTCGAGAGCGGCGGCGTTGTCGGCCACGAACCCGGGTCGCAGCAGCAGGTCCTCGGGCGGGTAGCCGCACGTGGCCAGCTCGGGGAACAGGGCGACGTCGCAACCCGCGGCCTCGGCGGTCCGGTACGCGTCGGCCATGGCGGCCACGTTGGAGCGCAGAGCGCCGACGGTCAGGTCCAGCTGGCACAACGCCACCCGCAGCACGACGGCCGGTCCGGGCGGGGTGGAGGGTTCTGGCGTCACGAGCGGATGGTACCCAGCGCTGCGGACGCGCCGAGGGCCCGGCCTGGGCCGGGCCCTCGGTCGCGGATCGGAGCGTCCGGGTCAGGCCGACGCGGCCCCGCAGACCGTGTTGGTCATCAGGCGGGTCACGACGTACGGGTCGATGTTGGCGTTCGGTCGGCGGTCCTCGATGTAGCCCTTCTGGTCGCGGGCGACCTGCCACGGGATGCGGATCGACGCGCCACGGTCACCGACGCCGTAGCGGAACTGGCTGAAGTGCGCCGTCTCGTGCTGGCCGGTCAGGCGATCCTCGTAGCCGTGGCCGTAGCCGGCCAGGTGCTCCTCGACCTTGCCGTCGGCGCCGAGCGCCTCGCAGGCCGCGATGATGGCGTCGTAGCCCTCGCGCATCTGACGGGTCGAGAAGTTGGTGTGGCAGCCGGCGCCGTTCCAGTCGCCCTTGATCGGCTTGGCCGAGATGGACGCGTTCACGCCGAAGTCCTCGGAGATGCGGTAGAGCAGGTAGCGGGCCATCCAGATCTGGTCGGCCACCTCGACGGTTCCGCACGGGCCGATCTGGAACTCCCACTGGCCGAGCATGACCTCGGCGTTGGTGCCCGAGATGCTGAGCCCCGCCGCCATGCAGGCGCTGGTGTGGGCCTCGACGATGTCACGACCGGCGATCTCGACCGCGCCGACGCCGCAGTAGTACGGGCCCTGCGGAGCGGGGTAGTAGTAGCCCTCCTGGGGCCAGCCGAGCGGTCGGCCGTCCTTGAAGAACGTGTACTCCTGCTCGAGGCCGAACAACGCCTCGAAGTCGGCGAACTTGTCGGCGATCTCGACGCACGCGGCACGGTTGTTGGTGGAGTGCGGCTCGAGGCTCTCGGGTAGGAGCACCTCGCAGAGCACCAGCACGTCGTTGCCACCCCGAGTGGGGTCCGGCACGGTGTACACCGGGTTGAGCATGCAGTCGGAGTTCGAGCCCTCGGCCTGGTTGGTGGAGGAGCCGTCGAAGTTCCACAGCCCGGGCTCGTCGCCGTCGGGGACGACCTTGGTCTTGGAGCGCATGAGGGGGGTCGGCTCCGTGCCGTCGATCCAGATGTACTCAGCGCGATACGCCACGTTCGCTTCCTTCTGTCGTCGGATCCGGCGCTGGCCGGTCGGGGCCCACCGGGCCCGGTGACCGCCATGTTGCCCCACGCCGTTTTCGCTCCCGTTGCCCGATTGTGAACGGCGTGTGAACTGGGTCCCGTGTGCTGGGAACCCCGGCCCGTCGGCTGGTACCACAGCTGCGGACGGTCCGTCGGCGGTCCCGTGCTCGTCGGCCGACCGGATCCGGATCGGCTTGGGTGCCCGCCGGCGCCCGGTGACACGATGGAGCGGTCATGGACCACCAACAGGACTACGTGCTGCGCACCGTGGAGGAGCGCCGGGCCCGCCTGGTGCGACTCTGGTTCACCGACGTGCTCGGCCAACTCAAGTCGGTGGCGATCTCGCCGGTCGAGCTCGAGGCCGCGTTCGAGGAGGGCGTGCAGTTCGACGGGTCGGCCATCGACGGCTTCAGCCGCGTGCAGGAGAGCGACGTCCTGGCCTTCCCCGACCCGAACTCGTTCCAGCTGATGCCGGCACGGGACGGCGAGGAGGTGACCGCCCGCATCTTCTGCGACATCACCCGGTTGGACGGCGCGCCGTTCGAGGGCGATCCCCGCCAGGTCCTCAAGCGAAACCTCGCGGCGGCGTCCGAAGCCGGGTTCCAGTTCATGTGCGCCCCCGAGGTCGAGTTCTTCTACCTGGCCAGCGACGACCCACGGGACCCACAGCCGCTCGACTCGGCCAGCTACTTCGACCTCACCACCTACGACGAGACCTCCGACATCCGCCGGCGGACCATCCAGCGCCTGGAGGGCTCGGGGATCCCGGTCGAGTACTCGTTCCACGAGGACGCCCCCTCCCAGCACGAGATCGACCTGCGCTACGCGGATGCGCTGACGATGGCCGACGACGTCATGGCGCTGCGGATGATCGTGCGGGAGGTGGCGATGGCGTCCGGGGTGCACGCCACCTTCATGCCCAAGCCGTTCGAGGGCGAGCAGGGATCCGGGATGCACACGCACCTGTCGTTGTGGAGCGGCGACGACAACGCCTTCCACGACCCCGACGACGCGGTCGGACTCAGCGCCACGGCTCGGAGCTTCATCGCCGGGCTGCTCGTCCACGCCGGCGAGCTCACCGCGGTGACCAACCAGCTGGTCAACTCCTACAAGCGGCTGGTGTCCGGGTTCGAGGCGCCGGTGCACATCTCGTGGGCCCGCAACAACCGCTCGGCCCTGGTGCGGGTCCCCGTTCCCAAGAAGGGCAAGGAGGACCAGGGCACCCGGCTGGAGTACCGGGCGCTCGACCCGGCCTGCAACCCGTACCTGGCGTTCTCGGTCCTGCTAGCCGCCGGCCTGGCCGGCATTCGCCACGGCTACGAGCTGCCCGGGGAGACGACGGTGAACCTCTTCGAGTCCGGCGCCGATGCCCCCGCCGACCTCGGACGGCGCCTCCCGGCCAATCTGGCGGAGGCTCTCGACGCCATGGAGCGCTCCGAGTTGGTCCGCGAGGCGCTCGGCGAGCACATCTTCGAATGGTTCCTGCGCAACAAGCGCGCCGAGTGGGGCGCGTATCGCACCCACGTGTCCAGCTTCGAGCTCAACCGCTACCTGAGGACCTGGTAGGGCAACGTGCAGCCGCTGCTCGTCTGGCCCGACCCCGCCCCGCCGGACGTGGCCCGGGTCCTCGACCTGGCCGGACTGCCGTGGCGCGCCGTCGCCGACGAGGCCGCGGCACGCGACGGCGTGTGGTCCGGCGCGGTCGTGGCCGCCGACGAGGACCCCGAGCGCGGCTTCGCCATGGCGCGCACGCTGCGTCGTGGCGACCTGGCCGTCGCCCCGCTCCTGCTGGTGGTCCGCGGCACGCAGCTGGCCGACCTCGACGGGCGCCACGACACCTTCGACGACTTCTGCCTGGCCCCGGCCCATCCGACCGAGCTCGAGGCCCGGGTCCGCCACCTCCTGGCGGCCGAGCCGGGCCTGGCGCTCGAGCCGGACGTGGTCCAGTACGAGGCGCTGGTGCTCAACCTGGAGACCTACCAGGCGGCGATCGCCGGGACGCCGTTGGATCTCACCTACATGGAGTACGAGCTGCTCAAGTTCCTGGCGTCGAACCCGGGCCGGGTGTTCACCCGCGAGATCCTGCTGTCACGGGTGTGGGGCTACGAGTACTACGGCGGCGCCCGCACGGTCGACGTCCACATCCGACGGTTGCGGGCCAAGCTGGGCGAGGAGCACGCCGGGCTGATCCAGACCGTGCGGTCGGTCGGCTACAAGTTCGGCGAGTCGCGCTGGGGGACCTGAGCGGTCCTCGGCCGCGGCTGCCGGGACCGGCCTGGCGGCGCCGTTCACGGGCCTCGCCGGTCAGACGTTGAGGTCGATGAGCTCGCTGCCCTCGTTGAGGTACTCGCCCTCCTTGGCCAGCGACTGGCCGAGGATCACCGAGATCACGCCTCCGGTGATGATGAAGGCGATGGGCAGCGCGACCACCAGGACCACGATGATGAGCAGCGGACCGATCATGGCGGTCAGTCTGCCCCAGTGAAGACCCAGGCCTCCACCTCCACCCGGGCGCCGAGCGGCAGGCCGGCCACCGCCACGCAGGTGCGCGCCGGACGGGGCTCGGTGAAGTACCCGGTGTAGATCTCGTTCATCTCGGCGTAGTCGTCCATGTCGGCCAAGAACACGGTCGCCTTGGTGACCTGGTCGGCCCGGGCACCGTTCGCGGCGAGCAGTTCGTCGAGGTTGGCGAGTGCCTGGCGCAGCTGGCCGGCGAAGTCGTCGGCCAGCCCGTCGGGACCCAGGCCGATCTGGCCCGACAGCACCAGCCAGTCGCCGGCGCGCCGGGCGGGCACGTAGGGAGCGGTCATGGCTCCTGTCTACCCGATCGCGCCCCCGCCGAACTTGAAGCCCCCGGTCACCCACACGACCCCGCAGCTACAAGTTCGAGGCAGCAACCCGAACTTGAAGCCCCCGGTCACCCTCACGACCCAACAGCTACAAGTTCGATGGGAGGCCGGCGGGCCAGTCGGGCGGGGTGCCGAGGGATCTCCACGTCGCGGCGGCCACGGCGGCGAACACCGCGTCGGAGACCCGGACAGGTGGTCCCTCCGAGTCGACGAGCTCGACGGTGATCGCCGGGGTGTCGGCCGCCTTGAGGACCCCGAGGGAGCGGACGGTCAGGTCCAGCACCGAACCCTCCGCGTCGACGGCGACGCCCTCTGACGTCACCCAGCCGAACGCCATGTGGGCCGCTCCGATGCAATAGGAGCGCAGCACGACCGGGTCGAGGATCTCGCCTCCGGCGGCGCGCACGCGGATGCCATCGGCACCGGTCGACGCCTCGGCCACCGCGCCCTCCGAGGTGCGGACCACCACCCGCTCGCCACCGGCCTGGTCGCCGACGCGTCCGGACTCCACCGAGACCACCTCGCTCGGAGCACCGACGCCGGCGACGAGGACGACCGCCTCGGCCCACCCCGCTCCGCGCAGCGTCACCGACGTGGGGGGTCCGGCGACGTCGAGCTCGACCACCTCGAGTCCGGGAGCCGCGGCACGGATCCGCTCCGCGATCCCCTCGGTGCGCACGACGTGGATCACGCCGGTGCCGTCGGAGCGGATCCCTGCGGCCACCGGCGGGCGCTTGGGCGCCGAACGACTGCAGTCCTCACGCGACCACTGGGCCAGCACCGCTCGACCGTGCTGGTCGGCCAGTCGGCGCGCCACGGCCGGGAGCGGGCTGTGGCGCTTGGCCCCGAACGCCCCGCCGTTGGCCGCGGCGGGTGACGGGTCACCGCCCGGAACGCACCACGACGAGTCGGTCTCGACGTAGGCGGCGTCGACCCACCCGGTGCGCAACGTGAGGTCCCAGTCCCCGTCCGGCACCTCGAGCGGGGGCACCGGATCGACGGTGGTGCGCCGACCCTGGACCTTGCCGGCCGCCCGACGCGCCTCGACCAGGGACTCCCCCACCACCCAGTCGTCATCGGAACCCGGCACCGGCACCGCGATCAGGGCATCGGCGGGCGCGGTGTCGGCCGAGAAGCCGACCGCCCCGAGGACCACCCGCTCACCCACCTGCTGGGGGGCACCCAGCTCGAGGGTCGCCCGCCGCGCCGCGGCGTCGAGATCCCGGGGACCGACCTCGACCGGCGTCGATCCGGAGAGCACCGCGTCGGCCGCCTCGACGATCGTCTGCCATCCGGTGCAGCGGCACAGGTGCGCGGCAAGGGCTCGGTCGACCGCTCCGGGGCGCACGTCGCCGCCCTTGGCCCGCACGGCGTCGAGGCGGACGACGATGCCGGGAGTGCAGAAACCGCACTGACTGGCACCGTGCTCCACGAAGGCGTCGACCCATCGCGACCGAGCGTCGGGCTCCAGGCCGTCGAGGGTGACGACCGACCGCCCGGCCACCCGCCGCAACGGGGTCACACACGCCACCCGCGGGGTGCCGTCGACCAGCACGGTGCAGCACCCGCACTGGCCCTGGGGGGAGCAGCCGTCCTTGACCGAGTGGACCCCGAGCGGGCCGCGCAGCGCGTCGAGCAGGGAGATCCCGTCGTCGACGACCTCGACGTCACGGCCGTCGACGGTGAGCCCGACGGTGCGGGTCGGGACCTCGGCGGACGGCTCGTCGGACGGCGGGGGCGCGTTCATGGTCGGCTCCTGGGGTTCGGGCCCGGGCGTCGGAGACCTGCCGGGGAGACGTTCCCGGTCGATGTCACCCGGACGGATCGAGACGGTACCGTGCGCCGTCGTGGCGTCCCACCCTCACCCCTGTCGCCCCGGCGCCGGAATCGACGCTCCCACCGCGGGCCCGAGTCGGCGTTCCGTCCTGCGGGGCGGGGTCGGCCTGGGCGCAGCCACCCTGGGCGGGATCCTCCTCGGGTCCTGCAGCTCCGAGGCCGACACCCGCAGCGCCGACAACCTCTCCAGCCACGCGCTCCTGGCCGCCTTCCCCCAGACCCTGCCGCACATCCCCGCCGGTGTTCCGTTCCGGTTGCCGTACCTGATCTCCGACGACGACGGCGTGCCGCTCACCACCATCGACGGTGCCGTCACCTTCACCGTGTCCCGCGACGGCCACGAGCTCGGCACGGTCCGGGTCGAGCCCCACAGCGATGGCGTCCCCCGTGCGTACCTGCCGGTCGCGTTCACCTTCCCTGACCCCGGGCGCTACGACCTGACCGCCACCTACGACGGCGCCCCGATGTCGTCGACGGTGGAGGTGGTCGAGCCCGCGCGGGTCGGTCCGCCCGTCGTGGGTCAGAAGCTGCCCCCGGTCGACTCGCCCACCACGGAGCGGACCCTCGAGGTGGACCCGCTGTGCAGCCGTCTGAAGGGGCCCTGCCCGCTGCACTCGGTGAACCTCCGCGACGCGGTGGGCCTCGGGAAGCCGATCGTGGTCGTCATCGCCACGCCGGCGTACTGCTCGAGCGACGTGTGCGCCCCGCTGCTGGAACTGGTGCTGGAGCAGACCGCGGGGCGCGACGACCTCATCGTCACGCACCAGGAGGTCTACAAGAACCCCAAGGGTCAGAGGGACCTGAGCGATGCACAGCTCGCGCCGGTGCCCGACGCCTACCGCCTCCGCTTCGAGCCGGTCCTCTACTTGACGGACCGGACCGGCCTCATCGTCGCCCGCGCCGACATCACGGTGGACCGGGGGGAGTTGAGCGAGCTGCTCGCCCTGGCGGTGTGACCCGCCGACCAGCCCGATCGGGCCGCGGGCGGCGACGCCCCGGCCGCATCGCTCAGCTGAAGGACTGACCGCAGCCGCAGGAGCTCTGCGCGCTGGGGTTCGTGATGGCGAAGCCCGCCTCCAGGCCGTCCTTGTAGTCCAGGGTGGCCCCCTGGAGGAGCTGGGCGCTGGTCGGGTCGACCACGACGTCGACGTCGCCGTAGGTGTTGCGGATGTCGTCGGCGGCGACGTCGGTGTCGAAGTACATCTCGTAGGAGTAGCCGGAGCACCCGCCGGGGCGGACCTCGACCCGCAGGGCCAGGCCTTCCTCGCCCTCGGCGTCGATGAGCTGCTTCACCTTGGTGGCGGCGTTGTCGGTGAGGGTGATCACAATTCCTCCGCAGTGTCTCCACGCCGAACGTGGGAGATCAGGGACGCTCACTCTACCGCCGGCACGCCGACCGCCCCCAGGCACGGTCGCTCACCGCTCGGGCACCAGGGTCGCCCGACACGGCTCGCGGTGCGACAGGTCGTGGAAGTCCACCACGCTCGCCCCGCCGATCTCACCGGCGAATCCCTCCATCAGACCGCGGTGCAGGGCGCACACCAGCTCGGGGTTGGACTCGGCCAGCTCGCCGAACGGGCAGTGCCCGAACGCCACCGTGGTGGCATCGGCCTCGGTGACCGCGGCGGGGTCGAAGCCGAGCTCGGCCAGCATCGACAGCGAGGCATCCACGCACGGCCGCCGGGTCGGATCGAGTGCGTCGCCCAGCACCTCGTGGTGGGCCAGCCGTCGCCCCTGCTCGCGCCCCGCAGCGAGCACCGGTTCGCCGCCGAGTCCGGCGTCGACGGCCAGCTCGAGCAGCATCCGAGCCAGCATCAGGAACATCGGCGGTTCGAGGCCGAGCGAGGGCGCGTCGGAGGTGAGCGAGTACAGGTGCTGGGGTCGGCCGACGGCGCCGCGGCTGTCGGGCCGGGCGTCGACCAGACCGACCTCGCGCATGCGCTCCAGGTGGGGGCGAACAGTGTTGGGGTGCAGCCCCAGCGTGTCGGCGATCTCGGCGGTGGCGAGCGGGCGCGGCGAGCGGGCCAGCTCCAGGTAGATCGCGTAGCGGGTGTTGTCCCCCAGCGTCTTGAGCAGGTCGAGCCGGCGCTCGGAGGTGGCCACGGGCCCAGGCTAACCGGTTGACCGAGATAACACGGCGCAGACCAGTAAAATGGGTTCCGTGACCGACCAGACGCCGCCCGCCTCGACCGACGTCCTCTCCGCGCCCACCGCCGGTCGCGTCTCCGAGGAGGCCGTGTGGGAGGTGCTCCGGGGCGTGATCGACCCGGAGCTCGGCTCCGACATCGTCGAGCTGGGGATGGCCAAGGGCGTGCGCATCGAACCGGACGGCACCGTGCACGTGACGATCGCGCTGACCACCAGCGGGTGTCCGCTGCGGGCCGAGATCCAGCGCAACGTGCGGACCCGCGTCGGCGCCCTGGCGGGTGTCACGCACGTGAAGCTCGACTGGACCGAGCTGGACCAGGCCGGCAAGGCCGCGGCCATGGAGCGGGCCCGGCGCAACATCGCGGAGCGCGCCGAGCAGACCGCTGTCCCGTCGTCGACGAAGGTGGTCATGGTCGCCTCGGGCAAGGGCGGGGTCGGCAAGTCGTCGGTGACGGTCAACCTGGGCGCCGCGCTCGCCGCCATGGGCTTCACCGTCGGCATCATGGACGCCGACATCTGGGGCTACTCGGTTCCCCGCATGGTCGGCCTCGATGGACGCATGCACGCCGAGGAGCAGCCGCCGGAGCCCGACGGCGCGGCGGCCGGCGACAAGCGGGCCCGCATCATCCCCAACGAGATCCCGGTCGGGGACGGCCGGCTGAAGGTCGTCTCGATGGGGTTCCTGGTCGAGGACGAGGGCAGCGCCCTGATGTGGCGGGGCCTCGTGCTCAACCGGGCGGTTCAGCACTTCCTCGAGGACGTCGACTGGGAGGGCGTCGACTACCTCCTGATCGACATGCCGCCCGGCACCGGCGACGTGCAGATGGGACTGGCCAAGCTGCTGCCCCGCGCCGAGATGCTGATCGTGACCACCCCGTCGCTGACCGCCCAGAAGGTTGCCATCCGCGTCGTCGACATGGGCCGCAAGAACTTCCTGCACATCGCGGGGGTGGTCGAGAACATGTCGGCCTACGTGGACGACACCGGACGCGAGCACCGCCTGTTCGGGACCGGCGGAGGCGACCGTCTGGCCGAGGACGCCGGGGTGCCGCTCCTGGCCAGGATCCCGATCGAGGAGGCGGTGGCCGACGGCGGCGACCACGGTCGGCCGGTCGCACTGGCCGACGGGCCGGCGGCCGACGCGTTCCGGGCCCTGGCCCGTCGAATCGTCGAGGACGTGATCCAGCCCACGGACATGTCGGGGTGCAGCAGCCGGATGCTGGACGCGGTGCAGGCCGCGCTCGACGAGGCCGACTCAGGACCCGTGGCCACACCGGCCCCGAACTGACGGGACGAGCAGGACAGATCTGCTACAGCAGGGCGGATGAAGATCCGGGTCGGATTCGGACTGGGAGTGCGCACCCGCTTCGTCGACCGGTCGTTCCTCGACCTCGTCGACGACCTGGAGCGGCTTCGCTTCGACAGCTTGTGGCTCTCCGAGCGCGTGACCGCCGAGTGCCCCGACCCGGTGGTGGCGCTCGCAGTCGCAGCCGGTCGCACGACCCGCCTCAAGCTCGGCATGTCGGTCATGGTCCTGCCCGGTCGCAACCCGGTGCTCGTGGCCAAGGAGCTCGCCACGCTGGACCGCCTCTCGGGCGGCCGGCTGCTCCCCGCGTTCGGCCTCGGGGCCGTGAGCCGGGCCGAGCAGCAGGCGTTCGGCGTCGAGCGGGGAGACCGGGCGGCGCGATTCGACGAGGCCCTCGGCCTGGTGCGCCGGCTATGGACCGAGGACCGCGTCGACCACGAGGGCCGGTTCTTCCGTCTGGAAGGGGCCAAGGTCCGGCCGTTCCCCCACCAGTCCCCTCCCGACGTGTGGCTCGGAGGCGCCGCGCCTGCCGAGCTGCGCCGCGTCGGACGGCTGGGAGACGGCTGGCTGCCCAGCTTTATCACCCCCGAAGCCGCGGCCGCCGGGCGGGCCGTGGTCGAGGACACCGCCGCCGAGCACGGCCGCTCCATCGACCCCGAGCACTACGGCGTGCTGCTCCCGTACTCGTTCGACCCGGTGCCCGATGAGGTGTTCGAGCTGCTGCCGGCCCGCGACCCCGACACCGACCGTCGACGCCTGGTGGCGGTGGGCGCCGAGCAGCTCGCCGACCGCATCGGCGAGTTCGTCGACGTCGGCTTCTCCAAGTTCGTCGCCGTCCCCCTCGGCGACCCCGTCGACGCGACCGATCATCTGGAGCGCCTCGCCCGGGTCGTGCTCCCACTCCAGACCTGAACGCCCACCTCCACCGGTCGCCGCCCCGGTCGCGGGGCGATCAGTCGTGGTCGGGGCTCAGCGGGCGGGCCGTCCAGGCGTCGTAGACGCCACCGACGTCTTCGGGATCGCCGGGCAGGACGATGCGCATGCCGTCGTCGCCGTCGCTGATCGTCGGCAGGATGCCCTCGACCCGCGACTGCGCCCGGGCGTGGTCGAGCACCGCGTCGGCCCGATCGAACCTCGACAGGGCGACGAGCGTGCGCACCGTCGGGAAGATCATGGTGATGTCGCCGGCGTCGTGACGGCGGAGAGCCTCGGCCGGGGTCAACCACTGGGTGCCGATCAGCTCTCGGGAGTCCTCGACGACCTCCTGTCCCTCCGGGGCGGCGCACACGAAGAACCGGGTGTCGTAGCGGCGGTGCGCCCCCAGGGGGGTGATCCACCTCGAGAAGTAGTGCAGCTGGCCGACGTCGAGGTTCAGGTCCTCCTGGACCGCGACCTCGGCGATCGTCCGACGTTCGTTGTCGACGTCGTCGCGGTGGCCCGCGAATCGTTCGGCGGCTCCGGGGCCGGACAGGTCCAACCGGCGACCGTCGGCGTGACGGGCCAGCAGCACCCCGGCCTCCTCGAAGGACTCCCGGATGGCCGCCACCCAGAACGCCAGGCCCCCCACCGCCAGACCGAGACGACGCGACGCCTCGACGTCGTCGAGGTCGGGGCAGCGCTGCGCTACCGCCACGTCGGCGTCGGCCGGGTCGACCGCGCCACCGGGGAACACGTAGGCCCCGCCGACGAAGTCGGAGTTGAGGTTGCGCTGCATCAGGCAGACCTCGGGTCCGTCCGAGCCGTCCCGCAGGAGCATGACCGTGGCCGCGTCGCGCACCGGGACCTGCTCCGGAGCGGGGCTGTCCATGGGCACCGGGCTCACGTCGGAGGTCCGATCTCCCGGGGGGCGTCGACGTCGACCTCGACCACCTCGGCGTACGCCGTCGACGGGCGCCGCTCGTGCGAGTCGGCGTCGACCACCGGGCCCTGACCGAAGGGGGCGTCGATGCGGAACGACCCGAAGCCGGTGCCGCCGGCCCCTCCCACCCCACCGAACGAGGTCAGGATCACCGCGGAGCGAGCGGCGCGACGCTCGACCCAGCGGTTCACGACCGGGCGCAGCAGTGCCCGGGTAGGGGGGAACAGCAGCAGCAGTCCCGGCACCGCGGTCAGGAAGCCCGGGACGATGAGCAGGACCCCGCCGACGAGGACCATCAGGCCGTCGAGCAGGGTGTCGGTGGGTGCTCGACCCGCCGCCAGCTCGGTGTTCGCCCGTCGCCAGGTCTGGAGCCCCTCCGCACGGATCAGCACCACTCCGAGCACGCTGAGGCCGACCAGCAGCAGCAGCGTGGGCAGGAGACCGATCGCCTGGGCGACGAGGATCGCGGCCCCGATCTCGAGGATGGGCAACAGCAGCAGGACGACCAGGACCATCACCGCTCCACCCTACGGTCGGCGGTCGGAGCGGCCCACCGCGACCGCACGGTTGCGCAGAGGACGCTCAGCCACACCGTCCGGTCGGTCAGCCGGCCGCCTCGATCAGGACACGGCGCTCCGTCTCGTTGAGCCCGCCCCAGATGCCGTGGGGTTCGCGGATGGCCACCGCGTACTCCAGGCACTCCTGGCACGCCGGACAGTCGGCGCAGATCGCCTTGGCGCGGCGTTCGCGCTCCAGGCGATCGGCCTTGCGCTCGAACTGCGGCGGCGGGAAGAACACCGCCGCCTGCGGACCCCGGCAGGCCGCCTTGACCTGCCACATGTCGTGGACCTGTTGTGCACTCACCGGTCGGACCCCCCCTTTCGGTGTGCGGCGCACCCTACGCACGGCCGTCCGGCGGGCTCAAGGATCAATTTGTGCGCGATCCGCTCACCATCGCGAACATCAGGGCGACGGCGAGCTCGGGCGGCACCGACCGGTGGATGGTCGTCGGTGCCCGAGAACCGTCAGGTCGCGATTCAGTCCGACGGATCGGGCGCGTCGGTGAGACCGGTGTCGTCGGCCTCGACCTCCAGCACCACGCCGTCGACGGCGACCACCCGGACCGCGTCGCCGGAGGGCACCGGCGCGTCGGTGTCAGCCCGGGCCCGCCACAGCGCGCCGGCCACCTCCACGTTCCCCTCGGGGTCGATGGGGGTGGCGGCTCGGCCCGACTCCCCCACCAGCCAGTCGCGGTCGATGGTCGGGGTCGAGAACCGGGTGCGGACCATGGCCGGCATGCCGGTGATCATCGTGGCGGCGATCCCGCCGATCCCGGCGATGAGCGCGATCCACGTGGGGCGGAATTCGGTCATCAGGAACACCGACGACACGGTGAAGCCGACGAGGCCGATAGCGGTCCACAACCGCGGGATCCCGGTCTGCACGTCGATGCCGAACGCGATGAAGCTCGCGACGAACAGGACCAGGGCCCATTGCGCGTGGGGCAGCTCCGCGAGCCCGTAGCCCCCGAGCACGGTGAACAGGGCGCCGACCACTCCGGCGATCCCGATGCCGGCGGTGAAGAACTCGAACAGCAGGAGCCCCAACCCGATCGTGAGCAGCAGGTAGGCGACCGACGGGCTGGCCACCGTGTGGAACAGCTGCGTGGTCAGCGGCAGCTTGGAGAACCGGACGGTCGTCAGCGGCACGGTTCGGCGCTCGCCGTCCTCGGTGCGGGTCTCGGTCTTCACCCCGTCGAGGTTGACGAGGTGGTCGCCGACGGTGGGCGAGAACCGCGTGACCAGCCCGGCGCGCACCGCGGCCTGGCCGGTGAGGGTCCCCTCGAGACCCCTGGCCTTCTTCCCGGTGAACAGGTCTCCGAACTCGTCGACCGAGAGCCGCTGGGACCCCACGTCACCGATCGACGCCCCCGGGGCGATCCCGGAGCTGTCGGCCACCTGCACGAGCTCCGCGGCCCCGCCCAGCGCCTCGGAGCCCGACGGCCCGATCCACACCGACACCGGGACGTCGGAGTCGACGATCGCCCGTGCCACCTGGTCCAGCCGCTCATCACCCACCGCGGATCCACCGCTGTCGACCTGCAGCACGACGCCCACGACGCCGTCGGAGCGACGCGCCGAGGCGAGGGTGTCGACGATGAAGTCGGCCTCGATCCCGTCGACGAGCCCGTTGACGGCGACCACGTCGACGCAGCCGTGCTTCGCGCACGAGTTGGTCTGGGCGCCCGCCGGCGAGACGGCCCACCCTGCGAGGGTCCCGAGGCCGACCAGCACCAGCGCGAACCGGGCCGCGAACCTGGCCGCGGCGGGACGACGGAGCGGCCCGGGACGGGTCGGCGCGTCCGGTCGGACGATCATGCTCACGGCACTGGCTAGTGTGCCCAACTCGAGGGCCTCCGAGGGGACGTCGTGGATCCTGCGCAGTTTCTCACCGCATCCGGGGTGATCATCGTCGCCGGGAAGGGCGGTGTGGGCAAAACCACCGTCACCGCTGCCCTGGCTGTCGCCGCGTCAGCGGTCGGGTTGCGCACCCTGATCGTCGAGGTCGAGGGCAAGGGCGGGATGAGCTCGATGTTCTCCGCCGACGGGCTCGCCTACGACGAGGTGCAGCTGATCGCCGCGGCAACCGACCACGCCGGGGTGCGGGCCCGCACGATCACCCCCGACGACGCGCTCCTCGACTACCTCGGCGACCGCGGGCTGCAACGGATCTCCAACCGGCTGGTGGCGACCGGTCTGCTCGACATCGTCGCCACCGCGGTGCCGGGCATCCGGGACATCCTCGTGCTGGGCAAGGTCAAGCAGCTCGAGCGCAGCCGGGACCAGGACCTGATCCTCCTCGACGCCCCCGCGGCCGGCCACGCGATCACGTTCCTCCGCTCGGCGAGTGGTCTGGCCGACGCGGTCAAGGTCGGGCCCATCAACACCCAGGCCGAGGACGTGCTCGAGCTCCTCGGCGACCCGGGCCGGTGTCGGGTGGTGCTGGTCACCCTCCCCGAGGAGACACCGGTCAACGAGCTGGTCGAGACCGCCTACAGCCTCGAGGACACCGTCGGCGTCGCCCTCGGCCCGGTCGTGGTCAACGGGGTGGTCCCGGACCTGACCGGTCTCGACGTCCCGCCGGTCGAGGCCGCCGCCGCGGTCGGGACGCGCCTGCTCGACGGCGAAGCCGAGGTGCTCGCCGAGGCGGCCGCGTTCCGCCGGGCCCGGGGACGACTGCAGGACGACCAGCTGCGCCGGATGGCCGACGAGCTGCCGCTGCCCCAGCTGCACCTCCCGTTCCTGTTCACCACCGACGTCGGACCTGCCGACCTCGACACCCTGGCCGACGCGCTCCTCGAGGCCATCCGCGACCTTCCCGACGATCCGGCCCACGACCCCGACCCGGCGGCGGTGGCCGGCTCGCCGTCGTCGGGGACGCCGTGACGGCGCGCACGCTCTCCGAGGTGGTCGACCGGGCGTCGGTCGTCGTGTGCTGCGGATCCGGCGGGGTCGGCAAGACCACCACCGCCGCGCTGATCGCGATGCACGCCGCGCAGCAGGGTCGCCGCTCGGTGGTGGTGACCATCGACCCGGCCCGACGACTCGCCGACGCCCTCGGTCTCCAGGGTCTCACCAACGACCCGAGCCCGATCACCGGTCCGTGGAACGAGCCGGGCGGAGCGGGCGGGTCGATGTCGGCGCTCATGCTCGACACCAAGGGAACCTTCGACGGCCTGGTCAAGCGCTACTCGGCCGATCCCGACCAGGCCGAGCGCATCCTGGCCAACGCGTTCTACCGCAACATCTCCGGTGCGCTGTCGGGCACGCAGGAGTACATGGCATCGGAGAAGCTCTACGAGTTGGCGGTCGAGGGCGACTTCGACCTGGTCGTGGTCGACACACCCCCGACCCGCAACGCCCTGGACTTCCTCGACGCGCCGCAACGCCTCGCCCACTTCCTCGACCACCGGCTCTACAAGGTGCTGCTGTCACCGTCCAAGGGCATCGGGCGCGCTGTCAACGTCGCCACCCAGGCGGTGATGCGCCAGATCGCGAAGGTCGTCGGGGCCGAGGTGATCTCCGACGCCCTCGCGTTCTTCAAGGCCTTCGAGGGCATGGAGCAGGGCTTCAAGGAGCGGGCCCGGGAGGTCGACCGGCTCCTCAAGCGCCCGAGCACCGCGTTCGTGCTGGTGGCGTCGCCCCGATCCGACACGGTGGCCGAGGCCGGATTCTTCGCCGACGAGCTGGCTCGCAAGGAGATCGCCGTCCAGGGCCTCATCGTCAACCGGACCCAGCCGTCGTTCGGAGTGACGCTCGGCGACGGTGCCGGCGAGGGCACCGACGGTCCGGTCCGGGTCGCCCTGAGCGCGTCTGCGGTTCGGGCCCGGGCCGAGACGCTGGCCGGCACCGCCCTGGGCGACCACTACCGCTGCCTGGCCGACTCGCTGCACCTGGCCGCGGGTGAGGCCGAGCACCTGGCCGGTCTGGCCGAGCGGGTCACTCCGGCGCCGGTGGTGACAGTGCCGGTGCAGCCCTTCGAGGTCAGCGACCTCGAGTCGCTGCGGACGCTGGCCGCTGTCGTCTTCGCCGACACCACCGACGATCCCGGTGCCGGCGATTCCGATGCGCAGCAGGCCCACGACTAGCGTCGGTCCCGTGACGACCTACCTCATCGCGACGGACTCCGACGACCTGTTCGGACTCCTCGACGCCGCGATCGGCGGGACCGCGTCGCTGGTCCGGGTGAGCAGCGGCCAGGCCGTCCGACCGGCGGTCCGGGAGCTCGAACCCGACCTGGTCGTCCTCGACCTGCAGATCGGGACCATGGGGGCCATGGCGGTGTGCAAGGACCTGCGCCTGGAGGAGGGCGCCGGCCGCCTTCCCCGTCAGAACGTGTTGATGCTGCTCGACCGACCCGCCGACGTCTTCCTGGCCGACCGCAGCGGCGCTGACGGTTGGGTGACCAAGCCGATCGATCCGCTGCAGGTCCGGCGTGCAGCCCGGGCCGTCGTGGCCGGCGACGGCTACCGGCACCAGCCCTCTCCCGCCTGAGGCCGCCTCGGCGGCATCGTCGCCGGAGCGGGTTTCTCGGGACGCGGCGGCGAGAACTACGATGACGTCTCCTTCGGGTGGTGGCGCAGTTTGGCAGCGCGCCTCGTTCGGGACGAGGAGGCCGGGAGTTCAAATCTCCCCCACCCGACCAACCGCACCCGGTCCCCGCCTCGCCGGGGGCCGGGTGTCGTGCACTTCACCCTGATCGGGTTTCTCGACGTCGAAGTTCAAGGTGGGTTCCGGCTCGCGCCGATGGATCCTCCGTGGCTGCTGAACTCGACACCACCGAACCGATCGCCCTCGACCGCGGACGGACCCCCCGCCGTCGACAGGGCGTGGTCGCCGTCGTGGCGGTCGTGCTCGCCGTGCTCATGTCCGGGGCGCTCACCGCGTGCGAGAGCAACAGGGCCGAGCTCGACGCCGTGCGCAACGCCGTCAACGCCAGCCGTGCCCAGGCCGGACTTCCGGCCCTGCGTGAGAACGTCACGCTCGACGTCAAGGCCGACGGTTGGGCGCGGACGCTGCGTGACTCGTGTCGGATCTGGCACTCGACGCTGTCCGACGGCGCCCCCAAGGAGTGGCGCAAGCTCGGCGAGAACGTCGGGATGGGCGGCAACATCGACCAGATCCACGTGGCGTACATGAACTCGCCCGGGCACCGGGCCAACATCCTCGATCCCGCCTTCAACCAGATCGGGACCGCGGCGGTGTGGGGCTCCTGCAACGGGATGCGCACCCTGTTCACCGTCCACGTGTTCATGAAGGGCTGACCGGGGGTTCCCGCTGCGCTCCGCAGTACCGTCGGCGCCATGGAGATCGTGGCGTTCCAACGGCTGATGGAGGACCTCTACGGCGACAGCGACCGCCAGCGCGGCGTCCCGTCGACGGTGGCGTGGCTCTGCGAGGAGGTCGGCGAGCTCGCCCAGGCGGTCCGCAAGGGCAGCGTCGAGGATCAGCTGCACGAGCTCGGCGACGTGCTGGCCTGGGTGGCGTCGCTCGCCAACCAGCTCGGCCTGTCGCTCGAGGACGCGGCCAACCGCTACGTCACCGATCCGCCCGTCTGAGCCCGGACATCCGCCAGCGATCCGCCCGCCGGCGATCCGCCCGCCGGCGCGGCGACGGCCCTACGGTCACGACGTGGATCTCCACGAGGTGGTGGACGACGTCGTCTCGGTCATCGAGGCCGTCGGGGTGGTGGTGCTCGTCGTCGGCGCGTCCCTCGCGTTCATCACGTCGGGCCGGGAACTGCTGCGGCGCTCGGGATCGCCGGGCACGGGCGCCTACGACGACCTGCGCCGCAACCTCGCCCGTGTGATCCTGCTCGGACTCGAGGTGCTGATCCTGGCCGACATCATCAAGACGATCGTCGTGGACCAGACCCCCCAGAGCGTGGCCGTGCTCGGGATCATCGTGGTCGTCCGCATCGTCCTGTCCTGGTCGCTGCAGGTCGAGATCGAGGGCACGTGGCCGTGGGCGCGGTGGCGGACCGGCACCGCGGCCGCACCGGACCGCATGGACTGACCGTGATCGCCATCCGACCGGTCGCTGACCTGAGCGGGCCGCCAGCCGGTCAGCCCTGGCGGGCGATGAGCTCCTCGGCGATCTGGATCGCGTTCAGCGCGGCGCCCTTGCGCAGGTTGTCGTTGGAGACGAACAGCGCCAAGCCGTGCTCGACCCCCGGATCGCGACGGATGCGCCCGACGTAGGACGGGTCCCGGCCTGCCGCGTCGAGGGGGGTGGGCACGTCGGCCAGGGCGACGCCCGGAGCGGTGGCGAGGACCTCACGGGCCCGCTCCGGCGACAGGTCCCGTTCGAACTCGGCGTTGATCGACAACGAGTGGCCGGTGAACACCGGCACCCGCACGCATGTCCCCGACACCGCCAGGTCGGGCAGGTCGAGGATCTTGCGGCTCTCGTTGCGGAGCTTCTGCTCCTCGTCGGTCTCCTCGGAGCCGTCGTCGACGACGGTTCCTGCCAGCGGCAGGACGTTGAAGGCAATGGTGCGGGCGAACTTCTCCGGCGCCGGGAAGGCCACCGCGCCGCCGTCGTAGGTGAGCTCGGGGCCCTTGGTCCCCACCGCCTGCGCCTGGCGGTCGAGCTCCTCCACACCGGCCAGTCCGCCGCCCGAGACCGCCTGGTAGGTGCTTACGACCAGACGCCTCAGCCCGGCCTCGACCGCCAGGGGCTTGAGCACCGGCATGGCCGCCATCGTGGTGCAGTTGGGGTTGGCGACGATCCCCCGAGGGATGTCGTCGAGGGCGTGTGGGTTCACCTCGGCGACCACCAACGGCACGGTCGGATCCATCCGCCACGCCGAGGAGTTGTCGATCACCGTCGCGCCCGCGGCCGCCACGCGGTCCGCGTACTCCCGCGACGACGTGGCTCCGGCCGAGAACAGAGCGATGTCCAGACCGGCGAAGTCCACGGTGGCGGTGTCCTCGACCTCGACCTGGGTGTCCTTCCACGGCAGGAGCGTCCCGGCGGACCGGGCCGAGGCGAAGTAGCGGATCGACGCGACCGGGACGCCACGCTGCGCCAGGAGGGTGCGCATCACACCTCCGACCTGGCCGGTGGCGCCGAACACGCCGATGTGACGAGGTCGTGCGCCGGAGAGGTCGGGACCGGCGATGGCGTCGGGGTGGGGGGACATGGCCCCCAGGCTACGGGTCGGTGTCGGATCGGACCCAACGGGTATCGACGCGCGAGAGTCGACGTGATGGCGTTCGGGCTCTACATCCACGTCCCGTTCTGCGCCCGTCGCTGCGGCTACTGCGCCTTCGTCACCTACGCCCCCGGCGAGCTGACCGCGTCGCAGACCCACCGCCGGTGGGCCGAGGCGGCCGTCGCCGAGGTCGGCGTCGCGGCGGCCGGGCTCGGCGGCCACGACGGCTCGGAGCCGACGGTCGTCGACACCATCTACTTCGGGGGCGGCACCCCGACCGCGGTCGACCCCGCCCTGCTCGCCGGCATCCTCGACGCGGTGCGCGAGCGGTTCGCAGTGGCCGGCGACGTCGAGATCTCCGTGGAGGCCAACCCCGACGGCCTGGCGCCGGGAACCCTCGAGTCGTTGGCCGGTCTCGGAGTGCGCCGGGTGTCGTTCGGAATGCAGAGCGCGGTTCCCCGGGTCCTGGCGCTGCTCGACCGGACCCACGACCCGGAGTCGGTACCCGCCGCAGTGGCCGCAGCCCGCGCCGCCGGCATCCCGAGCGTGTCGTTGGACCTGATCGCCGGGACGCCCGGCGAGACCGATGCGGACTGGGATGCCACCGTCGCCGCGGCGTTGGCGATGCACCCCGACCACCTGTCGGCGTACGCGCTCGGCATCGAAGGCGGCACCCGGCTGGCATCCCGGGTGCGCCGCGGGGATCTGGTCGAGCCGTCGCCGGACGAGGCGGCTTCGCGCTACCGGCACCTCGACGCGGCGGCCGTCGCCGCGGGTCTGAGCTGGTATGAGGTGTCCAACTGGGCCCGGACTCCGGCGGATCGCTGTCGCCACAACCTCGGCTACTGGCGTGACGACGACTGGTGGGGCATCGGTCCCGGGGCCCACTCACACATGGACGGACGACGTTGGTGGAACCACTCCGGCCTGGACGACTGGAGCACCGAGGCGCTTGCGGGCCGGGTGCCCGCCGCCGGCTCCGAGACGCCGACCGCTGAGGAGCGACTGACCGAGCACATCATGCTCGGCATCCGTCTGGCCGAGGGGATCTCCACCGATCGGGTCGCCGACGGGTCGGTCGTCTCGCTCGTCGACGACGGCCTCGTACGTCGCCTGCCCGGACCGACCGAGCGGATCGCGCTCACGCTCGAGGGGCGTCTGCTCGCCAACCTGGTCATCCGTCGACTCCGTTGGGGCTGACCCAACTCAGGTTCCCATGACCCTCGCGTTCTCATGACAACTGAGTACCGCCAGTGTCGTGACTTGTCGTCAGAACCCGGAGCTCGGGGGTGGGGGGATGGGATGGGGTCAGAAGGTGGTGGACTCGAGCTCGTAGGCGTCGTGGAGGACCTGCACCGCCCGGTCCGAGTCGGCCTCGGCGATCACGCAGCTGATCCGGATGGCCGAGGTCGAGATCATCTCGATGTTGATCCCGTTGTCGGCCAGCACCTGGAACATGGTCGCAGCCACCCCGGGGTTGGACTTCATGCCGGCGCCGATCACGCTGACCTTGGCGATCGCTCGGTCGGTCACCACCGCCGCTGCTCCCACCTCGGCGGCGCGCTGATCGCACACCGCGATCGCCTCGTCGATCTGGGCGTGAGGGACGGTGAAGGAGATGTCGGTCACGCCGCCCTCGGACACGTTCTGCACGATCATGTCGACGTTGACGTCCGCGTCGGCCAGGGACCGGAACAGCGTGGCGGCCACGCCGGGTCGGTCCGGGACCCCGGTCACGGTGATCTTGGCTTCGGAGTCGTCGGCCTGCACGGCTCGGATGAGCGCGTCCTCCATGTCGGGATCCTCCTCGGTGACCCACGTGCCCGGCTCCCAGGTGAAGGCGGAGCGGACGTGGAGCGGGACCTTGTGGCGATGGGCGTACTCGACCGATCGCATGGCGGGCTTGGGGCAGCCCGCGGCGGTCATCTCGAGCATCTCGTCGAAGGTGATGCGGTGCATCCGCCGCGCCGTCGACACGACCCGGGGGTCGGTGGTGAACACCCCCGACACGTCGGTGTACAGCTCGCAGGCGTCGGCACCGAGGGCGTAGGCCAGGGCGACGGCTGTGGTGTCGGATCCGCCGCGACCCAGGAACGTCACGTCGTTGTCGGTCGACACGCCCTGGGCGCCAGCGACGACCGGGACCCGCCCGGCGGCGACTGCGGCGCGGATCCGATCGGCGCGGACGTCGGTGATCTTGGCGTTGGTGTGGTTGGTGTCGGTCACGAACCCGGCCTGGCTGCCGGTGTAGCTCTCGGACTCGACGCCCCGCTCGGCCAGGGCCATGGCCACCAGGGCGATCGACTTCCGCTCGCCCGCGGTGATCAACATGTCCATCTCGCGACCGGGCGGACACGATGACACCTCGTCGGCCAGGCGGAGCAACTCGTCGGTCTCCTTGCCCATGGCCGACACGACGAGCACGACGTCGTCGCCACGGCGACGACAGCGGGCGACGTGGTCGGCGACCTCGCGGATCCGTTCGGGATCGCCAACGGAGGTCCCGCCGAACTTCTGGACCAGGAGAGCCACGGCGGCCCACGGTACTCGCCGCGCCTCAGCCCTCCCCCAACCGGATCCGTCCGGCGGAGGGCCTCGGCCCGGCCCACCGGCTGGACGCACCCGCCCGAGCCACCGGTGGCGACGGCGTGGCCGACTCGGAGGCGGTCCACCGGTTCGCTACTGTCGCCCGCCGTGGGAACCAGCGCCGAGAAGCACGCCCGTCAGAAGCAGGCCCGCTCCAGCAAGCTGCAGGAGGCGACGGTCCGCGCCCGCCAGTCGTCGCGCCGTCGGCGGTTGGTCACCGTGATCGGGGTCCTCCTGGGGGTCGGGATCATCGTCGCCGGGGTGTGGATCCTCACCGGTTCCGGAGACGACGACACCGCGGAGGGGTCGACCACCACGACGACGGCGGGCGACTCCACCACCACGACCGCGGCGGACGCCGCTGAGCTCCCCCGCCCGCCCGAGGGGATCACTCTGACCGACAAGACCCCGTGTCCTCCGGCGGCGGGAACCGAGAAGCGCGTGGAACGCTTCGCCGGTCCACCACCGACCTGCATCAACCCCGATGCCAGCTACACCGCCACGTTCTCGACCACCAAGGGTGACTTCACCGCCACGTTGGACTCGAAGAAGGCCCCGGTGTCGGTCAACAACTTCGTGGTGCTGTCCCGGTACCACTTCTACGACGGCGTGCCGTTCCACCGCATCGTGCCCGGCTTCGTCATCCAGGCCGGCGACGGCGACGGCGACCCGTGGGGCACCAACGACCTGGGCTACAGCATCCACGACGAGCTGCCGGCATCGTCCGCCGAGTACGTGGACTACTCGCTCGCCATGGCCAACTCGGGTCCGAACACCAACGGCAGCCAGTTCTTCGTGGTGCTGCCCGGCGGCGGGGCCCAGTTGCAGCCGAACTACTCGTGGTTCGGCCAGGTCACGCAGGGTCAGGACGTGGTGGCCGCCATCGGTGCCCTCGGGAACGCCGAGCAGAAGCCGACCGAGGCCGTCGTCATCAACTCGGTGCGCATCGACGAGACCGGGTAGTCAAGACCGAGGAGCTACACGTTCCCGGCGTTCGCGTGTGGGATCGACCGGTTCAGGCCGGTTCGGGGCGCAGCAGCGACGGCAGGTCGGCCAGATCGACGGGATGGCCGTCGCGGTACACGGTGACGTCGCCGGCCCCCTCGACCCGCCAGGTGCCGTCGGAGGCGTGGATGAGGGCGGTCGCCTCGTCGATGGCCACCACGGCCAGGCCCGGTCGGGCGAGCTCGACGGTGCGGTGCAGCTTCTCGGGCGACCAGCCGTTGCTGCGGGGGATCACGGTCATGGTCTCGATCAGGTCGAGCCCGACGGTGTAGGCCCCGCCGCGGCTGTCGACCATGTGGCTCGACAGCACCGACGCCGCCTCGCCGGACGCGGCGACGGTCGCTCCGGCGCGCCACGCGCCGACCAGGGCGTCGAACAGCGGGGTGTCCTTGAGCACCGACCGGAGGTGCATCGGCGAGCCGCCCACGACGTAGACCATCTGCGCGGCGGCGGCCCTCTCGGCCGGGCCGGGCTCGAGGGCCTCGGCGCGTCGGTACACGTCGAGCACCGACACCGCCACGCCCCAGCGGCCGAACCACGCCCGGGCCCGGTCGACCGCGGCGGCGGGGTTCTCATAGGCCAGGGCTGACGGCAGGACCAGCACCTCGGTCACCCCCGCCACCAGCGCCTCGTCGAAGGTGCAGCCCTCGGTCCACTCGCGGCCGCCCACCAACGCCAAGGTCCCGGTCATGACCACGACGGTACCCGGGACCGGGCGCGGCTTGGGCACGCCGGGTGACCGCTCGGTAGCATCGCCCGCCATGACGATCGAACGTGTGGGGATCCTGGGCTCGGGCATCATGGGGTCGGGCATCGCCGAAGTGGCGGCCAAGTCCGGCTTCGAGGTGGTGCTTCGCTCCCGCAAGCAGGAGTCGGCCGACGCCATGGTGGCGGCCCTCGAGAAGTCGCTGGCCCGCCAGGTCGAGCGCGGCAAGCTCGAGCAGGCCACCGCGGACGAGGTCCGGGCACGGGTCACCGCCACGGACCACCTCGGCGCCCTGGTCGACTGCGACCTGGTCATCGAATCGGTCGTCGAGGACCTGGCGGTCAAGAAGCCGCTGTTCGCAGAGCTCGACTCGGTCGTCAAGGACTCGGCCATCCTGGCCACCAACACCTCCACCCTGCCGGTTGTCGACATGGCGGTCGCCACCGAGCGCCCGGACCGTGTCTGCGGCGTGCACTTCTTCAACCCGGCGCCGGCCATGGCCCTGGTCGAGATCGTCCGCCCGCTCACCGCGTCGGACGAGACGATCGCGGCGGTGACAGAGTTCGCGTCGGCCTGCGGCAAGAACCCGGTGCAGGTCAAGGACCAGGCCGGCTTCATCGTCAACGCCCTCCTCTTCCCGTACCTCAACAACGCCGTGCGGCTGCTCGAGAACGGCACCGCCACCGCCGAGGACATCGACACCGCGATGAAGGGCGGCTGCAACTTCCCGATGGGACCTCTCGCCCTTCTGGATCTGGTCGGCCTCGACACCTCGCTGTCGATCCTCGACGCCCTCTACGACGAGTTCCGCGACCCGAACTACGCCGCGGTCCCGGTGCTGCGGCGAATGGTGTCCGCCGGTCAGCTCGGACGGAAGTCCGGCGCCGGGTTCTACGACTACAAGAAGGGCTGATCCGGGATCGGCGCTCCGCCCCGGGCCGAGCCACCTCCCAGCCGGTGGGTGTTCCCGCCGCTGCACGAC
>WBZP01001089.1_pt2 | contig 34124 bp, 27 predicted proteins | sample 5204301 | NCBI WGS metagenome assembly WBZP01 (sample SAMN12412401, study PRJNA552823) | activated sludge metagenome | isolation source: activated sludge from nitrification reactor of wastewater treatment plant... | place: USA: Pennsylvania | collected 2017 | reverse complement strand
CCATGTTCTGGAACTAACTGCGGTGGACCGCAGCGTCACCTACCAGCGCGTGCTCTACTGGGTCAAGCAGAAGAACTCCTACCCGTTCAAGGCCGAGTTCTATTCCGTTTCCGGCCGCCTGTTGAAATCCTGCAAGTACGAAAACTTCAAGACCATGGCGGGCAAGATTCGCCCCACCCGGCTGGTGATGGTGGATGCCCTGCGTGCCGGCGAACAGTCGACGCTCGATTACGATGACATGAAACTGCGCGACCTGCCGGACAAGATGTTTACCAAGGACTATCTGAAGAAGCTCGAATGAGCGTTGTCGCATCAGGCGCGGCAAAGCCCAAATACGCCCACGATCTATTGGCGGTCTGTTAGTCGACGAATGAGTCCGGTCGCGGCCTCCTCGACCAGATCGAGTACGTGTTCGAAACCCTGCGCACCACCGTAGTAGGGATCGGGGACATCGGCCTGATCGAGGCGCCCGCTGAATTCGAGCAGCAGGCCGAGCTTTTGCAGATGCGGCCGCGGACAGATGCGTTGCAGCGATTCGAGGTGCTCGCCAGCCATCGCCAACACATGGTCATGGTAGGCGAAGTCGTGGGCGGTCACCTGTCGCGCGCGCAGTGACGCCAGGTCATAGCCTCGCCGGCGGGCCGCTGCCACGGTTCGCGGATCCGGCCCCTCACCGGCGTGATAGTTGTGGGTGCCCGCCGAATCGAATTCGAACCGATCTGCGACGCCCATCCGCGCGGCCACGCTGCGCGCCACGCCCTCGGCGGTGGGTGACCGGCAGATATTTCCGGTGCAAACGAACAAGACCTTGACCGAAGTCATGCGGCGTCTCCTGTCGGGTCATGCGCCTCGCCGCCGAAAGCCAGCCGCTTGATGCGGAACAACTCGTCGCGGGCAGCCGCGGCAGACTCGAATTCCAGATTTCTCGCATGCTCCTGCATCGCCTTCTCCAGCCGCCTGATTTCGCGCGATAGATCCTTCTCGCTCATCACTTCATAGCGCGCCGCTTCTTGCGCGGCCTTGAGTTCCCGCACCGCGGTATCCCCATCGTAGATGCCGTCGATCATGTCCCGGATGCGCTTGCTGACGCCCACCGGCGTGATCCCCATGGCCTCATTGTGCGTGATCTGCCGCGTCCGCCGGCGTTCGGTTTCGGCTATCGCGCGCTGCATCGAATCGGTGACCTTGTCGGCATAGAGAATCGCCGTGCCGTTGAGATGCCGGGCGGCGCGCCCGATGGTCTGGATCAGCGAGCGTGTCGAGCGCAAGAACCCCTCCTTGTCGGCATCGAGTATCGCGACCAGCGAGACCTCCGGAATATCGAGCCCTTCGCGCAGCAAATTGATCCCGACCAGCACGTCGAACTCACCCAGGCGCAGATCGCGGATGATCTCGACCCGTTCCACCGTGTCGATGTCCGAATGCAGGTAGCGCACCTTGATCCCGTTATCATTCATGTACTCGGTGAGCTGCTCGGCCAGGCGCTTGGTCAGCGTCGTCACCAGCACCCGCTCGCCGCGGCCGATGCGTTTCTTGCATTCAGGCAGCAGGTCGTCGACCTGGGTGCTGGCCGGACGGACCTCAATCAGTGGATCGACCAGCCCGGTCGGTCGCGACAGTTGCTCGACCACCTGACCCTGATGGGCTTCCTCATAGGCAGCGGGCGTCGCCGAGACGAACACGGTCTGCGGCATCAGCCGTTCAAACTCATCGAACTTCAGCGGCCGGTTGTCCAGCGCCGACGGCAGGCGAAAGCCGTAATCGACCAGGTTCTCCTTGCGCGAGCGGTCGCCCTTGTACATGCCGCCCACCTGCGGGATTGTGACATGCGACTCATCGACGAACATGATCGCATCGGGCGGCAGGTAATCGTAAAGCGTCGGTGGCGGCTCGCCGGCTTGGCGGCCCGAGAGATGCCGCGAATAGTTCTCGATGCCCTTGCAGAAGCCAAGCTGGTCGAGCATCTCCAGGTCGAAGCGGGTGCGCTGCTCGATGCGCTGGCACTCGACCAGCTTCTGCTGCGCCTGGAAGAACTCGATGCGCTCGCGCAGTTCCTCCTTGATCGCCTCGACGGCCTTGAGCACCGTCCCGCGCGGCGTCACGTAGTGGCTGGAGGGAAATACCGTGAAGCGGCCGAGCTTCTGCTTGCTGTGCCCGGTCAGCGGATCGAATACCGTGAGGCTTTCGATCTCGTCGTCGAACAGCGCGATGCGCACCGCGCTTTCCGCGTTTTCTGCGGGAAACACATCGATGACGTCGCCGCGCACCCGATACACGCCGCGCCTGAAGTCGATTTCGTTGCGCTCGTACTGCATTTCCGTCAGGCGACGGATGATCTCGCGCTGGCCGACCTTCTCGCCCTGGCGCAGGTGCAGGATCATGCTGTGGTAGTCGACCGGGTCGCCGATACCGTAGATCGCCGAGACGGTACACACGATGACCACGTCGCGCCGCTCCAGCAGGCTCTTGGTGGCCGACAGGCGCATCTGCTCGATGTGCTCGTTGATCGACGAATCCTTCTCGATGAAAAGGTCGCGCGCCGGCACATAGGCCTCGGGCTGGTAGTAGTCGTAATAGGACACGAAGTACTCGACCGCGTTCTCGGGAAAGAACTCGCGGAATTCCGAGTACAACTGCGCCGCCAGGGTCTTGTTGGGCGCCAGCACCAGCGCCGGGCGCCCCAGGCGCGCGATGACGTTGGCCATCGTGAAGGTCTTGCCCGAGCCCGTGACACCGAGCAGGGTCTGGAAGGACAGTCCGTCGGTGAGGCCTTCGGTCAGCAGGCGTATCGCCTCGGGCTGATCCCCGGCCGGCGCAAACGACTGGTGCAGGCGCCAGGGGCTACCCTCGAACTCGATCACCCGCGTCGACAATTGATGAATTTCGCCCATACGGTCACTTTGTCATGCATTTGCAATATCCCGAAAAGCCCGATCCGGGCGGCCCCGCCATTGCGGTATTATTGCTCGCTTTGGCGCTATCCGCCGCCGCCCAACCCCGGAGTCTTCATGACCGCTTCAATCTTCGCCGCCGTCGAACTGGCGCCCCGCGACCCGATCCTCGGACTCACCGAAGGCTTCAATGCCGACACCCGCGCCGCCAAGGTGAACCTCGGCGTCGGCGTGTATTACGACGACAAGGGCAAGGTGCCCCTGCTGGGCGCCGTCCGGGCTGCGGAAAAGGCCCGCCTGGAGGCCGCACCGGCACGCAGCTACCAACCGATCGACGGCCTGGCCGCCTACAACCAGGCCGTGCAGACCCTGCTGTTCGGCGCCGATTCGCTGCTGATCAAGGACGGACGCCTGGTCACCATCGAGGCGCTGGGCGGCACCGGGGCGCTGAAGGTCGGCGCCGATTTCCTCAGACACCTGTACCCCGAAGCCAGGGTGTATATCAGCGACCCGAGCTGGGAAAACCACCGCGCCCTGTTCGAATTCGCCGGCTTCGCGGTGGACAGCTATCCCTACTACGACGCCGGCACGCGCAGCGTTAATTTCACGGCGATGAAGGCCGGCTTGGCGGCCCTGCCCGCCCACGCGATCGTCGTGCTGCACGCCTGCTGCCACAACCCGACCGGGGCCGATCTCTCCACCGCCCAGTGGCGGGAAGTGGTCGAGATCGTCCGCGACCGCGATCTCATCGCCTTTGTCGACATGGCCTATCAGGGCTTTGCCGACGGCATCAAGGAAGACGCGGTCGCACTCGACCTTTTCGCCGCGTCGGGCTTGCAGTTCTTCGTCGCCAGCAGCTTCTCCAAGTCCTTCTCGCTCTACGGCGAGCGTGTCGGCGCACTGACCCTTGTCGCCGCCAACCGCGACGAAGCCGCGCGCGTGCTGTCCCAGGTCAAGCGCGTGATCCGCACCAACTACTCCAACCCGCCCACCCACGGCGGCGCCATCGTCGCCGCCGTGCTCACCAGCCCGGAACTGCGCCGCCAGTGGGAAGACGAACTGGCTGGCATGCGTGAGCGGCTTCGCACCGTGCGTATCGCATTGGTGGACAAGCTCAAGGCGAAGGGCGTGGCGCAGGATTTCGGATTCGTCGTCAGCCAACGCGGCATGTTCTCTTACACCGGCCTAAGCCCCGAACAGGTGGAACGGCTAAAGACCGATTTCGGCATCTATGCCGTCAGCACGGGCCGCATCTGCCTCGCGGCGCTGAACAGCCAGAACATCGACTACGTCGCCGATGCCATCGCCAAGGTGCTGAAGCCGTAACAAAACCGTTGCGGGGCAAATGGGGCGCGGCTATAATCCGCGCCTCTTGATATTCCTCGATAGCTCAGTCGGTAGAGCGCCGGACTGTTAATCCGTAGGTCCCTGGTTCGAGCCCAGGTCGAGGAGCCACAATATTCTTGTCGTGTCTCCCATGCTTGGCCCAACCAACGCGGTTGGGCCTTTTGCCTTCCGGCGATCGCAATCGCCAAAGTACGCGGCTAGGCGGGCAATCGTAGGGTGGTAGCCATGAGTCAACCGAGCAGCGATTGCTAGACGGCCCGAAGCATGATCAGAAACATACTCGCACTCCTCGTTGGCGTGGTGCTGTTGGCGCTGGGATTCATGGCCTCGATGGTGGCATTGGCCGTCATCGTCGTGCTCGGCCTGACGCTGGGGGCCTACTTCTGGTGGCACACACGGGAACTCCGCCGGACCATGAAGGAGCGAACTCCCGGCGGCCAGGTGATCGACGGGGAAGCAATCGTCGTCGAGGAGTACGTCGCGAAAGCAAGAGATGTCCTTCCGGGCGATCCTCCTGCGGAGTAGCTGAATCCGGATGGGCAAATGCTGTTGAAAATCGGATTCGATGCAATCGCACTTGGAGGCCGCGCGGCCTATTGGCTGATCACCGGTCGCCCCATGCCCGGCGGCAACTCAAATTCGGGCGGGGTACCAGGTGGCGGCAGGGCGACCGGCGATTGGCCCGCCGATCCGCCTGAAGCGGGCGCCTGGACCGCGGGCGAACCCGTCTGATTGCCGCTGGCGCCACCTGGCGGCGGGCCTACCGTCGGCAGCGGCGTCGCGACGAAGCTACTCACCCCGGCCGGCGCCTGAGGCGAAGGCATGGGCGAGAATCCCACGCTGCTGCCCGGTACTCCCGGCATTGGCGGCGGCAAGGGCAGCCCGGCACTGCCTTGCCGTCCGGCCTCGGGGCCGGCACTGAATTCGGCAAGCTCGTCGCTCGGACGCTCCAGGTTGCGCAGGATGTGCGGCGTGATCGACAGCAGTATTTCCGTTTTGTCGCCGTCGGTGGCCTGGCTCGAAAACAGCCGCCCCAAGATCGGAATGTCGCCCAAACCCGGCAGGCGGCTCGAATTCTCCCGTTCGTTTCTCTGCAGCAGGCCGGCCAACACCTGGGTTTCGCCGTCGCGCAGGGTCAGCGTGGTGGCCGCGTTGCGCGTGCCGACCTGATAGACGGTGGAACCGCTCTTGGTCGTGATCGTATTGACCACCGAACTGACCTCCAGCCCGGTCTTGATGACCACGTTTTCCATCTGGATGGAGGGCTCAACTTCGAGCTTGATGCCGACGTCGAGGTAACTGACCGATTCGGTAGTCAGGGCGGCGACCGAACTCACGTTGGTGGTAATGACGGGAACCCGATCGCCGATGTGAATCTTTGCCTTTTCCCGGTTGCGAACGCGAATGCGCGGGTTGGCCAGCAGGTTGCTCTCGCCGATCTCGCGCTTCAAATTGAGAATCAGCGCCTTGTCCAATCCACTGACAGTCGCCGCGCCACCCGCATGCAAGGCATTCAAGGCAATCGGGCTGGGGACGCCGAACACCACCTGGTCGGGAAACTTGAGCCCAAGTTCATTCAGCGTCGTACGTTTCACTTCGAGGATCTCGACTTCGAGCATCACTTCCGGCTCGGGCTGGTCATGCGCCTCGACCAATTTGGCGGCCATCGCGACGACTTCCGGTGTATCGCGAATCACGATCAAGTTGCGCTTTTCGTCGAGGTAGAAGTCCTTGACCTTCAGCACGGCCTTCAGCATGTTGCCGATCTGCTTGCCGTCGGCGTTGGCAAGAAAGAAGCTGCGTACCATCAGGTCCTGGTATTCCTTGGTCTTCTGCGGCTGGGCGGGGTAGATCAGCAGCGTATTGGAGTTCACCACGCGTCGCGCCAGGCCGTTGGCGGCGGTGATTTGTTCCAGGGCTTCGCTGAGCGGAACCTGTCGAAGGTACACGGTGACCTTGCTGTCCTGGCGCAGGTCGCGGTCGAAGATGACATTGATGCCCGTGGCCCGGGAAAGCGCCTCGAATACGGCACGCAAGGGTGCCTCGCGAAACTCCAGGGTGACCGGCTTCTGGTAGGCGACATCGAGCGTCGGCAAGGCGTTGCCACGGCCGGTCTTTTCGTCGAGGTGGCGCGCCAGCGCGCGCGCCGCCGCGTGATCCGGGGCTTCGTCGAGCAAGCGCTTGAGTTTCTGTTTGGCTTCGATGTCGCGACCCTGTTGCGCGGCGCGCGACGCTTCGGCGAACAAGCGCGCCAGCTTTTCCTGCTGTTCGACGGCGCGCTGTCCGGCTTCGGCAAGCTCATTGCGGGGATCCAGGGCCAGGATTTTTCGGTACATCTCGCGCGCTTCAGCCGGCCGTTGCTCGCGAATGGCGCCGGCCTCGTCGAGCATGGCCTGGATTCGATACTGACCGGCGCGAGTCAGCGCCACGCGGTATTGAAGGTTCGTCGGGTCCTCCAGACTGGCCTGCCGATAGCTTTCGAACGCCGCTTCCCACTGGCGAGCGCCAAACTGCTGCTCCCCGCGCTGGAAGGCTTCCTGCCCCGCGCAGCCCGCCAACAGTACGGCCAGCGCCACAATTCGTATCGACGCCGACAGCCTCACGGACGTCCTCCCGTGCTCAGAACCTGCCGCTGTTGCAAGACTTCGTAGTTGAACACGAGCCGCCCGGGCTCCACGGTTTCCAGCAACCAACCGCCCGTCAATCGGCTACCCTGCCGGGCCACCAGGGTGCTGCTGCCTTCGCTCAGAAAGACCTGGGCGCCACTGGCGTCGCTGATGCCGCCGAGATAGACGAAGGGCAGTGGCGGCGCCGTCGGGGTGGTGACGCGCGTCACCGGTGGCGGCGCTGGCGGCTGGGGTAGCTGGAACAAGTCGCGCACCGGATCGGTCCTTGTGGGTCGCGCCGGAAGGCTCATGGCCGCATCCGATTCCGGTAGCGCCTCAGCCGCCCGGCTTGCGATACCGGCGCGCCGGGCCGGAACGGGACGCGCCGCCGGCTCGTCCGCCTCGCGGACCTGCCACACCGCCCAGACGGTGAATAGCGCAGCCGCCAGCAGCAGCAGGCGACGTCTAAAGTCGGCGGTCATGGCTCGGCGCTCCCGAAATACATCACGATATGCACGGTAGCAAGAATGGATGCTCCCTCGGCATTGTAGCCGCCCGACGCGGCGCGCCGCAGTTCGAGCGAATCGAGGGCCAGCAGCGGATCCGCGACAAGCAGGTCGCGCAAGAAGAAACGCAACTGGTAGTATGCCGCGTCGGTTTCGAGGCGAACCTCGTAGCGCCCGATACCCCCGCTCGCCGCATCGGCCGGATGAAGCTGGTAGCTGGCCTTGCCGATCCGGACGCCGTAGCCGCGCGCGATCCGGTGCAACTGCTCGAGACGCGCCGAAACCCGGTCGCGTCCCTGCAATTGATCCTGGAGGCCTTCCAGTCCCTGCCTGGCTTGCATGCGGCGCTGGGCCGCCCCGGAGCTACGCTCTTCGCCGCGCAAACGCCCAAGCTCCTGCTGCAGGTCCTGCAACACCTCCTGATGGCGGACAGTCAGCCGCCAGCCGGCAAGACCGGGGAGCGCCACGCCGAGCACCAGCAAAACGCCAATCACGCTCGCACGGTATCTGCCGAGCATCATTCCGCCGCTCGCCAGATGGCTGTTGCGACGAACCGAATGCCGGGCTCCCGCCCCGCGGTTTCGGAAACCAGTACGGCCCGATGCAGCTCCTGGCTCGCATTGAGACGGTCCAGGAACTCGCTGATATCGGCAAATGCCGGCGCGGTGGCCGTGATCTCGACCTTGCGCTCAGCGGGATCGGGACGCAGGGACTCGACGACGATTTTGTCTCCCTTCAGGGTTTCGAGTGAGGTTAATAGGGCTTCCCAGGGAATCGACAGGCCGGCGACCATGTCCCGCACCGCTCGCACGCGCACGCCAAGCTCTTTCGAGAGCGGCGGGTCGCTGCCCGGACGCAGGCGCTTGATCAGACGTCCGCGTTCGTCTTCGAGCTGTGCCTGCTCGGCGGCCATGGATTGCAAGGCCCAGGCAAGCGTACCCAGTTCAATGCCCAACAACAAAGCCACGGCCGCGAAGAGCGCCTTCCGGGCCGTGGCCGCGCCCTCCGGACTGTGCACAAAGTCCAGAGGCGGCGGCGAATACCCTGTCCCCGCGCCTTCGGCGGTCCGTGTTGTCCAGCCCTCCGCCGTCAGGCGCCGAACCACTTCGCGCGGCCAGGCACCACACGCGCCGGACTCGACGATCACGATCTCGCGGCAATCGTCTCCCAGACGCGCGTTGCTTCGCTGCAGCAGGTCACAGACGCTCGCGGCCTCGCCAACGGCCGGCGCTGGCCGCAGGCTCCGGCAGCGCCAGTACTGCCAAGCGCCCCCGCCAACTCGTACGACACTCGCATGACCCTGTTCCGCCATAACGACCCATGCGTCGCGGCGACCGGCGCGCGCCTGCTGCAAGGCGTGCAGCGATTCAGGTCGGGCCGACGCCAGCGTGCCGCCCCATTCGGCAATGGCCGAGCGCAAACCGGCGAGCAGCGCCGCTGGCCAGGCCATGGCCACCAGGGGCCCCTGCGACTGGCGCGCCCAGCGCCAGACCCAGCCCTGCATCTGCGCGCCGTAGATCTGACGGTAGCGGTAGGCGACGAGGGCATCGATCTCCGGATCGCTCAAATGCCCCGCGGGCAGCGTAAACGCCAAGGGGCGCAGCCAATGGTCGGACGCGACGAGCTTGACGCGTCCCGGCGAAATTCGCTCGGCAAACAGCAACTGTCTGAAAGCGGTCACGACGGCGGCAACTTCCTCGCCAGGCGCGGCGCCCGTCGCCGCTTGGCCGTTCCATTTCCTGCCACCCTGCTCCAGGAAGATCCCTGCGGGACCGACGCGAGCCGTCAGCGGCGGACGCAGGGCGCCGCGCAGCCGGCGACCGAATTCCCCGAGCCACATGCGAAGTTCATTCATTGTCGTTGCGCAACGCGCGGACTTCGCGGGCGAAGGTGACGCGATCGATTTCTTCCAGTGTCGTCATGCCGCCGCGCACCAGCTCTTCGGCGGCTTCCCGCAGCAGCCGCGTACCACGCTGCCGGGCGGCTTCCTTGATCGCCCGCACCGGTCGGCGGGTCGAGATCAGCTCGCGTAGTTCGTCGTCGAGCAGCAGGCACTCGCCGATCGCGCGGCGTCCCTTGTAGCCGGTACCGCGACACTGAGCGCAACCGCGCCCGCGCCGCCGCGTGCCATTCCCCTCTCCGATCGGAGCGATCTCCTCCGAGCAATTCGGACAATTGATGCGCAGCAGTCTTTGCGCCACGATGCCATTGAGCGCCGAGACCAGGCTATATGGATCGACCTGCATGTGCTCGAAGCGCCCCAGTACGTCGAACACGTTGTTGGCATGTACCGTGGAAAACACCAGGTGCCCGGTCAATGCCGCCTGCACGGCGATCTGGGCGGTCTCGGCGTCGCGAATTTCGCCAACCATGATCTTGTCCGGGTCGTGACGCAGGATGGAGCGCAAGCCGCGGGCAAAGGTCAGGCCCTTGCGTTCATTGACCGGGATTTGCAGGACACCGGGCAAATGGTATTCCACCGGATCCTCGATGGTGATGATCTTGTCGCGGCCATCGTTGATCTCGGACAGGGCAGCATATAGCGAAGTCGTCTTGCCGCTGCCGGTCGGCCCGGTGACCAGCAACATGCCATGCGGTTCCCGCGCCAGTCGCCGGATGATGGTCAGGGTCGAGGTATCGAATCCCAGATGATCGAGCGTCAACCCCGACAAACGATCGCTGAGATTCTCCTTGTCGAGAATGCGAATCACGGCATCCTCGCCGAATACACTGGGCATGATCGAGACACGGAAGTCGACATCGCGTTCCCGTATCCGGACCTTGAAGCGTCCGTCCTGCGGGATGCGCCGCTCGGTGATATCCAATTCAGCCATCACCTTGATGCGGGACAGCACCTTTTCCGTGAACTCGATCCCTTCGGTCCGACCGACTTCGCCCAGCACGCCGTCGATTCGGTACTTGACGATCAGCCCGGAGGCCGCCGATTCGAGGTGGATGTCGGAGGCCCCCAGCCCCAGCGCGTCATACAGCGTCGAATTGACCAGGCGCACCACCGGGCTGGACGTCCCGTCGAGGCGAGCGAAGGAGATCTCTTCGAGCGTGGTGTCATGACGACTGCCGCGGTCGCCCGCACCGCTGCCGGACAACGCGTCAGGCAGGGCGCTGGCTGCGCTCTCCACCTGTTCCAGATAAGCGCCGAGTTCGGATTCGAGAACAAGTACCCATTCCAGGCGCGGACCGAAGCTCGCGTCCGCCCAGAGTTGAAGATCCTCGTCGAGTGGATCCGTGAACAGGGCCTGCATCCCCTCGGCGGTTCGCCGGATCAGCATTCGGCGCCGCCGGCATTCGGCCAGGCCCAGAACGCCAAAATCGGCGTCGATGACTGTGTCGGCTGCGAGTCGCAGTGTCGGAAAGCGATAACGGCGACCAAGTTCGCCCAGCAAGTCCCCGAGCTGAAATCCGGTCGATTCGACCAGTACGCCATCCAGCGGCCGACTCGCGGCACGCGCCTGCCCCCTGGCGATCGCGAGCCGCGCGGGGAGAAGCTCGTCGACCACGGCTTCGGTCCGGTCCGGCATGGCTACTTGATGCCCTCGGCCAGTTCGAAGATCGGCAAATACATCAAGAGCACGATGCCGCCGACGATGACGCCGATGACCACCATCATCAAAGGCTCGGCAAGCCGGATCAGCCGGTCAAGGTACTGACCCACTTCCTCGTCCAGAAAGTCGGCCGCTCGATCCAGCATTTCGCCCATCCGCCCCGAGCGCTCGCCGGCGGCCAAGAGCCGATCCGCCACGCTGGTCGTCAGGCCCTGCTCGCGCAGGGCGGCCGACAAGGTGTGGCCTTCGCGCACGGCCGCCATGGCGTTGTCCAGACTGGTGCGGGCAGCAGCCGACAGCAGCACCCGAACCATCTCCATCGCGCTCAAGGCAGGTATCCCCCCTCTTAACAGCAAGCCCAGCGCCCGATACAGGCGTGCCAGTTGGTATTGGCGCAGGCGGACGCCGAGGCCGGGCAGATCCCACGCACGGTTCGCCGCCCATGCTCTGACACCCTTCCTCGTCACCAGGATTGCGATGGCCGCGAGCGACACGGCAGCCAGCAGAGCGGCAGGCAGCGGATGCCCCGATATCAGCAGCCCAAAGCGAATTACTGCCCCGGAGAGGAGCGGCATCTCGCCCAGGCGATCGACGAAGACCACACTGAAGCGCGGTACCACGTAAGTCAGCAGAAACACGGTCACCAGGCCGCCGAGCCCGGTCAGAAGCGCCGGATAGATCAAGGCGCTGCCGAGGCGGCCGCGCAGCGCCTGAAACTGCTGCTCATAGGCGATGAATCGGGCCAGCGCTTCGCCCACTTCTCCGGTCTGTTCGCTCGCTTCTATCGCTGCGCGGAACAGGCCGGGGAAGATATCTTGGCGCCGCTCGAGCGCGCGGGAGAACGACAATCCCATGCGCAGGCTGTCGCCCAGATCCGCCAGTACCCGCCGCACCGGCTCCTCCGGCTCCTTGTCGCGCAGCGCATCCACCGATTCGACCAGCGTCAGGCCGGCATCGAGAAGTGATTTCAGGCCACGGGCGAACAGCAGCAGCGGAAAGCGGCTTGCCGCCACCTTGGTCGGACGCCAGCCAGCCAGCGGCTTGGCCGACAGAACCTCCCAGCCCTGGGCGGCATATGCCGCCCGCGCCTCCTCGGCGTTCGCAAAACTTGATTCGAACACCTTCAGCCCATCTGCGTCGCGAAAAAGCTTGAGCTGAAAGCGCACGATTCGCCCGAGGTCAGTTGGAGATATCCGCGGCTTCGCCCTCGCCCCCGGGCTGACCATCCTTTCCCAGGGAAAGGATGTCGAAGTCGCCGCGCTGACCCGGCGCCCGGTAGACGTAGGGGTTGCCCCATGGATCCGGCGGCGGCTCCTTCTTCAGGTACGGACCATGCCATTTGGGTTCGTTGGCCGGCTTCACGTACAGCGCCGCCAGACCCTGCTCCGTCGTGGGGAAATGGCCGGTGTCGAAGCGGAACAACTCGACCGACTTCTCGAAAGCATCGATCTGCGCTCGCGCCGCTTTGATCTCCGACTTGCCGATCTGCGCGAAGTAACGCGGTCCAACGTAACCGACCAACAGGCCAATGATGACCATGACGACCAGCAATTCGAGCAAGGTGAAACCATGGCTGCTTGGTCGGACCAAAACGCGGGACTGCGGATTCAAGAGTTCCTTCGCATTGAACTGCGCGTCACCGGACCGAACCAGACAGCCTGCCGACCACATCCAGAACCCCTTGTGCCTTGAAGAATTGGGCCGATTCTACTTGAACGGACATTACATTGGTCTTCGCCTCGGCAAGCTGTTCCGCTGACCGGTATGATTGCCCCCTATGCCTTCCTGCTCCGCCAAGCTCCCGTTCACGACTCCCGGCGTGCCTCGCCACCGGCGCCGCGCATGGCGCGGCTTCACCTTGATCGAGATGGTTGTTGTCGTGGCGATTGTCGGCATCCTCGCGGCGGCGGCAATTCCCCTGGTGGCGTTGGGCGAGCAGCGGCTGAAGGAAAGGGAGTTGCGCCATGCCCTGCGCGAGATCCGCCAGGCGATCGATGCCTATCGCAAGGCGGGCGACGAGGGACGTGTCGTCCGCAAGGCCAATGAATCAGGCTACCCTCCTTCGCTGAACGCGCTCGTTGATGGCGTAGCCGACGCCAGAAGCCCGACCGGCGCCCGGATATATTTCCTCAGGCGGATCCCTGCGGACCCGTTTGCCACTTCCGGCCCCGGCAAGGACGAGACTTGGGGCTTGCGCAGCTATGCCAGCCCGCCGAACGAACCAAGACCGGGGGAGGATGTCTTCGACGTGTATTCGCTGAGTCAGGGTACCGGCAGCAATGGCATTCCGTATCGCGACTGGTAGGCCTGGCGTGCGCGCGCGCGGATTCACGCTGATCGAAATGCTGGTGGTGATGGCGATCATCGCCACCTTGCTGTCGATTGCCGCGCCACGCTATTTCCGCTCCACCGACGACGCCCGGGAAGCCGCCCTGAAGTCGGACCTGCGCACGGTTCGCGAAGCCATCGACCACTACCATGCCGATCTCGGAACCTATCCGGAGCTTCTCGATGACCTGGTCGAGAAACGCTACCTGCGAGCCATCCCGGTCGACCCGATCACCGGCGACCCCGGCTCGTGGATCCTGATTCCGCCGCCCGCCCCGACCGCAAGCAGCGCTCCGGCATCGCCTGGCGCCGTGGCCCCCGCGGCCCCGTCCGGCATCTATGATCTGCGCAGCGGCGCCAGCGGTACCACGCGCGATGGCGAGCCCTATCAGAATCTCTAGCCTGCGATCGCCGGCCGGGTTTACCTACGTCGGGCTGCTGATTGCCATCGTGTTCTTCGGCCTCGGCTCGGTCGGCGCGGCGCGGGTTCTGGCTTCGTCGGAGCGAGCCGAGCGGGAGGCCGAATTGCTCTTTGTCGGCAACCAGTTTCGTCAAGCCATCGCGTCCTACTACAGCGCCAGCCCGGGTGCGCCGCGCTATCCGGAGAAACTCGAAGACTTGCTGCTCGATTCCCGCTTCCCGGCAATCCGAAGGCATTTGCGCAAGATCTATGTCGACCCGATTACCGGCAAGACTGAGTGGGGTCTGGTGATAGCCCCCGAAGGAGGGATCCTGGGCGTACATAGTCTCTCCGACAGGGAACCCCTGAAGCGTGCAAACTTTGATTTTGCCGACCAGGCCTTCGAGGAAGCCGCCAAGGCAAAGGATCACCCCTACGCTTACAGGGATTGGCAGTTTGTTTTTCTCCCGGCAGGACGGGCAGTGGCACCTCCGGCTGTCAAGCCTTAGCGAAGTGCTGCTTGGTAACGTGAAGCTCGTCGCGTGAAGACCACGAATCGGACGAACGCGCTATTGGGAAATGCCATGTCTCGCTTACCAAGACCCTTGATCACTCTGCTCTGGCAAACATTGGTCAGCCTGTTGGCCGCCGTCGCCCTGGCATTGTGGGCGCTGCAATTGACGTATCCCGCGTGGCCGGCCCTCCTGTTGTTGCTGACCGGAGCCATGCTGTTGTGGTATCGACCCGCGGCCTGGCTGGTCGTCATGCCCGCGCTGTGGCCCATTATTGATCTGGTGCCCAGTACCGGCCGCATGTACTTTGCGGAGAGCGACGCACTTGCCGTGCTGTGCATCGGCATGCTAGGCCTGCAGGCTCTGCGCCGACCGGCTGGCCCGGTTCCGAAGGCGCCCTCGTCCGGTCCCGGCTTGGGTCTTTTCCTGTTGCTGGCCGGCATCGCGCTGAGCTATGTCATTTCGTCGATTCAGGCCCTGAGTCCCCTGCCGGCATTGGACGACAACGCCTTCGTCGGCTACGGCAGTCCGTATAACGCGCTGCGCCTGAGCAAGGGCCTGCTGTGGGCCTTGTTGCTGCTGCCGCATTGGCTCGCCCTGCGCTGCCACGCAGGAAAGAATGCGGAGACATTGCTTCGCATCGGTATGACTTTGGGTTTGACCACGGCTTCCCTCGCGGCCCTCTGGGACCGCGTGGCCTTCAACGCCTTGCTCGACTTCGCCAGCGACTACCGCACAACGGGCCTGTTCTGGGAAATGCATGTTGGCGGCGCCGCACTGGATGGCTGGCTGATGCTGACCCTGCCGTTTGCAGTTGCCGGCCTCCTTGGGGCAAAGCGTCCGCTGGCGATCACTGTTAACCTCGCCGTGCTGGGACTGGCCGCCTACGCGATACTGACGACGTTTTCGCGCGGCGTGTACCTGGGCTGCGCGGTCATGTTGCTGGTGGCCCTGCCAGCCTGGTGGCGCCGCCGTCGCGAACGCGACAGTGGAGCAGCACCGGCCAGGGATCCGGCAACAAACCACCAGGTCGGCGCATTGATGTTTTCGGTCCTGGCCGCCGCTGCGGTTCCTGTGTTCCATGGTGGCGGTTACCGGGGGTTGGCGGCAATGTTCGCCGCCAGCGGGGTGGCCTATCTGGCCGGCGGGCTGCTGCGTCCAATGCCAGTCGGAGCCTGGCTGCAGCCGCTTGGTGCCGCGGTCCCACTCGTGGCGATTAGTTACCTGCTGCACGATCAGTTTCCCAAGGCCGCCTATTGGTTGTTCGGCGCGGCCCTTATGGGATCGTTGGCAAGCGGCTATTTAGCCTGGAAAAGGCCGGGCGTTGGCGCGCGCAGCGCGCTGGCGGCGTTTGCCGCATGGTGTGCCGCGGGCACCGGCTGGGTGTGCTGGCACTGGGGTGGCGACGCCGCGCTGCCCGGCGGTCTGATCGCCAGCGGCCTGCTCTTCCTGGCGCTAGTGGCGCAGACTGTCCTGCCGCGCCCGATTTGGCGGCTCGATCGGTCTCAGACAAAGACCGTGACGATCTCCTCGCTAGTGGCGCTGATGCTCGCGGTCGGCGCAAGCAGCTACTTCATCGGCGAACGATTCTCCACGGTTGGCCAGGATTTCGACGGGCGCCTGCAACATTGGCGCAAGAGCATCGCGCTTATCGATAGTGACCGGGAATGGGCGCTGGGAATCGGTGTCGGCCGCTACGCGACGCGCTACGGCTTACACGCGGCGATCAGCGAATTGCCGGGCGCATGGCGTATCGCACACGATGGGGCGGGACAACATCGCGAGAACGACAACGCGTTTCTGCAACTGATCGGGCCCAGCTACCCGATGGGTTTCAACGAACTCCTGCGCGTCTCCCAACGCGTCGGCCTCAATTTAACCGGTACCTTTTCCGTCATCCTGCGGGCACGTGCACCCATGCCAGTTCGCCTCAATCTGGAGGTGTGCCAAAAACACCTCCTCTATCCCGGTGACTGCGCCGTGGCGCCTTATGTCGCCGTACCCGGTGGCAACAAATGGACGGAGATCCAACAGCAGTTGCCGGACAAGCCGCTGGCCGGCGGGGGCCTATGGGCGGCGCCGGCGATCACCAACTTTTCGATCGCAAATGACGCACAAGGGAAACCGGTCGATATCGACGATATCGAACTGCGCGATGCCCAAGGGAACAGTCTGCTCAGCAACGGCGACTTCGCGCACGGTGCCGATCGATGGTTCTTCTCATCCGATCGGGTACATCTCCCCTACCACGCGAAGAACATGGCCCTTCATTTGCTCATTGAGCAGGGTGTGTTCGGCATGCTGATGGTCTCGTTGGCCTGCCTTACCGCATTATGGCGACTTGGCCTCGGACGCGCCCGCAACGAAGAGGCCGCTCCGGCCTTGCTGGCAGCACTGGCCGGCTTCCTGTCCGTGGGCCTGTTTGACAGCCTGCTGGACGTGCCGCGCGACAGCGTCTTCTTCTACCTCCTCCTGAGCATCGCGCTGGCGATGAGAGCCCAGCCACCACGCGCCGCCCGACAAGGCGCTGCCGCTCGCTTTTCCGACAAAGCCGGCGGTGGCGGTGCCCCGGTCGCGCGCCCTGCGGCGCGGCGCAAGCGTGTTTTGCTTGGATCAGTGATCCTGCTCGCGTTGCCGGGCATCGGCCTATGGGCTACCTATCAATACATCGGGCGCACCCCCGGCGAATTCATGGATTACATCGACAAGCGATTGCAGGACTGGCCGCGCACAGCCGCTATCGCCGCGCCGGCGATTTCGACGCTGCGCCGCTGGCTCGATGTACCCTCCCTGGAACAACGGCTCCGCCAGCGATTCGTGATCCCGCCGCCCCCACCTGTCGTCGTTAGTCTTGGCGACCTGACGACACCTTCCGGCGCCACAGAGGTTCTCGGTCGCACGCTCCAAGTCGGGCCAACGGCCCTCATTCGAACCATTGCCGAGGCTGCGCGATTGGCGCGCGACGGCGATGTCGTTGAAATCCAGGCCGGCGAGTACCACGGCGATGTGGCCCTTTGGAACCAGAAGAAACTGACCATCCGCGGTGTCGGCGGACATGCACGCCTCTACGCAGACGGCAAGAGCGCCGAAGACAAGGCCATTTGGGTCATCCGAGATGGCCGTTTCAATATAGCGAACATCGACTTCATCGGCGCTCATGTAGCGGACCGGAATGGCGCAGGCATCCGTTTCGGAGACGGCCTTTTGCGCGTCGATCACTGTCTATTCTATGGCAATGAAACTGGCATATTAACCACCTCCGAAAAGGCCAGGCTGGAGATTTATTCCAGCGAGTTCGCATACAACGGCGCGGGCGACGGCCAAAGTCACAACCTTTATGTTGGCGCGATAGCTTCGCTGCGGGTCGAAGGCAGCTACTTTCATCACGCGAACCGAGGACACCTGATCAAGAGCCGGGCTGCAGAGAACCACATCCTCTACAATCGCCTCACTGACGAATCCGGCGGCCGGGCCAGCTACGAACTCGAACTTCCCAACGGCGGCGTCGCCTACTTAATCGGCAACATCATCGAACAAAGCTCGACAACCGAAAACTCGATCATCATTTCTTTTGGGGCGGAAGGCTACAAGTGGCCGAAGAACGAGCTTTACCTGATAAACAACACCATCGACAACAATCAGCCGTGGGGTGGCACATTTCTAACGGTCAAACCGGGCGCTGGTATGGTGCGCGCCTTCAATAACCTGCTGATCGGCAAGGGCTCGCTCGACACCGGTAGCGCCGGTGTGTTCGCCAACAATCGTCATGTCGGATGGGAACATTTCGTCCTTGCCCCGCGCCACGACTACCACATCCGGACTGACAGCCCGTTGCAAGGAACGTTCGTTTCGCCCGGCTCCGCCAACGGGCTCGATCTGGCCCCGACCCGTGAGTACGATCATCGGGCTTCGACGCGGGCGCTGACGGCTGCTCCCACCTTGCCCGGCGCGCAACAGACCTCGCATCCGGACCCGCGCCTAACCGGGGACTAGACCACACGGACAGGAACACGAGGCTCGCGGCCGGCGTCGATCACTCTAAACCAGCACCTCGACCACCGGCGGATGGCCGAGAAAGCCCTGCGGACTGGCGCTGGCGCCGTAGGCGCCGGACTGGAAGATCACGACCAGGTCACCCGGCGCGGCGCTTGCCAGTTCCATACGATCCGCCAGCAAATCCAAGGGAGTACACAGGGGGCCGACCACCGAGGCCGTCTCCAGTTCCACCGGCCCCATGCGGTTGCCAATGGCGACCGGATAATTCTTGCGGATCACCTGGCCGAAGTTGCCCGAGGCCGAAAGATGATGATTCAAGCCTCCGTCCACCACCAGGAATACCTGGCCCCTGGACACCTTGCGGTCGACGATCCGAGCAACGTAGATGCCCGCCTCCCCGACCATGTAACGACCCAGTTCGATCACCAGTCCGGCTTCCGGCATCTCTGTGCTTGCCCGCCGAACCAGAGCTGCCAGGTTGTCGCCGATGGCCGCGAGATCGAGCCGCTGTTCGCCGGGGAAGTAAGGAATCCCGAAGCCGCCGCCCAGATTCAGGAAACGGATCGGCGCGGGGGCATTGTCAGCCAGGCGCAGCGCCAGCTCATAGGACTTGCACTGAGCCTCGACAATGGACTCGGCCTTGAGATTCTGCGAGCCGGCGAACAAGTGAAACCCCTCGAAACCCAGGTCATGACGTCCGATTTCCCCGAGAAGCTCCGGCACCCGCTCGGCGTCCACGCCGAACTGCTTGGGTCCACCGCCCATCTTCATGCCGGAGGACTTGAGTTCGAAGTCCGGATTCACCCGCACCGCGACGCGAGATGGCAAGCCGAGTTCTTGCGAGATTGCCGCGAGTTCGGTCACTTCACGAAAGGACTCGATGTTGATCAGGATGCCGGCGGCGACCGCCTGCGTCAGTTCGCCCCGGCTCTTGGCGGGGCCCGCAAAGCTGATTTCGTGCGTGGGCGCGCCGGCATCGAGGGCGATCTTCAGTTCGCCGCCAGACGCGACGTCGATGCCATCGACCAGGCCGGCCATGTGGCAGACCAGCGCCGGCATCGGATTGGCTTTCATCGCGTAGTGCAACTTGACGGCAGCCGGCAAGGCGGCGCGCAATTCGGCCACCCGTCTTTCCAACAGACCCCGGTCGTAGGCGTAGAACGGCGTTCGGCCGACCCGCGCCGCCAATCGCGTCAGCGGCAGGCCGCCGACCGTCAATTCGCCGCGCTCGACCGGAAACAGGTTCATCGCCGCGTGAATCGGATGCACTCTTTCAGCGACCATCGTTGTCGATCCATTCGGAACTCAGTGTCTTGCGATCGATCTTGCCGTTCGGATTGCGCGGCAGCGGGCCCTGGCGCACTTCGATACCGGCCGGGACCATGTACGCCGGCATCCGGCTGCGGCACTCGGCGAGCAAGGCCGCGGTATCCAGCACCTTCCCGGCCGGCGGGGTCGCGATCACCTGGATCGCCTGCCCCAGAACGGCGTGGTCGACACCGAAAGCGACACACTCGCCCACCATCTTCGTTCCATAGAGAATTTCCTCGACCTCGGTCGGACTCACCCGGTAGCCCGATGTCTTCATCATCTCGTCCCGGCGACCGATGAAGTAGAGGAAGCCTTCGTCGTCCATGCGCACGGTGTCGCCGGAAAACACCGCCAGCTCGGGCAGGACCAGGCCCGGCTCGCGCCCCGGCACATGGCTGGGCAGCGGCTTGTAGCGCTCGGCGGTCTTTTCCGGGTCGCCCCAGTAGCCCATCCCGACCAGCGCGCCGCGATGCACCAGTTCGCCCGGCTCGTTCGGCGCGCAGGACGAGCCATCCTCGCGCAGCACCAGGATTTCCGCGTTGGGTATTGCCTTGCCTATGGAGTCGGGCCGGCGATCGACTTCATCCGGCGGCAGGAAGGTGGAGCGAAATGCTTCCGTCAGGCCATACATCAAGAACGGTTTGGTCCGCGGCAGCCGCTCGCGCAAGGCGGTCAGGGTCTCGCGCGGCATGCGCCCACCGGTATTGGCGAAATAGCGCAAATGTTCGGTGATTCCCGCCGGCCAATCCAGTTGGGCAAGCTGGATATACAGCGGCGGCACCGCCGTCAGGCCGGTGACCCGTTCCCGCTCCAGGGCTTTCAACACATCGCGCGGCAGCAGGTAATTGAGCAGCACCACCCGCGCGCCCACGTGAAAAGCCGTCGTCAACTGACTGAAGCCGGCGTCGAAGGACAGCGGCAGCGCCGCCAGCAAAGTATCGTCAGGCCGATTCTCCAGATACGACGCCACGCTCTTGGCCCCGGCCACCATGTTGCGGTGGGAGAGCACCACGCCTTTCGGTTTTCCGGTGCTGCCCGAGGTGTAAAGGATGGCGACCATGTCGGTATCGATCACCCGGTGCGCGGCCCGTCCCGGGGATGCGAGCAACTCGCTCCATCGGCAACAGGGAAGCACAACTCCTGCCGCAACAGGCGGCTGGGCATCGAGCAAGACCACCTGCCTCAGATCGTGGCATTCGGCGAGCACGGCAGCCAGCAAGGCCAGCCGTTCCGGCGACGTGACCAGTACCCGAACATTGCAGTCACGCAGGATATAGGCGACCTGCTCGGGCTTCAGCAACGGATTGAGCGGCACGAAGACGCCTCCCGCCGCCGGTGCGCCAAAACTGGCGATTACGGTTTCAAAGCGCTTTTCGAGATAGATCGCCACCCGCTCGCCGCGCTGCAGGCCCAGGCCGATCAGGCCTCCGGCAAAGCGCTCGATCGAATCCTGCAGTTCGCCGTAACGCAGATGATGCTTCCCGTAGGTCAGCGCAACGGCTTGCGGCCTGGCCCCCGCCGAAAGCGCGATCAATTCTTGCAATAAACTGGAATCGGACATGACGGTGGATTGGAACGGATGCGCTGGAGGAATTGGCTGCGGCAATCATGAAGGCGGGACGCACCGCAGCGACGGATAATAATACCTTCTGAACCCCTATAATTCGCGCTGCTCGTGCGATACACACCGGGAGTTTGCGTTGGACATCAGATCGGAAATCCTTGGCTTGCTTGATGAAATCCTCAGCCTGAATGGCCGGACCGCCAGCTTCACGGACGACACCACGCTACTTGGTTCACTCCCGGAGCTCGATTCGATGGCAGTGGTGGCGTTGATTACCGGTATCGAGGAGCGCTTTGGTTTTCTCGTCGACGACGATGAGATCGACGGTGCCGTGTTTTCGACAGTGGGTAGCTTGGTCCAGTTTGTCGAAGCGAAGCTGACAGCCTAAGTTCGCCGGAATACGCGTCAATGGCGCCCGAAGCCTTCTTTCTCCCGGTCGCCGATGGTCAGCGCCTGTGTCTCTATTACGCACCAACCGGAAATTCCGCCAAAGCCGCCATTTTGTTCCTTCATCCGTTCGCGGAGGAAATGAACAAGACGCGCCGCATGGCGGCCCTGCAGGCGCGAATGCTGGCAGCGCATGGCTACGCGGTGCTGCAAATCGATCTGCATGGCTGCGGCGACAGCTCCGGCGACTTCGGCGACGCGACGTGGCAGAGCTGGTTGCAGGATGTGCTGGATGCCCATGCCTGGTTGCGCGCGAGTTGTCGGGCGCCCTTGTGGCTTTGGGGCCTGCGAGCGGGCTGTTTGCTTGCCGCCCATGCCGCAACGCGACTGGACGCACCGACAAATTTTCTGTTTTGGCAGCCCATAGCATCCGGCAAGCAGTTGCTGCAGCAGTTCCTGCGCCTGAAGGTGGCGAGCGAACTGATGGCCGGGGACCACAAAGGGGTCATGGAAGCACTGAAGCAGCAACTCGCCGATGGGCGTGCGGTGGAAATCGCCGGCTACTGCCTCTCTCCCGGTCTAGCCCGCGGGCTGGAGCAAGTCGAACTGCTGCCACCGCCGAAACCCGGTCGCCTGATCTGGTTGGAACTCTCCACGCGACCAGACGCCGCATTGATGCCGGCATCGACCAAACGGCTGGAACAATGGCGGGGCGCGGGTTATTCCATTTGCAATCAGGTCGTGAGCGGGCCGGCCTTCTGGCAGACCACCGAAATCGAAGACGCCCCAGCCTTGCTGAGCGCCACGCTTTCCGCGCTGGAAGGCGGCCTGCCTTGAATTATCGGGAAGAAGCTATCCGCTTCAGCTGCGACGGGGAAACGTTGTTCGGCATTCTCGCCCGACCGCAAGAAGCGGCTGACCTGGGGGTTGTGGTCGTCGTCGGCGGGCCGCAAACGCGAGTTGGCAGTCACCGCCAATTTGTGCTGCTGGCCCGCGCCCTCGCAGCCGCCGGCTACCCTGTGCTGCGCTTCGATCATCGGGGCATCGGCGACAGTAGCGGGGGCCAGCGCGGCTTCGAGACAATCTGCCAGGATATCGGCGCCGCAATTGATGCGTTGCAAACAAACTGTCCGACCGCCAACCGCATCCTCCTGTGGGGTCTATGCGACGCGGCCGCAGCTTCGCTGCTCTACTGGGACGAGACGCACGACGAACGTATCGACGGCTTCTGCCTGCTCAACCCCTGGGTACGTTCCGAGGTTTCCCTCGCCAAGGCCCAGGTCAAGTACTACTACGGTCAGAGGCTGATGCAAAAAGAGTTCTGGGCTAAGCTCCTGAGCGGTCGACTGAGCTTCGGTAGCGCAGTCAAGGGTTTCTTGGACAAACTGACGCGGGCATCGGCCGCAGTTGGCGACAACGTTGGCTTCCAGGCACGTATGGCCCAGGCGCTACGTGAGTTTCCCGGACGCACGTTGCTCATCCTCAGCGGAAACGACTACACGGCAAAGGAGTTCATCGAATACGCAACCAAGGCAGAGGAGTGGCGTGGAACTCTCGACCGACAAAGTTTGACGCGCATCGACGTCAAGGGCGCAGATCACACGTTTTCGGCAGCAGCCCTACGTGCGGTCGTTGCGGAGGTTTCCCTGAGTTGGCTGGATGACCATGAAATGACAGCCGCGACCAACCAGGTAGCATCGGTACTCCGGCGATGACAATGCTTCTCGACACCCTGATCTTCGACCCTTCGGCCTTCGACGTCCCCAAACCGCGGATCCCGGTCCTACCCGATGGCATGGCCTGCCTCTCGCTCAGCGTGAAAACTTCGTCGGCACGATTACCCTCCGTCAGGACGCGCCATTTCAGCCGCGGCCGCTACGCGCTGCATGAGGCCTATCGACTGGCCGGCATCGGCCCGGGTAACGCACTCATGGCCCCAGCCTACCACTGCCGGACCATGCTCGACCCGGCGCTCGCTCTGGAGAGCGCCGTGCTGCTCTATCCATTAGGGAATGATCTGGCGCCCGATCTGGCTGCACTTGACGACCTGTTCGCCAAATCAACGAAGCCGGTGAAGGCCCTGCTGGCCACGCATTTCTTTGGCATTCCCCAGCCATTGGCCGCTCTCGCCACATGGTGCGCCGAACGAAAGATCACCCTGATCGAGGATTGTTCTCATGTCCTGTACTGCGAACACCATCAACCTCCAGGCACGGGCGTCTTCGGCGATTTCGTCGTCAGCAGTCCCTACAAATTCGTTCCCAGCCCGGATGGCGGCCTGCTGTATTCGCGAAAGGCACAGGGGCTGAACGAGACAAGAACACGCGCGGCGTCCATAACATCCGAATTGCGCGGAATGGGGAGTACCTTTGCAAATTCCTGCCACCACCGCAGTGCCGCGAGAACCTGCAATACTGCCCGCATCGACGCGGAGCTCGCTGCCATCATCGGTCAGGCGGCCCCACTGATAGAGAATCTGTGCCAACCAGCGGGCTGGTCGGCGGACTACCGGCCGTTACAGGAAAATATCGCCTCACTGCGCTTTTCCAGGCTTGTCTGTCGCCACGCCGACATCAGCGCGATCACACGATGCCGGCGGGAAAACTACCGGCGCTGGGCAGATGCATTGGTCAATACCCCACGCTGCCGTCCACTCTTTCCAGAGCTGCCGGACGGTTGCATTCCCTACATGCTTCCTGTTCGCATCGAGAAGCCGCATCCGTATTTTTGCTGGCTGAAGCGCCTTGGCGTCCCGCTATGGCGCTGGGACAGCATTGCCGCTTCCACATGTTCGACGGCTCTTGATTACCGGCTCAATCTACTACACTTGCCTTGTCACCAGGCGCTCAGCGAAGCGGAGCTGACTTGGATGATCGCAGCTTTCACCAAGACCATGATCCACCGAGTCCCATGAATCACCTGACAGTTTTCGAAGCACAGACCAAACCAAAGGCAACTACCAGGTGCCGTCCAGTCAGTGCCAAATGCTTGGCCCGACCGCAAGAGTTCGGATGATTTCTACTGCGCTCAGAACCATGAATTACCGGAGCACCCGCGATTTGTCGCCGGCCGCGACCAAGCTTCTCGATGACTGCAGCCTACAAAATGTGGAGATCTCTGCGGCCTGGTTCGAAAACCTGCAACGAACGGTCTTCGCCAAAGGCGCAGGGGTACGGTACTACGCAACCGAGATCAACGGCTCGGCGTCGGCCGTTCTGCCGGTCCGGCTACTGCGCAACGGACCGATTCGGCGGATCGAGTCGCTCGGTAACTACTACACTTCCCTGTACTCGCCGATTCTTGCGCCAGAAGGCGGGGCATTCGACCTCGTGCCCCTTCTGGAGGCGGCCAGCCGAGACCACGGACAAGCACACGAAATGCGCTTTTCCCCCATGGATCCGGATTCGCCGGAATATGGTGCAATGTTCACGGCGCTGCGAAGAAACCGGTGGATTCCTTTTCGCTTCTTTTGCTTCGGGAACTGGTATCTCAAAGTCGACAAGACATGGTCAGAATATCTGCGCGACAGAGAAGGCTTTCTGCGGAGCACGATCAAGAGAATGAGCAAGAAATTCGCCGCTGAGCAGGGTACCCTGGAAATCGTCACGGACCCGGCCCCGGCTGAGGCCGCGATCAAAGCGTTCAACGACGTGTATTCACTCAGTTGGAAAAAGCCGGAACCGTATCCGGATTTCATCCCCGGCTTGATTCGCGGGTTAGCAAACGCCGGGCAACTCCGACTGGGCATCGCACGCCTTGCTGGCCGGCCAATTGCTGCCCAACTTTGGTTCGTACACCATGGCAAGGCGAGCATCTTCAAACTGGCCTTCGACCCTGCTTGCGCCGCGTTCTCGCCCGGAACGCTGTTGACTGCCCACCTCATGGAACATGTCATCGATCAGGCAGGTGCGAAAGAGGTCGACTTTCTGATCGGCGACGACGAATACAAGAAGTTGTGGATGAGCCATCGACGCGAACGCTGGGGCATCGTTGCTTACAACCCGCGAACGCTGATCGGGCTGACGCTGCTCTGTCGGGAAGCGCTAGGACGGGCGCTACGCCGATTGAGGATGAGATGAATAGATCTGCTTCACAAACATGCACGGGATCTCCAATCCACCGCCGCCGGGCGGTGTGGGGCAGCTGAAACAGTCGCCAATCAACTTCAATTACAACCATACCAATGACTTGGACCATCTACCCAATCGAACAGTTTGCCCATTTCTCACATGCCTGGGACGACTTGGTTCGGGCCCGGCCGGGTGCCCCATTTCTGACATCAGCCTTTCTTGGACCTGCTCTCGACGTTTTTGGCGTAGGGACAGAAAGGCTTTGCCTTTACGATGACGCAGGGACGATCGTTGCAGGTGCGATAGTGCAAAAAGCGCGAATGGGGATGTGGCAGACATTTCAACCCTCTCAACTCCCTTTGGGCGCATGGATTTCAAATGGCTCTCTCGACCTCCCGTCGGCCGCCGCAGAATTGCTAGGCAGGCTCCCCGGCATCTCGCTCGGGATAGGCATCACCCAGTTGGATCCACGATTCGAAACCCGCCCCGCGAACAACAAGAAACTCCAAACGCAAGACTATATTCAAACAGCTTGGATTGATGTCGCGACCAACTTTGACGCGTACTGGGAATCGCGCGGAAAAAACCTGAAGCAAAACATGCGAAAACAACGACGAAAGCTCGAGGCTGACGGTATCGAACCCAAATGCGAATGCCTTTCCGCGGCAAGCGATGTGGCCGAAGCAATCAAGGAATATGGAATGCTTGAAACTGCGGGCTGGAAAGGCGTGGACGGTACTGCCATCCATCCCGACAATCCGCAAGGCCGCTTCTATCGAGCGATGCTCGAGAACTTCTGTTCAGCCGGGCGCGGTCGAATCTACCGGTATTGCTTCGGTGACAAGGTTGTAGCGATGGATCTGTGTATCCATGACAACAGGGCAATCGTGATTCTGAAAACGGCCTATGATGAATCCTATAAGACGGTTTCTCCCTCGACACTGATGCGCCAAGAGGAATTTCGACAGATCTTCGAAGAAACGGGATTCGAGAGAATCGAGTTCTACGGCAAAGTCATGGATTGGCACACCCGCTGGACTGAACAAGACCGTACCGTCTATCACGCTACCGCTTTTCGCTGGGCTTGGCTAAAGCAATTGCGCACACACTTGTCTAGCATGGCCGCAAAGCCGACGCCCGAGCAAGCGAATGTCGAGGGCGGTTGAAAATTGGGCGCCAACACGTGCCACCCAGGAGCTGCTCATCCGGGCGAATCGCCTTGATCCCGCCCCCTGGCAAGCGGCAGGTGGTTGCCAACCGCTATTCTGGCCGGGTTTCTCCCTTGTCATCCGCCACTGCGGCAGGAGGGGCAGGAGGAGGATCTTGCCAGCGGCCCGCTTCCTGCAACCTGGTACGTAGACCCGGCAATGGAAAACCCAAGCGATAGGCTTTATGGGCGTACTTCAATGCCTGCTCGTACTTGCCCAAGTCCAAATACACCAGCCCCAGATTGTAGTTAACGTTGGCACTCTCACCGGCAAACTGCTCGGCCACCTCCAAATGCTTCAGAGCTTCGGACTGCCTTTTGTGTCTTACTAGATAGATGCCGTATATCAGTCGAGCCATTGCATCCTCCGGTCGAAAGCGGACCGCCCGGTCGAAGTAGCAGTCGACTGTATATAACGTTCCCGGCGGCCGCTCGGTTCGCTTGCGCTCACCAAGGCGCATCATCGACATGAGGGCCCGAGGATGATTGGGAAACGCCCGTAACGTGTAGTCGATATCCCCTCCCAAGGGCCCGCTCTTTCCCGACCTCAGGCTTTCCACCTCCGGCGTGAAATGTGCTCCCTCGACAATCGGGAGTTTGTCCTTGTCGGTCCAAAAATCGAATGGCCCGTAGGCATTGTGCAGTGGCCCGCACGATTCAAACGCGTTGGCGTAGCCTTGCAGCGCGAGCCAGCAAACTGCAATGATAGGCAGATACCGTGCTAACGCATTCTTCATCTTTCGCTCCCGGAAGTCTGTTGCAGCAATACGGCCAGGGCTTCCGTCCTTGCTCTGCGAGAAGCCCTTTCCACCGATACCGGATCGGGCAGGCGAGCCTGACGGTGTCGTATCGAAGCGATGAACCTGGGCAACAGGGCGCAAATCTCATCCGCCGAATCGAGTCTCGCCATCGCATCCAGCCCGAATCCGCGCAGAACCCCCGCCGTGTCGCCGAGGGGGTCTGTAAGGGCAATTATGGGTCGATCGGCACGCAAGTACTCATAAATCTTTGCCGGAATCTGGGCATTGCAATTCGCTGCCTGCATCACCAGCAACCCATCCGCTCTGAGCATTTCCCTCAACGCTTCGCGATAGGGTATGGGAGGACAGACGTCGATAAATCCTTCGACAGCGTATTGATTTGTCAGATTGCGTAACAGATCGTCATGCACCGCAGCGCGGAAACGAATCTTCAAGTCATGAGGCGTAAGCTCTCCCGAATCAGTCAGCCGTCGCAGCGCCACGAACAAATTTGTCGGATCTCTCTCCTGTGGATACACGATGCCGCTGTGCAAGAGCGTGATCATTCCAGGATGCAGGGGGCCCTCCTTCTCCGAGGACCGGGCCATGAAGCTCTCCTCGTCGTAACCATTCTCCAGCACCATGATGCGGTCACGGGCATTTGGGTAGCGGGTGCGGTATTCCGCAGCGGCACTCGGTGTCGTGAAAGTGGAATAGTGCGCCTGCTGGACCGCATCCGCCTCGATGTCCTTGTAGCTTTTCCAGACCAGCGGATCCGCCGGATAGCCGTCCTGCGCCATTGGATCCCGAAAATCGGCGATCCACGGCAATCGACTCTGGCAATGCAGTCGCGAGCCGATCAAATGGGCGGTTGCAATCGGATAGGTTGACCAAATCGCCTTCGGCTGGTAACGCCTGATCATCCGCATGCCTTCCAGAACGCCTGCGAATTGCCAGCTTCGCCATCTATCGGGACGCGCCATCCAGCCAAAATATCGCCCACCCACCGCCAAATGCCGCGCCGTATCCAAGGCAAAGGCACGGTTGACGATGACTCCGGGTGAAACGTCCGCCACCAGATCCTCGCTGATTCGTTCGTAAGCATAAGGCGCCACGGTAAGTACCAAGGGTTCCCATCCGAATTCCGGCAAATGCTGGACAAATCGCAATGTCCGTTGAATGCCACTACTCCCAGCCATAGGCGGAAAGTGATAGGCGATCATCAGAACGCGACGCATGCTGGCTCCAGAAAAAAATCCCCCCCAAGCCGCCCTCGAATTGGGCCGCCCTGATTATAGGGCGGGCGCAGGCTCCAAGTGCGGATCTCATTGCGGATACCGGCCTCTTTCCTCCGCATCTTCTCATCGCGATTGCTACAATTCGCTCCGCTTCCTCATGACGACGAAGCTTTGGAAGTGGTGCCCAATGTCGCTGCACCGTACTCCAGTTCGGCCCTTGCGTACCAGCAACGCAAGCTGACCAGCAAGCGACGGGATTTCAAATGAAGACCAACCACGCCGAAACCTGCCCGCTTCGGTTCCACGCGGATCATGCGCATGGCTGACACCGTCGTCAAAGGAGCGCTGTTGACGGTATCGATGCGATGGACCGACCGGCTCATCGGCCTGATCAGCACCCTGATCCTGGCGCGTCTTCTGGTTCCCGCGGATTTCGGCATCATCGCCATGGCGTCCCTGGTCATCGGACTCGCCGATGTTCTGCTCGATCTCGGCGTACATATTGCGCTGATCCAGAACCGGTCGCCAAGCCAAGCGCACTATGATACTGCCTTCACCCTGCGCCTAATTCAGAGCTTGCTGGCCGCGATGGTTGTGGCTGCCGGATCCCACATGGCCGCCGGTTATTTCCATGAACCGCGCGTCGAGGCGGTGCTGCAGTGGCTGGCCCTGTCGTTCGTTTTCAGCGCCTGCGAGAATATTGGCCTGGTTACCTACCAGAAGGAAATGGACTTCGGCTCCGACTTCCGGTTCCTGTTCCTGAAACGCATGGCCGGCTTCATCACGACGATCGCGACCGCGTGGCTCCTCCAGTCCTACTGGGCATTGGTGGTCGGCAATCTCGCCGGGCGTGCCTTCGGTGTGGGGCTCAGCTACTGGATGCATCCCATGCGGCCTCGGCTAACCCTGACCAAGATCGGAGAAATATTTGCGGTATCCCAGTGGATACTGTTGCGCGGCATTGCTGCGTTCCTGGAGAACAAGTTACACCAGGTGTTTGTCGGACGGCGCGAAACTGCGGCCGTGATGGGTGCATATTCCTTGGGCGACGATATCTCGGCAATGCCCACAGGCGAACTGCTAGCGCCCTTGAATCGCGTATTGTTCCCAGCTTTCGTCAAAGTCAAGGACGATCTGGCCGAGCTGAAGCGAGTATTCCTTCTCGCCCAGGGTGTGCAAACCCTTATCGGGATTCCGGCGGGCGTGGGCCTGGCGCTGGTGGCCCATGAGGCCGTACTGGTACTGCTGGGCGAAAAATGGCTTGGCGCCGTACCCTTCGTACAGATCATGGCACTGATCGGAATCGTCAATGCCATCACTACCAGCGGTGGCTATGCGATTCTCACGCTCGGCAAGGTGCGCCTGCTCGCCATCTACTCAGTAGTCCAGGTGACCGGCTTCGTTGCCTTGGTCTTCTTGGCGATTCCCCATGGGGGCGCCATAGCCATCGCATGGCTGCGGCTGGTCGTTGCGACCACGGGCCTCGCCAGTTTTGTTTTGATTCTGCGTTTCACCTTTCCGAGCCTGCGCTTTGGCGAGATGCTGGCTGTGGCGTTTCGTCCCCTGGCGGCGGCAAGCGTCATGGCTTTGCTAGTGCGGTATGGCCTTGCCGCTCTTCCCTTCACCACGCTTCCTCTATTGGCAATCAAAGTTGTTGCCGGAGCATTCACCTATGGGCTGACCATAATTCTGATGTGGCGGTTCGCGGGTCGGCCTTACGGAGCCGAGACTTTTGTGCTTGACAAGATTCTGTCGTTTCGGAAACCCTAGCGGGAGCATTCTGGTTCCTGCTGCGACGCACTCGCTGCCCAAACCAATAGGCGTATTGGTCGCTATACTCCTCGCCCATGAAAATCCTAGAGCAACTCTGCCTCGGCAAGCCTGGATTCGCCAATGACGAGCTAACCGCCATTGCAGCGCGCGAAGGCATTCTCGCCGCCTGGCAGCAGGCCTTTGCCCGTTTCGGAGTGAACGCGGCCGCTCAAGCCGGTGACGAGTTCGCGGTCGGTTTTACAACACCGGACCAGACCAGCTACCTGGCGGTCGACCGCTTCGCCATCCGCACCCTCTGTTACCGAGTGGTCGATGGGCGATTGCGCTTTGCCGAGCGCGCCGATGAGATGGCGGGAGAGGATCCGGAACTCGATCCCCAAGCGATTTTCGACTACCTGTATTTTCACTGCATTCCGTCGCCGCGCACTATTTTCAAGGATGTATTCCGTGTACCGCCGGGCCACTATGTGCTTTTCGAGCGCGGCACGCTATCTGTAGCGCCCTATTGGGCGCCGCATTTCCTCGAAACGTCCCGCGCATCGTTCGCGGAAACGCGCGATGAATTCCGGGGGACGGTGCGCGAGGCGGTCGCGAGGCGGCTTGACGGCGGGGCAGTTGGCTGTTTCCTTAGCGGCGGCACGGACAGTTCGACGGTGGCCGGCATGCTGACAGAAGTGGCAGGCGTACCGGCCGAGACCTATTCCATCGGTTTCGACGCCGAAGGCTATGACGAAATGGAATACGCGCGCATCGCGTCCCGCCACTTCAAGACCAATCATCACGAGTATTACGTCACGCCAAGCGATCTGGTCCACAGCATCCCCGGGGTCGCAGCGCACTACGATCAACCGTTTGGCAATTCGTCCGCGGTACCGGCCTACCACTGCGCCCTCAGGGCCAGGGAGAACGGCATTGACAAGATGTTGGCGGGGGACGGCGGGGACGAGTTATTCGGTGGCAATACCCGCTATGCCAAACAGCGCGTCTTCGGCGCCTATGACGCGCTCCCCACGATCCTGCGCAAGCGGATCGCGGAACCCATTGCCGACTCCGGCCTGTTGGACCACCTGCCTTTGGTTCGCAAGGGAGCCAGCTACATCCGCCAGGCGCGAGTGCCGATGCCCGACCGCATGCAGACCTACAACCTTCTGATGCGTCTGGGCCTCGGCGACGTACTCACCGCTGGATTTCTCGAACGCGTGGATACCGAGGAACCGATGCAGCAGCAGAGGCAAGTCTATGCCGCGTGTCCCAATGCCTCGATGGTAAACCGAATGCTGGCGTTCGACTGGCGCTACACGCTGGCTGAGAACGACTTGCCAAAAGTCTGTGGCACGACACAACTCGCCGGCGTCGCTGTTGGTTTCCCGTTACTGGATGACCGCTTGTTCGACTTCTCCCTCGGATTGCCGAGCCGCTACAAGGTCAAGGGGCTGACGCTGCGGTGGTTCTTCAAGGAGGCGCTGCAAGGATTTCTGCCAGACCAGATTATCACCAAGAAGAAGCACGGTTTCGGACTGCCGTTTGGGGTCTGGGCGACCCGCGATGCGGCCTTGGGGAAACTCGCTGGCGACTCACTCCGAAGCATCGCGCAACGCGGCGTGATACGCCCCGATTTCATCAAGGCTTTGCTGGGAACTCATCTGCCGGCGCACCCTGGCTATTACGGTGAAATGGTCTGGATCCTGATGATGCTGGAACAATGGTTGCGGGCACACGCGCCGAATTTCCAACTGAAATAGTCCGTTTTCCGCAGGATTCCGCAAACGCGCGTTGCGATGTTCATGTCGGGATAATTTACAGAGATCGCCAAATCTGAAAATAAGTACTGACAATTCACTAGGTTGCATTCCGGCCCGATATTTGCTTTACCCTTCAGTCCAGAAGGGATTGCTTAGAGGATCATGATAGCCGCTCTGACCCAGCCAATGCGCAAAAGCAGCTGCCGTAGGATCTTTGGTTTGCTATGTGTGACCTTGTTCGCCGGGAGCCTGTCCTTCGCGGCGCCGGCGGTGGCTGCTTATTCTGCGGCAATGCAATCGATCGCAACCACGAACGCGCCGCCCTGGCGCGTTTGGAGCGCGATGACTTGGGCGAGCGGCATGAACCGCATCGTGCTTTGGGGCGGGTGGGGCGCGACCTTTGTCAATGACATGTACGCGCTGGATCCGGCTTCGCGGGATTGGCAACTGATCGAGCCTCACACAGCGTGCCCCGGCAACACCGGGTTCGGTGCCCCGAACGGCTCTGACGAGAACGGCGTGGTTTACGATCCGATCAATAATATGCTCTGGATCGTAAATGGCGGCAGTGGCTATCGGTGTCTGAGCAACCCCGGCGTAGCAAGGACCGCGGGCGCCGGGACAACGTCGAACGTAATCGTCGATACCACGCTAACTTCGACGGTTGTCGATTTCTACAAGGACTTCTGGGTTTCGGTCCAGAACAACTATGCATTGGTAACCGCCTACGATCCTGCGAATCACCTGCTGTCGCTGGACAAGCCCTTGGCCTTGGCGCAAGGGACAACGTATCAGCTATTTGCAGATGTTGGCGCCGGCACGTGGTCCTACAACTTTGCCACCGGCGAGTATTCCAAGTTGGAGCAACGGCATTGGGGGTATGCGGGACCAGTATTCAGCGGCCGCAGGCTTAGTCCGGGCTTCGCCAGCGACGGAAGCAGCTATGCGATCCTGTTTGGCGGCGTCGGGCAATACGACTACACAAACTGGTCCTACGACAACAGCACCTGGAGACTCGACTTTGCCAGCAAGTCGTACTCGCGAATGCTGGCCATGGGGAGCAGCGGCCCCGCGGCACGTGGCCAGATCGAGAACCAGTTCGTTTACGACAGTGCGCATGACCGCTTTGTGCTCTTCGGCGGTCGATGCTTTGATCCTGCGCGCTGCGGCGCCGCTGGCAAAAGGCTCAATGACCTGTGGATCTACGACCCGCAGACCAACGCATGGACCGAGCTTCATCCGGCCGTCAGTCCTCCTGCGAGGGACCAGGGGCAAATGTATTTCGATACCGCGCAGGGAGTGGCAGTCCTTTATGGTGGTATCGACGATAGTGGTACCGTCTTGGGAGATTTGTGGATATTTGACCTAACCACACAGACCTGGACCAACGTGACACCGTCCGGTACTTCGGTTCCTCTGTACATCGCAGCTGTCGCTTTTGCACCGACCACGGGTTGCGGATACCTGGTGCAGGGATCGACCACGAACAACGCTGTTTCGAATGATATCCTCGAGATCTGCCTGACCTCGAGTGACGGCAACGTTCGTCCAGTGGCGAATATCATCGTCAGTCCACCCTCAGGTCCCGTGGATACGGTGTTCAATCTTGAGGGGGGGGCAAGCAGCGATCCCGATGGAACGATTGTCGCTTACGCTTGGGATTTCGGCGACGGAACCAACGCCAATGGCGCTTCTGCGACGAAGAGCTACGCGGCCGCCGGCAGCTACACGGTGAGGCTTACGGTCACCGATAACCTCGGTGCGACGGGCTCCAATACCACAACCGTCACGGTCACAGCGGCCGCCAACACCGCACCCACGGTCAGTCTGACCTCCCCGGCCAATGGCGCCAGCTTCACCGCCCCGGCCACCATCGCCTTGGCCGCCACCGCCAGCGATTCCGACGGCACCGTCTCCCGCGTCGATTTCTATCGCGACACCAC
>WBZP01001111.1_pt1 | contig 34139 bp, 30 predicted proteins | sample 5204301 | NCBI WGS metagenome assembly WBZP01 (sample SAMN12412401, study PRJNA552823) | activated sludge metagenome | isolation source: activated sludge from nitrification reactor of wastewater treatment plant... | place: USA: Pennsylvania | collected 2017 | reverse complement strand
CGGCGTCGGTGAAGGACTGGCCGATCAGCGCACTGCCGACCGGTTGACCGTTGCGCAGCAGCAGCGACCCGTTGGCGTTGTCCCGCAGGCCGGGCAGCTGGGCGATCAGCCAGATCAGCAGCGGATAGCCCAGGCCCAGGATCACGGTCAAGACGAGCAGCGCGCGCAGCGCCGCCCAGTGCAGGCGAATCAGGTTGGATATGTTCATCTCTACGACATCCCGGGGAGGAGTTGGATTACCAGGTCGATCAGTTTTATCCCGATGAACGGCGCGACGATCCCGCCGAGGCCGTACACATAAAGGTTGCGGGACAACAGTTTCGAGGCACTGCTGGGGGTGTAACGCACACCGCGCAGCGACAGCGGGATCAGCGCGACGATGACGATGGCGTTGAAGATCACCGCCGACAGGATCGCCGATTGCGGGCTGTGCAGCCGCATGACGTTGAGCAGGTCGAGACCGGGGAACAATGCCACGAACATCGCGGGGATGATCGCGAAGTACTTCGCGATGTCGTTGGCGATGGAGAACGTGGTCAACGCACCGCGGGTGATCAACAACTGCTTGCCGATCTCGACGATCTCGATCAGCTTGGTCGGATCGGAGTCGAGGTCGACCATGTTGCCGGCCTCTTTGGCCGCCGAGGTGCCGGTGTTCATCGCGACGCCGACGTCGGCCTGCGCCAGCGCCGGGGCGTCGTTGGTGCCGTCGCCGGTCATCGCGACCAGCTTGCCGCCGGCCTGCTCCTTCTTGATCAGGGCCAGTTTGTCCTCCGGGGTGGCCTCGGCCAGGAAGTCGTCGACGCCGGCCTCGTCGGCAATGGCCTTGGCGGTCAACGGGTTGTCGCCGGTGATCATCACCGTACGGATGCCCATCTTGCGCATCTCGTCGAAGCGTTCGCGCATACCCTGCTTGACGACGTCCTTCAGGTGGATGACGCCGAGCAGTTCGGCACGGCCATCGATCACCTGTCCCACCACCAGTGGGGTGCCGCCGGCCGCGGAGATACCGTCCACCAGGGTGCCCAGATCGGTGGGCACTGCACCGCCCTGTGCGCGCACCCATTCGGCGACGGTGCTCGCCGCGCCCTTGCGTAACTGGTGGCCGTCGGAGAGGTCGACGCCGGACATCCTTGTCGCCGCGGAGAATTCGACCCAGTGTGCGTCCACCAGTTCACCGGGCGTGCGGGCGCGCAGCCCGTAGCGTTCCTTGGCGAACACCACGATCGAACGGCCCTCGGGCGTCTCGTCGGACAAACTGGCCAGTTGCGCGGCGTCGGCGAGTTGCTCTGCGCTGACCCCGGGCAGCGGGACGAAGTCGGAGGCCTGCCGGTTACCGAGCGTGATGGTGCCGGTCTTGTCCAGCAGCAGGGTGTTGACATCGCCGGCGGCCTCGACCGCCCGGCCCGACATGGCCAGGACGTTGCGTTGCACCAGCCGGTCCATCCCGGCGATGCCGATTGCGCTCAGCAGTGCACCGATGGTGGTGGGGATGAGGCACACCAACAGGGCAACCATGACGATCCCGCTGACCCCGTGTCCGGTCAGCGCCAGCGAGTCCGGCACACCGGGATTGTTGGCCTTCGAATAGATCGCCAACGGCTGCAGTGTCGCGACGGCGAAGATGAAGATGACCGTCAGCGCCGCCAGCAGGATGTTGAGCGCGATCTCGTTGGGCGTCTTCTGCCGGTTGGCGCCCTCCACGAGAGCGATCATCCGGTCGATGAAGCTCTCGCCGGGCTTCTGGGTGATCTGCACGACGATGCGGTCGGACAGCACGGTGGTTCCGCCGGTGACCGCCGAGCGGTCGCCGCCGGACTCCCGGATCACCGGCGCGGACTCACCGGTGATCGCCGACTCGTCCACCGAGGCAATGCCTTCCACGACATCGCCGTCGCCGGGGATCACCTGTCCGGCCTCGACCACGACGATGTCGCCCTGTTGCAGCAGTGGGGCGGCGACCTCGTCCTCGGTGCCCGGTCGCCCGGGGGCCCAGCCGGTGAGCCGGCGCGCCATGGTGTCGGCCTTGGTCTTGCGCAGGGACTCCGCCTGTGCCTTGCCGCGGCCCTCGGCGACGGCTTCGGCGAGGTTGGCGAATATGACCGTGAGCCAGAGCCAGACCACGATCAGCCAGGCGAACCAGCTCGGCTTGATGACCGCGAGGATGGTCGACCATATTGCGCCGATCTCCACGATGAACATCACCGGGTTGCGCCACAGTGTGCGCGGGTCGAGTTTGCGCAGCGCGTCCGGCAGCGCGGTCCAGAGCATCTTGGGGTCGAGTAGCCCGCCGCTGATACGGCTCGATGGCTTGTGCTGTTCGGTGTCAGATGGCAAAACCGTCTGATTGACAGTCATTTTCAGTGAATTCCTTCGGCCAGGGGGCCCAGCGCGAGCATGGGCAGGAAGGTCAGCGCGACCAGGATCAAGGTGACGCCGGCGACCATTCCGACGAATTGCGGACGATGCGTCGGCAGGGTGCCGATCGACTCCGGGCTCTGTCCCTGCTGGGCGAGCGAGCCCGCCAGGGCCAGCACCAGGATGATCGGCAGGAAGCGCCCGAAGACCATCGCCAGGCCCAGCGCGGTGTTGTACCACTCGGTGTTCACGGTGATCCCGGCGAACGCCGAACCGTTGTTGTTGGCCGCCGAGGTGAACGCGTAGAGCACCTCGGACAAGCCGTGCGGTCCGCTGTTGAGCATGCCGGCGCGCTGCCCGGGCATCGCCATCGCGATCGCGGTGCCGGTGAGCACGATCAGGGGAGTGACCAGGAAATAGCTTGCGGCAAGCTTGATCTCGCGCGGTGTGATCTTCTTGCCGAGGAATTCCGGGGTGCGTCCGACCATGAGACCCGCGACGAACACCGTGATGACGGCCAGGATCAGCATGCCGTACAGGCCGGACCCGGTGCCGCCGGGCGCGACCTCGCCGAGCTGCATGTTGAACATCGTCATCATGCCGCCGAGGCTGGTGTAGGAGTCGTGGAACGAGTTGACCGCACCGGTCGAGGTCAAGGTGGTGGCGTCGGCGAAGATCGCGGAATCTGCCACGCCGAAACGTTGTTCGACGCCTTCGGTGGCCGCGCCGATGGCGGTCGGGACGGTGCCGTGGTGCTGCAACTGGAACAGCAGCATCAGCGTGACGCTGAGACCGGCCAGGATGCCCATCACGGCGACGATCGCGTACCCCTGCTTCTTGCTGCCCACCATGCGTCCGTACGTGCGCGGCAGCGAGAAGCTGATCACCAGCAGCAGGAAGATCTCCAGCCAGTTGGTCCACGTGGTGGGGTTCTCGAACGGGTGCGCGGAGTTGACGTTGTAGAAGCCGCCGCCGTTGGTGCCGAGTTCCTTGATCACCTCCTGGCTGGCCACCGGGCCGCCGGTGATGGTCTGCTGCCCGCCGGCCAGGGTGTTGACCACCTGGTCGTGCAGCTGGAAGTTCTGGATCGCCCCGCCGATGACGAGGACCACCGCCGCGACGATCGAGATCGGCAGCAGGATGCGGAGAGTGCCGCGCACCAGATCGACCCAGAAGTTGCCGAGTTCGGTGGTGTGGCGGCGCGCGAATCCGCGCACCAGCGCGATCGCCACCGCCATGCCGACCGCCGCGGAGACGAAGTTCTGCACGGCGAGCCCGGCCATCTGCACCAGATGCCCCATGGTCGACTCACCCGAATACGCCTGCCAGTTGGTGTTGGTGACGAAGCTGACGGCGGTGTTCCACGCCAGCGCCGGCGTCATCGCAGTGCCGGGATCGTTGAGGTGCAACGGAAGTCGGCCCTGAACCAGCTGGAACACGAACAGGAACAGGATGCTGACCGCCGAGAACGCGAGCACGCTGCGGGCGTAGGCACCCCAGGATTGCTCGGCCTTGGGGTCGGCGCCGATCAGCCGGTAGATGACCCGCTCGGCGCGATTGTCCTTGGTGCTGGTGTACACCCGGAACATGTAGTCGCCCAACGGCAGGTGCACCGCCGCGAGCGCGATGATCAGCAGGGCGAGGAAGATGATCCCCGCAGTGGTGGTACTCACTAGAACCTTTCGGGAAACAGCAAGGCGGCGGCCATGAACAGGGCCAGCAGCACCGATAGGACGAGGCCGATGACGTTCTCGTAGTTCACAGCCCCTCGACCAACTTCTGCACCAGGCCGAGCAGGCCGAAAATCGCCAGCGTCAGCACGATGAAAATGACGACACCCATGACTCTCCACTTCGGATGTACCGGTTTCGTTCCGCGGCGGCAGTCCCGCTGCGGGGCGATGACAAAGCTACGACCGACAGGGATACGAGCCGGAGGTCCTTGACGGTTTCTTTACGCTCCGGCCGCGAGCCTTGACGGTGTTCGTCCGCGGTGGCCGTAAAGGGCCGAAGTTTCCCGCCTCGCTGCGATGATGTGCCGGTGGGCGACCCGCCCGTAAAGGGCGGCGCCGTCAAAGTATCGGCCGGGACCGTAAAGAGACCGCTAGGACGTACCCACTTCGGCCCGTGACGGGTGCATCGTAGGTCTGGGCCGCCCTTGGCGGTAAGCGCGAAGGGCCTCGACGAAGAAGGTTTCGGTGACGCTATCGGCCACATTTCGGTCCCTCGTCCACGGGCGCGGTGAATTCGCGGACGTCTCTGCGCGTCTCGGTGTTTGGCGCGACTGCTGGTCGCCGGCGGAGGTCTCCTTTCCGGCGTCGATCCTCGGCGATAAGGCCGTGTCGCGCTGGATCATCCAGCGGTCGGCGATGGTCGACGTCCGCACGTTCGCCGAGTTGAATCTGGCGGTGTCGGCCGGGATCGATCCGTCCTTGATCACGGTCCACTGCAGCGGTTTCGATGTTGACGAGATCCGCCGAACTGCCGGTCTGGCTGTCGGTCGCGTGGTGGTCGGTTGCGAGGAGCACATCGATGCGATCACCGGGCGCCTCGACTCCCGTACCCACAACGTAATGCTGCGGATCGGCGCGGCAGCCCTGTCCGGTTCCACCGGCCCGTCAGCCGGACGGGGATTTCCCGGTGATTCGCCCGCCGCCGACCTCGCGGCCCAGCGGGTGATCACTCATCGGTCGTTGACTCTGATCGGGCTCCACGCCGAAATCGGTTGCGCGGAAAGCGAGTTCGTCAACAGTTCGGCCGCGATCGGTTGTCTGATGGCCGAACTGGACCACATTCGCCGCCGTTACGGCCTGTTGCTCACCAGGCTGAGCCTGGGAACCACCCGGCAGTACGCGACCGACGCCGACCTGTGCCACAGTTGCGCTATCGAAATCACCGATTCCATCGACGATGCGTGTGCGGTCTTCCGATTTCCGCGCCCGGTCGTCAGCGTTTGCGGTCCTCGCGCGCTCTCTGGCCAGTGCGCGCTCTGACCGCGTAGGTGCCGAGCCTGATCCCGGGGTTGGCCGCATGGCGCCTGGGGCGACGTTCGATGCTGCCGGCCGAAACGGTGGTGTGCCGCATTCCGTAAGGGGTCAAGACTCGTCGGATTGCATTGCCGCTCTTCGGTCCAGCCGATTGTTCGGGCAGCGGATAGTGAAGAGTGCGGCGGCGGGCGCGGCCATCATCGTGAGCACCTGCAGCATGTCGGTCATCGGATACAACAGTCCCGCCGGGCCGAGGCCGGGCGGGACTGTGGTGAGTGTTCGGGTTGCTCAGATGGTCGTGGGGTCGGGCGCCGGTGCCGGAGGGGGCACCTCGAGGTTTCCGGCCTCCAGGATGACCGGGCCGGCCGGGGCGGGGGGCGGAGGCAGTTCGGCGGGAGGGGCGGGCATGGTGGCCAGCCCGGCCGCGATCGTGGCGGCCTGGTCCTGCAGAGCCGGGTCGGCGCCCAGGGGGGCGTCGGGAAGCGGCATCGGCGCGGCGTCCGGAAGGGGAGGCATCGGCGGCGCCGGGTCCGCCGCCGGGGCCGGCGCGATATCGGCGACGGTGACGATGGCCGGGCCGTCGACGGGGGCCATCGGATCAACCGGCGGGGCGTCGGGTGCGCCCGCATCGACCGGTAGGTACATGTGATGGCTGAACTGGGGCTGGTAGGCGCCGCCGCCGCCGATCTTCACGCCTCCGCCGCCCTCACCGGAGGACACCGGGGTGCCGTCGGGCAGGGTGACCGCGGTGTGGCCGCCGTTCCAGCCGATCACCAGGGCGCCCGGGGCGGTGCCGTACTTGAAGCCGCGGGCCAGCAGGGCGGCTTCCTCGTTGCCGGTGTGGAACCGGTCGCCGAAGGTCGGACGGCCGGTCGCGGTATTGGCAACCCAGGACGCCAGACCCGAGCAATCGGTGCCGGCCGGGGAGTCTCCACCCGGGATGTAAGGGGTTCCTGAGACCTGATTGATGAGTCCCATCAGGGTGACAAGAGCGAACATAAAGAAGCACGCTAAACACACATTTCGGGCTTCGCCAATTATGTGAACTGGGTCACCCTGGGCGGAATGGGGGCCTCCTGGATGGCTCGAATAATGGCAAAATAACGCTCTGAACTGGTATTTTAAGAATGGGGACAGCTTTTATAAGAGATAAATAAGACCAGTTCAGAATGGCGTCTACGAATAGATTCCGAAGTTTGTGAGATACATCTGTGTCGCTTCCGTTGCGCTTGTTACCGGTTTGTGATCGGCATACGGTGCGCAACGGCCATTCCGGCGGGGTTCGACGGCGCGGCGCGGTGGCGCCCGGGCCGGACCGTGGACGCTAACGTCTTCGGGGTGGCGGCGGCCCCCATAGCCCAATTGGCAGAGGCAGCGGACTTAAAATCCGCCCAGTGTCGGTTCGAGTCCGACTGGGGGCACCGAGGTCAGACAATGTTTCAGGTAAGGCTAACTGCACACGATGGTGAACACGAACCGCAGATGCCAACCCCACGCATACACACTGCACACAAGTAGGCAGCAACGGCGCAAACGGGAGTGCTGCCGTCCAGCGGGCAGCGGCCGACCTTCATGGACCAGATGCTCAACTAACCCCGCGCCGCGGTCATCGGGAAAGCACTACGCCTGACCTAGCGGTCGAAGATGTGCGTCAACTCGTCGCGCTTGTGGGACATCTCAACCTCGATGGACACGGCGTTGATCAGCGCGAGTACCAGGACGATCACCGCGACGACGCGAACCCACACCGCAGCCCGAAGCACGAACGCCCCGGCAGCTCCGACGGTCACGACGGCAACCCCCGTCCACACCGATCCCGAACCGGACATCAGCGACACCGGCTGCATGGACATCACCAGCCCGATGCCGACGAGTAGGCAGACGCCGATCGCGACGGCCGCCTGCCTGCTGATGCCGGATGCGTCGGTGGAGGCGATTGCCTTCTTCGTCCACGCGGTGCCGTCCCACCATCGTTCCCCGTACTTGTCGTCCGGGTCGGCATACCAGCCCGGCGGTGGCATCCCGGTCGGCATCGGTGAGACTTCGCCGCAGGTATGGCACCTGAACGTCGATGCGGTGGTGTCGGCGGAGATGTTCAGGTGGGCGCCGCATTTCGGGCAGGTGATGTGCCGCCGATGCGCCCCCGTCGCGGTCATGCGCGCACCCTATCCCCGGCGGCGTTCAGTTCACCAGCCAAGACCACGGCCACCATGGGTTCGGCAGCAGGCAAAGGACCCCAATGATCGCAGCAATCGCGTAGGCCGCATATACCCACACCAGTACCCCCTGTTTCATGCGCGCACTGTATCCCGTGCCGCGATCCTCCGCAGACGGTTCACGGTGGGTGCGCCCGTGCGCCGGGTGTCGCTACCATCTCGTCATGAGATGGGGGATCCTCGGCATCATCGCTGCACTCTTGATCGCCTGCAGTCCAGCCCCATCCACACGGCCTCCAAAAGCGGCGAATGAGATTCCGCGGATTTCGCCAGTACCGATCACGCCGACGTGCAGCCAAGCGCCGGCCGCCGCGGTCGAGGCCATCAACGCCACCCTTCTACCCGGCGAGCACCTGGAACATGCGCAGACCATCGACGTTCCCTTCACCCTCGTCGGAGCCAACATTGTCGACGCGTCCGGAACCCGAGTATCCAGCCATGATTCCTGGATCATCTGGCACGGCAAGGTTTTCGGACTCAGTAGTGATGCCTGGCAGCGTAGCGGCGACGGCCGTGATCTCATCGACGGCTGGTCGGAGTTCAACGACGTCGTTGGGGAATGCGTCGGTTCTGCGAACTAGCCAACCCGATTTCGCAGGCGGCGTAGCCGGTTCACCAGCGCCGCAGTACTACGCAATCGTGATCTGGCCGCCGCTAGCTAACTCCTCCGTCCCGGCGTCGTCCCGGCGACCGGGGGCGTTACGGGGCCGCACCGTACGCGTACCGGAGGCATGCCGGTAACGCCGCAAATGGCGGATACGCAGGCGATTTAGGCCGTGCAGCTAACCCGTTTCGCCTGGTCGAAAAACCCCGTCGACCGTTCTTAAAAACCGCCAAGTGTCGGTCCGAGTCCGACTGGGGGCACTCCGGACCAAATGAAGTCAACCGATCGCATTAACCTCAGTTAACTACATAAGTGAGGTTAAACTGGGGCGGTGACTTCACTTCGCCCCGTCACCTACGAGAACGTTCGTTGGGAACCGCAGGGGGGGCGGCACGGGAGCGAGGCGCTACCCAAGTACGGCACGTATCACCCCGCTGTGCCGGCTGGCATCGCCGAACTGGTCCTCGACTTGCCGCCGGCCGTGTTGGCAGCTGCCGAGTCCGCCAGCCGCGAGATCACCCGGTTCGACGCCGACCTCGGCGGCGACATCGCACCGGTTACCGCCGTGTTGCTGCGCTCGGAGTCCGCGGCAAGCTCGCAGATCGAGAATTTGACCGCATCCGCGCGCGCTATCGCGGAGGCCGAGCTGCCCGGTGGGAAGGCCAAGCGCAATGCGGAGATGATCGTCGCCAACACCGCCGCGATGCAAGCAGCGGTCGCCCTGTCCGACGACGTTGACGCCGACGCCATCCTGGCGATGCACCGCGCACTGATGGTCAACGAGCCACGCCATACCCCAGGCGAATTCCGCACCGAGCCGGTGTGGATCGGCGGCGGCTCCAGCCCTGTCGGCGCAACATTCGTCGGCCCGCGCCATGAGGTGGTTCCCGGCGCGATTGGCGACCTGATCGACTTCGCGCAGCGCGCCGACGTTCCCACGCTGCCGCAGATCGCGGTGGGACATGCCCAGTTCGAGACCATTCACCCGTTCACCGACGGAAACGGGCGCACCGGCCGCGCATTGGTTCAAGCCATGCTGCGCAACAAGGGCCTTACCCGCCAGGTGACGGTGCCGGTCTCGGCCGGACTGCTGGCCGACACGGACGCGTACTTCGGCGCGCTGACCAGTTATCGCGACGGCGACGCCGCTCCGATCGTCGAGTGCTTCTCGAAGGCCACCGTCCTGGCCATCGCAAACGGGCGTCAACTGGTCGCTGACCTCCGCGATATCCGGGAGACATGGAATGACATGATCACCGCGCGATCAGACTCGGCGGTCTGGAAGGTCGCCGATTTGTTGACCCGCCGTCCGGTCGTGAACGCTGCGCTACTGGCGCAGGAGTTGGGCATCGCGTCCACCAACGCGCACCGCTACCTCAACCCGCTCACCGAGGCGGGAATCCTCGTCGAGACGACCCACGGACCCCGCAACCGCGTGTGGCGTTCTCCCGAAGTGCTTGCCGCGCTCGACGCCTTCGCCGAACGCGCCGGTCGGCGCGGCTGACCGCGGTTCGGGCGGTGCACGGTGGCATCGCGTCGGGGTCACGAATGGTCGGGGAGCGTCCCCTTGGCCCGAAAGCCTTCCCTATAGTCCGATGCATGACTGCTGAACCGCCGCAAATACCGGGCGTGCGCCGCTCGTTCGTCGAAGCCAACGGCGTGCGGTTCCATGTGACCGAGGCGGGTGCTGCCGACGGCAGGCCGGTCCTCGCATTACACGGCTATCCGCAGCACCACTACGAATGGCGCGACCTGCTGGCCGACCCGCCCGCCGGGCTCCGCATCATCGCGCCCGATCTGCCCGGCTACGGCTGGTCCGGGCCGCCTCGTCACAAGTGGGCCAAGGAGGATGTCGCCACCGACGTTCTGGCGCTGCTCGACGCGATGGGCCTGGACCGCGTCCTGCTGGTCGCCCACGACTGGGGTGCCTGCGTCGGTTACCTGATGGTGTTGCGGGAACCCGAGCGGTTCGACGGTTATCTCGCGACGAATTTTCCCCATCCCTGGCAGCCGCGGGGAAAGGTGTTGCCGCATTTGTGGCGTCTGTATTACCAGGTGCCCCTCGCGACGGTCGGTGTTCCGCTGCAGCGGTACAGCAAGTACGTCAGGTTCATGTTCAAGGTCGGGTCGAGGATGGATCCCGCGGACGCGCGCCTCTTCGCGGACCGATTCCGCGACCCGGTGTGTGCACGCGCGGGCCGGGACACCTATCGAACTTTTCTACTCCGCGATTTGCCTTCCAGCGCAAGGCATCCCGAACAACGCCGGGCGACGGTGCCGATTCGTGCGCTGTTCGGCACCGGCGATGCCGCGGTGCACCTGTCGATGATGTCGCCGGAGACCGCCATGGCCGACGACTACACGCTGGAAACCACCGACGCCTCCCACTTCGTCGTCGACGAGCGCCCGGATGTGGTGCGCGAGAAGCTGATTGCGTTGGCCGAGGAGACCGCGCACGTCTGAACCGGGCTAGCCGGCCGTGGCGGCGCGGCGGTGCGACCTCGCGCAGCGGTCGAGTAGGGCAAGAGCGGTGGCGAGGTCGTTGACGAAGGGCAGGTCGTTCTCGGGATCGCAGATCGACAGCAGACGCGCCACGGGCGGGCCGCCGATGATCGCCCAGTCCACATCGCGACGGGCGCACAGCACGCTGATGTAGTAGAGGGCGGTAAAGCCCTGGCCGCCAAAGAAGTCCACCGCGCGGAGATCCAGCACGAGTTGTTTGGAGATGCCGATGTGGCGCTCGACGTAGTGGCCCAGAGCCCGGGCGTTGACGGCGTCGATGTCTCCCCGGGCGGCCACTGCCACCCGGGTGGATGACGGATGGCGCACGCCGAACGTGGCTAGGCCGCAGGGTTCCATTCCGTCGGCCAGCGCGGGATCGGGCCGGTAGATGCGGACGGTGCCGACCGGTGCCATGCACAACCCCCAGTTCGTCGTGTCAGCGACTTGTATGCCGAACCGCACCGTGCGGGCGGGTTCGGATCCGACTCCCGCGCGCCGATGAACACGCATCCGGCGGGGCTGGGAGCTCAACCTCAGGTCCAGGGTAGTACGGATTCCGCTGTTGACGGGTAATCTTCAGAGAACTCTCATATCCCCTGGTAGATCGCCTATCATCGGGTCCGGCACAGTCCTGAGGCCGTTGTTCTGGGCATCGGCGACAGAAGGTACAACGCATTCCGTTGGGTGGTGAGTTTGCGGGCAGTCGAGACCCGGCGCAGCCCGCAGCGAGACGGTCAATCAAGTGAGAGCCAGTCGGGCAGCGGGTAGCGGCTCATGGAATCGGCCTTGGTGATCGCCTCGCCATGTGCCGGATTCCGTTGTGGCGCCGCGTCCGATCCCAGGTACAGCTCGGTCGCGGCCTTCGCCTGGAACATGGCGATGACTGCGTCGCCGTGGCGGTCCGAGCCGAACTGGGTGAGTGCCGCGGTGAGCTTGGTGTCGACGTAGTCGAGAGTGTGCTCGAGGTTCCGCAACTGCGTTGCCTCGTGGCGCGAATCCTCGTGACGGGTCTGGCGGTTGCGCCGCTCATCGACACAGCGCATGCCAACCGCGCCGATGGCCGCCGACAACGTCGGCACGAACAGCATCGCGCTCGCCACGCCCAGCGAACCATCGATCGTCAGTGACGCGACGATGCTCAGCGTCGTGAGCACACCGAGCAGTCCGAGCAGCAGGGTGATCGGCGATGCCCCGGCCACCCGGTCTCCCGCGCGTGCCGCGATCGGAGTCAGCTTCGCCGACACACTGGCGGTCTGGCGGGCGACGGTGTGCGCCCACGTCTCGGCGGGCCGTGTCGGAGCCGCCGTCGCGGGATCCGGGCGCGGTCCGGTCGCGGGTTCCGGCACAGCTGCCGGATCCGCGGGTAAGTCGTCAGTGATCTGCTCGGCGCCGGTGGCCTGCCGACTGTCGACGGAAACTGTCATGTGGCCATTGTGGCGTGAGTGGCTGGTGATTCCGTGGAGCCCGCGCGCGTGGCGCTGTCAGGGCCGCCGAAACTCGGCCGAGCGGTTCCGGGACTTCAGACCCTGGATGGTGAGCAGGACACGTGGTCAGATGGATCCATCAGCAGATTTGACCGCTCCGGCCGGGTCTGGCGGGCCCGCAACTCAGGAGGCCGATGATGGTTGTCTCGGGTCGGGGCCGGCGGACGCCGCCCCTTCGTGACGAGGAAGTCGAGATTTCCAGCGGACCGGTCCGGGTGGCCGGTCACCTGACGATTCCGGTGGATCCCAGGGGCATCGTCGTCTTCGCCCACGGCAGCGGCAGCAGTCGGTTCAGTTCGCGCAACATCTACGTCGCCGACGTGCTCAACGAAGCAGGGTTCGGCACGTTGCTGTTCGACCTCCTGACGCCCGCCGAAGAAGCCAACCGCGCCAACGTGTTCGACATCGAACTGCTTGCGGGTCGGCTGGTCGATGTCATCGACTGGCTGAAGACCCGAACCGACACCGACTCATTGCCGGTTGGGCTCTTCGGGGCCAGCACCGGTGCCGGCGCCGCACTTCGCGCGGCCGCGGACCCAAGGGTCACCGTCAACGCCGTGGTGTCGCGGGGAGGCAGACCCGATCTCGCCGGTGAGTGGCTCGCCAGGGTCGACGCGCCGACCCTGCTGATCGTCGGCGGACGCGACGATCTGGTCCTCGAACTGAACCGGCAAGCGCTACAAGCGATGAACGTCGAATGCCGACTCGAGGTGGTTCCCGGCGCCACCCACCTTTTCGAGGAAGCCGGCACGCTAGAGAAAGTCGCGGAACTCGCGCGCGACTGGTTCCAAACCCACGTCGCTGCAGGCAAGGCCCAGCAGGAAGATGCCTTCGGCGCAGATCGATGAGACCAGCCGGGCCCGCAATCCGGCGAAGACCGTCGACCGCGGCGGGATTGTCCCTACACTGGCCGCGTGAACCGGCTCTCCAGCGTCGATGCCGCCTTCTGGTTTGCCGAGACGCCCAGCTGGCATATGCACGGCGGCGGCCTGGCGATCTGCGATCCGTCCAAGGCGCCGGACTTCTCGTTCGAAGCCGTCCGCGACCTCGTCGAGGCGCGACTGCCCGAGATTCCGCAGCTGCGTTACCGCGTGGCGGGCTCCCGCCTGGGTCTGGACCGGCCATGGTTCGTCGAGGACTCCGAGCTCGAACTCGATCACCACATCCGGCAGATCCGGGTGCCGAAGCCCGGCGGCCGCGCCCAGCTGGACGAACTCGTGGAGCGGCTGCTGGAGCGCAAGCTTGACCGCGACCGGCCGCTGTGGCAGTTGTGGTTCATTGACGGTCTCGAGGACGGGCGCGTCGCGATCCTGACCAAGTTGCACCACACCGTCGTCGACGGCATGTCGGGCGCGGGGCTCAGCGAGATCCTGTTCGACACCTCCGCCAAGCCCCGGGCGCCGGTGTTCGACGTCGACAGGTCGCTGGTCGGGGTCGGCATCCCGCGTTTCGAGCGGCGGGCGCTGGGCTCGATCGTCAACGTCACCGTGATGACGCCCATCCGCCTGGCGCGCATCGCCCAGCAGACGCTGACCCAACAGTTGGCCACCTGGCGCCTGCCGAACAAGCCACCGCGATACTTCGAAGCCCCGACCACCCGCTTCAACGCACCGCTCTCGCCGCACCGGCGCATCACCACCTGCCAGGTGCCGCTCGACCGGATCAAGGCCGTCAAGAACGCCTTCGGGGTCAAGCTGAACGACGTTGTGCTGGCGCTGATTTCGGGGGCGCTGCGGCACTATCTCCTAGTGCGCAAGGAGCTGCCGCACCGGCCCCTGGTAGCCCAGGTTCCGGTGTCGACCCGCGGCGAGAGCACCGAGGTCGGCAACCTGATCAGTTCGATGACAGTGGGATTGGCCACCGACATCGTCGACCCCGGCAAGCGGATCCGGGCGATCTACGCCAGCTCCCAGGGCGCCAAGGAGATGGCGACGGCACTCACGGCGCACCAGATCATGGGTCTGACGGAGACGACGCCGCCGGGTCTGCTGGGACTGGCCGCCCGCGCCTACACCGCGAGTCACCTCGGCGGGAACGTCGCACCGATCAACGTCGTCGTCTCCAATGTGCCCGGTGCGGATTTTCCGCTCTATCTCGCCGGGGCGGAGGTCGAGTATTTCGTTCCGCTGGGGCCGCTGGTGATGGATGTCGGCCTGAACATCACCTGCCTGAGCTACCGCGAAATGTTGACGTTCGGGTTCGTCACGACGCCGGAGATCGCCGACGATATCGACGACCTGGCGGCCGGCATGGAACCGGCCCTGGAGAAACTCGAGAAGGCCGCCGCCAAGCTGTGAGGACGGCTCACCCGGCCGGCAACTAGTACCGCCAGAAGTACGCGCGCAGCGGCGTGTCGGCGGGACAGCACGCACCCTCGCCGGGTGAGTGGTGGGTCAGCCCTGTTGCACCGTCACGTCCGAACCGGACGAGTCGATCCGCGGTGTGCCCGCGTGGTACGTCACCCGGCTGCCGATTCCCGATGCCTCGATGACGTCGGCGGACTCGAGGGTGACGACGTTCTCGATGCCGGACACGGTGACGCGCCCACAGTGCCCGGTGATCTCGACGGTGTTGTTGATGCCGGACACCTCGACGGTGCCACCGGTGCAGGTGAGCGTCCGATGCTCGGCGATACCGCCGACGGAGATGCTCCCACCGTCCGCGACGACGGTGGGACCGGTGTCGTCGACCTCGGGCGGGGTCGGGATCACCGGCAGCGAGGTCGGGGCGGCGGGAACGAGTGACGGTGCGCGCGACGGCGTCGGGCGGTCGACGACCGCCACCGGTGTGCCGGCCGTGGGTTCGCGGCCGAACAGCAGGAACGCGGCGCCGCCGAGGACGATGATCAGCAACCCGAGGGCGAACAGCAGGTTGGACACCCCGCGCCGGTCCGGTCCCCCCAACCGGCCCGCGGCGTCGGACGGCGGCGCCTCGTAGGGCGTCTCGTCGGGCATCTGGGCGGGCATTGCGTGCCTTCCGTCCGAGTCTGCTGCGGCGGGATACACGCTAACGTCCGGGCGCGCATCGTGCCCGCGTTCCGAGGCCGGGGGAGCGGCGTCCGATCGCCGCCGCCCGGGGTAACACGCACGAGAGGTTGCTGTGATTTAGGACTCACTCCACGGTTGCGCATATGAGAATTCCTTATTAAGAAAGCTCGAAGAAGCGATGAACACCAATTAGCTGCGCGTGCATAGCGGCTGGTGAACGACCCGCCTCGGGTTGCCCGCAGCAAACAGCACGATTGCATAACGTTTCGCGCTGAGTGTCTGCTGAGGCCAGTGTTCATCGCGCGCCGAAAAGGGCCTTCTGTCACCATTTTCGGTCGCCGCCCACCGTTAGAATCATCCGAGGGTCCGCGCCGACGTGGCGCTATTGGACGACGTGAACCGGCCGAGCAGGGGCATCCGCCGGACAGCCATCCGTCGGTCTGCACCGCACCGCCCGAGGAAGGTTCGAAGAGGTTTTCTGATGAGCATGGTGAGCATGGCAAACAAGGGGAACGCCGACACCGACGTGGCCGGCGGGCTGATCGTGGCCGACCGCCCCGGGCGGCACGCCGAACTCGCGCACGACCTGCCCACCCGATCGCTGCGCGCCCACCTGAGCCGTTTGCCGGAGCCGGCGCAGGCGGTCGAGGCGCCCCTGATCGAGACCGACACCGCACCCGGGTTCTCGGCGCTGCGCCAGATTCCCGTGCGCCGCGGCCCGATCGCCGGCATCGCCGTCGACGCCCGCGACGGACTCGTCTACACCACCAACCCGACCGACAACAGCGTGTCGGTTCTCGACCCCGCCGCGCTGAGCGTGGTGGCCACCATCGGCGGCCTCGACGAGGCGTCGGCGATCGCCGCGGCAAACGGCCGCGCCTTCGCCGCCACCGTGACCCTCTCGCATGACGCCGTCAGTACCGTCGACCCCGCGGCCACCGAGCCGGGCGCCGACTATCCGCTGGCGCTGTCGATCAGCGATCTCGCCGTCGACCGGGCCGGCCGTTACGTGTACGCGGCCCGAAGCGGCCGCGACGGCGCCGACCTGGCGGTCATCGACACCGCCGACGGCCGCGTACGCACGCTGGACCTCGGTACCCGGCCGGGTGCGGCCGCCTCCGCCATCGCGATCAGCCCCGACGGCGCGCGCGTGTACGTGGTCACCGTCGACGATCTCGGCGGTGAGCTGGTGGCCGTCGACACCGCGACCCGGCGGGTCGTCGGCGGCCTGGCTTTCCCGGCGCCGCTGCGCGCCGTGGCCGCCGGACCGCGCGGAACGGTCTACGTGGCCAGCTGCGATCTGTCCTTCGCGGGCGTCATCGACGTCGTCGACTCCCGCACCATGCGCGTCGCCGCCAGCATCGAGGTCGGTGGACTGGTCACCGATCTCGTCGCCGGCGCCACCGGGGACCGGCTGTACGTGGCCGGCGTCGACCGGGTGTCGGTGGTGTGCACGGCCACCCACGAGATCGTCGACACCGTCACGATCGTCGAGCAGCCGTCGTGCCTGGCCGAAAGCGCGGACGGCAGGAAGCTCTTCATCGCCGACTACGACGGTGCGGTGACGGCCCTGACCATCGCGTCGAGCACCGAGTCGCTGCTGGCGAAGATGATGACCTCGGACGTGCTGGACATCCCCATGCTCGAACTCGAGCGCGCGGGCGTGTAGCGCTGATCAGCCCGGCGCCGTGGCGCCGTCGTCGCCGGCGCGCGTCGTCCACTTCCCAGCGCCACCGATCTCGAACACCGCGGCGGCGACAAACCGGAAAACGGACTTGACGACGGGCACCGGCACTAGCCTGGGGCGTGATTTCGTAGCGATCGGGACGGCACGGAGGACGCTCAAGACCATGCGCAGCACCATGCAGGACTTTCCCCTGACGATTTCGGCCATCCTGCGGTACGCGACGGCGGTTCACGGCGACCGCACCGTCACCACCGCCACCGGCGACGGCGGCTACCGGCAGGCGACCGTGGCCGAGGTGGGCCGGCGGGCGGCCCGGCTGGCGAACGCGCTGCGCCGCCTGGGCGTCGACGGTGACGAGCGGGTGGCCACCTTCATGTGGAACAACCAGGAGCACGTGGAAACCTATGTGGCCATTCCGTCGATGGGCGCGGTGCTGCACACACTGAACATCCGGCTCTTCCCGGAGCAGATCGAGTTCGTCGCCTACGAGGCCGAGGACCGCGTCGTCATCGTCGATTCGTCGTTGGCGGGCTTGCTGGCTCCCGTGATCCGAACACTCGAGACGGTGCACACGGTGATTGTGGTCGGCGACCAGGACGCCTCGGCGCTCGAGGTGCCCGGCAAGCGGTTCCTGCGCTACGAAGATCTCCTGGCCGCCGAGTCGGATGAATTCGACTGGCCGGTTCTCGACGAAAATTCCGCTGCGGCAATGTGTTACACGAGCGGAACTACCGGTCATCCCAAGGGGGTGGTGTACAGCCACCGCTCCAGCTATCTGCATTCCATGGCGGTCTGCAGCGGAAACGGCATGGGGCTGGGTTTTTCGGACAAGGCGTTGCCGATCGTCCCGATGTTCCACGCCAACGCCTGGGGCCTGCCGTACGCGGCACTGATGGCCGGCGCCGACCTCGTGCTGCCCGACCGGTTCATGGACGCGGCCTCGATGGTGGACCTGATCGAGACGCAGCGCCCGACGGTCGCCGGTGCGGTGCCGACCATCTGGAACGACGTGATGAACTACCTGGAAACCAATGGCGGACATGATATTTCGTCGCTGCGACTGGTCGCCTGCGGTGGCTCGGCGGTGCCGGTTTCGCTGATGCAGACCTTCGAGGAACGCCACGGCGTGCAGATCCGGCAGTTGTGGGGAATGACCGAGACGTCGCCGATGGCCACGCTGGCCTGGCCGCCGCCGGGCACCCCCGAGGACCGGCACTGGGCGCTGCGGGGATCCCAGGGCAGGCCGATGTGCGGCGTCGAGACGCGCATCGTCGACGACGAGGGCGCGGCGCTGCCCAACGACGGTGTCTCGGTGGGTGAACTCGAGGTGCGTGGGCCGTGGATCACCGGCTCCTACTACCGCAACACCGACGAGTCGAAGTTCCAGTCGGGCTGGCTGCGGACCGGCGACGTCGGCCACATCGACGCGCAGGGTTTCGTGACACTGACCGACCGTGCCAAGGATGTCATCAAGTCCGGCGGCGAGTGGATCTCGTCGGTGGAACTGGAGAACGAGTTGATCGCCCACCCCGCGGTACTGGAGGCCGCCGTCGTCGGTGTGCCCGACGAGCGCTGGCAGGAACGGCCGCTGGCCGCGGTGGTGCTGAAGTCCGGCGGTCAGGCCACGCCCGATGACCTGCGAAAGTTTCTGTCCGACAAGGTGGCTCGCTGGTGGCTGCCCGAACGCTGGGTCTTCATCGATCAGGTTCCGCGGACCAGCGTCGGCAAGTACGACAAGAAGACGATCCGGGCCCGCTACGCCGAGGGGCAGTACGAGGTCATCACCGTCGACTGAGCACGAGCAGCCGCGAAGGGCCCCATTTCTGCGTGAAATGAGGGCCCTTCACGTCTGCTCGGCATGATCCGGGCATCCCCCGATCGGGGGACGGGCGATTCCACCGGTGGTGGAGCCGATCGGCGGACAGACGGCCGCGGGAAAACCGGGCACCGTGGAGAGCGTCCACCAACGACGCACCGAAGATCGGTGTCCGACAACGAGGTTGATCGTGTCCGTCTCGCCCTACCTGGTATTCGTCGAGGGTCTGCTCTTCCTGACGCTGTGGGTGTTCGCGTGTGCCTACGGCACCGCCGTGACCGCCGCGCTGGCATTGCCGTCGGGCGTGGAACTGCGCCGGGCCATCGCACGCGCGGTACCGCTGGCCGTCGGCGCCATCACGACGTCCGTCGTGTTCGCCGGGCCCGCGCTGTCGGCGCTGACATCGCTGACCGGCGCTTCCGACATCGTGCGCGGCGTCTTCGTCGCGATCTGGCTGGCACACGTGATGCTGGCCGGCCACCTGACCTACTCGGCGGCGCGGGTGCTGGCGGCCTATCAGCGCTCGGCGCGCTGGTAGGCGGTGACGACGGCCGCCCCGCCCAGTCCGATGTTGTGCTGCAGGGCGGCGGTGACGTGGTCGACCTGACGCTTGTCGGCCGTCCCGCGCAGCTGCCAGGTCAGCTCGCTGCACTGGGCCAGGCCGGTCGCGCCCAGCGGGTGGCCCTTGGAGATCAGCCCGCCCGACGGGTTGACCACCCACCGTCCGCCGTAGGTGGTGTCGCCCTTGTCGATCAGCGCCGGCGCCTCGCCTTCGGCGCACAACCCCAGCGCCTCGTACAACAGCAACTCGTTGGCCGAGAAGCAGTCGTGCAGCTCGATCACCTGGAAGTCCTCCGGCCCGAGTCCGGACTGCTGGTAAACCTGTTGGGCGGCTTTGACATTCATGTCGTATCCGATGATGTTGGCCGCACTGCCGTCGAAGGTCGAGGCGAAGTCGGTGGTCATCGCCTGCCCGACGATCTCCACCGCCTGACCGGCCAGATCGTGCCTGGCGACGTAGTCCTCGCCGGCCAGCACCACCGCCGCCGACCCGTCGGAGGTCGGGGAGCACTGCAGTTTGGTCAGCGGATCGGAGATCATCTTGGCGCCGAGGATGTCGTCGAGGGTGTACTCGTCCTGGAACTGGGCGTACGGGTTGTTCACCGAGTGCTTGTGGTTCTTGAACCCGATCTTCGCGAAGTGCTCGGCGGTGCTGCCGTACTTCTTCATGTGCTCCCGGCCGGCCGCGCCGAACATCCACGGTGCCACCGGGAACTGCATCGCGTCGGTCTCGTTGAGCGCCAGGATGTGCCGCTTCAGCGGCGGTTCCCGGTCGTCGGCTCCGCCGCCGAGCGATCCGGGCTGCATCTTCTCGAAACCCAGTGCCAGCACGCAGTCGGCGATCCCGCCGCGGATCGCCTGGGCGCCCAGGAACAGCGCCGTCGAACCCGTCGAACAGTTGTTGTTGACGTTGACGATCGGGATGCCCGTCATCCCCAACTCGTAGAGCGCGCGCTGGCCGCAGGTCGAGTCACCGGCGACATACCCAACATAGCCCTGCTGGATCTCGCTGTAGTCGATACCGGCGTCGGCGAGGGCCTTGGTGCCGGATTCCCGGGCCATCTGCGGATAGTCCCAGCCGTCACGGCGGCCGGGCTTCTCGAACTTCGTCATTCCGACGCCGACGACGAACACCTTGTTGGCCATGCGCGATCCCCTTTGATCCGTGGAAGCCCGATCCGTCGAATGTAGGCGATCGCAGTTGGCGGACGTTCGGGGCACCCGCACACGGGCGCGCCAGCCGGTTCGTTGTCGGACCGGCTGGCGCCCGCGTGTGTCGCCAGTGCCGGGGTTAGCCGGTGATGCCGCTGACTCCGCTGGGACCGTTGGCGCCGGCGATGCCGCCCTTGCCGCCGGTCCCCGGTGTTCCCCCGGTCCTGGTCGTGCCGGACGTTGCGTCGCCGCCGTCGCCGCCGTTGCCGCCCTTACCGGATATGGGGCCGGCGTTGCCGCCGTTGCCGCCGTTGCCGCCGGTGGACGAGCCGCCGTTGTCGTCGGAACTGGCGTCGCCGCCGTCGCCGCCGTCGCCGCCCCGGTCCCAACCGGTGCCGGCGTCGCCGCCGCGGCCGCCCTTGCCGGTGTGTCCGGTGCCGTCGCCCCCGTCGCCGCCGTCGCCGCCCCGGGCCACGTTGCCCCCGTTGCCGCCCTTGCCGCCGGCCCCGCCGGTTCCGCTGAGCTCCCCGACGCCGTCGCCGCCGTCACCGGCATGGCCCCCGGGGCCACCGGCGATACCGCCGTCGCCGCCCGCGCCGCCGGCGCCGCCGGTGCCGGTGACCCCGCCGGTGCCGGTGCCGCCCTTGCCGCCTTCGCCGCCCTTGTCACCGAGCATGCCGCCCTCGCCGCCGCCGCCGCCGTTGCCGCCGGTGCCGCTGACGGCGCCGACCGCGTCGCCGCCGTCGCCGCCCTTGGCGGCCGTGCCCGCGGCGGACACGAACCCGCCCTTGCCGCCGTTGCCGCCGATGGCGTCGCCGGCGGTGGAGTAGGCCGATCCGCCGCTGCCGCCCTCACCGGCGGTGCCCTGCCAGACCCACCCGCCTTCGCCGCCGTTGCCGCCGATGGCGGTTCCGCTGGCCTGGGCGTTGCCGCCGTCGCCGCCGGGAAGCGCGCTGTCCCACTTTCCGCGGCCGCCATAGCCGCCGTCGCCGGCGGTGGCGTTGCCGTTCACGGCCCAGGCGTCACCCCCCCTACCTCCGCCGCCCGAGTCACCGCCGAGGTTGGTGTCGGCGACCCGCCACTGCACGCTACCGCTGGCGCCACCATTACCCCCGGTGGCATTACCTGATGTGGCGTAAGCGTTCCCACCGTTCCCGCCGGCCCCGAGATTGCCGCTGAGTAGGCCGCCAAACGATCCTGCTCCACCGTTGGCCGCGGTGGCGTTCGCTCCTATCGCGTTCCCGCCGTTACCACCGGCTCCCCCGTTGCCGGTCATGAGTCCCCCATGCCCACCATCCCCGCCCTTGGTCGCCGCCTGGAGCAGGGTGCCGTCGGCGGCGTAGACAGCGTCCAGGCCGTCCCCGCCCCGTCCGCCGTTGCCGTTGACGTTGGCGCTGCCGCCGACGCCCCCGAAGGCGCCGTTGCCGCCGTTGCCGCCCCAGAGGCCGCCGTCCTCGCCTTTGCAGAGTGATTTGCAGTTCGGGTTGACCTCCAGGGCGTCACGACCGTCACCGAGCAGCCAGCCGCCGCGGCCGAACATCGGCCGGACGGTCGAGGTGGCCTTGGTGGCCGTTGTGCCGGCTTTCGGGTTGGAACTCGTGCCGTTGACCAACCACCACGGCAGGTTCGTATCCGACCACGGCAGCTCCGATCCCGTCGAAGTCAGCTGGACGTCGATGCTCACCGTGGGCAACTGTCCGTTCGCCACGGGCAGGACGCCCATACCGACCACCGCCGCGCCCGCGGCCACGCCCGAGCCGAGGAAGGCTGCGACGGACTTTGTGCCCCGCGACTTCCCTTGCCGCGCCTTGGAATTGGTTTTCTTGTACATCGTCAAACCCCTGTCAGGTTCATACCCGTTGGGTAGCAGCAGCCCACGAGTTTGGCCGGCCACCGACGAAGCGATGTCCGAACCAACAACAGATTAAAAACGTGCGCGCGTGGCTTGAACGTACGCCCGGTTATGTGCGTTGCGCAAAGTTTTCAGCACACTTCAGCAAACTTTGAGTCTGGCTTCTGTACGCCCACTGACCTGCCGATATGCCCTGCTCAAGGGCATAAACTGTTGCTGCGCAGCTGGTCTGAGCACATTTTGCGTGGTGTAGTGCTTTGGTGGCCCTCGTCGGACTTTGCTGAACATGCGTGACGGTGTTGAAATGACCTTTCCTGCAACTTATTTGGGTCCAATCTGGGACGCCTGACGGGTGGCTGAGCGACTGCTCAGGAATCCGGCCGGGCGGTTTTCTCGACGGTTTCCGGCAAACTAACCCGGCGACCTCCGAGGCGGGCCGGCATGCCCCGATCGTGCCCGCAACTGTTGCCAGACAACCGGTCTGACCACGTATTACGTGGTGCGGGCGACATACTGCCAAGTCAGTTCTTTGCTGAAACCGCACGGCGCTGCCGAAAAATATTCGCGCACAAGCAATTTCGGGGCATTCTGGGCTGCGCGCCGGGTCGCTGGAGCGGCTTGGGACCGAGCGGCGGCAGGGTGCCCCGGGTGGATTGCTGCGAAGCTCATCAGATCGAATAACCAGTGCTGCCGGAGGGGAATAGCGGCTTCCGCCGTTTGCTGATTCCGCAGCAATTGACCAAATGTCCGCTCCTGCAAATTGATTCGCAGAAGCAAGATGACGCAGCCGGGGGTGTTTTTAACGCGAAGTAGAACCGTGTTCGGGAATTTCCAACCCGATGGAGCAGCCGACTCCGGGAGCGGTTCGCCTGCAGCGGGCCCGGACGGCGCCGACGGGGTGGCCCCGCCCGGGATGCCGTCCCGCTGGTGAAGAATGCGGCCATGACATTGAAAGTCGTGCAGTGGGCAACCGGCGGACTGGGCGTGGCGGCCATCAGGGGCATCGCCGAGCATCCCGACCTCGAGTTGGCCGGATGCTGGGTCCATTCGCAGGCCAAGGCCGGGCGGGACGCCGGAGACATCGCGGGCATCGGGCCGCTGGGGGTGGCCGCCACCACCAGCATCGACGACATCCTGGCCCTCGATGCCGACGCGGTCATCTATGCGCCGCTGGCCGCAGACCCCGCAGAGGTCGCCGCACTGCTGCGGTCCGGGAAGAATGTCGTCACCCCGGTCGGTTGGGTGTATCCGAGCGAACGCAGCGCCGCACCGGTGCGCGAGGCCGCCCTGGCGGGCAACGCCACGCTGCACGGCACCGGTATCGCGCCCGGCGGTATCAGTGAGAAGTTTCCGCTGCTGTTCTCGGTGATGTCGACCGGCGTGACTTTCGTTCGCGCCGAAGAGTTTTCGGACCTGCGCACCTACGGAGCGCCCGACGTGCTGCGCCACGTGATGGGTTTCGGCGGTACCCCGGAAGCGGCCATGAGCGGGCCGATGCAGAAGATCCTCGACAGCGGGTTCATCCAGGCCGTCCGGATGGTCGTCGACCAGATGGGCTTCGACGCCGACCCGCGCATCCGGGCCACCCAGGACGTCGCCGTGGCCACCGCCCCGATCGACTCCCCGATCGGGGTCATCGAGCCGGGGCAGGTGGCCGCGCGCAAGTTCCACTGGGAGGCGATGGTCGATGCCGAACCCGTGGTCCGCGTGACCGTCAACTGGTTCATGGGTCACGAGAACTTCGACCCGGCGTGGAGCTTCGGGCCCGCGGGCGAACGTTACGAGATGGAGGTCAGGGGGAATCCCGACTTCCAGGTCGTGATCAAGGGCTTCCAGCCCGAGACCGTCGAGCAGGGCCTGGAAAGCAACAACGGTGTGGTGGCGACCGCCGCGCACTGCGTCAACTCGGTGCCGGCCGTGTGTGCGGCCCCACCCGGCATCGCGACCTACCTCGACCTGCCCCTGATCTCGGGGAAGGCGGCACCGCGGCTGCGCCGCTGACTACGATCGGCGTCATGCCGAAGACCCACGGAATGGCGTGCTCGCGGGCGATACCGGTGGATCCGCGCACCGCGATGCGCCGCACGCTGGAGTTGCCGCTGCCGACCCTGTTCAGCCGGTGGTACGGGCCGATGGGTCCCGTGCGGGCGGTGCACGAGTACCAATCCGAGCCGTGGGGCAGTGCGGGGCAGGTGCGCTCGATCGTGCAGGCGGGCGGCACCACCCTGCGCGAGGAGCTGACCAGGGTCGATGAGCCCTCGATATTCGCCTACACACTGACGAAGATCACCGGTCCGCTGGGTCCGCTCGTCGACCACATCGACGGGCAGTGGATGTTCGCGCCGGTCGGCACCGGAACCAAGGTGATGTGGTTCTGGACGGTGCACCCGAAGACCGACCTGGCCGGTTACGCGATGCCCGCCTTCGCCCGCATCTGGACGGGCTTCGCGCGCCAGGCCCTCGAACAGCTCTCCGACGAGTTGCTGCGCGGATGACCGAGATCCGGCGCATCGCCATCCCGACCCCCGACACCGCCGTCCGCGCCGATCTCGCCGTGCCCGACGGCGCCGGCCCCTGGCCCGGCGTGGTGTTGGTGCACGACGCGTTCGGACTCACCGAGGACAGCCGCACCAATCTGCGCCGCTTCGCCGACCACGGCTTCCTGGCGCTCGCACCGGACCTGTTCGCCCGCGGCGGGGTGCGGTGTGTGGTCGCCACCATGCGGGCCCAGCAGCGGGGCGCCGGTCCGGCGGTCGACGATTTGCACGCGGCCCGTGCCCTGCTGGCCGCCCGCGACGACTGCACCGGCCGGGTCGGCATCGCCGGCTTCTGCATGGGCGGTGGTTTCGCCCTGCTGATGGGGTCCAAGGGATTCGACGCCGCGGCACCGTTCTATCCATCGGTGGTCAGGTCCTTCGACGGGCTGGCGGACGGCATCTGCCCGGTCGTCGCCAGCTTCGGCAGCCGCGATCCGTTGAACATCCGGGGCGGACCACGACTGCGCGCGGCGCTCGACCGGCGAAACATCACCAACGACGTCAAAACCTATGCCGGCGTTGGGCATTCGTTCGCAAATGAACTTCCCGGTCAGGCTTTCATCCGGATCGCCGGATTCGGCTACGACGCCGAGGCGACCGAGGACGCCTACCGGCGGGTGTTCGCGTTCTTCGGCGAACACCTCGGTTCGTGAGGCGCGCGCTGGTCCTGGCCGGCGGGGGACTGGCCGGGATCGCCTGGGAGACCGGAGTGCTGCGCGGCATCGCCGACGCGGATCCGGCCGTCGCCGACGCGCTGGTCGGTTCCGATGTGCTGGCGGGCACCTCGGCGGGTTCGGCGGTCGCGGCCCAGATCGGTAGCGGCGCGTCGCTGGACGAGCTGTTCGACCGGCAGCTGCGGGCCGAGTCCGGGGAAATCCACCCCGGGACGTCGATCGACAGCGTGGCCGAACTGTTCCTGTCGGCCTTGCTGCTGGCAGATGCCACCAAGGAGCAGAAGTTGCAGCACATCGGCGCGATCGCCGCGGGCGTGCAGACCCTGCCCGAAGCGCTGCGCCGTGACGTCATCGCCACCCGGCTGCCGTCGCCGCACTGGCCCGAGCGCGACCTGCGCATCACCGCGATCGACGTCGAAACCGGCGAGCTGGTGGTGTTCACCCGGGACAGCGGCGTCGAGCTCGTCGATGCGGTGGCGGCCAGCTGCGCGGTGCCCGGGGCCTGGCCGCCGGTGACGATCGGCGCCCGTCGCTATATGGACGGCGGGGTGGGCAGCAGTGTCAACATGTCGGCGGTCGGCGACTGCCGATCGGCGGTCGTGCTGGTGCCGGCCGCCGAGAACGCCCCCACGCCGTGGGAGATGGGCCCCGCGGCGGAGATCGCCGCGTTCCCCGGCGTCGCGGCCGCGGTGTTCGCCGACGCCGCCGCCCTCGCCGCGTTCGGTCCCGACCCCCTCGAGCCGGCCTGTCGGGCGTCCTCGGCCCGGGCCGGCCGCGCGCAGGGCCGGCGGGTGGCCGCACGGGTCGCGCGGGCGTTAGGTCTGTGACTTCGCCCGCGCATCCAGGGCGGCCGCGGCCAGTTCCCGTCCGACCTCGATGACCTCGGCCGCGCGGTGGAAGTCGAGGCTGCGGCACACGCTGCGCGGGACCTCGATGAACAGATCGGGCGGATAGGCCGCCAGGGTGTGCCGGGCCAGCGCGGACTGCGCGATGTCGATGGTGCGGTTCATCACCTCGAAGCTGCCCAGTTTGGGCACCGTGTATTCCGCGGACTCGGGGGTCAGGGCCGGCTCGGCCTCCTCGTCGGCGATGGTGCTGAACCGGCTCAGCCAGGCCCGCGCCGAGGGTGTCTCCAACAACGAGCGGGCCGCCTTGGTCTCCAACAGGGACGCGGAAGTGCTGCGCCACAACCGGTTCCATCGTTCCGCGGTGGGGCGGGCCTCGGACTCCGGGTGTCCGCCGGGGTCGTCGCCGCCGAGGCTGATCGCGATCGTCATCTCCGCGTTCACCGCGGCGATCGGGGCCATCGGAATCGGGTCGAGGATGCCGCCGTCGGCGAGCAGGCGGCCGTCCAGGACGTGCGGCGTGATGACGCCCGGGATCGCGATGGACGCGCGGATCGCGTCGTCGACGGGGCCGCGCTGCAGCCACACCGACTTGCCGGTGATCAGATCGGTGGCCACCGACGTGAACGGGATGGGCAACTGCTCGACGGTGATGTCACCGAGGATCTCGCGCACCGCCTCGAGCACCTTCTCGGCGCGCAGTACTCCCGCCGACGTCAATGACGGATCCAAGAGCCGCAGCACGGCCCGCTGGGTCAGGGAGCTGGCCCACGTGGTGTACTCGTCGAGTTTCCCGGCCGCCTCGAGCCCGCCCACCAGCGCGCCCATCGACGATCCGGCGATTCCCACGATCTCATGACCGCGCTCGTGCAACTCCTCGATGACGCCGATGTGGGCGTAGCCACGGGCCCCGCCGCTCCCGAGTGCCAGTGCCACCCGCATGCGACCATTGTGCCGGTCGGCCGTGACTCATGTGCCCAGCCGGGTGAGCTTGCGCCAGACCCAACTCGCCGGCACGTGCCGTCCGTGCACGACGTACTCGCGGGTGGCGTCGATAAGAAGGGTGGCGTCGAGCAGGCGGCGAGCCGACGACCGGCCGACGAACAACAGCTCGTCGCCCGGGGCGAGTTCGACGCCGTCATCCGGGGCGAGTAGCACGTCCGCGCCGTCGACATCTCCGGCACGGGCGAGCAGCAGCGGCACCGCGGGTAGCGGTTCGTCGCGGCCGTCCGGGTTGCGCATCAGGTCTCCCAGCAGCGCCCCGGGCCCGGCGAGCCACCCCTGCAGCGCCGGGGCCTCCGCCGCCGTCAGCCGCACCTTCCACACCGCCTCGAGGTGCGCACCGCAGCGCTGCGTCAGGCGGTCGACGACGGCGGCGGCCCAGGCGTCTTCGCGCCGGGGCACCTCCTGCAGGAACCGCCACATCAGTGGGGTGGACAGTTGCGCGTACACCTCGTGTGCGACGACGTCCGCGGGCACCAGCATCGAGTCCACCCCGACGGCGGCGAACAGCGGCGCACTGGCCGCCTTGTTCTGCCGTGCCGCGACGAACAGCGCCGGGTTGGCGCGCCGGGCCGCGGCGATCAGCGAGAGATTCGTGGTGTCGTTGTCCGTGCCGGCGACGAACCCGGCGGCGCGTTCGATCCCGGCGCGGGCCAGCACGCCCGGTTCGTAGCCGGACCCGACGACGGTCTCGGGGCGGTCGACGGCCGGCGCGGCGTCGGTGGGTGCGGGCTCCACCACGGTGACGTCGAGACCCTCCATCCGCAGATCGTCGGTGACCTCGCGCCCGAAGCGGCCGTATCCGCAGATCACCCAGTGCCCGTGGGACGGCGGGGAACCCCGGGGTGGCAACGGGGCGCCCGGGCCGCTCTCCAGCCAGGTCATCAGCTGGTAGGACGCGGGGGCGCGCAGCGCGATGCGGAGATGGTCACCGAACCGGTCGAACGGGTTGACGACCGTGGGCGTGCCGAAGGCCCGCATCCGCTCGGCCATGGCCGGTGACACCGCCCGGGTGATCACCGGCAGATCCGGCCGCAGCAGCGCGGCCGTCTGGACGACCGCGAGGTTGGCCTCCTCGTCGTCGGTCAGCGCGACCACCCCTTCGCACGAGGGATTGTCCAGCCCCGCGACGGCGAGATACCCGGGGTCGCCGGCGTCCGCGACCAGGCCCGGCACATCCGCGTAGTACGAGTCGAGGTCCAGGTCGGCGATGCGCCCGTCGTCCCGGTCGACCACCACGAAGCGCCGTCCCAGCCCGTCCAGCGACCGGGCGAGGAGTTCGCCGGTGCGCCCATAGCCGGCGATGAGCAGGAACGGTTCCCGCATCCGCTCGACCTTGCGGGTGAAGTGCTGCAGGGCCAGCGCCTGCCGGAACCCGCGGTCCTGGATCAGGGCCAGCAGTGAACCGATCGCGTACGCCCAGCCCACCACCGTGAGGAAGATCGAGATCGTCAGCCACATCCGCTGGCTGTACGAGAACGGGTACGGGATCTCGCCGAAGCCGATCGTGGAGGCGGTGTAGCTCATGACATAGAACGCGTCGAAGAAGCCCATCCGCCACGGCCGGCCCTGCGCATCCTGGCCGGGGATCAGCGTGAGACCCAGGGTGCTGATCGCGAAGATCACGATCAGCACGATCAGCGGGGTCCGCATCCGGCGCATGATCAGGAAGATCGGGGCCGAGGCGGTTCCCTCGGTCGACATCGGCACCCGCCAGCGCGGCGCCCGGCGCGCCGGCCCGGTGGCGAACAGGCGGGTCCAGAACAGCAACAGCGGGTTGCTCACGGCCGACCCGCTAGCGGCGGTGGAACGACACGGTCTCGGTCACCAGCAGGACCACCGACACGATGTTGGCGATCAGCGCGCCGCCGGACAGGGAGACCACGCTGGACATCGCCTCCCGGGTCAGCCCGTCGGCGGCGATGTAGGTGGCATACCCCCAGACCAGCGCGGCGGCGATCAGCTGCAGGTCGGCGACCAGGCTGGTGGCCAGGTGCACGGCCCCGAGTTGCGTGCGGTCGCCGAACTTCAGCACGGTAACGATGAGGCTGACCACCACCGCCGCGAAGAGCTCATAGCTGTTGTGCAGCGCGGGATCGTCGATGTCGCCGATGAAGAAGCCGAAGTTCAGCGTGGCCGCGAACAGCACGAAGAATCCGAAGACGACCTTCTCGAGGTTCATCGCCCTCCCATCGTCCCGGTGCCGCCCCGACACCGTGCCGCACCAAACCTATCGGAGGCTCCGCCCGGCTAATCGCACTGGCCGTCGGCGGCGGCGTTGGCCGCCATGATCACCCCGGCCTGCTGCGCGGGGGTCAGCTGCCCCCACGGGGTGTCGAAGTTGCCGGGTCCGACGAAGGCGGGGTCCTGCAACGTCTTCAGGTACGGCTCGACGAGCGTCTTCGGATCCTCGTGGCGCTCGGCGAGCCACAGCCTGGCGGCATGGCAGGCCTGTCCGTACTGGGACTCGGTGGCTTCGGAGGGCACGTCGACGCTCGTGGTCACCCCATCGGGGGAGATGCCGGTGACGCCGGTGCCGGCCGCGGCCTCGGGCGCGGGGCCCGGCACCGCGGCGGCCTGCGACACGGTGCTCGGTGCCGCGTCTTCGGCCGCCGGCGCACAGGCGGCGCCGAACAGGGTTGCGGCCGCCGCGAACGTGGCGCCGCTCAGCAACGTTGTCGTGGAGCACCGGCGCATGGGGTCCAATCTAACGTTCGCCGCCGGCCGTCAGATTCACGCTGAACGAAAGGCGTGCGTCGGCCCGACCCGGGCTGCCACCGTGAGGTGGTGATCGAACGCATCGGCAGCCGGAGTCGGCGGGGGTGTTGTCGGGTCCGCTGACCCGTGCCCCGTCGTCCGAGCATCAGGAGTGTTCCCGTGTCTGCCCCCGTGCTGTCCCTTCCGTCGATCCCCTCGGTCTCCGGACCGACCCGGCTGCGCCTGCCGGATCTGCTGCTCGAAACCGACCGGGCGGCCGCCGACGTCCTCGACGGGCGGCACGACCACCTGCTGCCGCCGGGCGGCCTGCCCGCCGACGCCCGCTGGTTCACCCGGCTGCGCGGCGACGACGATCTCGACGTCTGGCTGATCAGTTGGGTGCCCGGCCGTCACACCGAGCTGCACGACCACGGCGGCTCACTGGGCGCCCTCACGGTGCTGTCCGGCGCGCTCGACGAATACCGTTGGGACGGTGACAGATTGCGGCGTCGGCGACTCGACGCCGGCGACCAGGCGGCCTTCCCGCTGGGCTGGGTGCACGATGTGGTCTGGGCGCGGTCGCAGGTGCCCACGCCGACGCTGAGTGTGCACGCCTACTCACCGCCGCTGGCGGCGATGTCCTACTACGAGGTGACCGAGCGCGCCACGTTGCGCCGGGGCCGCGTCGAGCTGACGGAGCATGAGTAGCCGCATCGAGGGCCTGCTGGAGCGGGCGCGGGCGAGGTTGCGGCGGTTACCGGCGTCGGCGCTGCCGGACGCGGTGCGGCGGGGCGCGGTGCTCGTCGACATCCGGCCCGCCGCGCAGCGCGCCGTCGAGGGGGAACTGCCGAAAGCGCTGGGCGCGCTCGTGATCGAACGCAACGTGCTGGAGTGGCGCTGCGACCCCACCAGTGCGGCCCGGCTGCCGCAGGCGGCCGGCGACGACGTGCAGTGGGTGATCCTGTGCTCGGCGGGCTATACCTCCAGCCTGGCCGCCGCGGCCCTGCAGGATCTGGGGCTGCACCGTGCCACCGACGTCATCGGCGGCTTCCACGCGCTGCGGGTCGCGGGCGTCCTCGGCTGACGGCGCTCAGGAGTCCGCGCGCATCAGCGGACGCAGGCGCTCGGTCTTCTCCGGGGTCCAGCCCGGCGGCTGCAGCACCGCCGCCCAGGCGTTGGCGACGTCCTTGACGTAGACGTGGCCGTGCCCGTCGGGCACGTCCACGGCCACCGCCATGTCGGCCGACACCTGCAGGAAGGTGACCACCGGGACCCACCTCATCCGGGGCGACACATCGTAGCCGCGCGGCTCGCGCAGCCAATCCGGTTCGTGGAACAGCAGGTCCGGCGTCCACCACGCGATCGGGTCCGATGCGTGCTGCAGGTACGCGGCCCGGACCCCGGGCCAGGGCTTGTCCGGCCGGTTCAGGTTCTCCGGCCGCGCCACGAAACGCGCGTTGTACCCCTCGTCGTAGATCGGCAGCCACATCGGGGATCCGGTGTCTCGGGTGCGGGTCAGATCCGTCCAGATCGTGTTGTTGAACGTCGGCCCGGAGAACAGGGCGCCGTTGGTGCGGGCGACCAGGTTGTTCAGCGACAGGAACGGCGCCTCGCCGCCGAACGACCCCAGGCTCTCCCCGAACACCACCAGCTTGGGGCGCTTGGCCTCGGGGAGCGCGCGGACGCGTTCGTCGACGGCCTCGAACAGGGCCTGGCCGGCCTGGCGGGCATTCTCCTTGTCGACCAGGAAGGAGATCCAGCTTGGCAGGAAGGAGTACTGCATCGAGACGATCGCGGTGTCGCCGTTGTACATGTACTCCAGCGCGGCGGCCTCGGCCGCGTTGATCCAGCCCGTCCCCGTGGTGGTGGCCACCGCCACGATCTTGCGATCCAGCCCGCCGGTGCGCACCAATTCGTCGGCCGCCCGTTCGGCGGCCGCCCGGATACCGTCGGCCGAGCCGAGCCCCGCGTACACCCGGATGGGTTCGGTGGCCGGCGCGCCGTTGAACTTCGTCAGCTCGTCGACGGTCGGACCGCCGGCCACGAAGATGCGGCCCTGCCGACCCAGCGACGGCCAGGACACCAGCGACTCCGGTCCACCGGACCGCAGGCGGGTCTTCGGTGCCGGGGTGTCGGGGGAATCCTCGTCGTTCACTGCGGCGAAAGTCCGGTTGAGCCAGTCCATCGTGGTCTTGACCACCACACCGTTGAGCAGGGCGATGCTCAACGCGAGCACCAAACCGACCGCGACGACACCCGAAACCCGCGGTGGCGCAACGCGTTCGAGCTGACGGACCAGGAACAGCACGAGCCGGCGGACCCACTGGCCGATCTCGACGAAGACGAACAGCACCACCAGCCCGATCACCGCCGCCTGCGGGTAGTTGTACCAGCGCAGGTGCGGAACGCCCATCAGGTCGCGAACCTCGACCTGCCAGCGGTGGAAGGCGAATTGCATGACGACCATGCCGACGAGCCCGACCACCAGCAGGGTCAGCCAGGCCCAGCGTGGGGCGGTGGGGCTGGTGTCCCGGCCGCGCATGTAGCGCACCAGCCAGACGCCGAAGACCCCGATCAGGTAGCCGGCCGCGCCGGCGCCGCCACTGACCAGGCCCTGGAACAGCGGCCCGCGCGGCAGCAGCGACGGCGTCAGCGACAAGAAGATGAACAGCAGGCCGACGGCGGTCCCGAAGAACGTGTAGTGGTTGGCCCACCACGGCTGCCCACGATCGGCGGGCGGGGTGTCGAACACCGGGTCGACCGTGACGTCACCATCTTTGTACGGACCGATCTCAGGGCCTTCCTCCGCAGTTGTCACGGCAAGCACCTTAGCGGTGCTTGAAGTCCGCAGCCCGTTTCTCGGTGAAGGCGGCCATGCCTTCCTTCTGGTCCTCGGTCGCGAAGGCCGAGTGGAACAGTCGCCGCTCGTAGAGCAGGCCTTCGGCCAGGGTCGACTCGAAGGCGCGGTTGACGGCCTCTTTGGCCATCCGCGCGGCCGACAACGACATCTGCGAGATGGTGCTCGCGACGGCCTTGGCCTCGGTGAGCAGGTCGGCGGCGGGCACCACCCGGGACACCAGTCCGGCCCGCTCGGCCTCCTCGGCATCCATGTTGCGACCGGTCAGGATCAGGTCCATCGCCTTGGCCTTGCCGATCGCCCGGGTCAGCCGCTGGCTGCCGCCCATCCCGGGCAGCACGCCCAGCTTGATCTCGGGCTGGCCGAACTTGGCGGTGTCGGCGGCGATCAGCACGTCGCACATCATCGCCAGCTCGCAGCCGCCGCCCAGCGCGTAGCCGGAGACGGCGGCGATGGTGGGGGTGCGGGTGGCGGCGAACTCGCCCCAGGTGGCGAAGAAGTCGGCGCCGAACACGTCGGCGAAGGACAGGTCGGACATCTCCTTGATGTCGGCGCCGGCGGCGAACGCCTTCTCGCTGCCGGTGAGGACGATCGCCCCGATGCCCGGGTCGGCGTCGAATTCCTTTGCCGCGGAGACGACTTCGTGCATCACCTGGCTGTTGAGGGCGTTCAGCGCCTGGGGCCGGTTCAGCGTGATGACGCCGACCCGGTCCTCCCGCTCGACGATGATGGTCTGGTAATCCATGATTCTCCTCAGAAGGTCAGGTCGGGATCGGCTGGGGCGAAATAACTTTCGATGTCGGCGGCGGTGACGGCGGCCAGGCTCCCCGGGTCCCATTGGGGATTTCGGTCCTTGTCCACCAGTTGCGCCCGGATGCCTTCGACGAAGTCGTGCGAACGCGCCGACGCACAGGACACCCGGTACTCCTGGACCAGGACGTCTTCGAGGGTGTCGAGCTTGCCGGCCCGGCGCACCGCCTCCAGCGTGACCGACAGCGCGATCGGGGACCGGCCGGCGATGACGTCGGCGGCCTCGGCGGCCGGCTCGGCGTCGTGCCCGCGCAACGCGGTGACGATGTCCGCGACGGTGGCGCCCGCATAGCACTTGTCGATCCAATATCGTTGTGCGGCAAGTTGACTGGCCGGTGGCTCGACGGCATAGCCGCTCAATGCGGTGTCGACGTCGGCGGCGACGATGTCAGCCGCGAAGGCGTCCAGGTTTTCGTGCGGCACGAAGTGGTCGGCGAAGCCGAGCGCGATCGCGTCGGCGCCGGAGAACGGGGCGCCGGTCAGCGCGGCGTGCAGGCCCAGGCCGCCGGGCG
>WBZP01001110.1_pt1 | contig 34164 bp, 32 predicted proteins | sample 5204301 | NCBI WGS metagenome assembly WBZP01 (sample SAMN12412401, study PRJNA552823) | activated sludge metagenome | isolation source: activated sludge from nitrification reactor of wastewater treatment plant... | place: USA: Pennsylvania | collected 2017 | reverse complement strand
GTTGGAGTAAGCGCGGATCGAGGTGGCAACGGCGCAAGGCGCGCTCCCCGTGATCGAGGTGGCGGGCATCATGCTCTTGTTACCGGCGACCACGGTGTCGCTGCAAAGCGTACCTCCGCTGATCGTGCCGACGCTTACACCATCGACCTTGAATTCGACCAGGGTGATAGACGCCCCCGAATCCGGGCGCACGGTGGCCTGCAGGTCGAACTTCTGGCCTGGCAGAAAGCGGGCCAGCGTGGCAGCGCCGGCGACGATCGGATTCGACGGCGGGGTCAGCCGGGAAATCGTGGGCGCGGCCATGGCGGTACCGGCGCCGAGCGCGACGATCAACGCGGGCAGGATCCTGCGGGCAAAACGGGTCTGGTTCATGGGTGTTCTCCTTGGGGTAGGGGCGGGGTCTGCAGGGGCTTGGGCTTGCGGTGAGACGAACTACTTTGCGGATGCGCGCAGTACCGGCTTGGCGCGCAGGATCTGTTTCGAAACTTGCGGGTCGAGCATCAGGCGCACGGCGGACACGCGGCCGTCCGCTTCGTCCCTGGCGCCGACCTCGAGGGTGCCGGTGAGCTGGATCAAACCGACGATGTACGGCGTGTCCTGGTTCTTGCTGCCCTGCAGGTGAACAAACACGGCAGTGGCCGGCAGGTCGTCCGACAGGCTTTCATCCTCGTCACCCAGCGAGACCGGCAGCGGGGAAAGCAGGAAGCGGCCGGCGGACGGCATCTCCTCCTTCACCATGTAACCCACCAGGCGAACCGGCTTGCCGTTGAGCGCCAGCAGCTTCTCCGTGGGCTCCAGCCCAAACGGGCCGATCAGCATGCGGAAGAATTCGCCGAACTTGATGCCGGTCACGCCGGCGCGCGGCGGCGGCAACTCGCCGCGGACTTCGAGCGCCGCGACGCGATGGGGGATCACCGCGCCGCCATGGGCGGCAGCCGGACCGGACCCGAGGGCGGCGATCAAGCCGACCAGCAGCGCCCCGCTGCGGCACATCGACTGGCCAGATGCAATGACGCCTGACCAACACCCCATGGAATTGAATACACACATTGGCTGCTTCTCCGCTAGACCGACCCAACTTTGATTCGGGTATCTTAGGATCGCAATGTGTCACCTGTATTAAGCGCCGTTGACACTTTTGGCAGGGGTCGGTTGGCACGTCCAGTTGTGCCAATGCGCGTCAGGCTGCGGGCACCTGCCGCGGCAAGCTCATCGCTTCAATAAGCCATTCGAACCAGGCGCAACATACCTACCGCGACCCTCTGGCGATCGCATCTGCGCACTTGCCTTTCTGTCTCTTGCACGCCGGCGTATGGGACGTCATTGAAGACACGCCGCAGCAGGCGCCGGCCGCTCTCGTTGTTCGGCGTCCCGCGGGTTCATGCTGAAACGTCTTGTTGCCATGATGTATTTATGATACGTAATCATGGTGCCCAGAGCGGGAATCGAACCCGCATGACCTTGCGGTCGAGGGATTTTAAGTCCCTTGTGTCTACCAATTTCACCATCCGGGCATTTGGTGTTCTTGAACAAACTGCATCAGGACACGAGGAGCAGTGCCCCACAGCGGCCAGCGCGGCAGCACGAGCGCGGAGCCGGATTTCCTGGGCTCGCCATGCCGGCGGATTCTACCGCGCTCCTATTCGCTGCGCCCGTTGAAGGCGAGCACGTCGCTCAAAGGTCGTCAGCGCGCAGCAGCTCGCGACGTATGCGAAGCAAATGCCGTTCCGCGCCGCGTTGCACGAAACGGCCTTGGCGATGACCTCGGATTCCCCTTTGATCATGGCGGGCCGTCAACACATGGTGTCGTCGCACAAAATACTGGAGGCGCGACCCGGAATCGAACCGAGGTACACGGCTTTGCAGGAACCCTACGAATCATTACTATTCATATAGTTACCGAATTTTTCTTTTCGCCATTCATCGCGAAATCCGGTCTCAAAGCCCTTATTGGCGGAGCGTCTGCATCCCTATGGCGAAAAGAAAAACCTCCAGCATGGGCCTTGGCGAAGAGGCGATCAGTACGGCCACCATGCCCTGAGCCGAAATCCCCATCGGGGCAGTCTACAGCATTCGAGAGGTGACAATTCCCATGCCCGGCATTTGCAATGCTGACAAGATGAAGCTATCCCGATGCCAGAAACCGCCAGAATGGCCAGCGGCATTGGAGGTCCGACTGAGTGTGGTCACGTGATTTGATGGCGCGATGTTCGCGTTCGGTGATGGTCATTTGTGGGGCATGGAGAAAGCGCAACGCCGGCAAATGAAGCCGGCGTTGTCCATGGTGGAGCTGCTGAGGGTGTAGTCAGAAGGGTATGTCGTCGGGATGGGTCAGCGGAGGGGATCGGCAACTGGCGGCGTCCTGCCGAGCGTAGAAGTGGCAGATCTGTTCGCCGTAATGGGTATCGAAACGATCGACGAGTTCGCACAGGAAGTTGTAGATCATGACGGCGGTGGCGTCATCGAGCACAGGCAGATGGAGCGTGACCGTAACGGGATCGGGTTTAGTACGCATGGCCGAGGGCGTTTTCATCGGCTCGCACCCGCCCGGCGAGATGGCACCCGATCCGAGGGAGCAAAGACCTCCAGATACAGTTTCTCATCGAGCAGCGGCAACTCACGCTGCGCCGCCACCGCCAGAAGTTCGGCGGCCAAGGTGGTCAGGATGCGGTAATTGCCGGCGGCGTGATCGCACAAGGTATGGCGCAGCGACGGCGTCATCAGGCTCGCATTACCGGCCTCGGCCAACACATGATCGAGGCAGACCAGCAATTCCTCGGGAGAAGCATGCTCCGTCGCCAGCCGGGTACGGATGCGGCTGCCCAGAGGCAACAACTCCTCGCGCCGGAGTTTCTCGATCAAGCGCGCGTCGCCGGCCAGCACCACGCACAACAGCGGCTGCGAATCGAAACGGGCACTGGCCAAGAGGCGCAACTCCGAGAGCGTCGCGGGCGCCATCTCCTGCGCCTCATCGACCAACAGCACCGGCCGGCGGCGTGTCGTCTCCATGTGCGCAAACCACGTCTCGCGCAAGGACTTGAACCCGCCCCAGCGGTTATGGGGCTTGAGCGGCACGGCGAAGATATCGCCCAACTCCCGATAGAAATCGGCCAGCGAACTCTGCGGATGCGTAATCACACCGACCGTGATGTCGGGCAAGCGAGACAGGCGCTGGGCCAGGAGACGCAAGACCACGCTCTTGCCGGTGCCCGGATCGCCATGGATCATCGCAAAGCCGCCCTCGCGAATCAACGCCTGTTCGATGCGCCAGCAGAAGTTCTCGACACGCGGAGAAACAAAGACCGCCTCGGTCGGCAGTTCGGGGGAGAAGGGATTCCATTTCAGCCCATACAGAGCCAGCAGGGTCGGGTTCATGCGGAGTCCTTGTCAGTCGTTGGAAGATAGGCCGGCGGCAAGCCGGTGGCGGCATACTCGGCGATCAACTGGCGCAACAGCGGTGCCATGCCGGACGGTAGTGTCGGCACGGCATCGGTCGCCCTGGAGGCGGCAGGCAGAAGTGCCCGGCGCAGGCCATCGGCATTGGCGGACTTGTCCAGCGGTCGCAACGGACTGAGTATCCGGCCGGCCCGCGCATCGACCAGATCCACCCGGGTCAAGTCCCAGCGTGCGTAGCGCAGGTGGACCTGCACGAGGTGACGGTAAGCGGCGGGAATCTCGAAGCGCACTCCGGCCAGGCTCACCGTTCCGTCGGATCGTCGTTGCCGGCGTACCACCTCGATGCGAAATGCCGCTGCCAGATCCGCCGTCGCAGGGCAGTCGCGCCGGACATTGGGGCCGGCCAGATAGCGCGCCAGCGGCGTGGTGCCGATCTCGGAATGGAGTGTGCGGTGATACTCCTGTTCGACCCAGGCTTGTGTCGCCTGATTGAGCAGATCCAGCGTGACAGAGGCTTCGCCTTCCAGCATGGCCATCAGACGTCCCTCGACACGCCCCCAGAAGGACTCCTGCTTGGCGTTCTGGTACGGCGAATACGGCAACGTCGTCTGATGCACGATCCCCAGAGCGGCCAGGCCGGACACCGTCTCATCGGCCAGCATGGCCGCCCCGTTGTCGGTCATCAGGCCACGCGGCAGGCCGCGTTTCATGAATGCCTGCGACAGGCCATGAACCAGGCTCTCGGCGGTTTCGTCGAGATACCACTGCAGGTGGCAAACCAGACGCGAGCGGTCATCGATGACGCCGAGCAGGAGCGGCTTGACCCAGTTGCCGGAGCGACCCAGCACCTTGCGCGAGGCATGATGGAAATCGAGGTGCCACAGTGCACTGACATGATCGACCTCGAAGCTTCTGACCTCCAGGCGTTCGAGTCGGTCGCGGGCCAGGAGCGCGCCCTCGGTGGCGCGTTTGGGCCGGGCTTGGCGGAACATGCCTTGGGCGACGAGGTAGCGCCGGAGGGTGGGATACGACGGGACCGGAATATCGCTGCCCGCCAAGGCCGCGCGGAGGTTGTCGACATGCAGTTGCATGGTCCAACCCGGGTGCTCGCGATACTGGGCGCCGAGGACCTCAATGACGCGAGGGGCGAGGCTGGGGAAGCGACCGACGTCGTCGCGCAAACGGTTCCTCAGGGCGGCGACTGGATCAGAGGCCGACTTGGCCGCGTAGTACCAGCGTTCCAAGGTCGAGACGCCGAAGCGAATCTCCTTGTCGGCGAGTGGATGGCGCCATGATTTGGCGGCCAGAACACCGAGCGCTGCCTGCAATTCGCCGTCGGCGGGCGGGGCGGCGAGCAGCGGGCCAATGATCGAGAAGCGCAGGCGCGCCCATCGATCACGCTGGGGTGGATCGACAACAGGTTTCAAGTGGGTCTCCCGGTGGGCGATGCCGGCGGCACCGCAACTGGGAATGAAGGCTATAAGCCCTCGCCGCGACTGGCTATCTGCATCCTCTGCGGGTGATCACCGCACCTCTCGGATGGCGATCAGGGATCGGACGGTGAGCGGCGTGAGAAAGAGCAGCAATCGCGTCAACGCCTCTTGCGCCTCGCCAGTGAAGCGTTCGAGGAGTTCGCCGGGGAGCCGATTGGTCGCCACCGGGGGCATGACGCGGGCGCACTGTGCCTGCCACAGCGGGGTCAGGGCAAAATCGGTCTGCCACCACTGGCGCCAGCGTTCCAGGGTGCGGATCGGAATCCCCAATCCCTCGCCAAGCCGCGTTGCCGCTGGTGTCTGCCCGGCATGCCGGGCAGACACCAGCACCACCGCCAAACCAAGGTACACCCGCCGCCCCAGAAATCGCACCGACATCGAGGTGCACCGCTTGCGACACACGTTGCAGCAGAAACTGAACCGCGTGTCGTAATCGTCTTGCGCCTCAGGCAGACAGGCTCGTGGCTTGCGCGGGTAATTGGCGCAGTGAAGAACGCCGTCACAGAAGAAACATCCGTCAGCACGCGCTTGCGCCGCCAACTCGTGATCGATCCGTTTCAGCAGTTGAAAAAACTTGGGGTCTTGCAGCAGGGCATGGCACACTTTGCGGGTCTCTTGGCTTGGTAACCGGAGACTCCCCCAAAGGGTCCGTTTGTTCAAGTTCCCCGAGGGGGATCACCCCTCGCCCATCACGCTGCTTGATCAAATACGCGGCTAATGCCATCGAGATTGTTGACCGTGCTTAGCCAGAGCACCAGATTCAGCAGCCCTGGTTTACTCTTATGGAGATACTGATCATCGCCATATCCCCGGCAATGGTTGCGCTAACCGTCGCTCTTCACGCCCGGGCACCGCGTGAGCGCAAGTCGCTCGCGTTGCTTAGTGTGGTCTTCATGAGCATGTCCGCTGTAGTCACCTGCGCGGTCCACTTCGCAATTCTCACACTTGCCACGCATCCCGCGTTCGGCGGCGGAGATTGGGGACGCTTGGTGTTTTCCTTTGAGTGGCCGTCCCTTGCCTACGCGCTCGACATTCTCGCTTGGGACGTTTTCTTTCCCATCGCTGCATTTTTCGCGGGCACTGTCGTTCAAGGCAGTCGCCTCGCAAGCATCGCGCGAAACATTCTTTTTGCAAGCGCCGCACTAGCTTTGGTGGGTCTTGCCGGAGCACCACTGGCCAACATGCAGGTCCGAAACATTGGCATCATTGGCTATGCGTTTCTCTTCCCAATCGCTGCTGGGGTACTCGCCTACGTGTTCCTCAAGACCGCTGGCGAAAGCGTGGCCCAACCCATCATTCCACCGAACGCCGCGCGATAAAGCCGCGCCGCGCCCCTGAACTAGGACGTTGGGCCTCACCATGAGCACGCCGTATGAAGTTTGACGGAACTACGGCATTGCCGTATATTGCATCCCATGTTCACGGTCATCGAAACCCCTACCTTCGTACGCCTCGCCAGCGACTGCTGGAACGATGAAGATCGAAACACATTTATCACCTTCATCGCCGGAAGCCCAGATGCTGGGGATGTTGTCCCCGGATCGGGAGGTGTAAGGAAAGCCCGATGGGGAAGTACAGGTCGCGGCAAACGCGGCGGAGTGCGAGTCATTTACTTCAATCGTCTCGCTAATGGAGAAATCTGGTTGTTGCTGGTCTACGGAAAGTCCGTGCGTGAAAACATCCCGGCGCATGTACTTCGGCAGATCAAAGAGGAGATCGAAAATGCCTAAAGCAAAGCAAAAAACTGTCGGTCGTCAGCCGAAAATTGATATTGGCGCTGAGCTGCTGACGTCAGTGCGCGAAATGAAGGCCGGTATCCGTGCGCGTGTCCATCGTCCCGAGATTTCGGCAATTGCTCACGCCCGCCTGGTGTCAGGGCTTTCTCAAACCGCCTTCGCAGCGCTGCTTGGCGTTTCTGTGCGCACACTCCAAGACTGGGAACAAGGTCGCCGCGAACCATCAGGCGCAGCAAAGACCCTTTTCCGGGTCGCCGAACGCCATCCCGAGGTCTTGCAAGAGCTCGCTGCGTAAAGTGGTGCGGCCCTATCCATGACGCATTCCGTTTCAAGAAGACAAGCACTCGGCCTCACTGGCTGGCTTGTCGCAACCTTCGCCACAGGAGGTATTGGAGCCATCGCCTCTGCCAGTGCTGCCTCGTTCTATGGCCAACTCTCTCAGCCGTCCTGGGCACCGCCTCCTTGGCTCTTTGGCCCGGTGTGGTCGGCGCTATATTTCCTCATGGGCATCGCAGCCTGGCTCGTCTGGCGAGAACACGGCTTTCGTGGTGCCCCCACCGCTCTGAAGTTGTTCGTCGCCCAGTTGTTCGCCAACGCGCTTTGGACCTGGATTTTCTTTGTCTGGCACCAGGGTGCGCTGTCTTTGGCTGAGATCGTCGCTCTGTGGTTGCTTATCGCCAGCACCATCTTGGCGTTTTGGCGTTTGCATAGGGTAGCGGCGCTCCTTCTCGTGCCTTATCTTGCATGGGTAAGCTTTGCCACCGCCTTGACTGCATCGCTGTGGCGGCTCAACCCAGCGGCTCTCGGTTAATGGAGGTGCCATGCCCAACCCGGCGGTCGACCCCGTTCCCTCCGGTCACTGGACGCTGCGCGATGAAGCTGCGCGGCACCGCTTATCTGCCGTTGCTTTTCTTTGTACAAAGGAGAGTCCATGTCAAACCAAATCCTTCTTGGCAAGCGGGTGCTGATCAGCCACGCCGATGCGTTCATGGGGCCAGTTCTGTGTGAGGTGTTTTCCAAGCACGGTGCCACGGTTGTTGCGAGTACGGACTCTCTCTCGGGTGCAGATGCGCCGGCCGCCGTTGTCGCGGGGGCAGGACGCATCGACATCCTGGTTGCCAACCTGGCAATAACAGCACCTAGCACGGCGGCCACGGAAGCGTCCGACGAGGAGTGGAATGGCACTTTTGCGGCCCTGGTGCATCCACTGCCACGATTATTCCGTGCGGTCTTGCCAGCCATGATCGAGCGGCGCGCGGGCAAGATTCTCGTCATGGGCAGCGCAGCGGCACTGCGTGGCATGAAGCGCACCTCGACATATAGCGCTGCCCGTGGCGCCCAGCTTGCCTACGTGCAGGCCGTTGGCGTGGAGGTCGCGGTCCACAATGTTCAAGTGAATGCAATCGCACAGAACTTCGTTGATAACCCGACCTACTTTCCACCTGACGTTCAGGCCAATCCGAGGTTTCAAGAACGCATCAAGCGCGAGGTTCCGCTGGGGCGTCTGGTTGGTGCCGGAGAAGACGCTGAATTCGCGGCCTACCTTTGCAGCGAACCAGCGAGTTGCTTTGTCGGGCAGGTGTTTCCCGTTTGCGGCGGCTGGGTGACGCGCTAATGCAAACAGCGTGCGACCAGTCAATTGACCCGACGCTGCGGGATGGAGGCGCGCAGCGCGCCTGAACCGGGACGTTGGCCCAGGGCGCAGCGACGAGAATCCCGGTCAAGCGAAGTAGCGACGAGATGGTTCCGCAAACGTGACGCGAATGGAGTTCCGATGATGACGCTGCAAGAACTTCTGGAAATCGAGCTACCGATCATTCAGGCGCCGATGGCGGGTGTACAAGGTAGCGCGCTCGCTGTGGAGGTTTCGAATGCTGGCGGGCTGGGCTCACTGCCCTGTGCCATGCTGGACCTGGACGCACTGCGCAGTGAACTGGCAGCGATAAAGGCACGCACGGACAAGGCTTTCAACGTCAATTTCTTTTGCCACACACCGCCCACGCCGGATGCCGTGCGCGAAGCGGCATGGCGGGCTATGCTCGCGCCGTATTTCGAAGAATTGGGCATCGATGCAGGCACCATTCAGGCCGGGCCGAAGCGCACGCCTTTCGATTCCGACGCAGCCGACGTGCTGGACGGGCTTAAGCCCCCGGTCGTGAGTTTTCATTTTGGTTTGCCATCGCCGCAATTGCTGGCGCGGGTGCGAGCCTTGGGGTCGAAGGTTCTGTCGTCGGCGACTACTGTCGAAGAGGCGCGTTGGCTCGAAGCGCAGGGGGTCGATGCCATCATCGCCCAGGGTCTGGAGGCGGGCGGACATCGCGGCGCCTTTTTGTCCGAACATCCGAGTGTGCAAGTCGGGACGTTTGCGCTGCTGCCGCAAATCGTGCGGGCGGTGAAGCTCCCGGTGATAGCCGCCGGCGGCATCGCCGATGCGAAAGGTGTTGCGGCCGCCATGGCGCTGGGCGCGGCCGGCGTTCAGGTTGGAACGGCTTATCTGCTTTGCCCCGAAGCCACCACGAGCCCGCTACACCGCGCCGCACTGAAGAGCGAGGCCGCCCGGCATACTGCGCTTACAAATCTCTTTTCCGGGCGTCCCGCTCGTGGAATCGTGAACCGCATCATGAAGGAGCTTGGCCCGATCAACGCCGCTGCTCCTGCTTTCCCCTTGGCCGCCGCTGCCATCGCACCCTTGCGCGCCAAAGCCGAAAGCCGAGGTTCGAGCGATTTCTCGCCGCTATGGTCTGGCCAGAATGCCAGCGGCTGCAGGGAAATCCCGGCCGGCCAGTTGACTCGAGAACTGGCCGCCGTTGTGTAGCGGCCGGGCGGCTCAGTCGAAATTCGCGCCAACAAGCCATTCGAGACGGCCTTGCGCGGGCGGACGCCGTCCGCTCGCTTGGCAGGTCAATCACTGCGCCTTACGGGGAAGGTGGCGATAACGCCCTCGTCCTCCGCGCTGTGGTGAATCTCGACAGGGTAATGCGCCTTCATGTTCCGCTCTTGATGTTCTCGAACGCCTTGCACGTGTTCAGGCGGCGACCAACACGGCGCGGCGGACCTTCGGCTTTCCGGCCTTGCGCGCTTGCCAAAGGTCATACGCGGCCTGCTGCGAAATCCATAGATCGGCCCTGCCGCCGTTCTCGACACCTAGCCAGCCTTCCAGTCGCAGCGACATTTCAGGCGAAACCGCCGCCCGGCCATTCAGCACGCGAGACAACGCGGCCCGCGTCACGCCAAGCTGCGCGGCGGCATCGGTCACGGTCAGGCCCAGCGCGGGCAATACATCCTCCCGCAGGGTTTCGCCGGGGTGCGGCGGATTGTGCATTCTGGTCATGTTCCTTGCTCCTGGTGGTAGTCCTGATAATCGACCAAAACGGCGTCCATACCCTCAAAGGCGAAGGTCAAGCGCCAGTTGCCATTCACCCAAACCGAAAAATGCCCGGTCGAAAGCGGGTGCAACTTCCAGCCGGGGACGTTCATATCCTCCGCGGCCTTGGCAAGGTCAAGCCGCGTCAATTGTCGTTTCAGGCGCGGCGCATGGTGAGGCTGTATCCCTGCGCGGCTGCCCGACTCGAAAAAGGCTTGCAGCCCTTTATGGCGGAACGTCTTTATCACAGATAGAGTGCATAGCGTCGCGTATCGCTGTGCAAGTGCGATTGCTCTCCGTCCATCGCGCATAGCGGGGTGGCAGGTTTGGATTTGCGCGGCTTTTTCAGGCGTGCGGGCGTGAGCACGTCCGCCGCCGCAAGGTTGCCGATCTTCGGATAGACGTAATCGCGCAACTGCTGCGACCGTCCCGTGATCGTGGCAGCGGCCAGCTTCTTGGCTCCCCTGGCAAAGTAATCCTCCGCCAGCTTGCGGAATGTCCAAGCCCACGCCGCCGCCTGGTCGGCATCTCGTTTCTGCGCTGCCCGGCGATGTCATGCAACGCTCTGAAACAAAAAACCCCGCAACGGCGGGGCTTTACTGGGCTTTCTGGGACGTTGTGCAAGGTCCTGGAAGGTGCCTATAGATTACACAGCGTTAGGTCGAAATTGACGGTCGATTCGACCTGCCGCGCTCGCTGATCCATTTCCGGTCGGAGAAAGCGGATGTTGATGGCGAACTTCCCCGCAGAAATCTCAGGCAGGCAGGGTTCGCCGTGCCCGATCTTCAGGCTGATCAATTGCGCGCTGCGGCCGCTCAGCATCAGTTGGAAAGCCCCGCGCGGAGCCGCTTGCCGCTCCGACCGCCCGGAGGCGCGCAACAGGCGCAACACGATCGCCAGCCCTTCGCGGATCGGCATCATCGGCCCGAGCCAGCTGCGGATGTCCTGCTGACGCAACGCGGCCTCACGATGCCGCCAGTAATGGTAAGCCGGCAGGTCAAACTCGCAGACGCCACCCGGAATCGCGGCGCGGTTCTTGATCGCCATCAGCCATTCGCTTTCCCGCAGATAGTGGCCGATCTTGCCGTGCATCGCGAGCAGCAGCGAACTGGCTTGTTCAATCTCGTAGAGCGCACCGGAAAGGGCATCCTCCGAAATATCGGGATTATTGCGGAAGGAAAGCAGAATTTGCCGCTGGCGCTCGAGTTCCTGCACCAGATCGAACTTCAGGTCGGCGCGGCCCGCGACTTCTAGAATCTCGAACAGCGTGACCAGCGCGACATGGTGCTCCAAGGCGCCTTCCGCGGCAGCGAAATGAGTGACCTTGTCGAACAGGTCTTCGAGCCGCAATAGCGTGCGAACGCGCTCGCTGAGAGGGTATTCGTAAGTGATCACACGCCCGCCGATTGGAGAAGATGCAGAGACAAGGCCTTGTAATTTAGTACAAATCCCGCTGCTCGGGGTGGGAATAAGTCACATACTGCCGATGCAGTCGTTCTATCCGGGCCGGCAATTCGCCGAGAGCGCCGTCATTTTCGATGACGTCGTCGGCCGCTGCCAGACGTTCGGCCCGGGTCGCCTGCGCCGCCAGTATGTGTTCAATTTCGCCGCGGGAAAGGCCATTTCGGCTCATTACGCGAGCGATCTGGGTGCTCTCGGCGCAATCCACCACGGCGATTCGGTTCACCCGCTTGCGGTAGTCGCCGGATTCGACCAGCAGCGGAACCATCAGGATAGCATAGGGCGAACCGGCCGCGCCGGCCAGAAGCCGGCGCTCGCTCTCGCGGCGAATCATCGGGTGCAGAATGGCTTCGAGGCGTTTGCGTGCCGCCGGGTCGGCAAACACGATGCTGCGCATCGCGGCCCGGTCGAGTGCGCCATCGGCGCCCGCCACGCCGGCGCCGAATTCGGCGCGTATGGCTGGCATTGCGGCACCGTCGGCAGCGGTCAGTGCATGGGCGATCGCATCGGTGTCGACCACCGTGACGCCGCGCTCGGCGAACAGATCCGCGACGGCGCTCTTGCCGCTGCCGATGCCGCCCGTGAGCCCGACCACATACGTCACGGGGCGCACTCGCCGAGCGTGGCGTCGGCATACGGCGCGATCAGCTTCGGCAGTTGCGCCAGCAGCGATGCCGCGGCGCCGCGCGCCTCGGCGCGGGCTTTCAGGGCAGGCTGTTCCCGCGCCTCGATCCGTGCCGACTTGACGCCCCTGCGTGGCAGCCCTTGCAGAAACTCCCGCGCTGCCGCTTCGCTCGGGAAACTGCCCAGAATGAACTCGTAGCGCCCCTCCGCCAGCGTGACCAGGCTGTGACCTTCGAAGCCGAGTCGAGTCAGCTCGGCGGCTTTCTTGTCGGCCGCCGCCTTGCTGGTCAGGTCGGGGATGACCACCAGATAGAGCGCCGGTTCGGCAATCGGGGAAATTCTCACCTCCGCGCCGACGGCTTCGATACCGCTCTTGAGTGCTTCCGCCTCGGCCAGCTTCAGTCCGCTGACGACGCGGCAGGCTTGCTGGTCCTTGCTCGCCGCCGCTGTCGGCGCGACGACGAAGGTTCGCAGCTTCTCGGCGTGAAGCTGCTGCTCCAGCCGCAGCGGTTCGTGGTCCTCGTCGGCCACGCCGAAATAGCCTTGCGCCCAGGCGAAGACGAGCACATTGGCAAGCAGCAGCAGAAAGAAGGTCAGGCGAGCGACCATGTTTTCTCGCCTAACACCGCGCCGGGACCTTGCGGCAACCCATCAGAATCGCGTTCATGTTTCCGCCTGTTCACGCAATCGGCGCGCCCCGGCATCGCCCGAAACCGGCCCGCATCTAAGCACGTCGCGCCGGACTGCGCGCTGCGGTTTGAACCCGGCGAGCAGAACGTCATAGGCAATTTCAGCCGCGCCGCGATTGTCCTGACTGTGGTTGCAGACGTAAAGATCCAGCGACACCGAAGCCAGCTCGGGCCAGGTGTGAACGGCCAGATGCGATTCGGCCAGCACCAGGGCACCCGTGGCACCGGCGGCGGGGAACTGGTGAAAGGCTTCGGCGACAACCACCAGGCCGGCCTCGGCGCAGGCCCGGCGGCACATGGCAGCCAGCATGCCGGCATCGAGCAGCAAGGCGCGTTCGCCTGCGCATTCATAAAACTCGGAAAGGATGTGGAGGCCGTTCATAGCGAAGACGCATAGGATACGCCGAGCCGGGCCAGTGTGCGTTCGGCGGCCAGCACCCCGCGATAGTTGGCTTCTTCGAACAGCGACAGGCCCGAGACATCGGCATGCGCGAAATGCAGGCCGGCCCCACCGGTTTCGAAGCCCGCGCGCGTGCCGCCCCACAGGCGGCCGGGCAGCGGCCGGATCATCGCGTGGGCGTGGCGGTGAATGTCGAGCCGTGTCGTGATCTCGCGGATTTCGGGATGCGGCCGGGAGAGATCGGCCAGTATTTCCGCGGCCCATTGGTCGCGTCCTTGCGCAAGCTTCCCCGGGGACACGCCGGGCGGCAGCCGGGCCGACGCCGATTCTTCATGCAGCGCCCGATACCAGGTGATGACGGTCGGCCCCGGCGCGTAGCGGAGTTGCTGGTGGGTGGCCACCACGTAACCCAATGCGGCGCTGTCATGCAGGACATTGTCCCAGGCCAGCGGATGGCCGGCGCGTGTTTGCGGCGCGGCAGAGAGGGTCAGATTCGCCACAATCCACGGCGCATATTCGGCGCCGCTGATCGCGGCCAGCGATTGCGGCCGCGGCGCGGCGAACACATGCGGTATCAGGAACAGCGGCGCCGCCCAGATCAGTTCGCGGCAGAGCAGGCGGATGCTGCGGTTCTCGCTCGCCAGGTACACGTCGCAGATGTAGCCGCGTCTGTCCGCGTCGACGCGGAACACCAGCGCATTCGGCTGCACGCGGCCGGCGCTGGCTTGCCCCAGGCCGCGCGCCAGCCAGGCGTTGCCTTCCGGCGCCGTGAGTACCTGTCCTTCGCCGTCACGGCAGGCGAAGTAGTGCAGCCCGGCCCAGGCCGAAGTCCGCGCCGCCGGCGTGCCGTAGTCGTCACGGCAGGCGTAGTCGACCAGCCAGAACAGTCCGGGCGCACTATAGCCTTCCCGCCGCAGCCAGTCATGCATGGTGATCCGGTCCAATGCCATAAGCTCCGGACTGGTGCTGGACAGGGCCAGCGGCAGGGCGAACAGGCGCCGTCCGCAGGTGTCGCGCCGCTGACGCAGTTCCGCGACGTGATCCTGGAAGCGCGTGTATTGCGCGCGCTCGGCCCGCGCCACGCCCAGCGTCGGCCACAGACCCTCCTGCCAGTAGCCGTTGGTGTACAGGCGCTCCTGCGGCGCATGGCACAGGTACGTTTCGTCGTAGACCGGGCGTGCGGCATCCGGGTCTCCCTGCAGCACGCCCAATTCGGCCAGCAACTGGCGCGTCGCCCTGGCCTCGCGCGGCGGCAGCGGCAGGTAATGGGCGCCCAGCGGATAGCCCGAGACCGCGTTCTTTCCGGCGCGGGCATTGCCGCCGGGTTCCGCTTCCAGTTCCAGCAGCAGAAAATCGTCGCAGCCGGAACGGGCCAGCTTCCAGCCGGCCGACAGCCCGCCGATGCCGCCGCCGACAATGGCCACCGTCGTGCGTCGGGTTTCACCGGGAGCCGGAAAGTCCGGTTTGCGCAGACGGTGACCGAGGGCCGCGCTGGCGCCCGACAGCGTGCCCGGCGGCAAGGGCAGCGGCACTTTCGAGCCGCAGGCAGCCAACAGGCCCGTGGCCGACATGCCGGCGAGGAAGTCGCGACGGCGCATGGGTCAGTGGTGATCGTCTTCCCGCAGGCGGCGAATGGCGGAGATCGCAGCGCTGTTCGTGATGCACTCCGTACATTGCGTTGGTGATGCCATGCTGCCAGCAAGGCTCGTCGGGATCAAGCGATCCCGATTCCTGTCACACCAATCGGCTGGATTGCCATTCGCCCAGGCAGGCCGCCTGGACGGGAAACCGCTGCTCAATGCGCCACACCTGCCTCTCGAACAGGAGGGCAAGGTGATCACCGAATTGCAGCCATCGTTACCCGCCCGGTATGTGCTGCTTGGGGTCGACGCCTATGGAGTCGATTGTCTGGGCAACAGGACTCGAAGGCGAATTGGGTTTGCCGGCGGGCCGGTTTCCGCCAGCGCCGCAAAGGCCGCTGTTGGAAAGGCGCTGCACGGCCCTGACTTCGACACGCACGGCAAGACTGCGGGGAAAACGGGAAAACCGGGGGAAAACGCAGGAAAACGGGGACAGACCACGGTTTTCGCCGTACCGCCGCCGCCGACTTTCCAAAGACGCTGACGACGGGGCGATATTTTCGCTCAAGCAAGCTTGCGGATTCGGATTCGGCCCCCCTCTCGCGGCCTCTCCGATCTTCCTGACTCGCCCGTCTCCGCAATGCGGCCTGCACCCCGGCCGCAACACATCGTATTCCAGATGCGTACCGAGCGGTGCCTCCTGCCGTTGCGAACGCTTTGGCGCACGAGCCGGCAGACTGCCAACAAACAGCACCCGACTCAAGGTTTCGCCAGTAGTCCGGCGTCACCTCCATTTATCTCCGCGCGGAACTGGGGCAGGCTTTGCGGATGATGTTGCTGGATGTAGGCGATCAGCTTCTCGCGGATGTCGCAGCGAAGGTCCCAGCCCTTGGACGAATCCGCCGTCGTCGCCAGCACGCGGATCTGCATGGTCTTTTCGGTGGCGTCGGTCACCTGCAGGTTCCAGAAGCGCTTGTCCCAGAGTGGATGCGGTTCGATGATGTCCTTGAGTGCCTGGCGCAGTTCATCCAGCGGCATGCTGTAGTCGACCCAGACGAATACCGAGCCGAGCAGTTCGGCGGAAGTGCGGGTCCAGTTCTGAAAGGGCTTTTCGATGAAATAGCCAAGTGGCACGACCAGGCGGCGGTCGTCCCAGATATGGATCACCACATAGGTCAAACTGATCTCCTCGACGCGGCCCCACTCGCCCTCGACGATGACGACGTCGTCGAGCCGGATCGGTTGGGTCATGGCAATCTGGAAGCCGGCGAAGAGGTTGGCGATGGTCTTCTGCGCGGCGAAACCGATGATGATGCCAACCACGCCGGCGGAGGCCAGCAGGCTCGTGCCGAAGCGCCGCACTTCCTCGAAAAGCATCAGGATCGAGGCCGCCGTAAACAGCCCGATGACGACGTAGAGGGTCTTGCTGATGACGTGAACCTGGGTGTAGATCTTGCGTGCCTGGAGATTGTCCGCCGCCTTGATGTCGTATTTCGCCACCACCGCCTGTTCGCTGAGATTCACCGCCTGAAATGCGATCAGCGCCAGGGCCACGATCAGCAGGATGCTGGTGCATTTGGCGACGATCCCGGAGTATTCGGCGGAAAGCCCGAGCAGCGGCAGCGCGAAAATGATGCCCACCACCGGCACGAGGACGCGCAGGCTGCGGCCGAGCAGCGGCACGAACACGTCATCGACCTTGCTGTCCGTGCCCTTGGCCCATCTGCCGAGCCGCGCCTCCAGGACATGCGTGAAGCGGAAGAACACCCAGAAGACGACCACGAACACACCGACATCGAACAACTTGTCGAGCAGCACGCGGACGAATTCCAGTCCGCGGTCCGCCGGCAGTTTCAGCAGCATCGGGGTGGCGGCCAGATACCCGCCATAAATCCAGATCAACACGTACAGCGGCCTGCCCAAGGCCTCGAAAACGTGGTGATGCAACTCCTTGTCGGCGGTTGCCGCGGCTTGCCGGATCTTGCGCCGGAATAACACCGCGGCCAGCGCATTGGCCAGAAGCACCAGCAGCGCGAGGCATAGCACCGTTCCCAGATCGATGCGGGTGAACTCGCCAAAAATCGTGGCGTTGGCGCCGGTGCCCAACAGATCTTCCAGCCCGCGCCCGATCAACGCGGTCAGTCCGGCAAAGAACTGGTTCATGGATTCCTTTCCGTTCAGGTTTGAACTCATCCCTTGTCCTGATCGCACGGCGCCACATCAATGGCCCTGACTCGAAGGCGATCCCGGCCTCGAACTTGTTCCGTCGAAACCAGACGGCACCGCGGCAGGTCCATCGACGACGCCGAGAATGCATGCGGCGGACCGAGGAAGCAACAGGAGGCCGAGGATTCAGCTGATTCCGGCTTGGTCCGTCCGCTGCTCGAGCAGTTCATCGCCTTGCTCTGCACTGCCTTCGGGTGGCCGCCAGTGCCGACTTCTCAGGTCGACGAACGTCATGGCCGCATTCTGCACTCGAACAAACGTTCCGAGGCGGATTCTGTCGTCAATTGACGGCATCGACTAGCTCGTGATGAAGCGGTTCGGCACCGGAATCGTGGCGGGACGATCTCTTGCGCCACTTGTGCACATGACGACAGAGGCCCTATTGGCGCGACGACTTCGCCACGGTTTCGAAGAAATCGTCGGCGTCGACTCCATGGGGGCCCGGCACCTCGCGACCACCGATCTGAACCGCATAGTTCCAGCCGCTGATGTTCACGGCTTTAAAGCGCATCAGCGCGTGAACGATATCGCTCTGCAGTCTCAGCATCGCCATCGGCGCACCGGGTTCGATGCCGACAGCCAGATGCTTTCCGCACAGCTCGAAAGCCGCGACCGGTTGACCGGGATCGAAGGGCGGCTCCGTCAGCACCAAGTCCTGCGGCACGTCGAGCAGGCTGTCAGCGCTCGCCCATACCCTGGTCGGGGCGCGAATGTCGCCCGCGCCTTGCGGACAGAGCCATGCCCCATGCGGCAGCGAAACACTGCGGATGCGCAGCGCGTCGGGCGACTGAAAATGGAAGGACAAGAGCACCTGCTCGACGACGTCCTCGTCTCCGTCGCAAAACCGGATGCGCAGCACCGCCATGCCCCCCGCCTCGACCTTCGGCAACACACAGACCCACGGCGCCAAGGCGGCGCGCGATGGCGAATCCATCGTCAGCCAGTAAAGGACCCAGGGCTCGGCAAGAGCCCAGGGCGCATGGCCATGGCTGCTCCGGTAGTAGGCCCAGGCCAGCCGCGCGTCGGTCGCGGCCTCGGCGTGGCGACCGGTGAAACACAGCACATTGGCGATGTGCACGCGCAAGGCGGCCGCCCAGGATTCCGCCACCGCATCGGTCTCCTCGCAGCGCGCCAGCACCACCCTCAGCGCGCGCACGATCAGCTCGTAGCGACCGACCGACATGCATGCGTCGGCAAACGGACTTGCCAGTTCAAGCGCGGGGTTCGGGTCGCGGGCCCAGTGCCGCAGATGCGCGGCCAGCCCGCGTTCGAGATGCGACGCACCCTCTTCCTTCTGCCCGCAACGGATGAGCTGGGCGCCGAGCACGCTTTCGAAGACGCCGCGCGCCTCGTCCGAAAGCGATGCCGCACGGGCGGCCTCGTCGTACCAGCGCCTCGCCACCGCAAGCCCGCGGTCCGGATCCCGCTCGTCGGCGACCGTGACCAGGGTCTTCAGCGTGGTCAGGGCATACGGATGGTCGATGCCGTGCATGGCCACCCGGATTTCGTGGGCACGATTCGCGTAGAGGGCCGCGTCGCCGCGGGCGCCGCCCGCGCGAAACACCCCCACCAGCACGTCGCAGCAGCGCGCCACCGGCCAGGAGTACCGACCGTACACTTGGACATAGTTGCCCAGCGCGCGCTGGCAGGCGGCTTGGGCGCCGCCCAGATCGCGGCGCGCCGCCAGGGCTTCGCCAAGTTCGAACGCCGCGTAAGCGACGGAATTCAGCCCGGCGCCGTCTTCGCCGTCACCGGCCGCAACTACGTCGGAGAGCAGGCGCTCGGCGCGCTCGCGCTCTCCCAGCTTGAGCAAGGCCCTGGCCCGATTCACCTGCGCGGTGCACGCGTCCTCGTGCCAAGGACCAAGGCAGCGCATGAAAATGCCGTGCGCTTCGGCAAACAGGCGCTCGGCCTCTTCATGCGCATCGCAGGCGTACAGGGCCAGTCCGAGCCCGTTGACGACCCGGCCGTAGTCCGCGTCGTCGCCCCCTTCAAACGTGCGCCTCGTCCGCCGGGCGCGTGCCAGCAACGGCACCGCCTCGGCGGCACGATCGTCCTGGCGCAGGACTTCGCCGAGGATTTCGAGGGCCCGCACGGTCTTCTTGTGCTCGGGCCCGAGCGCGTGCTCGGCGGTTCGCAAGGCATCGCGCGCGGCCGCCTCCGCCGCCGCGGTCTTGCCCTGCTGCAGCAGGACATCCGCCAGGTTCGTCCGCGCATTCACGACAAACAGGTCGCCCCGCCCCGCCGATTCCTCCAGCCGGCCGAGCGCATCGCGAAACGCGGCTTCGGCTTCGGCATAACGCCGCGCGGCCGAAAGCGCCACGCCCAACTGGTTGCAGGCATCGGCCGTATCCCGGTGAAACCTTCCGAGCGCGGCCTCGCGACTGGCGATCATTTTTCGCGCATAGGACTCCGAGGCCGTCGCATCGCCCCGCAGGGTCATCAGCTCGCACAGGTGGGCGCAGGCGTCGGCCACCCCTGCCTGGTCGGAGGGAACGAGTCTTTCGCGAAGCTCGATCGCCTTCTTGCGGAACTCGATCGCATGATCCAGATCGCCACGCGCCTTGCAGGCGCCGCTCAGCGTCTCGTAGTTGTGCGCCACGTCGAGCGGCTTCGTGTGTCCCTTGCTCAGTTGCAGGTCAAGCGCGCGCGTCAGCAGCGCGAATCCGGTTTCCACGTCGCCGAGCTCCAGCAGCGTCGCGCCGAGGTTGTGCATCGTGACAACGGTATCCGCCCGATCGAGGCCATGACGCGCCATGAAGTGCTCGTGGGCCTTCCGATAGCACTCGGCGGCCTCCTTCAGCCGACCGACCTTCTTGAGGACGACGCCGAGTTCGTTCCACGCCGTGAAGTGCCAGTCGCCACCCGGGTCCTGCGCGCCGAAAAGTTCGGCCGCCGACCGCAACAGACGCTCCGCACGCTCGTACTTGCCAGCGGCAAAGGCATCGCGACCGCCATCGAAATCCGCGACCGCACGCCGGTGGTTCGCTGCACCGCCTTCATCCGAGTCCGGCCGGGCCCCTGCGAGAGGTTTCCCAAGCGGATCCGGAGCCGTGCCGCGGGGTCCGACGGGAGACGGCGCAGCGCCCGCGAGACCGTCATTGAGAAGCGCTTCAAGCTCACTGATCGTTTCGGCACGCGTGCCCGGCGGCAGGCTGACCATCAGCACGTTGTCATACAGGCTTTCACATATGGCGCTCATTTCCGCAGCTCTCTTGAAGAACGGCTTCGACCCTGGACTGCCGATCCACCCCGGCGGCACAATGAAAGTCAGCGGATGCCAGTTGCCCTTCTCCAGCAGTTCCAGAAACTCATACCTTCCATCGGGCAACGCCCGAACCTTGACGGTGTCCTGAATGGCGAGCGTTTCGATGAACGCCGGGGTTTCTTCAATTCGAACCGTATCCGCTGCCACAAAGCGGACCTTGACCGGTTCGGCCATGTCCTCTCCGGGAACGAAGAGTTCGATCCTTTTCAGCTCGAGCTCCGCGGCGTTTCCGATGTTTTGCGGCGGGCAATCCGGTTCGACCGGGGCTTCCACCGCAGCATCGGCAATCTGTTCCGGCGGCGCCTGGCGATCGTCTCCCAAGGCGTCGGGCGCGACCTCGGCAAAGCTGTGTCCCGCCATATCCCGCCGCCCGAGCAGATCGCGCTGGTACTTCAGTACCGCCAACAACTGGGCGGAAGACGCCTTGGCGAGGGCGGCATCAACCATCCCGAGCGCTTCGTCAGTGTCTCCCGCCCGGCGCATCAGGTCGACCAGAACGCTCTCGGTCAACCCCGGCGGATCTTCCGCATTCACCCCGAACAAGGGCTGGCGGGAACGCCGCAGCTCAAGCCCGACGCGTACCGCAAAGCGCCGGCATTGCGCCGCCTGCGCGGAACAACGCTCGTCGTCACACACCCAGGCGGCGTGAACCAGGGCCCAGAACTCTTCCCTCCGTCGCCCGGCACAAGAATCGAGATAGGCCTGGCAGCGAAACTCACTGGCCTTCGCCGGATAACCCTCGTCCTTCAACAGCGCCTGATAGGGCTCCGATGCGACGATCTCCTTCGACCGCTCATCGCATTGATCGACGCGATTTGCGCAATATCCGCAATGTGGGCAGCGGATCACCCAATAGGGAATCGTCGAGCGCAGCATCTCCGCCGGCCGATGATCAAGATCCCGATGGCCCCGCTCGTTGGTACTCGCCACACCGTCCGCCACGACAAGCTTGCCGCAGCAAGCGCACGGGCACGCCTCGACAAGGGGCAGGGTCATGGTCGGCAATCCTCGGGCATGCACGGTGACAGCATCGATGTCATCGGAAAAGGGATCATCTGGCAGTGCGGCAGGCCGCGAAATCGGCAAGGACCGGAAATCCGAACGGCTTTTGCGGAGTATCGCTGACGCCGGGCACCGCAGACAAGCGTCAATTCGCGTCCGCAGGAGTCACGACTTGCAGTAATGACCACCAAGCTGCGGAGGACACGGTGTCCGCTGCCCGCGGAGTGGCCGCATCGATTTCCTCCTCGTCCTCCCGCGAAATCGATAGGTCGTCCCTGGCCCCGGTTCATGGCGGCACAATCGCGAGCGGATCAGTGCAGCTGTACCCTGCCCCACTCGCGCTCGAAGACGCGCACCAGGGCCTGGTTGTCGAGACGATTCGGTTCGGCGGCGACGCGCGCCATGTCCGGCGGGAAATGGAACAGCGCCGGCATCGAATCGGGCGTGATGAAGCGGGTCGGCACCGGAATCGTGGCAGGCGGATGGTACTCGCGCCGCCCGGCGAGGATGTAGCCCCACTCGCCGAAGCTCGGCACCAGCGCGTGGTAGGGCGCGGTCTGCCAGCCGGCGGCTTCCAGCGTCGCCACCACGGTCCAGAAACTCTCTCGGGCATACAGCGGCGAGGTCGCCTGGATCACGACCAGCCCGGTTTCCGCAACGTGCTGTTTCAGCAGCCGGTAGAAGGCGGTCGAATACAGCTTGCCCAAGCTGTAATTCGATGGATCGGGGAAATCCGCGACGACGAAATCGAACACCTGCTGCGTTTCGTCTAGCCATTGCAGCGCGTCGGCGTTGATCACCGTCAGCTTCTTCGAGGCCAGCGCGTCGCCGTTCAGCTCGCGCAACATGGGCGATCGGGAGAACAGCTCCGTCATCCGCGGATCGAGGTCGACCAGTGTGATGCTGTCCACCTGCGGGTATTTCAGGATCTCGCGCACCGCCAGGCCGTCGCCGCCGCCCAGCACCAGCACGCGCCGCGCGCCGGGCAGCGCGGCCAGCCCGGGATGCACCAGGGCTTCGTGGTAACGGTATTCGTCGCGCGAGGAAAATTGCAGGTTGTTGTTCAAATACAGCCTCAATTCGTCGCGCCAGCGCGTGACGACGATGCGCTGATAGGCGCTGGATTCGGCATGGACGATGTCCTCGTTGTACAGGTTCGCTTCGGCCAGGCCGACGAACTGACCGGCGAAACCGAAGCCCACCGCCAGCCCGGCAATCACCGCGACGCATTGCGCGCGCAGCCCCGCCACAGTCGCGATCTGCGCGCGAAACAGCCACAGCGCCCACGCCGCCACCAACGCATTCAGCAAACCGAACAGCAGGGCGCTCCTGACCAGGCCCAGATGCGGCGCCAGCAGCAGCGGGAACAGCACCGACACCGCCAGCGCACCGACATAGTCGAAGGTAAGCACCTGCGCCACCAGATCCTTGAACGCCACCTCGCGTTTGAGGATGCGCATGATCAGCGGAATCTCCAGCCCGACCAGAACACCGATCAGCAATACCAGGCCGTAAAGGGCAAAGCGGAACGGCCCCGAGTGCAGCGTGAACAGCAGGAACAGCAGCCCCGCCGAGAGGCCGCCGAACAATCCCACGAGCAATTCGATCTGGATGAAACGGATCAGCAGGTTGCCGCCGACATGCTTCGACAGCCAGGAGCCGATGCCCATGGCGAACAGATAGACGCCGATCACCGTGGAGAACTGCGTGATCGAATCGCCCAGCAGATAGCTCGCCAGCGCGCCGGCAATCAGCTCATAGGCCAGCCCGCAGGAAGCGACGATGAAGACCGAAACCAGCAGGGGGCGCTGCATTAGCGCTGGGTCATTTATGGAAGGCCCGAGCCCCGCCGCCCGGACGCAGGGACTGTGCGTCGGCCACGTCGCTGAACAGGCTCCAGCCCTGGTACTGGCCGTAGTTGAACAGCGCGAAGGCGGCCAGACTGAGGATCATCGCGAGGCGTGGCATCAGTCGTCGCTCCCCGAATCGTCGTCCGACCCTCGCTCGGCGCCGCTGGAAAGATAGTCGGCGTTGGACCAGCGCGCGCTCTCGAAGGCATTGATCCGGTAGCGGCTGAACAGCGGGAAGAACGCGAGAAACACCAGCAGGAAGAAGAAGTTGCTCCAGGTCGCCTGGTCGCGCGCGGCCGTCACGTGGTCCGCCACCGCCACCGGTTTTTCCGCCGAAAATTCCGGGTCGATGACAAAGTAGTAGCTGCCGGCGGGCAGATCGCGAAACACCAGTTCCTGGCCGCGATCCCCCTCGCTCCAGCTTTCACCGCCATCCACTCCGTGCCAATAGCCCAACTCGCTTTGCGCCGCCCAGGCGCGCCCGCTGTTCTTTTCGACCAGGGTCAGGCCCAGTCCCAGCCAGTTGTTGTCGAGATCCGTCTCATGGCGCAGCACGAGGCTGCGCGCATGGCTGTCGAGCTGGAAGGTTTGCGTGGTAACGGAGTCGTCGTTGCCGGGCGACAACACCATGCGCTGGTCGAGCAGGGTGCGCCCGCCAAGAATGAAATACCAGAGTGTCTGGGCGACGACGGCGAGCAACAGCAGCTTCCAGAAATTGCCACAAACGCGGCGATGATTCTCCACGCGCGGATTTGGCTGATTCATGCCGACACCCACTGGCGACGGCAGCGCGGACTTCAGCTTGAACGCGGCGGCGACCTCCTCGCTCGGCAGATATTCGCCGAGCGACCAGGTGGTTTCCCGGCGATTGGATTCGCGACTGAGGCTTTTCGGCGGCGCGACGAAGTCGATGGTTTCCCAGGTTTCGCCGACGCTGATCTTCCAGGTGAATTCGCCAATCACATAGCGGGTCGCGGCCAAGCCCGCCGAGTAACGGCGAAACTCGACGCCGCCGAAGCTGGCCGTGGCCTGGCCGACCTGGTAGCGTGGCGGTTTGGACACCGGGCTGACCCAGTTCCAGTGCCCGTCGGATTCGACCAGCCAGCGGAAGCCCTCCGCGGGATGATGCAGCAGGTATTCCTGCCAGACGTAGTCGATGCCTTCGGCCCTGATCACCCGCTGCTGAAAGCCGATCACGGTCCAGTCGCGGCCGGCAAAGCGCCCGCTGCTGCCCAGCGCAATCCGCGGTTCGACGCGCGTCGCCTCGGTCGCCTTGGCGAGAATGCGCAAGTCTTCATTGTCGGGCGCCAGCACGGTAAGGCAGGCGGGACAGGCGACGCTTTGTACCGCCTTGTCATGTAACGTGATGGCGCCGCCGCAGTTCGCACACTGCAGCGCCTTGACCACGCCCGCCGGCTTCTGCCCAGCCGACCCTTCACGCAGGCCGGTGAACTTGAAGCTTGCAAACGGCAGGGGCTCACCGACGAAGAACAGCGGCGGCGTCTCCGAGTAATCGATCGTGGCAAAGGCAGCGGCCGACTGGTCGGTCGTACGCAGGTCGGCCAGTTGCGCCGGATAGCCCGCGCCGAAGGCGAAGGGCAGTTCGCCCTGGCCCGAAATGCACATGGCCTCTTCGAGGTCGCTGACGACGAAGTCCCGGCCGGCGAGTTTCAGCTCGTCGTTCGGCATCAGCGTGGCGAATTCCGGCAGCGGCGCAGCCGGCGGCGTGAGGAAGGAAATCAGGTATTCGCCGCCGGCGTCCGACAACCAGCCGCCGCGCTGGTCATCGAACAGGATGTACCACTCGTTCCAGATGCCCACCGCATAGCGCAACTGGATGCGCCCGATCACGGTGAAATGCCCGTCGCGATACCGGCCTTCGCTACCGATCTGTATGGGTGAGGCGTCCTCGATCAGATCGGCCATGCGGCCAAGATTTTCCAGATTGTCACCGTGGCGCACCAGCGTGCTGCGACAGAACTCGCAGACGGCATGGAACGACGCCGTCGACTTGAAGGCGACCGGCGCGCCGCAGGCTGGACAACTGGCGCTGAAGGGCATTAGCAACGAGCCTTTTCAGCCACGGAGGACACGGAGTTCACAAACGAAGGCAAACCCAGGAGCTTATCTCTGTGGTCTCCGTGTCCTCTGTGGCGACCAGGTCTTATCCGAGCTTCGCCAGCAACTCGGCCTTTTTCGTGTCGAACTCGGCTTGCGACAGGATGCCCTTGCCCACCAAGCCGTGCAGCTTTTCCAACGTGGCGACAATCTCGTCAGGCGACACCGGAGCCGCAGCGGGCGCTGGCGAGACGGCGGCCGATGCGGCTGGAGCCGCGGGAGCTGCCGGCGTCGCGGTCGGATTCAAGGCTCCCGCCATCGTGCCGGCGATCTGCTGGCCCATGCCGAAGCCGACGCCGACGCCGGCGCCGAGTCCGGCCAGCCCGCCTTCGTTCTTGGCCGCCAGCGGAATTGCCTCGGCCGTCTGGAACTGCGTGTAGCCCTGCATGCCGCCCATCATGTTGACGCCGATGCGCTTGTCGAGCATGGCCTGCAGTTCCTCGGGCAGCGAGATGTTCTGCACGTTGAGGCTGTCGAGCACGAGGCCATAGCTCTGGAACATCGGATCGAGCTTGGCCTGCAGCGCCTTGCCGAATTCTTCCTGGTTGCCCGCCATGTCGATGAAGGGCACGCCGGATTCGCCGAAGATGTCCGAGATATGCCCGACGATGGTGTTGCGCAACTGGCCTTCGAGCTGGTCCGCGCCGTAGCGGTCCAGCGTGCCGGAAATCGTGCTGTGGAAGGCCTTCGGATCGACCAGATGGTAGGCATAGATGCCGAAGGCGCGCAGCCGCACCATGCCGAATTCCCGGTCGCGGATGGTGACCGGGTTCGGCGTACCCCATTTGCGGTCGATCTTCTGCCGCGTACTGAAGAAATAGACGTCGGACTTGAACGGCGATTCGAACAGCTTGTCCCAGTTCTTCAGGTAGGTCAGCACCGGCAAGGTCTGCGTCGTCAGCTTGTACATGCCGGGGCCGAAGACGTCGGCGAACTTGCCTTCGTTGACGAACACCGCCATTTGCGATTCGCGCACCGTCAGGCTGGCGCCGTGCTGGATTTCGAATTCGGCCATGGGGAAGCGCCAGGCCATCGTGTCACCATCGTCCTCGGTCCATTGGATGATGTCGATAAACTGTTTCTTGATGAAGTCCATCAGTGCCATGAGCGTCTCCTCCGGTAAATATTCAATAGGTCATGCAGGCAGCGTTGAGCAGGCCGACGGTGAGCGACAACACCGCGACGAACGTTGCCGGCGCCACGCGTCCGGCGCCAATGTCTTCCTGCAATTGCGGCAGCGCCACGCGCGCCAGGAACCAGGCCAGCAGTTGCACGATCCCGGCGACCACACCCCACACCGCGAGATCCAGCAGCGTGTCGCTGTGGGCGATCACATTGGCGATGGGCAGGGCAAAGCCGAGCACCGCGCCGGAAAGCGAAATCGCCGCCGCGGTGTTGTTGCGGCGGATCAGCGCGATTTCGTCGTAGGGGGTGACAAACAGGTAAATCGCCACGAACACCACCAGCAGCACGATCGCCATGGCGAGGTAGGCGGCAAAGTTCGGCAGCGCGGCGAGAAAATGGGCGGGCATGGAACATTCCTCCGGACGATGACGCATTGTCTGCCATGACAGCGGTACGGGCAAGGGGCTTGCGGGTTCAACAAGCCGTGGATCGCGGGGCGACGCTGGTGAAGGACGAAGGCGAAGCGACCCCCTGATGCATATGGCTCGATCATTCGGTGCGAGCGGAAGGATCCTTCCGCGCCAGGATTGAGGGCTCGGGCTGCCTGTGTTCCCCGGACCGCCTCCTATGCGTCACGCGCTTTTTAGGCGAGAATTCGCCGTCAGCGGCCCATAACGCGGTCATTATCGAACCTTGAAGAATATGGATCAGCCTACTTCCGGACGCCTGTTGGGCGAATGTCGCGATTTGCTCGAACACGAGCTGGGCGAGTTTGTCGAGGAACTCGGCCCGGTTATCGCCGAGGAAGTGCTTGGCCTCCTGGAGTCGACCCGGGACGAGGCCAAGAAAGCGCAGTATCAGCGCCTGCGCACCGACCTGAGGAATCGCTGGGAAACCCTGACTGCCGCATGCCGCAATGAGCTGACCAAGCAGCTGCAGCAGGTCGAGAGCGTCGAGACCCCGCAGGGCGAAGCGCCCGAGTTCGGGGAGCTGCAATTCGTCAGTGACAAGGAGCTCACGGAGCAAATCCTTACGCGTGAATTCGTGGCGCGCGTCAGCGAGGCCTGCAGCGAAGAAACCTATGCCCTGGATCGGCGTATCGGCCATCTGATCGGCCGGGACGACCTGGACGCCGGAGACAATCAGTTCGGCCCGGCAACGGTGTGCGCGGCCGTACGCGCGGGCTGCGCGGCGATGTACGCCGACCTCGACCAATACACTCTGCTGTTGCGCCAACTGGAGCGGCATCTGCGCTCCGAGCTGCCGCAAATCTATCGCGCAGTGAATGAAATCCTGGTTGAAGCCGCGATCCTTCCCGACTTGAAACGCAATTATCGCCCGGCCGTTCCGGTCGGTCCCGAGGCCGAGGCGGCAGGCGCGACCGACATCATGGGTGCCATCCAGCGCCTGGCCCAGACGCGTGCGCCAGTTGCGGGAGGCGACGGCATCTCCGGCGGCCCGGCGCGCGGTTCGGGTTCCGGTATTGCAGGAAGCGGGGCGTCCGGTGCCGCCAGCGGCGGCGACGGCGAAGGGCAGTCGCCCGGCACCGGCGGTGCCGCATTCTTCGAGTCGCTGCAGGCTCTCCAGGCAACACCCGAGGTGACCTCCGGGGCGCTGACCAATGTTGTCCGCCTGGCGCGCGACGGGGACGCAGCGCGGCAGATCCGTCCGCTCGAAGCGATCACGCTGGATATCGTCGCGACGCTTTTCGATCTGATCTTCGACGACGACAAGGTGCCCAACACGATCAAGGGCCTGGTCAGTCGCTTGCAGATTCCGATTCTCAAGGTGGCGATGCTCGACCAGCAGTTCTTTGCCGACCGCAGCCATCCGGCGCGCCGCTTTCTCGATAGCATTTCGGGCATCACCGTGCGCTGGGGCAAGGCCGTCGATGAAGGCGATCCCTTCTACGTAAAGCTGTCCCAGCTCGTCGCGAGTATCCAGGGCACCTTTGATCAGGATGCCGGCGTCTTTGGCACCGCGATCACCGAACTGGCCGCTTTCGTCACCGAAAACGAGGCGCTGGAACTCGAGACCAGTCGTGTCGTCGCCGCGATCGTTCAACGCAAGGAAGACGAACTCAGGATTGAACGCGAGCGGCAAGCCACCACCCGCCAGGCCGCGAACTCGGCAATCGCCCCGCTGCTTGGCGCCGGATTGCCAAAGGCGATCGAAGAGTTTCTCCTGGGGCACTGGCGAGACGTATTGCAGAAGCATGCCCTCGAGTCGGGAATGGACAGCACCCCTTTTCACGACGCCGAACGGATCGCCGGAGAACTCGTCAGGAGCGTGGCGCCGAAGCGGGACGCCGACGGACGCAAGACTCAGGTGGCGCAGCTGCCGAAATTGTTGAGCGGATTGAACCAGGGCCTGGACCACATCGGCACCTCGGCAGAGGCGCGTCGCATGTTCATGGATGCGTTGATCGAGTTGCAACTGGCAGCGCTGCGCGGCGACAGTTCGGCATCAAAAGCGGTTCGCGAGCCGGAAGCCCCGCCCGCGCGCGCGCCACAGGCGGCACCAGCGATCGAAGCTCCGGCGCTTGAGTTGCAGGTGACGCGTTCGGTGGAAAACGGCGTCAATATCGAAGAAGTCTCGCTGCCGGAGGGCGATGTGCCGGCCGATCGCAGCACCCAAAGTCGCGCGAGCCTGCGTCGCGTCAAACATCTGGTGCGCGGGGACTGGGTCGAGTTCATCGACGAGGGCCAGAGCCGACGTGAGCGCTTGACCTGGATAAGCCCCAACCGCTCGCTGCTCCTTTTCAGCAATCGCGCCTTCAAGTCCGCCATTTCCATTACGCCAGAGGCATTGGCTCATCGGTTGCAAACCGATACCGCGCGACTCGTCGAACGCGAAGCCACGATGTTCGAGCGCGCGCTGGACGGCGCCATCAAGGCACTGGACCAGGCTGCCCAGGGCAAAGCGGAATAGCTTCATCTCCGCCTTTCAGCGGCGACCAAAAACCTGACAGCGACCCTGCTCGATGCGCTGGGCCTAGGGGATTTCCGGTCCTTCAGCCGGCGGAATGTGGTGGGCCTTCACCAGTTCGACATACTGGATATCGACCGTCAGGATGTGGTGGTAGAACCAGCCATTGATCAAGTCCTCGATGCGGTCGGCGATTCCGTCGAGCGTCATCTGGCGCGAGTCGTCGAGCAACTGGCGCAGCATCTGCCGGAAAGTTTGGTGCAGCAACCGGTGTTCGGCGAGTTTCGGGTAGGCGATCTCCTGCAGCATGGCTTCCTCGTCCCGCAAATGCGTATTGGCATAGTCGCAGAGCATGGTCAACGTTCTCATGAAGCGAATCTGGTTGCCTTCTCCGCGGAAGGATGCCGCCATGTCGAACAAAGCCTTGTGCTGGCCGTCGATGTTCGGCAGGCCCGTCACGATGGCATCCGACCAGTTTGCCCTGGGATGATCCATGATCCGGCTCCGCTTGTTCAGCCGGGCAGCGGGATCGGCATGATCGGAACCACGCCGGTGGCTGCATAGGCGGCGCAGCGCTCGACGAATTCCCGGGTGCTCTTGGGCATCGCGACGCGGGCGCGCGTGATGTGGAAGATCAGGTCGCGGCCGTTGCGGATGAGTTGGGTGCCCGCGGATGCCACGCGCTGTTCGCGCTCGCTGTCCGGGTTCCCCAGCATCGGACGGAAGGTGGCGAGACGCTCGCCGGCGGTAACCATCTCCGCCCAGATGTCGAATATCTCGCGGTCGGTGCGCAGGGTTTCCACCCTGATCCTGGCCGCGCGCGAAAAGTCGCGAATGATCGGCTCCAGGCCCGGGAACATGGCTGAATCCAAGGTGCGGATCATGGCTTCGGCAACGCTGTCGATGCCCCGCATGGCTTGTGCCATCTTGACGTAGCGCGTCGCGTAGAAGTCGGCAAGCGGTATCGAAAAGGCGCGGAAGGGCTCGCCCCACAACTCGTCGATACCCTCCTCGCCGCTGCGGTGAAGCACCAGGGAACACAGCGACAGGGCGTCCTTCAGACAGGCGCCGCATTCGCGCATCAGGTCGTTGCTGGACGAGATCTCGACGCCGACCGATTGCAGTTCCACCAGCCGCGTAAAGATGTCCGTGGCACGGTTGAACAAGGCGCCGGCGTACATGGCGCCCTTGACCCGTTTTTTGCCGGGATCGTTCTCGTTTTGATAAGCCTGTTTGGCTTCGGCCAGGCGGTGGCCGGGAATGTTCAGGCCGTGTTCGGTGTGGTTGAACAGCCGCCGCGTCAACGCTTCGATCAGCCGTCGCTTGGCGCGGAGGGTGTCTTCGGGTACCGGATACGTCTTGATCCAGTAGCCGTCAGTGTAAAGGCGCTCGCATCCGTCGATGATGCGCAGGGTCCCATTGGGGGTCTCGTGATCCATGTCTTGCAAAGTGTCCTGACGAAGTCGATGCATGCATTTTGGCGGATATCGTGCCCATACTGCAATTCCGCCCGCTGCGTTGGCGGCACCGCCGACCACGGCGCAGCGCGGCTATCATGCGCATATGACACGCGCCGCCACTCGACAGGAACGGGATGGGGCCGGGCTGATCGCCCTGCTCACCGGATTGGGCATCGCGGCGCTGGGCGGCGGCGTTTTCCCCGAAGCGCTGCGCGGTGCCCACGTCCCGGTGTTGGTGCTGCTGGCGGCGGGCAGCGTGTTCGCCCTGGCGGGCATCAGCCTGCTCACCCAGGGGCGCACTCCGGACTGGGTGCAGAGGTTGATCCTGAATTGTTTGCTGACCCTGTTCGCGGTAATTCCGGCCTGGATCGCTTGGGGTGGCAGCCGCGCCGGCTTTTCCGCTTCCACCGGTGGCATACAACTGAATAATGTCGGTTTCGACATGGCCGACATCGGTCGCCTGGCCTTTGCTGCCAGTGCGCTGCTGATGGGCCTGATCGCGTCGTTCGCCTGGGCCTCCTGGTTCGCCAAACTGTCCTGGACGGCGCGCGGCTGTCTTGTCGCGGGGGCCGTGCCGGCGGCCTACCTGCTGCTGGTCGTGCTGCCGGCCGAGCCGCGCTGGCCAGAGGTCCGCGACGATCACGAACGCCTGGGGCGCTACGCCCTGATGGTGGAAGACGAGGGCTGGTCGCGCATCGAAGGCCACGAGCCGAGGCGCTGGTATTACCCGCCCTGGCGCAATTTCGAGCAATGGACCAAGGCCGCGCGCGGCCGGCTGGCGGCGGCGCGCGTGGCGCCGGCAGGCCAGGAAATCATTATGATTCCTGCCCTCGCGGCCGCGCCGGTGATCGACGGCGCCATCGGCGCAGGAGAATGGCGTGGCGCCCGGCGCATCGCGTTGCAGCCCGAGCCTCTGGGCAGTTCCGTGTTGATTGCCAGCGACGATCGCTTCCTCTACCTCGCCGCCGACGCGCCCGCCGACACGACGGCGACGGGCTTCGACCAGTTCCGCTTCTGGTTCCATATCCGGCTGTCGCCCTGGCTCGACAGCGAGCGTGCCTTTGTGGACCGCTCAGGCGCGGTCACCACGCTGCGCGCCACGCGCTTCCCGTGGGGCGACTTCCCGCCGCGGTCGCGCACCGACTGGCGCATTTACGAGGACGCGCGCGGCGCTTCCAGCGTCGAAGGCCATCGCCGCTTCGAGCTGGCCCTGGACCTCGCGGAAGCCGGCATCACGCCGGGCGTTCCCTTTCCGGCCTGGCTGGAAATCGAAGGCGATCCGCTGCGCGATGCTGCCGGCAATTTCAAGACCCGAAGCATTCTCGGCCGTGCCGGCAGCCACGCCGCGCCGCTATGGCTGCGCGTTGCCGCGCCATAGCGGGGTCTCGAGGCCGGCAATTGCCCGATCCCCGCGGTGACTTCGCATACGGCGCCGGCGCGACGGGGCTTTTCCGGGCATGAGCGACAATCCGGTTCACCGACCATTCGACACAGGTTTGCCACAATGAACATGCCCCTCATCTATCACAATCCACGCTGCTCGAAATGCCGCGCGGCACTCGCCCTGCTGCGCGAGCGGGGTATCGAACCTCGGCTGATCGAATATCTTGAAAAGCCCCCGTCGATAGCCGAACTCGCCGACTTGCTTCGGACCCTCGGTTTTTTGGATGCCCGGCAACTGATGCGCAAGGGAGAAGCCGACTACACGGATCTCGGGCTGGACGCACCGGGTCTGTCCCAGGAGTTTCTGCTGACGACCCTGGCCGAACACCCGCAACTCATTGAACGCCCGATATTCGTTCATCAGGGCCGCGCGGTAATTGGGCGCCCGCCTGAAAAAGTCCTGGAAATACTCTGATCCCGCAGTGTTTGGTGTCGGCGCGGCAGCCGATGGGCCGGCCATGCCGAGGATGTGCCGTCCGGCCTTGCTCACAAGCAGGGTGCGCGGCGGAGTCCTGCCCCGATCCGTTCCTCAGATCGCGTAGCCGAAGGACGTGATCAAGGCCTTTGCCGCGGCCCCCTGCAAATACTTGAGCCAGGCCTCGGCGGCAGGCTTGCCGCGGCCCCTGGCGAGCAGCACGGCATCCTGCCGGATCGGCGAGTGCAGAGTCGCCGGCACGATCCAGGCCGAGCCGGCCCCGGACTTGCCCTCCCGCATGATCTGCGACAGAGCGACCAAGCCGAGTTCGGCATTGCCGCTGGCAACGAACTGGTAGGCCTGGGCGATGTTCTCGCCCTGAACCAGCTTCGGCCGAACCGCATCCAGCACCTTGAGCGCGCTGAGCGCCTCGATGGCGGCGCGACCATAGGGTGCGAGCCCGGGATTGGCGATCGCCAGATGCGCGAAGTCGGCTTTCTTCAGCACCTCGCCCCTGGCGTCCACATAGCCGGGCCTGGCCGACCACAGGGCAAGGCGGCCGGTGGCATAGGTGAAGCGGCTGCCGGTGACGGCAGCGCCTTCCCCCTCCAGGCGGGCCGGAGTCTGGTCGTCGGCGGCGAGCAGCACCTCGAACGGTGCGCCGGCCTTGATCTGTGCATAGAACTTGCCGGTGGCGCCGAAGGCCAGCAGCGCCTTGTGCCCGGTGGCGTGCTCGAAGTCGGTGGCGATCAGCTTGGCCGGCGCGGCGAAGTTGGCGGCGACGGCGATCGGGACCTCGTCGGCGCGGGCCAGGCAGGATATTGCCGACGCGAAGAGGACAAGGGTTTTGATGGGGAAGCTCATGGCTGACCGACGTACGCGCTGGGGCCCCAAGGATAACGCGGGGCGGCGGAAATCGCCGGTGCGACCCCCCATTCACAAGTTCATCCGCCGTGGTTAAAGTAGCGCTTCCCCTTCGCCGACGACATGCCCATGGCCCATCAAGCGATCATCGAAATCCGCACTGCCGCGCGCGGCATGAGCAACATCACCGCACGGGTGGCGGAGGCCGTGGCCAAAGCCGGTCTGCAGACCGGTCTCGCCCACGTCTTCGTCCGTCACACCAGTTGCGCGCTGATCATCACGGAGAATGCCGACCCCGACGTGCGGCGCGACCTGGAAACTCTCGCCCAGCGCTGGGCGCCCGACGGCGATCCGGCCTATCACCACGATCTGGAGGGCGACGACGACATGGCGGCCCATGCGCGCAGCGTGCTGACCGACAGCTCCGTGACGGTGCCGATAGGCCAGGGCCGGCTGCTGCTTGGCACCTGGCAGGGGATCTATCTTTGGGAACATCGCACGCACGGGCATCTGCGCGAAGTGGTGGTTACGGTAATGGGCTGACGCTCATCGCCCCGAGAGCCACCCGCCGATGATGAAACTCGCGAAAAGCAAATCAAGGGCCAGCATTGTCCAATGGGGTTTGAGTCTGAGCGAGGGGTGTGAATCCAACGGGGTTTGAGTCTGAGCAGGCAGTCGTGATCGATCAAGATGCGAGGCATGGTGATCGATATGAACGACGA